>Ga0209474_10000599_pt1 | contig 38861 bp, 34 predicted proteins | sample GraSoiAngelo_145_FD_185902 | JGI IMG/M metagenome (GOLD analysis project Ga0209474, IMG submission 185902) | Grasslands soil microbial communities from the Angelo Coastal Reserve, California, USA - 14_1009_05_20cm (SPAdes) (version 2) | ecosystem: Environmental > Terrestrial > Soil > Grasslands...
CGCCTCCCGCATCGCCCGATCGAGCCTCACGTCGCTGAAAGCATGGGTACTCCACACTTCCGCCGGCAAGAAGCCGCGCGACAGCTTGTGCTCGCCGCCGGCGCCGCCTTCGAACGCGCAGAGGTCCCGCTCGATGCAGTCGCGGATCGAGTGGTAGAGGCAGACGTTGAAGTGCAGGAAGGGGTGCTCCTCGAAGGCGCCCCAGTAGCGTCCGAAAAGGCGGTCCTTCGAGGCGACGTTGAAGGCGCCCGCGACGAGCCTTCCGTCCTTGCGCGCCTCGACCATCTCCACGTGCTCGGGAAGGCGGGAGAAGACCCGCTCGTAGAAGGCCTGGTTGAGCCAGCCCCGGCCCCACATGAGCTTGTCGATGGTCGAGCGGTGCAGCGCGTGGGCCTCGCGGGCAAGCTCGCCGGAGCGTGCCCGCAGATTCTCTCCGCGAACCGTGCGGATCTCGATCCCTTGCTCGGCCGGCGCGCGCATTTCGCGCTTGATGGCGTTCCGGTCCTTCGAGCGGAAGCGGGCGAGGAACTCGTCGAAGGTCCGGTAGCCCTCGTTCTGCCAATGGAACTGGTGGTCGACGCGGAGCGCGAGGCCTGCCTTTTCCAGTTCTTCGGCTTCGCCGGCGAGCGGAAAGAGGAACTGCAGGCTGCCGAGTCGCTCGCGGCGGCACAGATCGCGGGCCAGGCCGACGATGGCCGCGACGGAACGCTCGCGATTCTCGCCCGGAGCGACGAGGATTCGCCGCCCCGTGCAGGGCGTGAACGGCACGGTCATGGAAAGTTTTGGATAGTAGGCAAGCCCAGCGCGCGAGGCTGCCGAGGCCCATCCCCAGTCCCGCGAGAAGTCGCCGTCGCTGCCCCTCCGGACGTAGGCGGGCGCACAAGCCACGAGCTGCCCGTCGCGCCAGGCGGCAAGATGCCTCGGGACCCAGTCGGACCGCGGGCTCGCGCACCTCGTCGACTCGAGGGCTTCGAGGAAGTCCCAGCGCACGAAAGGCGTCGCCGCCTCGTCGAGGAGGGCGTCCCAGGCCTCCCGGGGGACGGAGGCGATCGAGTCGAGGACCTGCAATCGCATGCGCCCTCTGGTTGTGCATTCCCCCGCGCCGCTCCGCAAGCGTGCGTCGTTTGCACCGGCACAGACCGCATGGAAAGGTACGCGCCCGATGAACCTCCTATCCATCCTCCTCTGCTTGCTCGCCCAGGCGCCGAACCAGGCCCGCCCGCAGTCGCCTCCGCCGGTTACCGTCCTCGTGAAGGCAGCCCGTCTCATCGATGGAAAGAGCGATTCGCCGCGGACCGGGATGGCGGTCCTCGTCCACGGCGACCGCATCGCGCAGGTCGGTCCCGCGGCGGAGCTTTCCCGGACGGGCCCCCAGGTCATCGATCTCGGCGACGCGACACTCCTGCCCGGGCTCATCGACAACCACGTCCACCTGCTCCTGCAAGGCGACATCACCGCCGCGGATTATGATGAACAGCTGCTCAAGGAATCGATCCCGTATCGGGCCATCCGCGCCGTCGCGGCCGCGCGCATCGGGCTCCTGAACGGCTTCACCACCATGCGCGACCTGGAGACCGAGGGCGCGATGTACGCCGACGTCGATCTGCGCAACGCCATCAACCGCGGGATCGTGCCGGGACCGCGCCTCTTCGTCTCGACCCGCGCGATGGCGCCGACCGGGATGTATCCGCTCCTCGGCTATTCGTGGGAGCTGAAGATGCCCGAGGGAGTGCAGATCATCGACGGCGCGGAAGGGGCGCGCAAGGCGGTGCGCGAGCAGGTGAAGTACGGCGCGGATTGGATCAAGTTCTACGCCGACCGGCGTTATTACTGGGACGAGAAGAAGGGACGCCTCGCCAGCTGGGTCAACTTCACCGACGAGGAGGCGAAGGCGATCGTCGAGGAATCGCACCGGATCGGGCGCAAGGTGGCCGCCCACGCCATCGGCTGGGACGGAATCGACGCCGCGCTGCGCGCCGGGGTCGACACCATCGAGCACGGCGACGGTCTCACCGACGATCTGCTCGATCGGATGGTGAAGCAGAATGTGTACTGGTGCCCGACCATCTACGTCGGCGCCTATGTCGCCGAGGGGCGCGGCGGTATCTGGCCGCGGATGGTGGAGCTGGAGCGGATCGCTTTCGGCAAGGCGCTCAAGAAGCGCGTGCGCATCTCCTACGGGACCGATGCCGGCGGCTACGCCTGGACCGAGAACCAGGCCAAGGAGCTTTCCTACATGGTCCGGTATGGAATGACGCCGATGCAGGCCATCCAGAGCGCGACCAGCGTCGCCGCCGCCCTGCTCGACAAGACGGACGACCTGGGAACCGTCGAGAAAGGACGCTTCGCGGATCTCGTTGCGGTGGACGGAGATCCACTGCAAGACATCAGCAAGCTCGAGCACGTACGCTTCGTCATGAAAGGCGGGCAGGTATACAAGAACGACCGATGAGCCTCCTTCGCGCGCTGTGCGCGGCACTGCTGTTTGCGGTCGTCGCAGCCTGCCACCGGCAGACGGAAGTCACGCCGACGCCGCAGGAGGAAGAGGAGCCCGCCCCGCCGCCTCTGCCCAAGCCGAAGCCGCAGCCGAAGCCGCCGGCTCCCAAGCCGCCCAAGGTGGCGCAGCCGCCGCCGGAGCCCCCTCCTGTCGTCATCATGGAGGACGGGATCCGGCTCGAGTACCGAGCGCACGGCGGCCGCACCGTGGTCGAGGTGACGGAGCCCGAAGGAGCACAGGTGCAGGCCTTCGACGGGTCCGCGCTCGTCGCCGACGATACCGTTCCCCTCGCTTTCGACGCGCAGCCCGACCATTACTACCGGCTGGTGACCCGCTTTCCGAGCGGAGCCGTGCGTGACAAGAAGGTACAGGCGCGAGCCGGAAGGCTGCTCTCGGTGCGCCTGCACGAGGCGAAGGAACCGACGGCCATGAGCGACAAGGACTTCCGGGCGCTGCGCGGCCAGCTCGAGCACGAGCGCAGCGACACCACCAAGCTGTCGGTGCTGCGCTCGGCCGCGGCGAGCGTGTACTTCACCACCGCGCAGGCCGCCTCGCTCATCGACCGCCTCGCCTTCCGCGAGGACAAGCTGGCGGCGATCCCCATCCTCAAAGACCGCATCCTCGACCGCGAGAACGCCTGGCAGCTCTACCAGCACTTCACCTATCGCGAAGACAAGATGAAGGTGCAGGAGATGCTCGAACGTTGAGGCCCGCGCCGCCGCAAACGCTGCGCGAGCGCGTCCGCCTGACCGCGTCGTATCTCAAGGCGCTTCCTCGCGTCTTCCAGCTGGTGAGGGAGTCCTCGCGGACCTTCGCGGTGGGCATCGTCCTGCTCTTGCTCGGGCAGTCGCTGCTGCCGGCCTCGATGGCCTGGGTGGGCAAGCTCATCGTCGACGCGGTGGTGGAAGCGGCGCGCACCGGCGCCGCCGAGGAACGCCGCCTCGTCGTCGAATACGTGCTGCTCGAGTTCGCCCTCATGGTGGTGAGCACGGTGCTCTCGCGCTGCCAGTCGCTCTTGCGCGACCTCATGCGCGCGAGCCTCGGCAACCACGTCAACGTGCTCATCCTGGAAAAGGCGGCAACGCTCGACCTGCGCCATTTCGAGGACGCGGACACTTACGACAAGATGCAGAACGCGCGGCGCGAGGCCAGCATCCGCCCGCTCTCGCTCGTCCTCGAGCTGGCGTCGCTGGTCCAGCAACTGCTCATTCTCGCCACCTACGCCGCGCTCCTCGCCCGCCTCTCCTGGTGGTCCACCCTGGTCATCGTCGCGGCCTCCCTGCCCGCCTTCGTCGCCGAGGCCCGCTTCTCCGGCGAGTCGTTCCGGCTCAACTCCTGGCGCGCCCCGGAAGGCCGGCGGCAGAACTACCTGGAGTGGATCCTGACGCGCGACTCGCACGTGAAAGAAGTGAAGCTGTTCGGGCTGGCCCCGCTCATCCTCTCGCGCTACCGGGCGCTCTTCGACAAGTTCTACAGCGAGGACCGCAGGCTCGCCTTGCGCAAGACGTGGGCCGGGCTGGTGCTCGGCGCGCTCTCCCTCGCCGCCTTCTATTTGAGCTACCTCTACATGGCGGATCGCGCGGCGCGCGCCCGCATCACGCTCGGCGATCTGACGCTCTATCTCGCCGCCTTCCGGCAGGGGCAGCAGGCGATCCAGTCGGCCCTGGCCTCCATCGGTGGCCTCTACGAGGACGGGCTCTTCGTCTCCAACTTGTTCGACTACCTCGATCTGCAATCGACCGGCGAGCGCCCTCGCGCGACCCCCCGCGCGCTGCCGGTCGCGAGATCGCAGGCCGTCGAGTTCGAGGAGGTCTCGTTCCGTTACCCGGGCAGCGACCGGCCCGCGCTCGCCGGCGTGTCGCTGCGCATCGAGCCCGGCGAGAAGCTGGCGCTGGTGGGCGACAACGGCGCGGGGAAGTCGACGCTCATCAAGCTCCTCTTGCGGCTGTACGAGCCCAGCGGAGGGCGGATCCTGTACGGCGGCATCGATCTGCGCGACATCGATCCCCGCGATCTGCGCGACCGCATCGGCGTCCTCTTCCAGGATTTCGTACGGTATCAATTCAGCGCGCTGGAAAACGTCGGCCTCGGGCAGGTACAGGCGATCGCCGAGCGCCCCCGCATCGAGACTGCCGTCGATCGGGCGGGGGCGAGGAGCGTCATCGACGAGCTGCCCAAGAAGCTCGACACCATGCTGGGCGGCTGGTTCGAGGAGGGCCACGAGCTCTCGGGCGGGCAGTGGCAGAAGATCGCGCTCGCCCGCGCCTTCATGCGGGACGATGCCGAGCTGCTGGTGCTCGACGAGCCCACCGCCTCGCTGGACGCGGAGGCGGAGCACGACCTGTTCCAGCGGATCAAGGCGCTCGCCAAGGATCGGAGCGCGATCCTCATCAGTCACCGGTTCTCGACGGTGCGCACGGCGGATCGGATCGCGGTGCTCCAGGGCGGCCGCATCTCCGAGATCGGCTCGCATGAGGAGCTGCTAGCGAAGAATGGCCGGTACGCGCACCTGTTCCGGTTGCAGGCGTCGGGGTATGTGGACGGGGCGCCGGCGTCGAGAGATCCAACATAGGGCCGCTTGATCTTCGTTGACGTTGACCTTGACGTGGTCATCGACGGCGACAACGACAACGACCACGTCGACGATCACGTCCACGTTGATTTGCCGATGCGGCGGCTAACGGCCGATCTCCCCTCGCGCGAGGTGGTGCTCCACTTCCAGCGCACTCGCGCCTTCGATGGCCGCGCTCGCCTCGAAATGCGCCTTGGCCAGCTCGGGATCCTGCGCCTTCACGCCCGCCCAGAACCGCGCCGACGCGAGCCTTCGCGCCTCGAGGTCCGGATCCTCGTACCCATCCTCGAGAAAGGCGGTCTCCTCCACCTTCCCGAGCAGATATCCCGCGACAGGGCCGGGCCACACGCGCGAAAGCTTCGGCTTCCACAGCTTCCCGAGGAGCCTCGAGCCGCGCAGGACGTAGCGTTCTTCCGGGATGCGGAGGCCGGCGTAGTAGAGGAGCGCCGGCGGCTTCACCCCCCCGGCTGGGCCGTCGTGGGGCGCGTCGAGGGCGGCGATCCACTTCTCGGCCGCCATCTCGCGATCCCCGGCGAGCCAGCGTGCCGCGCCCGCCAGCTCGAGGAGGGACCCGCTCTCGGCGGCCCCGGGCGCTTCCTCGAACGTGCGCGCCGCCTCGGCGTAGCGGCGCAGCTCGAGGAGCGCGAGGCCGCGCCAGAGCGGGTGATCGTCTTGGGCCAGGTCTTCGAACCGGCCCGCTTCCAGCAGGTCACGAGGGTCGTCCACAGCACCAGACTGGTCACAAGCCGCATGCCTTGCAGGGGCAGCCAGGGTCGAATTGTCGTCTGGTACACGCGACGACGTATTGCGAGGGATGCGCCTCGGGGCGGATCCTCGATGGCGTGGATGCCTTCGACAGGCTCGCGACAGTCCCTTGGCGCGCGCTCCGCATCGCTCAAGTGCTTCCGGTCCTCGGGCACGTTTTGTCCGGCGCGGCAGCGGAGCGTGAGATCGACCGCTTCCTCCGGAATCGCCGCGCCTTCGACGGTGACGAGCGGGCCGCCGCGGTCGAGGCCATCTTCGGCGTAGCGCTCTGGCGACGGCGGCTCCTCTGGCACGCAGCGAGCGCCGACCCACGCGCCCTGCTGTTCGTCCTCCTGCGCGATCTCTCGGGGGTGGGAGAAGCGCAGGCCGCTGCGCTGTGCGACCTGCCGCCGCCCTGGCCGGCACGACGTCCAGGACCGGAGCGCCTCGCCGATCGGTGGTCGTTACCCGATTTCCTCGAGGCGCTGCTCGCGCGCGAACTCGGCCCCGAGGCCGATGCATTCGCAAAAGCGATCTGCATGCCCGGCCCCGTCTGCTTGCGCACGAATACGCTCCGCACCACGCGGCGCGACCTCGCTGTGCGCCTGCGAGACGAGGGCGTCGAAACGGTCGAGACGGCCCTGGCGCCGCACGGGCTCGTCGTGACTTCTCCCAGACCGAATCTGCTCGCGCTCGGCTCGTTCCGCGCGGGGCTCTTCGAGGTGCAGGACGAGGGCAGCCAGCTCGTCGCGTCGCTCTGTCAGGCGCGGCCCGGCGAAACGGTACTCGACGCCTGCGCGGGCGCCGGGGGGAAGAGCCTCGCCCTCGCCGCCGACTTGCGCGGGGAAAGCCGGCTCGTCGCGTGCGATCCGGACGCAGAGCGCCTGCAGCGCCTCGCTCTGCGCGCGCAGAGGGCCGGCGCCCGGGTCGAGATCGCTACCCGCCCGCCCGCCGGCCTCCGCGCCTGCGTCGCCTTGGTCGACGCGCCCTGCTCGGAATTGGGGATCCTGCGGCGCGGACCCGATGCGCGCTTCCGGATCGACGAGGGCGAGCTGGCTACTCTTCCCCGGCTTCAGCGCGGGATTCTGGAAGAGACCCTGCCCCACGTGCGCGACCGTGGACGGATCGTCTATGCGACCTGCACCATTCGCTCCGAGGAGAACGAAGAGGTTGCGATGGCCTTCGAGCGCGATCACCCGGAGCTCGTTCGCAATCCGGCGAGCGAGGCGTCCGACGGTTTCTTCCGCACGTATCCGCACCGTGAAGGCACCGATGCTTTCTTCGCCGCGCGCTGGATCGTTTCCCGAGGCAGCGATGCCCGATGACGAGAAGAAGCCCTTTCACAATCCCTTCGGCGCGCTCAAGGACAAGCTCGGCGAGCTTCCCCGCGGTCCGGAAGCGAAGCCCGCAGTGGCCCCGAAAGGTCCGGCGCGCGCCGTCGTGCGACTCGAGCGCAAGGGCCGCGGCGGCAAGGAGGTCACCGTCGTCGAGCAACTGGGTCTCGGACCTCGTGAGCTCGGCGAGTGGTTGTCCGCCCTGAAGGGCGCCCTCGGCTGCGGCGGCGTCAACGAGGAGGGCTCGATCGTGCTGCAAGGAGATCAGCGCAAGCGGCTGCCGAAGATCCTCGAAGCGCGCGGGGTCCGGCGGGTGACCGTCGGGTAGAAGGAGCAGCTCAGGCGCCGCTTCCATCGGTGGCCGCGCGTTCCGGCTCCTCCGCGACCCGCTTGCGCCTGGCCGGCGAGCGCCGCTTCCGACGGCGCTGGGCTTTCTCGCCGGAATCTCCCTCGCGCCCCGCATGCCAGGCGGTGAGCTCGGCACGCCGCTCCTTCCCAACCTGGTCGAGCGTCTTGAGCCATTCCTTCCGGTACGGGCGCAGCGTCTCCGCGAGGGATTCCGCCACGACGAGGTTCCGGTACCACTTGGCGTCGGCGGGAACCACGATCCACGGAGCATGGGGCAGAGAGCAGCGCGAGATCGCATCCTCGTACGCCTCGGTGAAGTCGCCCCACTCGTCGCGCTCCTTCCAGTCCTCGACGTTGATCTTCCAGGCCGCTACCGGATCCTTTTCCCGCTCGAGGAGACGCTTCTCCTGCTCGTCCTTCGAGATGTGGAGGAAGTACTTGAGGATGATGCAGCCGTGCTCTGCGAGCAGGGATTCGAAGGCGTTGATCGAGTCGTAGCGTGTCTTCCAGACCGACTTCTTCACCAGCTCGTGCACCCGGACGACCAGGACGTCCTCGTAATGGGACCGGTTGAAGATGGAGAACTCCCCCTGCCGCGGCGCTACCCGGTGGACGCGCCAGAGGAAGTCATGCTGTCGCTCCTCGGTCGTGGGCACGCCGAAGGACGTCACCTGGACGCCTCGGGGATTGAGCCCGCCCACGACATGCTTGACGGTGCCGTCCTTCCCCGCGGCATCGCGCCCTTGCAGGACGAGCAGGACGCTGTGTGTCTTCGCGCCCCACAACAGGTCCTGGAGCTCGAAAAGCTCCTCGTTGAGCGATTCGAAACGCTCCTTGGCCTTCGCCTTCGTCATCTTCGGCGGCGGGTCGGTGGAGATCGAATCCAGGCGCACCTTCGCGCCCGGCTCGTCGAACACGCTGGTCTGGGGCATGGCGGAAATCTTACGCGACTTTTCCTTTCCGGCTAACGTGGTGGCTCCGACTTGAGGGAGGCTCGTCCAGTGCGCATCGCGGTCCTTCTTGCCCTCGCACTCTCGTCTCCGGCGCTGGCCTGGGAGCCGAACGGCGTGGCTTCCGTGGACGCTCGGCTCTCCGAATTGCGCGAGGCCTGGCAGGGCAAGGATCCGGGCGCGGTGCTGCAGGACAAGATCAAGCGCGCCCGGCAGAAGCAGCGACCGGCCTGGGTCGACCACAAGGCCTGGTACATCGAGGAAAAGAACCGGCGTCTCTACTTCGGCGTCGGCGCTTCGTCGAAGATCTCCGCAGCGACGCTCGATTCGGCGGATTTCTCGGGAGTCGAGGGCCGGGCCGGCGGCCCCTCCGCGCTGGACTGGTACTTCGACCCCGCGGCGAGCGTCCTCTACGCGCTCATCGTGGACGAGAGGCAGTAGCCGGCGCCGGCGACCCCTTCGCCAGGGCCCGCACGGTCACCGCGGCGAGCACGATGACGCCTCCCACCACCGACCACGGACCGGGGCGCTCGCCGGTGCCGAGATAGACCCAGACCGGGTTGAGGGTCGGCTCGAGCATCGAGATGAGGCTCGCCTCGGCGGCGGGCACGAAGCGCAGGCCTTTCGCGAGAAGGAGGTAGGCAATGCCCATCTGCACGACGCCGAGGTAGAGCAGCACGAGGGCGCCCTGGACCGTGATCGACGCGAAGCCGCTGGCGGCGAACGGCAGCGTGATGACGGCGGCGATCAGGTTTCCCAGGACCGTCGAAGGCATCGCGTCCCGCGCGCCTTCCTTCGCATCCCGCCTGAGCAGCACGATGGTGAGCGCGTACGCGATCCCGGAGAGCGCCCCGAGGACGTTGCCCCAGAACTGGCCGGGCTCCACGCGACCGACGAAGAAGAGCGCCATCCCGCCGAGCGAGAGCGCGACGCAGTAGCCGTCGAGGCGCTCGAACGGCTCGCGAAGGAGGAACGGCGAGAGCGCGAGCACGTAGGCGGGACCGGTGTACTGCAGGAAGATGGCGTTCGCCGCGGTGGTCAGCTTCGTCGCCGAGACGAAGGTGACGATCATCGCCGCGTAGACGAGCCCGGTGGAGATGCGCGCCCCGCGGAGATTCGGCCGCAAGACGAGCAGGTAGAAGAGCGTCGTCACCAGCGCGCGGCCGCAGGCGACCCCGAGCGGGCCGAAGGGCGCGATCTTGATGAACAGCCCGCCGCTCGACCAGAGTAGCGCCGCGCAAACTACCGCCAGCACCGCGTTGCGCGGCGGCGCGCTCGTTTCCATGGAGGCGAACCTTACCGGATCCCGCTTGCCGGATCGGATGCTCCGGGCGACAAGGCTCTTCGTGCGCTATCTGGGAATCGGCGAGTCGCTCGATCTCGGCCATCTCTATCTCCGGCTGCGCCGGGCCGGCCACGAAGTGAAGGTCTACGTCGCGGACCCGGCCTGCCACGGGATCTATCTCGGGCTGCTCGAGCGCACCGACGACTTCCACCGCGAACTTTCCTGGGTCGGGAAGGACGGCGTCGTCATCTTCGAGCAGACCTCGCATGGAGAGATGCAGGACGAGCTTCGCCGCGATGGCTTTCGCGTCATCGGTGGCAGCGCTTTCGGAGACCGGCTCGAGAACGATCGCGCATTCGGGCAGGAAGCGTTGCGCGCGGCGGGGCTTCGGACCTCGCCGACGCGCGATTTCGGCAGCTTCGAAGCAGCGCTCGCCGACCTCTCGGCCCGGCCGCGCAGGACGGTGTTCAAGCTCAGCGGCGGGGGATTCTCGTCTTCGCGCACGTACATAGGCGAGCTCGACGACGGCCGCGATGTCGCCGCCTTCATCGAGGCGCAGCGCGATTCCTGGAAGTTCGACGAGCCGCCCCGCGTGGTGATCATGGACCACCTGCGCGGCGTGGAGATGGGCACCGGCGCGTACTTCGACGGCCAGCGGTTCCTCGCGCCGGCGTGCCTCGATTTCGAGCACAAGCGCTTCTTTCCCGGCGACCTCGGAGAGCTCACCGGCGAGATGGGGACGCTAGTCACGTACCGGGGAGCGGAACGCTTCTTCGCGGCGACGCTCGGGCGCCTCAGGGAAATCCTGCGCGACGGAAAGTACGTCGGCTATGTGAACGTCAACACCATCGTCAACGAGGACGGCGTCTTCCCGCTCGAGCTGACCTGCCGCTTCGGCTATCCGGGGGCGGCCATCCTGGAAGCGCTCCACCTCGACGGATGGGATGCGATCTTCGAGCGGCTGCTCTCGCGCGCCGGTGGCACTTTCCGGACCCATCCGGGATTCGCCGTCGGGATCGTGCTCACGGTCCCGCCCTTCCCCCATGCTGCATCCGCGGTCACGCTCGCGCGAGGCGCGCCCATCCTCACGCGGCGGCCGTTGCGGCCCGACGAAGAGGAGCATCTGCACCACGGGGAAGTGGCTCTGGTGGGGGGCCGCCTCGTGACCGCGGGTCCGACGGGATATGTCACCGTCACGACCGGCCGCGGCGAAACGGTCGAGGACGCGCAACGTGCCGCGCGCGGTCTGGCAAATCAGGTAGTGATTCCGGGCCTGCGATACCGCCTGGACATCGGCGACCGATTCGCAAAGGGCGATCGCCGGGATCTCGAGCGATTTGGTTGGCTGAGATGATCGCTTCCTAGATCCCGAACTGCTCCCGGTATCTCGCGAAGCACCGCGCGCCGGCTGCGAGCCGCATCAGCGCTCCCTCCGCGATGGCGCGGGCCGCCCGGGGATCGCCATCCACGAGCGGGCGGATCACCTCCCTGTTCCAGGCCGCGCTGTGGCGCAGGTCCACCACCGCGTGCAGCGAGAAGTACCGGCGGGCGCCCTTCGCCACCCCGAGGCGAGCGAGGCCCGCGTCGACCTCGGCTACGCGTCCGGGCGCCGTCATCTCGATGGCTCCGAGCGCGCCGATGGCGTGGTACGCGTAGCGGCGATTCGCGGCCAGTGCGACGAGCAGGTTGGCGAGAGCGTTCGCCTCCCACACCACTCGCGACGGATCGGCGTCGACTCCCAGCTCGCGGGCGAGGTTCCCGAGCAGCGGTCCGTGCATTGCCTTCTCGCGGCCGCGGCCCATCTCGTCCCAGTAGTTGCGCGCCAGCTCCAGCTTCGGCTGCACGGGCAGCTTCACCTGCGTGAGCGCCACGAGATCGTCGAAGCCCGCCTCGCCCGCCACCTCCTGCTCGAGGAACCAGCGCATCTCGGCGAGCGAAGCGCGGGACCGCAGCCAGGGAAAGAGCGGGTCCTCTTGTCCCGGACCCGTCTCGCGCAGCGACTCGAACCAGCGGACGAAGGATCCGGAATCGATCGGGGCGGTTCGCGCCCGGTCGGCCACGAGGGCGCGTTCCGACTCGACGAAGTCGCCCTCCATCTCTCGCAGCGTCGCCTCCTCGCGCAGATCTTCGCGCCAGGACGGTGCCGGCAAGGACGGCCGGAGCCTCCTCTGGTTGAAGTGAGCGAGGATGAGGTGCAGGGCGTGGGGGTCGACGGGCGCCGGGAGCGCGCTCGCTTCCATCGTCACTCCTTGATGGCGTCGAGCGCCACCACGGCGATCCGCTCGACGTTCCGGTACGCCGAGCGGTCCAGTTCCTCCCCGAAGACGTCCGGATCCAGCTCCCGGTAATCGAAGCGCGCGCCCCGCAAATGCGGCAAGAGCGCGCGCAACAGGAGATCTTCGCCGTCCACGATCGCGGTCGCCGTATAGAGCACGAGGCCGCCGCCGCGCGGGAGCCGCTCGAGCGCCTCGCGCGCGATGCGGAGGGAAAGCTCGGCGCCGAGCGCGCCGCCGCCGTCTCGATACGCACGATGCATCTCGTCGGCGAGGTAGGGCGGATTCGCCACCACCAGATCGAAACCGTCGTCGACGCCCCCGAGCACGTCGGAGCAGACGAGCGAGATCTTCGATGTGACGCCGGCGAGCGCCGCGTTCACCTCGGCGAGACGCAAGGCGCGTGGATTGACGTCGCAGAGGACCACGCTCTCGCAGCGCGGCGCGAGGACGATGCCGCCTGCGCCGCAGCCCGCGCCGACGTCGACGCAGCGGCGCGCGCCATCGACGCGCGCCTCCAGGAGCGCGCAGTACCGGTACGTGTCGGGCCCGAAGAAGACCGCGTCGGATTCGCGGGTCGGATAGGCGGAGTGGACGAAGAGCCCATCGCCGAGCGACGAGTAGCGCGCGCCGCTGCGCAGCCGGGCGCCCTCGCGTAGCAGCGCTCCCGACTCGGCGAGCAGGGCGAAGAGGCGCGGCGGGAGCAGCGCCTGCTCGAAAGGCAGGCTCCAGCCAAACACGTCGCGCAGGTCCCGTGAGAGAGCGCCCTTGCGGGAGACGACGCGGCGGTGGGTCTCCGGCGTGGGCGTGGTGAAATGGTAGCCGAGCCGCGAAAGCTCGCGGCCCAGCTCGACCAGCGCCCGTTGGCCGGCGTCCACGGCTCCTTCTTACGGCAATGATCGAAAGACGGCGAGTCCGCCCTCCGTGGGTACGTAGAGCGCGGGAGGATCCGTCATCCGATCCAGGTAGAGCCGGCCGATCTGCTCGCCGGGCAGTCCCTGCGGGATCCCCACCCGATGGCCCTTGGGGTCACCCGGCTTCCAGACGAGAAGTCCGCTGAAGGGGAAGCCCAACACGAGCCGATCGTCCCAGCCGACCAGCTCGAGGATGTTGCCCTCCAGGGCGCCGAGCGATTGCGGGTCGTAGTACTGGAAGTGGAATCCACCCTGCCAACTCGCGAGGCCCCTCCAGGGGACCCGCCAACCGACGTTGCCACCGGAGGCGAACCAGATCGTTCCGTCCATCGTTTCGGCGATGGCGCGGATGTTCACCGAGTCGCCTTCCCGGGCGGTGGGGAAGATGGGTGGTCCCGAGCCATCGCCGAAGTACGGATCGAACGGGTTGTCCGGCTTCCAGCTGTTGCGCCAGAGCTGGAGATCAGGCGTCCAATGAATCGCCGCGCCGGTGGTGAGGCCTCCCATCCAGATCCTGCCGTCGTCGGAGAGTAGCAAGCCGAAGAAGTCGCCAAACATGCTCCGCGGACCCGTCGGGCCGCAGGGTGCTCCGTCGCAGACCCACGGGTGCACGTGGTCCGCGTACCACTCGCGCTCGACCGAAATGGCGAAACCCTTCTCGCTCGGCGTGGCGGGCAACCGGAACTTCTCGGGCTGGACGCGGGTCACGCCATGATTCGACGAGACGTAGAGCTCCCCCGGATGATGGAAGTGGTCGTACGCCGCGTTCATGATCTCGCGCGTCTCGTAGAAGTGCCCGTCGTTCGAGTTGTGGAAATCGTAGCGATGCACGAGGAGCGTGAGGTCCTCGAGGAGGAGCACCTCGTCCATCTTTCCCATGTGCGCGATGGGATCGGCGTCCGTGTGCGCGCCCGGCATCTGCGGCTCGTGCGTGTCGTGCGCGTAGTAGCCCACGAAGGCCTGCCCGATGGTGGCGGGAATCGCCGGCCTCTTCGAAGGAATCTCAGGCTGCGCGGCGGCCTTCCCTTTTCCGCCGGTGACGAGCGTGAAGTCGGGAGGATCCGTCCAGCCCGGTCCGAAGTGCAGTCCGTCCGCCGCGGTGTAGCGCCGGAACGTCTTGTCGCCCGGGCGCATCAGGTACAGCGCGCGCTCCGTCACCACCCATAGATTTTCCGCCTCGTCGGTAGAGGCCGAGATCGGGCGCTCGTGAAGTCCTTGCGCCGACCCGTACACGGTGAGCGGCGCCACCGGCCAGGGACCGGCGCCGAGACCGCCGACCTTGTGCGGATCGGGCAGAGGCGGGCCCGCGTCAGGCGTGCCGATCGGCCCTGCGTCGGGAGTACCGACGGGCGGTCCCGGATCGACCGGCCCCGCGTCGGGTGTCGTCCCGACCTCGCCGCCGCCTCCAGGGCCTCCCCTGCAACCGACTGCGGCAGCGACGAACAGCCAAGCGAGCAAACGTACGGCGCGCATCATCAATCCCCTCCCCCCGCGTCCCCGGCGAACGGTTCTCATCGAGGACCGGACGGACAAGGGGACGGACACCGACGACGACGGGCGTGCAAGCAGCCGCTTCGTCCGACTCGGGCTCCCGGCAGACGGCGATGGCATATCGCACTGGCGCTACCAACCTTGTGCGTATGGCCACCAAGGACGACGTGAAGAAGGTACCGCCCATCGATGCGCCTCGAACTACGGACGAGGCGCAAGGGCATCCGGAAGTCGCGGGCGCGACCGCGATGGGAGCTGCCACGGCGGGCATGGCGGGCGCGGCGATCGGCACCGCCATCGCAGGCCCGGTGGGTGGAATCGTGGGCGCCGCCGTCGGGTCCGCGGCCGGAGGCCTGGGAGTGAATGCGCTCGAGCACCGCATCAACCCCACCATCGAGGACTCGTACTGGCGCAAGGCGCACCAGGAGAGGCCGTACTTCGAGAGCGATCTCACGTACGACGAGCACTGGCGACCCGCGTATCGCCACGGCTGGGAAGCCCGAATGATGCACGGCGGCCGGCGGTGGGAAGAGGTCGAATCCGATCTGGAGAAGAGCTGGGCGCAGCGGCGCGGCCACTCCGCGCTCGACTGGGCGCGCGCGAAGCTCGCCACTCGCGATGCCTGGGAGCGCCTCGAGGGGCGCGAGGGCGACGACCCGGATCACCGCCGGGATCACTGAGACGACGATTTCGCAGACCGGTCGCGAACCGGACGCGCGATGGCCTGCGCTGCTTGACTGAACATCCGTTCCGTGGTGCCTTCGCGGCGTGCCGCTGCAGCCGATCTCCAATCCACCGAACCCGTGGCTCTCCACCTCGGTCGAGTATCTCGACGAGATCCCGCCGGCGCGGCTCGAGGTCTACGAGGATCACACCCGCGAGATCCTCGCCACCAACGACAGCCCCGACGTCGGTTTCAGCTGGAGCGTGAACCCGTACCGCGGGTGCCTCCACGCGTGCGCGTACTGCCTGTCGGGAGACACGGCCATTCTAGGCGGCGACGGGCTACCTGTCCCGCTGCGGAACCTAAACGCGGGGGACCGCGTTTACGGAACAATCCTGAAGGGTCGGTATAGGCGATACGTACGTACGGAAGTACTGCATATCTGGAAGACATCGAAACAAGCCTACCGCGTCCTGCTAGAAGACGGCACGGAGTTGATCGCCAGTGCGGATCACCGGTTTCTCACAGAGCGCGGCTGGAAATACGTGACACGCGACGGAATCGCTCGTCCGGCTCTGACGAAGAATAACTCGCTTCTGGGCATCGGTAAGTTCGCGGCCCTCCCAGAGAAGACCATGGACTACAAGTCCGGTTATCTCTGTGGGCTCGTCCGTGGCGATGGTCATCTGGCAATTCATCGGTATTCGCGGCCAGGTCGTGTGCACGGCGACCAGTGGCACTTTCGCCTCGCCCTCATCGACCTGGAGCCTCTTCGGCAGGCGCGTTCATATTTGCAGGAGTTGGAGATCGAGACGCGCGAGTTCGTGTTTGCCGAAGCTGCCGCAACGCGGAAGCGCGTGCTGGGAATCCGCACCCATGCGCGCGCCAGTGTCGAACGATTGCAGGAACTGTGCGAATGGCCGTCGCAACCGACGTTGGATTGGTCCAAAGGGTTCTTGGCGGGGATTTTCGATGCGGAAGGCTCATTGAGCTGCGGTGTATTGCGCATCTCGAACACGAATCCTCGCATCCTTCATGAAACGAGTATCGCGCTCGAGCGGCTCGGATTTGATGCCGTGTTGGAGCCGCCGGCGGGGGGGAACGTCGCGAGCAACATCCGAGTCCGCGGCGGGCTGAGAGAGCGACTCCGGTTCCTGCATACTGTTTCGCCTTCGATTGCGCGCAAACGAGTCATCGAGGGAACCGCGCTGAAGAGCGATGCCCCCTTGAGAGTCGTTTCGGTTGAACCCCTCGGTTTGGAATTGCCGATGTTCGACATCGCTACCCGAACGGGCGATTTCATCGCCAACGGGGTGGTGAGCCACAACTGCTACGCCCGCCCCACGCACGAGTACCTCGGCCTCGGCGCCGGTACCGACTTCGAGCGGAAGATCACCGTCAAGCCCGAAGCGCCGCGGCTCTTGCGCGAGGCCTTCGAGCGTCGCTCCTGGAAAGGCGAATTGGTCGCCTTCAGCGGCGTGACGGATTGCTACCAGCCGCTCGAGGCGAGCTACCAACTGACGCGCGGCTGCCTGGAAGTGTGCCGGGACTATCGCAATCCGGTCTGCATCATCACCAAGGCGCCGCTGGTCGAGCGCGACATGGATCTGTTGACCGAGCTTTCCAGAGTGGCTCGCGTTTCCGTATCGGTGAGCATCCCGCTCTGGGACCGCGATCACGCCCGCGCCCTCGAGCCGCAAGTCCCGACGCCGCAACGCCGCATGGAGACGGTCGCCCGGCTCGCGGCCGCCGGGATCGACGTCGGCGTGAATGTCGCGCCGATGATTCCCGGCCTCGGCGACGCCGACATCCCCGCCATCCTCGAGGCGGCGGCGAAGGCGGGCGCGCAATGGGCCGGGTTCGTCTTCCTGCGCCTTCCCGGGAGCGTCGCCCAAGTTTTCGAGGAGCGGCTACGCGAGCAGCTTCCGCTCCGCGCGGAGAGGGTGTTGTCGCGCATCCGAGAGGCGCGGGGCGGGAAGCTCTACGATTCCCGCTTCGGCGTGCGCGGGCGCGGCCAGGGAACCTACGCGGAGACGGTGCGCGACCTCTTCGAGACGACCGCACGGCGTGTGGGGATTGCCACGGGCTTCGGCAGCGAGCGCGAACCCGCCAGCACCTTCCGGCGCCCCGATCGGCCGGGCCGACAATTGCCGCTCTTGTAGAGCCCCGCAGCAGGATTAGACTCGGGCACCGTGGCCACGCTCCTCTTCTATGACGATGCGTACTTGCGCCACGATCCGGGGTCGCGCCACCCGGAGTCCCCGGGCCGCCTGGAGGCGATCTGGCGCGACCTGAGCGGGCATCCCGTCGCCGGCACCGAAGTCGCGACTCCGCCCCGCGCGACCGAGGAGCAACTCGCCCGCATCCACGGAGAGGCGTATGTCCGCGAGATCCTCGGCCTGCAAGGCCGGCGGGTCCGGCTCGATCCCGACACCGCGACCAGCGCTGGATCGATCGACGCCGCGGTTCTCGCGGCGGGCGCCGCCTGCGAAGCGGTCCGGCGTGTGCTCGACGGATCCGCGCAGGGCGCGTTCGCGCTCGTGCGGCCGCCCGGGCACCACGCCGAGGCCACCCGGGCCATGGGTTTCTGCCTTTTCAACAACGTCGCGATCGCCGCGGCGGAGGCGCACGCGCGAGGGCTTTCGCGCGTCCTCTGCGTCGACTGGGACGTCCACCACGGGAACGGCACCCAGCACAGCTTCTACGCCCGATCCGACCTCTTCTTCATGAGCACTCACCAGTGGCCGCTCTACCCCGGAACCGGGCACGAGAGCGAGACAGGGGCGGGGCCGGGCGCGGGCTACACCGTGAACGTCCCGCTGCCCGCCGGCTGCGGCGACGAGGACTACGCGGCGGTCTTCGCCGATCTGCTCCTGCCGCTCGCCGACGAGTACAAGCCCGAGCTGGTGCTCGTCTCGGCCGGTTTCGACGCGCACCAGGACGATCCGCTGGCGGGGATGGCGGTGACGAGCGACGGCTTCGCGGCGCTCTGCGGAGCGGTGAAAGCGGTCGCCGATCGGCACTGCAAGGATCGGCTGGTGCTCACGCTCGAGGGCGGCTACGACCTGCCGGCGCTCGCACGCAGCGTGCGCGGCTGCGTCGAGGTCCTGGCCGGGGCGACCGCTCCGCCGCTGAGGCCCGAGCCGTCGCGGGCGAAGGACGCTCTTGCCCGGAGCCGGGCCGCGCATGGCAGCACGCGCTTCCGCGCCGCGCATCCCTGAGCCCGCAGCCGGTAGCGGCCGGGATGCACAAGGCCCAATCGCTACCCATCCTGGATCGATACACCCCGGGAGACGACGCCATGGCGATCCGACTGCACGAACTGCACCCCACGCTCATCCACGCCCCGCTCGGCCTCTTGCCCGTGGCGGCCGGCCTCGACCTTGTCTGCGCCCTGAAGCACGACCGCTTCCTCGACCACACTGCACGCACGCTGTGGAGCTTGGGCACGCTCGGCGGCCTGGCCGCCGGCGCGACGGGCCTCGCCGCCTCCCAGGAGGTCAAAATCACCGACCAGAACGTCGAGCAGGCGATGCTCATTCATGGCCTGGGCAACGTCATCGTGACGCTCGGTGCGGCGAGCATGCTCGGATTCCGCGCCAAGCACCGGCCGACGATCACCTCTGCCTTCGTCGCGCTCGGGGCGGTGGCAGCGACCCTCTTTACTGGCTGGCTCGGCGGCGAGCTCGTCTACGCGCGCGGCGTCGGGGTGAAACGCATGGCCGCCGCGCAGGGAGAAGGCGTGAAAGACAGCCCGGAGCTCGTCACGCGCGAGTCGCCGAGCCGCTTCTTGAAGGACGTGGCCAACGGATTCGTCTGGGCGATGCGCGGAGCCAAGAAGGTCGCGACGGGAGAGGAGCGGCTCACGCGCCGCGCGCTCTCCCTCGGCGCGTGATGCGAGCGTCGTTCTAGCTGGCGACGCGGTTGCGGCCGCCGCGCTTCGCCTCGTAGAGAGCGGCGTCGGCGGCCTTGAGGAGCGACCCGAGGTCTTCGCAGCCGGGGTGCGCGCTCGCCACGCCGACGCTGATGGTGACGTGCACTTCGCCCTCGTCGGTGACGATGGGCTCGTCCGCCACCACGTGCCGGATGCGCTCGGCGAGGATGCCGACCGCCGCCTCGTGCGAGGCGCCCGGCAGCACGATGGCGAATTCCTCGCCGCCCGTGCGTCCGAAGACGTCGATGACGCGGAGCGATTTCTTCACCCGCTCGGCGACCGCCTTCAGCACCTGATCGCCGATGGCGTGTCCGTAGGTGTCGTTCACCTGCTTGAAGCGGTCGACGTCGAGCATCATCGCCGCGAGCGGCTGCTTGAACCGCCGCGCGCTCTCGATCTGCAGCTTGGCGAGATCCATGAAATGGCGGCGCGTGTACGCGTGCGTCAGCTCGTCCTCGGTGGCGAGGCGCTGCACCTCGTCGAAGAGGCGCGCGTTCTCCACCGCGATGACGGCCGGCTGCGTGAAGGAGACGGCGATGCGCGCGCGCTCGGCGTCGTAGCCCTCGCCTTCCAGGACGAGGACGCCGATCACTTCACCGCGCGCGAGCATGGGAATCGCCAGGCAAGCCTCCCCGTCGCAGACCGCGGGCTCTTCGCTGCGCAGCGCTCGATCGACCGGGCCGCCCGGCGCGATCTCCTCGAGAAGCCCGGAGTGGTGCGGTCCCTCGTAGCCCCGCTCCGCGGACACGCGATAGCGATCCCCGCGGCGCAAGAGCACGGCGGCGCGCTGGTAGGTCACGACGCGCGCGAGTCCGTCGAGGAGGCGTTCGAGCACGCCCTTCAGCTCGAGGGTGGTGCTGATCTCCAGGGTCGCCTCGAGACGGGCGCGCTCGCGCAAGCCGCTCAGCATCTCGTTGAAGGTCCGTCCGAGCTGGGAAAGCTCGTCGTGGCCCGTCACCTCCACCTCGGCGTCGAGCTTGCCTTCGGCGACCTGCTCGGCGGCAGCGCGGAGACGCGCCACGGGCTTCGTGACGGCGCGGACGGTCATCGATCCGACGGCGAGCGCGGCGATGAGCGCCAGCGCCATCCAGAAGGCCGCCCGGAGCGCCAGCTTGCGGAGGGGCCGGAGCGCTTCGCTCGCCTCCTGCTCGACGACGACCTTCCATCCGGCGATGGGCACGTCGGCGCTCGCGCCCAGCCAGCGCGAATCGCCACGGCCGGTGAGAATCGGATGGGTCGAAAGATCCTTGCGCGACCCGCGCACCGCCGCGTCGGGATGGAGGATGGCGCGACCGCTGCCGTCCACCAGGAAGGCGCTCGAGCCACCCACGCGCACGCGGGCAAATCGCTCGGACAGCGAACGGAGCGAGATCTCCACTGCCAGTACCCAGCGGGCGCCGCGCGCGCCTTCGACGGGCAGCGCGAGCACCAGGCGGGAGATGGGATCGCCTGCGCTGTCGGGCAGAGCATAGGGCGGGCCGATCACCATGTCGCGGGTGCGCAGCGCCTCGCGGAAGGGAACGTTGGCCGCGTAGATGGCGAGGGCGCCCTTTCCGACCGCCTCGTGATCGGGCGACCCGCCGCCGCGCTCCGTGTCGAAGCGGACGGGATCGACGATCGCATCGCCCTTCTCGTCGAAGAGCCCGACCACGTCGGCGCCCTTGGTCTGCTGGTAGATGAGGAGCAGCGCCCGCTGGCGCGCTTCCTGATCCAGGTTGGCGAGCCGCAAGGAACGGGTGGCGAGAGTGAGCGCGTCGAGCTTGTCGAGGAGCGCGCGCTGGACCTGGTCGGCCAGCTCGCGCGCGGCGAGGGCGTGGATCTGGTCGAGCTGGCCGCGCAGCTCACGCTGCCCGGAGGGAAGCGTGAAGATGGTCGCGAGCGTGAGAGGCGCTGCGCTCGCGCAAGCGAGAAGCAAGGCGAGCTTGACCCCCAATCGCATGCTGGGATCTTTCCATTGCGAACGGACTACGGACAAGGAATTCGCGCGCCTACCCTCGACCGTGCCGCCCGCCGGGTGTGCTCCGCGGGGGCGGCGGAGCCGCTGCACCCACCCGCACCGCCAGCTCCTCCTTTGCGGCGCCTTGGTCCAAACGCCTAATCTTTACCTCCATGAGCGACCGGGGAGTGCGCAGGGCGCTGATGGCGCTGCTGCTCGTCGCTTGCGCGACGGGCTGCCGGCGTTCCGCGCCCGCGCCCGAGGTGGGGACCCCGAGCGCGACGAAGCAGGCGGTCGCGCCAGGAACGATCGCCGCCGTGGTGCTCGCCCGCACCGGCAAGGTCGAGCTCTCCCGCAACGGCGGCGGGTGGTCCGACGCGCGCGTCGGCGACCAGCTGGTGCCGAGCGATGCGCTGCGCACCGAAGCGGGCGAGGCGGAGCTGGGGCTCGGCCCGGTGCACATGCGGCTGCACGAATCGTCCGCGGTCCGCGTCAAGGAGACCGGCAAGAGCTCGATGCGCGCACAGGTCCGCGGCGCCGTCGAATCCGACGTCGAGCCCGGGCGCGGCGCTCTCGACGTCGAGATGGAAGGCACCGACGCGGTCGCGCGCTCCACGGGCGGCCACTTCTTCGTGACCGCCGACGGCCGCGGCGTCGTCTCGGTCGCCGCGGTTTCCGGCTCGGTGAACCTCGTTGCCGCGACCAAGCAGGTGGAAGTGAAGCAGGGGCAGATCAGCCGCATCGAGAAGGGCGAGCTGAGCGCCCCCGCGCTGGCGCTGCGCCGCGTGCTCCTCTCCGTCCGCTGGCCCGAGGAACTGACCAGCAAGGAAGCCGTTCCGGTGAGCGGCAAGGTCGACCCCGGGAGCCGCGTCTTCATCCAGGGGCGTCCCGTCGACGTCGAACCGAACGGCTCCTTCACCGCCCTGGTTCCCTTGCACGGCGGCGCACAGAAGGTCGCCGTCCTGGTCGTGGATCCGCTCGGACGCCGCAAGCAGGCCTGGGCGACCATCGTCCGGGAAGAGGCGAAATCGCAGCGCGTAGCGGCAGCCGCCGAGCCGAAAAAGAAGAAGAAAGAGTTTCAGTGGCGCTAATTCGGTAAAGTGCGGGGCCATGGCGTCCCGGCCCCTCCGCGCCCCGGCTCCGAACGAGTCCGCCGCAATCCTGCACTCGTTCACGAACCACCTGCTCTACTCGCTCGCCAAGGACCAGTACTCGGCCACGGCGCGCGACCGTTTCCTCTCGCTCGCGCTCACCGTCCGCGACCGGCTCATCGAGCGCTGGATCGCGACGCAGCAGCGCTACTACCGGCGCGACGCCAAGCGCGTCTATTACCTCTCCGCCGAGTTCCTCATGGGGCGGGCGCTGCTCTCGAACCTGCTCAACCTCGGCCTCTACGAGACCGCCCGCGAAGCGATGCGGATGATCGGCCTCGACATCACCGACCTGCTCGAGCAGGAGGTCGACGCCGGTCTGGGCAACGGCGGCCTCGGCAGGCTCGCCGCCTGCTTCCTCGACTCGATGGCCACGCTCGACATCCCGGGCTACGGCTACGGCATCCGCTACGAGTTCGGGATGTTCGACCAGGAGATCAAGGACGGCTACCAGGTCGAGCGGCCCGACGAATGGCTGCGCTTGCCCAATCCCTGGGAGACGGCGCGCCCCGAGTACTCGATCAACGTCGGGTTCGGCGGGCGGACGGAGGAGTTCCACGACGATCGCGGCCGCTTGAAGGTGCGCTGGACGCCCGCGGAGACGGTGGTCGGCATGGCGTACGACACGCCCATCGCCGGCTACAACAACAACACCGTCAACACGCTCCGCCTCTGGCGCGCGCGGGCGAGCGCCGACTTCGATCTCACCGTCTTCAACGAAGGCGATTACGAAAAGGCCGTGATCGACAAGACGCGCTCGGAGACCATCTCCAAGGTGCTCTACCCCTCCGACGTGAAGATGTTCGGCAAGGAATTGCGGCTACGGCAGCAGTACTTCTTCGTCGCCGCATCGCTCCACGACATCGTACGCCGGCACCGGGTCGGCCACCCTTCGCTCGACAACTTCGCCGAGAAGACCGCCATCCAGCTCAACGACACGCATCCAGCGGTCGCCATACCCGAGCTGATGCGCATCTTCGTCGACGAGCACGACCTGCCCTGGGAGAAGGCCTGGGACCTGACGGTCGCGACCTTCGGCTACACGAACCACACGCTGCTCTCCGAGGCGCTCGAGACCTGGCCGGTCGATCTCTTCGGCAGCCTCCTCCCCCGCCACCTCAACATCATCTACGAGATCAATCGCCGCTTCCTGCGGCGGGTGATGAGCCGCTTCCCCTACGACGAGCCGCGCATCTCGCGCATGTCGCTCATCGACGAGGGCAATCCCGTCGACCCGCACTCCCGCCGCATCCGCATGGCGTACCTCGCGGTGGTAGGGTCGCATTCGGTCAACGGCGTCGCCGCGCTCCACACCCGCCTCCTCGAGCAGTACCTGCTCCACGACTTCCACGAGATGTTTCCGGAGCGATTCAACAACAAGACCAACGGAGTGACTCCGCGCAGGTGGCTGCTCCAGTCGAACCCGCTCCTCGCCGACGCCATCACCGCCCGGATCGGAGACGGCTGGCCCGTCGACCTCGAGGAGCTGCACCGCCTCGAGCCGCTCGCCGAGGACGAGTCCTTCCGGCGCGAGGTGCGCGAGATCAAGCAGCGCAACAAGGACGCGCTCGCCGCCTACATCGAGAAGCAGACCGAACTCGAGATCGATCGCGGCTCGCTCTTCGACGTGCAGGTGAAGCGGCTTCACGAGTACAAGCGGCAGCTGCTCAACGTGCTGCACATCGTCGCGCTCTACCTGCAGATCAAGAAGGATCCCGGGATCCAGATGGTCCCGCGGACCTTCATCTTCGGTGGAAAGGCTGCACCCGCCTACGCCGCGGCGAAGATGATCATCAAGCTCATCAACTCCGTTGGCGAAGTCGTCAACGTCGACCCGCAGGTCGCCGGGCGCCTCAAGGTGGTCTTCCTCCCCAACTACCGCGTCTCGCTTGCGGAGAAGATCTTCCCCGGCAGCGACCTCTCCGAGCAGATCTCCACCGCGGGCAAGGAGGCGTCCGGGACCGGGAACATGAAGTTCGCCCTCAATGGCGCGCTCACCATCGGCACGCTCGATGGGGCCAACATCGAGATCCGCGAGGAAGTGGGCGAGGAGAACTTCTTCCTCTTCGGTCTCACCGCCGACGAGGTGCAGGACCTGTGGCGGCGCGGGTACCGGCCGCGGGACCGCTACGATCAGGACCCGGAGCTGAAGGCCGTGCTCGACCTCATCTACTCGGGGTTCTTCGAGCCTGATCACCCCGAGCTGTTCCGGCCCCTGGTGCAGTCGCTGCTCGAGCACGACCCATACCTGCTCCTCGCCGATTTCCGTTCGTACGTGGACTGTCAGGCAGCGGTCGGGAAGGCTTATCTCGATCCCGAGCGCTGGACGAAGATGGCGATCCTAAACATCGCCCGGATGGGGAAGTTCTCGAGCGACCGGACCATCCGGGAGTACGCACGCGACATCTGGCAGGCGCAGCCGGTCTCGACGTGATCCGGGGGCTGCTCCGGAAGTTCTTTGGAGCCCGCCGCGCTCTTCGCTCGAAGGGGCCAGCACCGCACGCCGCGCCGCACGATCCCCGTGCCGCGGCGGATCCCTGGCTGGGGTCGATTCTTGCGCAACTCGGCGACCGCTATCGCCTCGGCGAAGACGGCGCCGACGGCACCCGCATCCTGCGCCGCACCGGCCGCGAGCGCTTCAACCCGATGCAGGTGTGGCTACGCTCCGCGGAGCGGTTGGTGGTCGGCGAGTACGAAGTCCGGGCGCATGGAGATCCTTCCGTGGCGCTCGCGCAGGCCCGCGCGCTCCTCGATGCTCGCCTCTCCGGACCGCTCGCCAAGCTCGGCCTCGCGCCGGATCGGGAGGCCGTCGAAGAATGGGGCGGCCAGGTCCTGATCCGCCGCTACCAGGGCCGGCTGGAGGACGCGGCCCAGGCGGCCGCGGCGGTCCAGTTCATCTGCCATTCCGACCAGATCATCGACACGAACGCGGAATGAGGGCTCGGCGCCATTGCTCACCAGGATGGATCAGTGTCTCATCGGTAGGTGCGTACGCGTGAACAACTCTTGGCAGGCCTGCGCAGCGCCCTGAATCGCTTTTATGGGGAAGGTCATTACGTTTGGACAAGAGCAGGTGCAAGCAGCTCTCCACAACATTTCGATCGATGATCCAGCCGTAAGCGCCGAGTTGTGGTCGTGGCAACATCTAGGCGGTATCAGGCTGCACGGCGGGAACGACAAGTTCTTGGAGGTCCTTAGACATTTTCTGACGACCCACGTTGCGTTGGTCCCTCCCGCGAGCGCACGCCGTCGGGGGCGTCGATGTTCGCCTTTTCAAGTGGAAACCTTCGGCAGCTGTGTTCTGGCCGCCGGGACTTCGGGTCGGCACCGCAGCTCGCTATCGCCCATCGCTGAGCCCGACCTCGACGCGGTCACGCCCTGCGCCCGGACGGCGACGGGCAAAGCGAAAAGCATCCCGTCGCCGTCCGGACGCGCTGGTCAAGAACAAAGCCCGTTTCATGGGACGGCGAGGGAGAGCCACCGCCCCTCCAGAGTCATGTGGATCAAGTACAGCTTGGGTCGCACGGTGAGCCCGTCGGGGCCCGGAGCGAAGGCCCCAGACGAGCAGGGATCCGTCGGTCCGCGGTTCCAATTCGCGAGCCCGTGCTTCATGTGGTTGCCGAGGACGTAGCGCATCGCGTACGCAATTTCGCGCGGGCTCTTCAGCGCGCGTGAGTGGAACCGCTCGGGAAAGACATGTCCCCGCACGCCAGTCACGCGGTTCAGTGCCCGCGCAATCCGCACCGACAGACCTTTCATTCCCCGCGCCAGGGAAACGCTGTCCTCCGCTTCGACGAGCATGTGAAGGTGGTTCCCCTGCACGGTGAAGTGGATCACCCGCAGCCCGAAGCGCTCCTTGCCCTTGCGCAGCGCGCTGGCGATGGCCCGGAAGGTGCGGGGACTCCGCAAGCTCGGAAGACCGTCGCGCACTCGCATGGTCACGAGCGCCGCCGTTTGCCTCGGGTGCTTTCTCGGAAGATGCGGCACGCCCGACCGAGCTCCCTTGGGCTTCCTCCCCGCGTGCTTCCGCTTCCCGCCCCAACTCCGGAATTTCATCGCGAGCTGCTTCATCGCTTCCCCCACCGGTGCGATCGCGCGAGACATCACCGTACCAAGTGGGTCTGACATTCCCCCTCCGGCGCGAGAGCAGTGCTACTTGAATCGGCGAACATCATTGCCGCGTCTTCGCACGCAGCGCGGAGCTTTCCCCAGAGCGCCCGGACGGCGACGGGATGCTCTTCGCTTTGCCCGTCGCTGGCCGGGCGCAAAGCGTGACTGCCTCGAGACCGGCAGAGCGATGGGCGGTAGCCATCCCGCGCACCGGCAGACCTCTCATCTTGAATCGGCGAACAACGCGACGCCTTCTACAACGTCACTCGCCTCCCGACCCGGACCGACACGAGCGAACCGAGCTTCTGCCGGAACTCCTCCCCCGTGCGCGTGTCGAACCACCGCGAAGTCTTCTCGTCGTAGCCGAAGTGCGCGGCCGCGAGATTGGCGGCGACCCAGATCTGCCGCGCCGCCGCATGGCTGTTCACCACGATGTTGGGCCCGCCGTCGTCCAGTTCCAGGGTGAGGATCCCGTTGGCCAGATCCGCCTCGAGGCCGTCCTGGTCCCGCAGCCGCGCCTCCAGGGCCGCGAGCTCTTCGCCGGCAAGCTTCTCGAATCGAGCCTCGTCCATCTTTCACTCCTTGCCGAGCCGCACGAGCGCATCGCCTTCGAGGCGGGCCGTGAGCCATTCGGTCATCACCTCGGCGCCGAGCGAGCGGTAGAAACCGAGCGCCGGCTCGTTCCAGTCGAGGACCTGCCACTGGAAGCGCCCGCAGCCTTCGCGGACGGCGATCCGGGCGAGCTCGGCGAGGAGCGAGCGGCCGATTCCCTTGCCGCGAAGTTGCGGGCGAACGAAAAGGTCCTCGAGGTAGAGACCTTTTCTCCCGAGCCAGGTAGACCAGTTGTAGAAATAGAGGGCGAAACCGGCCGGCTCGCGGTTCCAGGAGGCGAGCAACACGTGGAAGTGCGGCGAGTGGCCGAAGCCGTCGCGGAGAAAGTCCGCCTCCGTGGCGACGACGGCATCGGGCGCCCGTTCGTAGGTTGCGAGCTCGCGGACGAGTTGCAGAATGAGCGGGACGTCGGCCCGCGTGGCCGGCCGCAGGGACAGCATGGACGAACGTTATCGCATGGAAGCTTCCCGGGGGATCGAGCAGGCAATCAGACCTGCCGCGGCCCCGGAGAGGCTAAGCTTCGCGCCGCGACCGATGCCGAAGCCCTTCCGCCTGCTCAGCTACAACGTCCGCTACTTCGGCCACGCGTTGCGCGGCATCGCCTCCACCCGGGGGGGCAAGCGGGGCATCGCCCGGTGCATCGCCGCCATGGAGCCCCTTCCCACCATCCTCTGCATGCAGGAAGTCGAGACGTACTCGCTGCGCTCGACCCTCGCCTTCCGGCGCTCGCACCCGGAAGAGACCCAGCTCGAATCGTTCATGGCGGAACTGGAGCGGGCCTTCGACGAGCGCGGCCGGCCCTTCCCGTATGAGGCCTTCTACTTCCGCGCCCACGCCAACCGGCTCGGCAACACTCCGCTCTCGTCGATGGGCCTCGCCATCGTCATCGACGGCAGCGCGCTGCGGGTCGATCGGCACAACGCCGAGGCGCCGCAGTTCATCACCCACCATCACGTGCTGCGCTGGAAGGACAAGAAGCAGGCGCGGATCTGCGCCCACATGCGGGTGGAGGACGCCGCCGGCAGACCTCTGCACGTCTTCAACACGCACCTCAGCCTGCCCACGCCGTTCGCCAAGCAATTCTGGACCGGACCGGACAAGATGGGCTACGGCGTCAACCAGCTTCACGAAGCGCGCACGCTCGCCAATTTCATCGCGCGGCAGTCGGGGAAGGAGCCGTTCGTGGTTTGCGGCGATTTCAACTCGCCGCCGGGCTCGCCGGTCTACCGATATCTCACCGAGGAAGCGGGGCTGGTCGGCGTGCAGCGCGCGCTCGGACAGATCGAAGGCGCCCCGCGCGAGTTTCCCACCGCGGGGTTCTTGAGCCTGCGCATGCATCTCGACCATCTCTTCTCGAGCTCGCACGTGAAGTGGGTCGACCTGGACGGCACCCATCCCTACGGCGACCGGCGCAGCCCGTTCCACGGCAAGAGCGATCACGTCCCGCTCATCGCCCGATTCGTCATCGGGGAATGAGCCCATCCCGCCTGGACGTCCTCTGCTTTGGAGAGGCGCTGGTCGACTTCCTGCCCGATCGCCGCGGTCGGTTGCGCGACTGCGAGCGCTTCGAGGCGCATTCCGGCGGAGCGCCGGCCAACGTGGCCGTGGGCATCGCGCGCCTGGGGCTCCGGGCAGGGTTCTGCGGCGTCGTCGGCGACGACGAGTTCGGACGCCTGCTCGAACGCAAGCTGCGGGCCGAAGGGGTCGAGACCAGCCTTCGTTTCTCCGGCGCGGCGCGCACCGGCGTCTGGTTCGTCGCGCTCGACCGGCGCGGCGACCGCACCTTCTTCTCGCCGAGCGGCACCCACGGCGCCGACAAGCTCATCTCCGAGGTCGACGTGCGGCGGGCGCCCATTGCGCGCTCGCGCTGGCTCCACTGCGGAACCTCGAGCCACGTACTGCCATCGGGCCAGCGCGCGCTGCTGTCCGCGGTCCGGCGGGCACGGAGGCTGGGCGTGCGCATCTCGTTCGATCCCAACGTGCGCGTCCACCTCTGGCGCGACTTGCGCGACTTGCGCGAATTGTGCAAACGCGTCTTTCCGTCTTGCGACGTAGCGAAGCTGTCCCGCGAGGAGGCGGAGACGTGCACGGGCGAAAGCGATCCGCACAAGGCCGCTGCCTCCCTCGTTTCACGAGGAGTGAAGCTCGCTTGCATCACCCTCGGCCCGGAAGGGGCGTATGCGCGCCAGGGAAACCGCGAATTCCGCCTGTCGGCTCCCCGCGTCCGCGTCGTCGACACCACCGGAGCAGGCGACGGCTTCGTTGCCGGTCTCTTGTCGCGGCTTCCTGAAAACGATCCGGGCTCGATTCCGGATACGGCCCTGCAGGCCGCGCTTGCTTTTGCGTGTGCGGTTGGGAGCAGGGTCTGCACCCGGCTCGGCGCGGTGGCCGGATTGCCGGGAGGCACTTTCGCGCCGCCGCGCCGGCAATCGAGCGGGCGCAACGGCTAGACTCGCACGCGATGCCCTACCCCACCGACCTCTACGGCCCGCCGCTCGGGCTCCTCACCGATCTCTACCAATTGACGATGGCGTTCGCCGCCTTCAAGGCGGGGATCGCGGACCGGCAGGCCGCCTTCCACCTCACCTTCCGGAAGAACCCGTTCGAGGGCGGCTTCACGCTCGTGTGCGGGCTCGCCGCCGCCTGCGACTATCTGGAGCGCTACGGCTTCTCCGAAGACGACCTCGCCTACCTGCGCACCTTGCGCGGCAAGCGCGGGCCGCTCTTCGACGATCCGTTCCTCGACTGGCTCCGGAACCTGCGCATCGCGCTCGACGTCGATGCCATGCCGGAGGGCACGGTCGCCTTTCCCCAGGAGCCGATCCTGCGGGTGCGCGGTGCGGCCATCGCCGCGATGCTGGTGGAGACGCCGCTCCTCGCCTTGTTGAACTTCGAGACGCTCGTCGCCACCAAGGCGGCGAGGGTGTGCCTCGCCGCTCAGGGCCGACCTGTGATCGAGTTCGGCCTGCGGCGCGCGCAGGGACCGGACGGGGGCGTCACCGCGTCGCGGGCCGCCTACGTCGGCGGTTGCGAGGCCACCTCCAACGTGCTCGCGGGCAAGCTCTTCGGCATCCCGGTGCGCGGGACGCACGCGCACAGCTGGGTGATGCTCCACGGGGACGAGCGGACGGCGTTCCGCGATTTCGCCAAGGCAATGCCGGACGACTGCGTCTTCCTCGTCGACACGTACGATTCGCTCGCGGGTGTCCAGAACGCCATCGAGGAAGGACGCGCGCTCCGCGCCGCGGGACACGAACTCGCCGGAATCCGCCTCGATTCGGGCGACCTCGCCTGGCTGTCGCGCGAGGCCCGCAGGATGCTCGACGAGGCGGGTTTCCCGGACGCGCGCATCCTCGCCAGCAACGATCTGGACGAGCACGTCATCGCCAGCCTCCTCCGGGAACAGGCCGCGGAAATCGACTCCTTCGGCGTGGGGACTTCGCTCGTCGCGGGAAGGCCCGACGCGGCGCTCGGGGGCGTCTACAAGCTCTCCGCGGTCCGCGAGGGCGACGCCTGGACGCCGCGCCTCAAGCTGAGCGAGCAGCAGGCGAAGATCTCGACTCCCGGCGTGCTCGCCGTGCGGCGCTACCGCGGCCCTGCCGGGCTCCTCGGCGATCTCCTCTACGACGAAAATCTCGGCATTTCCGAGACGACGTTGATCGATCCGATCGATCCGACCCGGCGCAAATCGATCCCGGGGGGCGCCGCGCACGAGGAATTACTCGTGCCGGTGTTCCGCGCGGGCAAGCGGGTCTACGCCACGCCGCCGCTCGCTGAAGTGCGCAGCCGCGCCCGTGCGAGCGTGTCCGTGCTCGACCCCGCCCTGCTCCGCTTCGTGAACCCGCATCTCTACCCGGTCGGTCTCGAACCGCGACTGCACGAGCGCCGGATGCGGCTCATCCTCGAGGCGCGCTCGCAGGGCAATTGACGGTTCTGCAACCGTTCCGTCTCTGGTACATCGCAACACGGCATGGATACGGACGGCGCCATCGGCGGCGCGCACCCTTTGAGCGCGCACGCGGCGGGTTCGACGCGGCTGCGCAGGCTCCAGACGGAGCTGCGCGAGCTGATGCGTCTCGCCGTGCCCATCGCCATCGCCCAGGCGGGGCTTGCGCTCATGGGGGTCGTCGACACCGCCGTGGTGGGACGCCTCGGGGCCGCGGCGCTCGGGGCAGTGGGGCTCTCCAACGGCATCTTCTTCGCGGTGGCCATCGTCGGCATCGGCACCGTGATGGGCCTCGATCCGCTCATCGCGCAAGCCTTGGGTGCCCGCGACAGCAGGCGTGCGCGCGAATTGCTCTGGCAGGGTGCGTGGCTCGCGCTCTTCACCTCGCTCGTCCTCGCGATTCCGCTCTCTTTCGCGCCCCGGCTCATCGACGCCGCAGGGATCGACCCCGACATCATCCCTGGCGCAAAGGCGTTCTTGTGGGCCCGCCTCCCGGGCCTCTTTCCGATGCTCCTGTTCGTCGCGCTGCGGTCGTATCTGCAAGCGGCGCACAGGGTCCTGCCGCTGGTAGTCGCAACCATCATCGCCAACGTCTGCAACCTGCTCCTCGACATCCTGCTGGTCTTCGGCGGTGCGGCCCTTCCCGCCTGGACGGGCCCCTTGCGCCTCGTGCCGGCGATGGGTCCTGCGGGATCGGGCCTCGCGACGAGCCTCTGCAGCGTCGTACAGGCGCTTGCCTTGCTCGTCCCGGCAGCGGCGCTTCGCGAGCGCGAGCGAGTCCGGCGCACACCCGTCCTGCACGATCTCCGCGCCGCGCTCCGGGTCGGCGCGCCGGTCGGGCTGCAGATGGGAGCGGAAGTCTCCATCTTCGCGCTGGTCGGGATCCTGGCCGGCCGCATCAGCCAGCTCGCCATCGCGGCGCACCAGGTGGCGATCTCCTTCGCTAGCTTCAGCTTCTGCTTCGCGGTCGGGATCGGAAACGCCGGCTCGGTCCGCGTCGGATGGGCGATCGGCGCGCGCGACACCGCCGCCGCGCGAAGGTCGGGCCTCGTCGCCTTCGGGGCAGGCACGAGCATCATGACGTTCTTCGCGATGCTGTTCTGGCTTTTCCCCGGCCCCGTCGCTTCCCTCCTCACCGATCGCCCCGACGTCCTCGCGGCGGCGACGCCCGTGCTGGCAGTCGCGGCCTTCTTCCAGATCTCGGACGGAATCCAGGGCGTCGGCGCCGGCGTCTTGCGCGGCGCGGGCGACACGCGCTTCGCCTTCCTCGCCAACCTCTTCGGCCACTACGCGATCGGTCTGCCGGTCGCCATCGTGCTCGGCCTCTTCGTGCAGCGATCGGTGATCGGCCTCTGGTGGGGGCTTTGCGCGGGCCTCACCGCAGTGGCCGCGGCGCTGCTCTCGCGTTTCTTGCGGCTCTCGTCGCGAGAGATCGTGCCGCTCGAGCGCCACCCGGCGCCTCACTAGCCGAAGGCGCAAACGCCATCGAGGCGGTGAGCGAGAAAAGGACGAGGGCCGAGCCCAAAAGGGCCAGCGCCCTTCTCGCGAAGAGAGTCCGGGCGACGAGTCCGTCGTGGAGCCCGGGAGCGCTGATTGCCGCCGTTTTCACCACATCGATGTGCGCGTCCATGAGGGCATTGCACTTCAACGGACGTGCCAGGGCGCTTCCGCAGGCGCCTGCTCGTTTCCCTGCACCGCTCTCTTGTTTGCAGAGCGACTTTCTATAGAATGTAGATGATGGATCCCTGGGCACGGCGCCTGCGGCACGACATCGTCAAGCGAGCGGTCTGGGCCGCCCGCGACCTCCGTTCGCTCGAGGGCGCGCCCTCGGAAGGCGACGTGGCGGCGCTGCGCCGCGGGCTTTACGACCTTCGCGACGAGGAAGGCGCGGCCGTCACCGCCCGCTCCCTCTGGCAACGCATGCGGCTGGAAGCGCCACGCAACACCCCGGAATTGGACCGCTTTTCCGAGGCGATCGAGGAGGCGTACGCCGCCGTCGATTCGCTTCCCGCCGGTCTTGCCGCCGCGGTTTCTGCGCTTCTACGGATCGAAGAGCGTTTCGAAGAGCTGGCACGAAGTCTGGATCAGCACACCTGAGGGAGGACACCTTCGTGCCGAAGCTATTCGTCATCGACGACCGCGACCAGACGGTGGAAATGGTCCACCGCCACCTGCCTCAGTTCGAGACCGTCACCCGCTGCGACCGCAACATCCCTTGCCAGGTGTGCGAGGAGCGGGACCGCGGATGTCCGCTCAAGTGTGCCCACGACTACCGCGAGGCGGCCGAGGCGCTGTCGACCCAGAAGCAACTGCCCGACCTCGTCGTCCTCGATCTCCATTTCGCGCTTCCCGAGGACAGGCTGCTTCCCGAGGACAAGACGGGGATCGAGGGCAAGCGCGGGATGGAGGAGATCCGCAGGACGCAGGGCCTCCTCATCCTGGAGAGGCTGCGCCGCGATTACCCGAATCTGCCGGTCGTGTTGCTCACCACGACCGACGCGGAGTTCGACCGGCCGAAGGATCCCCTCATCTACTTTTGCGAGAACGAGGTGGTCGACAGCCGCACGCTCGCGGCCGAGATCACCCGCGCCCTCGAGTTGCAGAGCGCCGCCCAGGAAGGCCCGGTCTTCTGGGGCAAGAGCCCGGCGATGGGCGCGCTTCGCCGCCAGATCGCAGTGCTCTCGCGCTCGCCCTTGCCCGTGCTCATCGAAGGGGAGACGGGAACGGGCAAGAGCTTCCTCGCAGAGCAGGTCCTCCATCCACGATCGGGTGCCAAGGGTCCGCTCGTCGTCACCGATCTCTCGACCATTCCCACGACGCTTCTTCCCGCCCATCTCTTCGGAGCGCGGCGCGGCTCCTACACGGGTTCGGTCGAGGACCAGCCCGGCGTCTTCGAGCAGGCGCACAACGGCACCCTCTTCCTCGACGAGATCGGCAACCTCGACGCCGACCTGCAGCGGCAGCTGCTCCTCGTCCTCGAGCGCGGGACCGTCACCCGCCTCGGCGACGTGCGGGCACGGCCGGCGGCGCCTCGGCTCGTCGCCGCCACCAACCTCGATCTCGAAGCGCTGGTGCGCGAGGGCCGCTTCCGGCAGGACCTCTACATGCGCCTCAATCCGGCGACCCGGCTGCGGGTACCGGCGCTGCGCGAGCGGCCCGAGGACCTGCCCGACCTGGTCCGCTTCGCCTTCCTCGACGCGCTTCGCGCCGAGCAGCTCCGACCGCTGGTGCGCGCCTACCTCGCGCGATACCCGACACCGGACGACTTCGTCGAGGAGAACGACGCAGTCGTCTTCGGCAAGCCGCAGGCCTCCCGCGCGCGGCGCGACGCCTTCACGGTCTTCCTTTCCAAAACGGCGCTTCGGCGGCTCGTAGCGCACACCTGGCCGGGCAACCATCGCGAGCTGAAGCTCCTCGCCTTCAACGCGCTCGTGCACGCGCTCGCGCAGCACCTCGACGCCGAATCGGCGCCGCACGAACGAGCGCCCGCGGTGCTCGCGATCCCCGATGCCGTGATCGAGTCCCTGCTCGGGAACGGCGAGACGAAGGCGGCGCGGCCGCTGATCTCCGCCGCGTCCGCCCTCAACGAGCTCGGACGGCGCGTGGAAGTGACCTTGAAGTCGGGCCACAGCTTCGCGGACATCTCCGCCGACGTGGAGCGGCAGTATCTGGTCGCGCTCTTCGAGGCGATGGAAGGCGACCTCGATCGCATGGCGGCCGAGCTGTTCGGGGCGGGCGCTTCCCGGCGCAAGGTGCACCTGCGCATGAACCAGCTCGGGCTGCGCCTCCGTGAGCTGCGCGGAGCGCAGGCATGATTTTCCTCGTCGCGCTTCTCGTCGCGGCCTCGGGGCCCTGGGCGGAAGCGCAACGCCTGCTCAAGAAGGACCGCCCCGAGGAGGCACTGGTGTTCCTGCAGGCGGCCCGCGCGAAGGAGCCGCGCAACGCCGCGCTCGCGACCGATCTCGGATCGGCGCTCCTGCGCCTCGGCAAGCGCGACCAGGCGGAAGCGGCCTTCCGGTCCGCGATCGCGGTCGACCCGCGTCGCGACGCCGCCTACCTGCAGCTGGTAGGCATGTACCTCGACGATCCGCGGCGGTGGGACGAGGCCCCTGCTCTATTCGCCTTGCTCGATCGCGGAACTTCCACTTCGCGCAGTCCGATCGGCCGGTTCCGGCTGCGGCTCGCGCGCGTCGACCTGCTCCGCTCCGTTGGACGCACCGTCGAGGCACGCGCGCTCCTCGCCGAGGCTTCCGCCGACGAGCAGGCGAAGGGAAACGAGCGGCGCCTCGCCGATCTCGCCGACCGCATCGCCGCGGCGGAGAAGGTCCGCTCCGCCGAGGATTGGCCCGAGCCGGCGATCGACGCGGAACACACGGCCGAGCTGCGCAAGGCGCAGGCGCTCTTCGACAAGGGCGACCCACGATCCGCGCTTCCCGTCGTCGAGCGGCTGTGCGCGGCTTTCCCGGGATGGCGCGCGCCGCGCTTCTTGCGCGCCCGCGCGCTCGAGGAGCTGGGCCGCGTGGACGAGGCCGCGCGGGAGCTCGGCATCCTGGTGCAGATCGCGCCTTCCCAGGCGCAGGCCTGGCGCAAGCTCGGCGAGCTTCTCGCCCTCCACGGCGGGCTCCTCGAAGCGGAGCGTGCCGACGAGGCGCTGCGGCAGGCGCTCGCGCGCGAGCCCTCCTGGACCGATCTCTGGCTCTTGCGCGCTCGCGTCGCCCTCCGTCGCGGCCGGGCGCAGGATGTCATCCGCGCTCTCGGACGGGTGCAGCCCGATGGCGCGGCCGAAGCAGCGGAGGTTTCGCGCCTGCTCGAGGCGGCGCGAGCGTTGCCGGAAGGGTCCGCGCCGGCATCCGTCGCGCGCGCTCCCGAGCCGACCGCCCAGGCGCGCGATTCTCTGCAGAAGGCGCAAGAAGCGCTCGCCACCGAGGGAGGCGCCGAGGCGTCGAAAGCGCTCTTGCAGCGCGCTCTCGACGAATCGCCGGGGTTCCCGGAGGCGGCCGCGGCATGGCTGGCCATGGCCGGCGAAGTTCCGCAGCGCACCGTGGATGCCCTCTGGAACGACGGAAGCGCGCTTCTCGATCTGGCGGCGCAGGTACGCAAGGCGCGTCCCGATCTGGCGGGCCCGCTGGTTCGTCCCTGGCTCGACCGCGCAGTCGATCTCGGCGCGCCGGAAGCCCGCTACCAGCGCGCTCTCGATCGCGCCGATGCCGACCCTCCGGGTGCGCTCGCGGATCTCGTCGCTTACGCCGCGCAATCGCCGCCGCCCCCACATCTCGAGGAGGCGAAGGCGTTGCGGGCGCGGATCGTTCCTGCCGCGCACATCGAGCCCGCCGAGGTGCAGGCGCTGTCCAGGCTCACGGAAGATCGGCCCGAAGCGGCGTTGGTCTCGCTGGGCGCCGATTGCGCGCGGGAGCGGTCGGCCCGCGTCTGTGTGGCGCTCGGCGAAGTGCACGAGTACGCCGGCGAGATCCCCGCCGCCCTCGCTTGCTACCAGGCGGCGTTCGCGGCCGACGAGTCTTCGCTCGTGGCCGCGACGCGCTATGCCCGCCTCGCCGCGCGGGCTCCGAGCGCCGCGGACCCTGCCGAGCTCGAGCGCATCTCTACTCGCGGCGTTGCGGCCGCGAACTGGACGCTGGCCCGCATCGCCCTCGCCGGGGGACGCACCGACGAAGCGCTGCTCCAGATCGATCGCTTCCTCGATTCGGCCGCCGCCGGTGAGCCGGGAATCCCGGAGGCCCGCGCTGCCCGCGCTCGCATGCTCCGCGCGAACGACGACGCGGCGCGGATCCGCTCACGGCAGCGCCTCGCCGCCGCGGGAATCGGCGCGCTGGCCCTGCTCGTCCTCCTCCTCGCCTGGTTGCGCGGCAAGAGCGTGGCCCGTGCGCTCGCGCGGAGGCCGCGGCTCTACCCCGCGGTGGCGCGAACCGTCGGAAGCCTGCGCCACGACGTCCTCAAACATCGCGCGAGCGTACTCTCCGCCGCGGCCGAGCCTTCCGCCCGCGAGGAGGTGGCCCGCGCGCTGCTCCTCCCCGAGCCCGCTTCGACGGCGGTGGCCCGCGCCTACGAGCGGCTCCGCGAGGACGCTCGGGCGCAAGGAGTCCTCTTGCGGCGGCTCTCCCGCGAACCGGTCTTCGGCCCGCTGGTTTCCGACCTTCTCGCCGCGGAGCGGATCCTGCGTCGCGGCGGCAAGACGGCGAGCCTCGTGCGCATCGACGGCCGCATGCACGAGGTGCACGGCCCGCGGCTCGCCACGCTCCTCAAGCAGGGCCCCCGCACCCTGGTCGACGCCAGCTCGCTCTCCGACTGGATCCACGGCGTCGAGGCGGAAGTGCGCCGCGGCGGGGCCGGCTGGACCGCGCCTTCGGTCCTGCTCCAGGGCATGGCGGTCGAGTTCCCCGTCGAGCGGGAGGCCCTCGCCACCATCTTCGCCAACTTGCTGCGCAACGCCCAGGCAGCCGCCGCGCCCGGCGGGAGGGTCCTCGTCCGGCTGGGTGAGGAACGCGACGCCGCCGGTCGCAGCGTGCACGTGCTCCTCGTCGGCGATTCGGCGCCCGGCGACATCACCCTCGAGGAGATCGAGTCGCGGGAGAGCGGGCGCGGCCTCGCCATCGTGCGCGACCTCACCCGCGAGTGGGCCGGACACGTGGTGGTCCGTTCCGAGGAGCCGCCGTTGCGCAAGGCGGTCGGCGCGTGCTTTCCCTCGCAAGGGGCGAGCGCATGAAGCCGCGCTGGATCGTCTGCGAGGACGGCGACGAGTACCTGACGCGTTTCTCGCGTTTCCTCGGGGACCGCTTCGAGTTCACGCCCGCCTCCGATCTTTCCGGTGCGCTCGCCGCTGCTCCCGGCGCGCAGGGGCTTCTCCTCGACCTCGATTTCCGCAGGACCGATCCGGCGAGGCTGGTGGACGAGTCGGGCGCCGCGCAGGCGCAGCGAGCGGCCGGTGAGCGAGCGCGGCTGAGCGAGGTGCAGGGGATCCTCATCCTGCGCGCGCTGCGGTCTCGCGGCGTGCGCCTCCCCGCCCTGCTCTGCGCCGACCTCGACGACGCGGAGCGGACGGCGCGCCTGCAGAGCGATCTGGCGCCTCTGGAGATCGTTCCGGGGAGCGAAGGCGTGTTCGCCATCGCGGAGCGCATGCGCCGCGCAGCGGGCCGATAGCTCACAACTTGAGCGTGATCTCCCGCGGAATGACGTGGCAGTCGTTCCTCGTCACTTCGATCCCGGTCACCCGGCTCTCGCGCCCTTCCGCTGTGGCGTCGACCGTGTACGTTCCCGCACGCTCGCCGGCGCCAAAAAAGACGCATTGTGTCCCGCCATCCGCTGATGACAGCGGGTCCAATGTCCTGAGCGTCTCCGAATAACTGCCGTCGGTGGCTGTGACGACCGCCGTGCACAGGACCGCACCGGTCTGGCCATTCACGACCGAGACGTGGAGTCCGAACTCCTCTTCCGTCGAACAGGCATGGCCGCATGCCACCGGTCCGGACGAGAGCAGCGCAGCTAGAATGAAGAATCTCATGCTCGGCCCTGGAGACGAGCACTCGGCCGTTCCGCCACGTTTGCGAAGAACCGTTTCAGCGCGTCGTTGACCGCCTCGGGATTCTCCAGCGACGAGCTGTGGCCAGCGCGCGGGACCATCTCGAAACGTGCGCCGCGGATCGCCTCGGCGGTCCTGCGCGACCGCGCAGGTGTCACCGCCACGTCCTCTTCGCCGGACAGCACCAGGGTCGGCACCTCGATCCGGGAGAGGAGGTGCTCGATGCTCTTGCGCCAGATGACTCCGGCGACCGCACGCGGGGTGCCGGTCCGGTCATTGGCGAGAAGCTGCGAGCGCAGATCGTTGCGCAGTGCCTCGCGAGCGGGATCGGCGAGGAACGATTTGCCGAACATGATCTTCTCGACCTGGGGCACGAAGGGCCCGAATCCGACCAGGCGCGACATCGCCGCCATCGCCGCATATTTCGGCCGATTCAAGAGCGGCTCTGGATCCGCCGCCGTCTCCAGCAGAGAGAGCGAGCGCAACAGCGCCGGCCTGCGCGCCGCGAGGCGCATGCCGATGAACCCGCCCATGGAAAGACCGACGAAGTGACAGGGCGCCGCGCC
>Ga0209474_10000600_pt1 | contig 38796 bp, 37 predicted proteins | sample GraSoiAngelo_145_FD_185902 | JGI IMG/M metagenome (GOLD analysis project Ga0209474, IMG submission 185902) | Grasslands soil microbial communities from the Angelo Coastal Reserve, California, USA - 14_1009_05_20cm (SPAdes) (version 2) | ecosystem: Environmental > Terrestrial > Soil > Grasslands...
CCCGGCGCGTAGTTCACGCCGCTCGGCTTGCCGTCGACTGCGTAGTTCCCGGACGCGGCCACGACGACCACGCCGTTGAACCAGAGCTTCTCGACCGCCTTGTCGAGCGGGTCGTTGAGGAAGCTCGCCGGGGAGCCCGAGTGGAGCGAGAAGTTCGCGATCTTGATGTTGTACTGCGCCTTGTTCGCCAGGATCCACTGGCAGGCGTTGATCACGTCGCTCGTCCGCGCGATTCCGTCGCTGTTCATCACCTTGACCGAGAACACCGCCGACTGCGGCAACGCGCCCGCGTAGCCCGTGGCGGCGCCGGTGGCGATGCCGGCCACGAAGGTGCCGTGACCGCGACCGTCCGCCGCGCCAGGAAGCGTGTTGTCGAGCGTCGAAAGGTTGACGCTGCCGAGCACGCCGCCGTTGGCGAAGTCCGCCCGGTCGGCCTGGACACCCGAGTCGACGACCGCGATCGTCGGTGCCTGGCTCGGCGTCGGTGCGTTCCCTCCGGACCAATCCTTGGCGAGACCGGCCTCGTACGGCCAGAGCTGGCTCGAGGTGTAGGCGGAACCGCTGACCTTGACCGGGGCGTCGGGCGTAACCGTCAGCCCCTTGATCGCGGAGAGCTTGTAGAGCTGGTTCGCGTCGATCGTGACCGCGTCCGCGTGGATCAGGTTCAGCTTTCGGATGTTCTTGATCCCGGCCAAACGGAAGACGTGCCGCACCTGGTGGTTGAGCACGAAGGTGGAGTCCGCCTGGACGATGACCTGAAGGTTCGAGTTGGGGTGCTTGCGCGCCTGCTTCGAGAGCACCGGCGACACGTAGGTCTGATGCAGCCAGTTCCTGAAGTTGCCGCCGGCCTTGACGCCGGCCTTGTTGCCGATCGCGCTGGAAGCCAGCGGGACGCTGACTGCGAGCGCCGCCACAAGCGCGGTGACGGCCCCACGGCCTCCCTTGCCCCAGAGCGCGTTCGAACGAGTCTCGCCGCCGCGGTTGCCAGTGCCCCACAGCGCGCTCGACCGCGTTTCTCCTCGCTTGCCGCTGGTATTCCGCACCTTCCATTCTCCTTTCCGCGCCCTCGCGCGGGCCGCATTTCACTTCAGAACGGCGCATCGAATCGTCTGCCTGCGCCGGAAAACCTGGCGGAACGTACGCGGCTCCGGCCCTGCCATACATCCCCCGGCAGGGTGAGCCCGAGGCAAAGTTCCCTCGAATGGGGGAGCAGGCGGATACCGTCCCGTTGATGGGCTTCCGCGCACCCCTTTCCGCCGAGATCGCGCTCGCCCGCGCCGCCGCCGGGCTCTCCAGGCTGGCCGGCGCCGGCGGCGGCACGACGGTGCCCGGAAAGCTGCTCTGGAAGCTGGATCCGGGCGCGGTCGACCGCCTGGCGGCACGCCTGCCGCTCGGCGCCGCGCTCGTCTCCGCGACGAACGGCAAGACCACGACCTCGGCCATGGCTGCCCGGATCCTCGCGCCCGTGGCCAGGCTCGCGCACAACCGCTCCGGCGCCAACCTCGTCTCCGGGGTCGCCTCCGCCCTGCTCGCCTCCCGCGGGGCCGAGCTGGGGCTGTTCGAGGTGGACGAGGCGGCGCTGCCGGAGGTCGCGCGGCGGCTCCGGCCCCGTGCGGTCTGCCTCGGAAACCTCTTCCGCGACCAGCTCGACCGCTACGGCGAGCTCGAGCTCGTCGCCGCCCGGTGGCGGGCCGCCGTCGAGGAGCTTCCGGGCGAGACCGCGCTGATGGTGAACGGCGATGACCCGCAGGTCGGCGACCTCGCCCACGGCCACGCCCAGGCGACCGTCTTCGGCCTCGACGACCCGCGGCACGCCTCCCCCACCCTCCAGCACGCCGCCGACTCGAAGTGGTGCGTGCGCTGCGGCACGCCGTACGTCTATGAGGCGGCCTACATCGGGCACCTCGGTGACTACCGCTGCCCTTCATGCGGGCACGCGCGGCCACATCTCGACGTGGTCGCCCGCGCGGTCGACCTCCACGGCCTCGAGGGGATCTCGTTCGAGCTGGAGACGCCGGAGGGCTCGAGTCGCGTCGAGCTGTCGGTCCCCGGCCTCTACAACGTCTACAACGCACTCGCGGCAGCGGCCCTCACGCGGGCGCTTGGGGTGCCGCTGGAGTCGATCGTGGCCGGTTTGCAGGGCTTTTCCGCCGCCTTCGGCCGCTTCGAACGGATCGCGCTCGGCGATCGGACCCTGCTCACGCTGCTGATCAAGAACCCGGCCGGAGCCAACGAGGTTGTCCGGACGCTCGTCGCCGGCGACCCGCCCCACGTGCTGCTGATCGCCCTCAACGACGAGATCGCCGACGGGCGCGACGTCTCCTGGATCTGGGACGTCGACTTCGAGCCGCTCCTCGGCAGCCTGGAGCGGCTGGTCGCCACCGGCGAGCGTGCCGCGGAGCTGGCGCTGCGCTTCAAGTACGCGGGGCTGCCGGAGGACGCGATCGAGGTCGTGCCGGAGCTGGACGCGGCGCTCGACCGCGGCCTGGAGCTGACGCCGGCGGGCGCCGAGCTCGTCGCGCTGCCGACCTACACGGCGATGCTGGCCTTGCGGGAGCTCGTGGCCGGCCGCGGGTTCGTGAGGCCGTACTGGGAAGAGGCGGCAGCGTGAGGATCGCCGTCGGGCACCTCTTTCCTGACTACCTGAACATCTATGCCGACCGCGGGAACATCGCCGTCCTGACACGGCGGGCAGCCTGGCGCGGCCACGAGCTGGAGGTCGAGGCGATCGGCGCCGGCGACGAGCTGCGGCCGGGTGCGCACGACCTCTACTACATCGGCGGCGGCCAGGACCGAGAGCAGGAGCTGATCGCGCCTGCACTGGCGGCTCTGGGCGAGCCGCTCCGGGAGGCGGTTTCCGGCGGGGCGGCACTCCTGGCTGTCTGCGGCGGGTACCAGCTGCTCGGCCGGGCCTACCGCGACCAGAGCGGCGACGAGCTCCCCGGCGTCGGCCTCTTTCCCCTGCACACGGTTGCCGGCGACCGGCGGATGATCGGCGACGTCCTGCTCGAATGCGAGCTCGAGCCCGGCGAGCGACGCACGCTGGCCGGCTTCGAGAACCACGCGGGCCGCACCTACCTCGACGAGGGCGCAGAGCCGCTCGGCCGTGTGCTCGCGGGCTTCGGCAACGACGGCGAGAGCGGCTACGAGGGCTGCCGCGCCGGCCGTGCAATCGGCACCTACCTGCACGGGCCTCTCCTCCCCCGCAACCCGTGGCTCGCGGACTGGCTCCTGGCGCAGGCGCTCGCGCAGCGAACCGGCGAGGCGCCGTCGTTCGAGCCGCTTGCAGACGACCTGGAAGCGGCGGCGCACGAGGTCTCCGCAGGACGAGCCCGAACGCGCGGCGGCCGCTACTAAGGCGCCCAGAGAGCGCCGAGGTAGACAGCCGGGTCGCCGGGGCTCCAGCGTTCGAGGAAGCGGTGGATCGGCGGGTGCAGCACCACCTCGGCCAGGTCGTCCGGGGCGAAAAGGCGGTGGCCGCGGACGGCGGCGTCACGCGAGGTGGCCGCCTCGAGCGAGCGTCCTGTCAGGTCGCCGGCGAAGATGATGTGCACGACGTGCTTGGCGGCGAACGAGCGCACCGGCGAGATCGAGTCGACGATCGCCACCGGTCCCTCGACGGGCACGTCGTCGCCGATCCCGACCTCCTCCGCCAGCTCGCGGTGGAGCGCGTCGACCAGGCTCTCGCCAGAGTTGACGCCGCCGCCGGGAAGCAGCCAGTGCTCGCGCCCCTCCTTCTCGTGCCGGCAGAGGAGAACGCTGCCCTGCCAGCGCAGGATCGCCGAGACGCGGATCCTGGGCTCGGCTCCCATCAGGCCTGCGACGACCCGAAGCCGCGCACGCCGCGCTCGCTCTCCGGGAGCTCCTCGACCTCTGCGAGCTCGAGCTCCGGCACCGGCAGCACGACGAGCTGCGCAATCCGCATTCCCGGATCGACCACGAACGGCTCGCGCAGGTCGGTATTGAGCAGCACGACCCGGATCTCGCCGCGGTACCCGGCGTCGATCAGCCCGGGCGCGTTGACGACCGAGAGCCCGTGCCGCGCGGCGAGCCCCGATCGCGGCTGGACGAAGCCCGCGTAACCCTCGGGGATCGCCACGGCGAGGCCCGTTCCCACGACGGCCCGCTCGCCGGGCGCGAGCTCGAGCCGCTCGCAGGCGGCGAGGTCGAGACCGGCGTCAGCCGCGTACGCGCGCTCGGGAAGGACCGCGTCCTCGCGGAGCCGGCGAATCGGGAGCTCGATCATGCGCGCCTGCGGGCGGAGGCCTCGCTCGGCTCTGCCAGCAGGTAGGGCGCGAAGCGGCGCACCTCGCTCCGGGGAAGTCGTGCCCGGATGAAGACGCCCTCCTCCCGGTCGACGCGCTCGTCGACGGGCGCACCGAGCGCGTAGAGCTCGGCGAGCCGCGCGCCCTCGGCGTACGGGATCAGCAGGCGCACGGGCTCGAAGCGCTCGGCGAAGCGGTCGGCGATCCGGCGTCGCAGCTCGTCCAGGCCCTCCCCGGTCCGCGCCGACACGAGCAGCGCGTCGGGGAAACGGTTCGCGATCCGCCTCCGCGCCAGCGGATCGATCGCGTCGACCTTGTTCAAGACGAGCTCGACCGGGAGCTCGCCCGCGCCGATCTCGCCGAGCACGCGTTCGACCGCATCGAGCATCTCGTCGAGTCTCGCCTCCGGCGCCGACGCGTCGGCGACGTGCAGGACCACGTCGGCGACCAGCGTCTCCTCCAGGGTCGCGGCGAAGCCCTCGACGAGCTGGTGCGGCAGGCGCCGGATGAAGCCGACCGTGTCGGTGACGAGGTAGCGGCGTCCGTCCACGTCGAAACCCCGCGTGGTCGGGTCCAGCGTCTCGAACAGGCGGTCGTTCACGGAAACGCCGGCGCCTGTGAGCGCGTTCAGGAGGGTCGACTTGCCGACGTTCGTGTATCCCGCGAGCGCGATCGTCGGCGTCTGGGAGCGGCGGCGCGCCTTCCTGCGAGTGGCGCGCTGCTTGCCGAGCTCGCGCAACCGGCGCTTCAGCAGCGCCACACGGCGCCGCGCCAGTCGGCGGTCGGTCTCCAGCTGCGTCTCGCCGGGCCCGCGGGTGCCGACGCCGCCGCCGAGCCGCTCGAGGTGCTGCCACAGCCCGCGCATCCGCGGGAGGTTGTACTCGAGCTGCGCGAGCTCCACCTGGAGCTTGCCCTCGGCGCTGACGGCGTGCTGGGCGAAGATGTCGAGGATCAGCTGGGTACGGTCGACGACCCGCGCGGAGAGCTCGTTCTCGAGCGCGCGCTGCTGCACCGGGCTGAGCTCGTCGTCGACGAGCAGGACCTCCGCCTCCGACGCCGGGTACGCCTCCTTCAGGTCGGCGAGCTTGCCCTTGCCGACGTATGTGCGCGGATCGGGGCGCGCACGGTGCTGCACCATCGACCCGAGCGGCTCGACGCCGGCCGTGCGGGCGAGCTCCTCGAGCTCGGCCAGCTCGTCCTCGGCGGCGACGCCCTGGGCCAGCACCGCGACGACGAACCCGCGCTCGGGCTCGGCGCCCGGCGCCGGGTCGGGCTGGTGTGCCGTCACGCCTCGATTATGCCTGCTCGCAGGGAAGTTTCGATACGCCGCACAGCCTCTTCGAGCCGCTCGTCGGGCACGGTCAGCGAGATGCGGAAGAAGCCCTCGCCGCTCGGCCCGTACGCCGGCCCGGGCGAGACGACCACGCCGGCCTGCTCGAGGACGAGCTCGCAGAACGACTCGGAGGTATAGCCCTCCGGGACCGCCACCCAGAAGTACGGCGTCGCCCGCGGCGGGTCGACCTCCAGGCCGATCGCATCGAGCGCCTCGGCGACGATGTCGCGACGTCGGCGGTAGACCTCCGACATCGCCCGCGGGAACTCGCGTGCCTCGCTCAGCGCCGCGGCGGTCGCGCGCTGCACGGCCTCGAACATGCCCGAGTCGAGGTTCGTCTTCAGCTGCCGGTAGCGCTCGACCACCTCGGCGTTCCCGGCCACGAGCCCGGCACGCCAGCCGGTCATGTTCCAGCCCTTCGACGGCGAGAAGATCTCGACCCCGACCTCCTTCGCGCCCGGCGTCTCGAGGAAGCTCGGCGCCCGGTAGCCGTCGAAGCAGATCTCCGAGTAAGCGTTGTCGTGCACGACGACGAGATCAGCGTCGCGGGCGAGCTCGACCGCGCGCTCGAACAGGCCCGGCTCGAGGACGGCCCCGGTGGGGTTGTTCGGATAGTTGAGGAAGAGCACGTTCGCGCGGGCGAGCACCTCGTCCGGTACGGAGTCGAGATCCGGCTGGAAGGCGTTCTCGCGCTCGAGCGGCAGGTAGTGCACGTCGGCACCGGCGAAGAGTGGCCCGGAGGTGTACGGCGGGTAGCCGGGGTCCGGGGAGAGGGCGACGTCGCCGGGGTCGAGCAAGACGAGCGCGACGTGACCGACCGCCTCCTTGCCGCCGAGCGCCGGGACGATCTCGGCGGACGGGTCGAGCTCGACGCCGAACCGGTCCCGGTAGAAGCCGGCCGCGGCGGAGCGGAGCTCCTCGGAGCCGTGGTTGGTCGGGTACTGGTGCGTGGCCGGGTCGCGTGCCGCCTCGGCGAGCGCGGCGATCACGGGCTCCGGGGTCGGTAGGTCAGGATCGCCGATGCCGAGGCTGATCACGTCGACGCCTTCACGCCGTTTCGCCGCGATCTTGCGCTCGAGCTCGGCGAACAGGTACGGCGGTACCTGGTCGAGGCGCTTCGCGAACCTCACAGCTGGAACTCCTCGGAGAGCTCGACCGTGCAGATCTCCTCGGCCGGGCCGGTCAGCGTCGCCCGTCCGTCCTCGAGCTCGACGTGGAGATCACCGCCGGCCAGATGCACGGTCACCGGGCTCTCGCACCAGCCGTTCGCGACGGCGGCCGCGCTGGCCGCGACGGCGCTCGTGCCGGATGAAAGCGTCTCCCCCGCCCCCCGCTCCCAGACGCCGACCGTCAGCTCATGGTCGCCGTCGACGCGGACGAGCTGCACGTTGGTGCGCTCCGGGAAGCGCGAGTGGGTCTCGACGAGGGGCCCGAGGCGAAGCAGGTCGGCGCGGTCGGGCAACCGCTGGATCACCGCATGCGGGTTCCCGACCGAGACCGGCGTCAGCTCGACCTCCTCATCGCCCACCTCGATCGTCTCCGGGGCGCCGACCTCGACGGCGCCCATCTGCTGCTCGACCTCGCGGTCGCCGCGAAGCTGCGCGTTGACCATGCGCGGCCCGACGAGGATCGTGACCCGGTCGTTCCCGGCCCGGCGAGCGAGCCAGCGCGCAGCGATGCGGGTGCCGTTCCCGGACAGCTCGGCGACGGAGCCGTCGGGGTTCCAGATCACGACCTCGGCGGTGTCACCGTCGACGGAGACGACCTCGAGGATGCCATCCGACCCGACGCCGAAGTGGTAGTCGCAGATCTTCTTGACCCGCTCAGGCGTCAGCGGAACGTTCAGCTCCGCCCGCTCCGCGAGCAGGTAGTCGTTGCCGAGACCGTGCCATTTCGAGAATCTCATCCGCCAGTTCGCCCGGGGTGCGCTCCGCGTTCAGGCTAACAACGCCGGGAATCCGGCGCAGCCAGCGGAGCTGGTACACGGCATACCGCTGCGTGCGCGTGACCAAGGCTTCGATCGCTTCTTCCCGCGGGAGTTCTCCGACCTCGCGCAGGCCATGGATGTGGCGCGCCGTCCGGGAGATCGGCGCTGCCAGCGCTCGACGGACCTCCTCCTCCACCCCGCGCTCGAACATCTCCCGCGTTCGCTCCTCGATGCGCCGGCGTAGCTCCTCGCGCGGCAGCTCGAGGCCGACGATCAGCGTCGGGTGCCTCGTTCCGCCCGTCCAGAGGCGATCGGCGTCCGGCTTGAGCGACGAGCCCACCTCGGCCAGTTCCAGCGCGCGCACCACGCGGCGGCGATCGTTCGGGTGGACGTTCGCCGCCGCCGCGGGGTCGCGGTCGGCCAGCAGCTCGTGTGTCCGCTCGCCGCCGAGCTCGTCGTAGAGCCGCTCCAGCCGTTCGCGCGTTCCCGGCTCGGCCGCGGGCGGCAGCTCGAGGTCGGCAAGGGCGGCGCGCAGGTAAAGGCCGGTGCCGCCGACGACGACCGGCGTCCGGCCCGCGGCCAGGATCTCGTCGACAGCCGCGTGGGCAAGCTCCTGGTACTCGCCGAGCGAGGCCTCGTGGTCGAGCTCCCAGATCCCCACCAGCCGCGCCTCCGACTGGTTGGTGAGGACCGGCAGGCCGCGGTAGACCTGCATCGAGTCTGCGGAGACCAGCTCGGCTGGGATCCGGCGCGCGATCTCCTCGGCGACCGCGCTCTTGCCCGACGCGGTCGGGCCGAAGATCGCGATGACCTGATCAGCCACGAAGGCGCGCGCGGAGCCGCTCGAGCTCGTCGTCGGTCACGCCCGTCGAGCGAAGGTAAGCCTCGATGCTGCCGTACTGCCGCTCGAGCGCCTCGAAGACGCCGAGCATCGACCGAGCCGGCGTCTGCGCGATCCGGCGCAGGCGCTCCAGCTCCTCCTCGCTGTCGGCGGCGGCGAACCACGCCTCGTGCCGCTCGCGCAAGCGCTCCTCGCTCAGCGCGTAGTCGGCGGCGATCTCCTCGTTAGGGACGCCGGCAAGGTGCAGCAGGAACGCAACCAGGAGGCCGGTCCGGTCCTTGCCGCCGACGCAATGGACGACCACCCCGCCTCCGGGCGCGTTCGCGACCGCTTTCAGGGCGGCGGCCACGTTGCCCCGGAACCGCTCGAGGAAGATCAGGTAGGCGTCGCGAGTCGAGGTCGCCACGTCAGGGGCGGCGGCCGTTGCAGCCTCAAGCTCCTCGGCGATCTCCTCCCATTCGGCCTCGCTCGCCTCCATGAACGGGACGTGCAGCACCTCGACCGGCAGCTCCGCGGGCGGGTCGTCTTCACGCTCGTGCTCGCCGCGCAGGTCGAGCACGGTGTGGATGCCGTACGCGACGAGCGCCTCCCAGCCGGCCTCGCTCAGCTGGCTGACGCTGTCGGCCCTGACCACCGCGCCGAAGCGAGTCTCGCCGCCGTCCATGGTTCGATGGCCGCCGAGATCGCGGACGTTGAGGCAGCCGTCCCAGACGAGGTCTCTAGGCGGCAACTGCAGCTAGCTCGACGCCGCGCAATGTGGCCGAAGTCGCGTCCTCGATCCGGACCTGCACCAGCTCGCCCGGCTGCACGTCCCCGGTGAAGACGACGGTGGTATTGCGCCGGGTGCGGCCACGCAGAAGCGCCTCGTCCGTGCGGCTCGGCCCCTCGACGAGCACCTCCTCGATGCGGCCCACGCGCCCACGGTTCCGCCGCTCGCCGATCCGCTGAACGACCTCGACGAGCCGCTCGATCCGCTCGCGCTTGACGCCCTCGGGAACCTGGCCGGGCATCGCGGCCGCCTCGGTGCCCTGCCGCGGCGAGTAAACGAAGGTGAAGGCGCCGTCGTAGCCGACCTCCTCGACCGCGCTGACCGTCTGCTCGAACTCCGCCTCGGTCTCGCCCGGGAAGCCGACGATCAGGTCGGTGGTCAGCGCGAGGTCCGGAATCGCCGCGCGCAGCTCGTCGACCAGGCGCAGGTAGCGCTCCCGCGAGTAGGTACGTCGCATCGCCTTCAGGATTCGCGTCGAACCCGACTGGAGCGGCAGGTGGGCGTGCTCGCATACCGCTTGGCAGTCGGCCATCGCCGCGATCACCGGCGCCCGGAAGTCCTTCGGGTGCGGGCTCGTGAAGCGGATCCGCTCGACGCCCTCGACCGCGTCGCACGCGCGGAGCAGCTCGGAGAAGTCGCTGCCGACGTCGCGCCCGTAGGAGTTGACGTTCTGGCCGAGCAGCGTGATCTCGCGCACGCCTTGCGCCGCGAGCCGCTCGACCTCGGCGAGGATCTCGCCCGGGCGGCGAGAGACCTCCCGGCCGCGCACCGCGGGGACGATGCAGTAGGCGCAGACGGAGTTGCAGCCCATCGAGATCTGGACCCAGGCCTGGAACCGCCGCTCGCGGTGCATCGGCAGCCGGCCCGCGAACGCGCGCTCCTCCGCCGTCCCGAAGGCGCCGCGCGCGACGCCCTCGCCGCCGGCGCCCAGCCACTCGGCGAGATGCGGGATCGACCCCGGGCCGAAGGCGACGTCGACGAACGGGTAGGTCTCGAAGATCCGGTCGCGCTGCGCCTCGGCGTAGCAGCCGCCGACCGCGATCACACGGCCGGGGTCCTGCTCCTTGAGCATGCGCGCGTTTCCGAGATGGGCCGCCAGCCGCGTGTCGGGCTTCTCGCGGATCGTGCAGGTGTTGAAGACGAGTACGTCAGCCTCGTCCTGGTTTGGCGCCTCACCGAGGCCGAGCTCCTCGAGCAAGCCCTTGATCCGCTCGGAGTCGTGAGCGTTCATCTGGCACCCGAACGTGGTGACGTGGTAGCGCCGCACGGCGAACAGACTAACTCGCGCAGGAATCGGCTTTGAGGTCGCCTGCGACCTGGCCCAGCTGGGCGTTCAGTGTGCGGTTGCGGTCGGCGAGGAGTTGCAGGTGCTGGAGGTCGCCGGCCTTCGCCGCAGTGGTCAGGTCGCGCAGGACGTCACGCTGCTGGACCGCGAGGGTGCGCAGCCGCTGCGCCGGCAGCCTGAGCTCCGGCGGGGCCGGCAGCGCCTGCAGCGGACGCAGAATCGTCTCCTCGAAGGCGATCACGATCCGGTCTCCCCGCGCGGCGACGTCCGACTGGCTGCTGGGCGAGCCGATCTTCTGCTCGCGCGCGGCGAAGTTCTCGCACATTGCGTTCAGGCTAGCCACGTAGCGGTCCTTCGCCGTCTTCTTCGAGCCGCAGCCGGCGAGCAGGACGGCGAGCGCGAGGACGACGACGCTACTTCGCGTAATCGACGGCACGCGACTCCCGGATGACGGTGACCTTGATCTGGCCGGGGTACTCGAGCTCGTCTTCGATCTCACGGGCGATCTCGTGCGAGAGGAGAACGGCAGCATCGTCGTCGATCTCCTTCGGCTTGACGATCACGCGGATCTCGCGGCCGGCCTGGAGCGCGTAGACCTTCTCGACGCCCTCGTGGCGGCCCGCGACCTCCTCGAGCGTCTCGAGCCGCTTGATGTACTGCTCCAGGCCCTCGCCGCGCGCGCCCGGCCGCGAGGCCGAGATCGCGTCTGCGGCGATCAGCAGCACGGCCTCAACGGTCTGCGGCTCGACCTCGTAGTGGTGCGCCTCGATCGCGTGCACGACGGCCGGCGACTCGCCGTAACGGCGCGCGTACTGCGCGGAGAGGCCCGCATGTGAGCCTTCCATCTCGTGCGTCAGCGCCTTGCCGATGTCGTGAAGAAGGGCCGCGCGCTTCGCCGTCTTGACGCTCGCGTCGAGTTCTGCGGCCATGATCCCGGCGAGGTGCACGACCTCGAGCGTGTGCTTGAGGACGTTCTGGCCGTAGCTCGTCCGGAAGCGCAGCCGGCCGAGCAGCTTGACCAGCTCTTCGTGGATCTCGCCGCAGTTTGCCTCGAAAACGGCCTGCTCACCGGCCTGGCGGACGGTCTCGTCGATCTCCGCCTTGGACTGGTAGTACATCTCCTCGATCCGCGCCGGATGAATGCGGCCGTCCTCGATCAGCTTGGTGAGCGTCAGCTTGGCCACCTCGCGGCGGATGCCGTCGAACGACGAGAGGACGACGGCCTGCGGGGTGTCGTCGATGATCACGTTCACGCCGGTCAGATGCTCGAGCGCGCGGATGTTCCGGCCCTCACGGCCGATGATCCGGCCCTTCATGTCGTCGGACGGAAGCTCGATCAGCGAGACGGTCGTCTCGGCCGCGTGGTTGGCGGCGACCCGTTGCAGCGCGTCCGCGACGAGATTGCGTGCGCGGCGCTTCGCCTCGCCGCGGGCCTCCTCCTCGGCCTGTCGCACCCGGCGAGCGAGCTCGTGCCGGATCAGCTCCTCGGAGCGTTCGAGCAGGTGCGCCTTGGCCTCGTTGACGGTCATCCCGGAGATGCGCTCGAGCTCGGTCATCTCCGACTCGCGCGCCTGCTTCAGCTCCTCTTGCAGCTGCTTCGTGTGCAGCTCCCGGTCCGCCACTCCTTGCTCCCGCCGGCCGAGCTCGGTCAGCTTGTCGTCGATCTCCTCTTCCTTGGCGAGGATGCGCTCCTCGATCTTGATCGTCTCGGATCGGCGAGCGGCGACCTCCTCCTCGATCTCGGCCCGGATGCGGACCGACTCCTCGCGCGCAGCGATCTGCGCCTCGCGCTTCAGCGCCTCGGCGTCGCGGCGCGCCTCGGTGACCAGCAGCTGGCGCGTTCGCCGCGCGGCGGCGAGCCGAGAGCCCGTAAAGGCGTAGAGCGACAGGAAGGCAACGCCGACTCCGACGACCAGGCCGATCGCTATCCCGATGACGACGAGCATGGAGGCTCCCTATCTCGTGCCGGGCAAGCCCGGCTGGGACCGTTCTCCGCGCCGGAACGCGGTGCTCATCCGGCACCGCTGCAGCGGCCATGCTCGAATCGGGGCATGCGAGGCGCGCGCGGGCCTCGCCCAGCGGTCACCTCACCGCCGCTTGGTGCTCGCCTCCCTTGCGCTCATGTGGTTTGGTCTCAAGATGCTTTTGTCCGATTCGGGAAACAGGCTAGATGCAGGAAAAATGTCGAATAGAGCAATTCGTATCCTAACGCTGCTCAGGGTCCGTGCGCAATATCGGTTTCCGTTACGAGCGTGACGACCTCCTCAGGAAAGCCGCGGCTCGCGAGCAGGCGGGCCGTCTTCGGGCCGGCCCCGCGCCTGGCGACGACCTTTTCGGCGCGGTCCCGCTCGGGCTCCAAGGCGGCGACCGTCCTCTCGATCAACCCCAGCGCGACCCCGTGGCGCTCCAGGTCGAAGCGGATCGCCGCGTCGCCCTTGCCCCGCTCCGCCAGCACGCGGGCCCGCTCCTCGGCGAAGCGCGCGTCGTCGACCAGCCCGCCGCGGCGAAGCTGCTCCATCACTTCCTCGGCCGCCGCCGGGTCCAGGCCGGCGCGTTGGAGCCGGTCGCGCAGCTCGCGCTCAGACAGGTCGCGCCGCGCCAGCGCGCGCTGCGCGGCCGCGAGGGCCTCGGCCCGCGCCGGCTCCTCCGGGGCCACCTACGCCTTCGAGGCGACCTTGGCGGGCTTTTCCACCTCGGCCTCGGGCTCGGCACCGTTCGAACCGGCTTGCTTCGCGTCGGATTCCATCTTTGGCGGCTCGTGTTCGGGCAGGAGCCTCGCCGAGACGACCTGCTCCGCCCCGATCGCCGCCTGGATCCGCGCGAGAATCTGCTGCCCGACGTCCGGGTGCTCGCGCAGGAACGCGGTCGCGTTCTGCCGGCCCTGGCCGAGCCGCTCGTCCTCGAAGCTGAAGTGCGAGCCCGATTTCTGGACGATCTTCCGCTCGAGCGCCGTGTCGAGCACCGTCCCCTCCCAGGAGATGCCGGTGCCGTAGATGATGTCGAACTCGGCCTGCTTGAACGGCGGCGCGACCTTGTTCTTGACCACCTTGACGCGAACGCGGTTTCCGAAGGCCTCGACGCCGTCCTTCAGTGTCTCGATCCGCCGGATGTCGAGGCGGACCGACGAGTAGAACTTCAGCGCGCGACCGCCGGGGGTCGTCTCCGGGTTGCCGAACATGACGCCGATCTTCTCGCGAAGCTGGTTGACGAAGATGCAGATCGTGTCGGTGCGGTTGAGCGTTCCGGCCAGCTTGCGCAGGGCCTGGCTCATCAGCCGCGCCTGCAGGCCGACGTGCGTGTCGCCCATCTCGCCCTCGATCTCGGCCTTCGGCGTCAGCGCCGCGACCGAGTCGATCGCGACAACGTCGAGCGCGCCCGAGCGCACGAGCAGCTCGGCGATCTCGAGCGCCTGCTCGCCCGTGTCGGGCTGCGAGACGAGGAGGTCGTCGATGTTCACGCCAATCCTTTTGGCATACGCGGGGTCCATCGCGTGCTCGGCGTCGACGAAGGCGCAGATGCCGCCGCGGCGCTGGGCCTCGGCGATCACGTGGTAGACGAGCGTCGTCTTGCCGGAGGACTCGGGGCCGAAGATCTCGACGACTCGCCCGCGTGGCAGCCCGCCGACCCCGAGTGCGAGATCGAGCGACAGCGAGCCCGTCGAGACGGCGCCGATCGCGACCTGGGCCTGGTCGCTCATGCGCATCACCGACCCCTTGCCGAACTGGCGCTCGATCTGGCCGAGCGCAGTGTCGAGAGCTTGCTCGCGGTCCACCGTTATCTCCCTCCCACTCGCATGGATTCGAGGACTTCGTATTGCGCCCCGCCGGGGCGCAGACGTGACAGGTAAGCAGCAGCGTCGGACGGCACGAACGGCTTCAGCTCCGGTAGGGCCGGCTGCAGCCGCGGACGCTCGCGGAAGCGCGCCACGGTCACGTGCGGAAGCCACCTTCGGCGCTCGGGCTCGTAGACGCCGAGCGCCTCGAGCCGCCCGTGGAGATCGGCAGCCAGCGCGGCGGCGCGGCCGTCCTCGTCGTCGAAGGTGAGCATCCCGACACTGCGCGTCTCCCGGTAGCCGCGCAGGGTGAGACGGGCCGGCTCCGCAGCTTCGGCAGCCTCGCGCAAAGCGCCGGCGATCGGCTCGAGCTCGGCAGCAGGCCGGTGCCCGAGAAACGCCAAGGTGATGTGCAGGTTCTCGCGTGCGACGGCCCGGACGCCGGGCCCGTCCGCAAGCGCCTCGCCCTGCCAGGCGACGATCGCGTCCACCGTGGCCGGAGGCAGCTGGAGAGCCAGGAAGAGCCGTATCCGCTCATCGCCTTCGACGCTAGCAGGACCCCTCATGCGCCTTTGTCACGAATCTGTGCCAAGAGCGCCCGTGCCAGATGGAGCGCCGCCGCCGTCGCCCGGGCCCGCACGGCTGCGCGGTCGCCGCCCAGGTCGAGCTCCCGCGCCAGGCCGCTGCGCGGCCCCTCCGCGTGCAGGTAGACGCGCCCGACCGGCTTCTCCGGCGTCCCGCCGCCGGGCCCTGCGATCCCGCTCACGCCGATGCCGACGTCCGCGCCCAGCCGTTCCCGCGCCCCGGCGGCCAAAGCCTGCGCCACCTCCGGCGAGACCGCCCCGTGCCGCGCGAGCAGCTCCTCGGGGACGCCCACCTCGGCCGCCTTGACGTCGTTCGCGTAGGCGACGATCCCGCCGCGGAAGACGTCGCTCGAGCCGGGAACCGAGGTCAGCCGCGCGGCAACCAGCCCGCCCGTGCACGACTCAGCCGTTGCGACGGTCAGCCCGAGCTCCCGCGCCGAGTCGAGAACCAGCGCCTCGACCGGACGCTCGTCCTCGGCGAACAGGTACTCGCCCAGCCGCTCGCGCAGCGCCGATGCGAGCCGGTCGGCGCTCTCGCGCGCGTCCTTCTCGGCGACCAGGTCGACGTGGATCTCGAACTCGCGGGCGCAGATCGTCGCGGTCAAGCCATCCGCCTCTCCCCCCGCCTCGGCCAGCGCCCGTGCCACCGTCGACTCGCTCGCGCCGTAGAAGCGGAGCGCCCGCCGGTCCGGCACTCGCGCACGTGAGAGCACCGCGCGCACCGGAGCGGACTCGAGCGCCGCCGGCCAGAGCCGCTGCAGCTCGGGCGGCGGGCCCGGGAGCACAACGACCGCCGACCCGTTCCGCCCGAGCACGAGGGCCGGCGCGGTTCCGGCGACGCCGATCACGAGCGCGCCGGCCGGCAGCGTCGCCTGCTTGCGCACGCCTTCGGCGAAGTCGCCGTAGGGCCGCTTCAGACGCTCGGCGATCCGCCGGGAGAACCCCTCGATCTCCGCCTCGAGCTCCGGGTCGACGGCCAGCTCGAGGCCGGCGGCCCGCGCGAGCATCTGCACCGTGCGGTCGTCGTGAGTCGGCCCGAGCCCGCCCGAGACGACGCAGAGGTCTGCCTCGAGCCCTTCCCGCAGCGCCGCCTCCAACTCCGCGGCGCCGTCGCCGACGATCGCGATGCGCGCCGGCTCGATCCCCAGGCGCAGCAGCTCCGCAGCCAGGAACGGCCCGTTTCGATCCGTGCGCTCGCCCCGGACGAGCTCGCTGCCCGTCACGACGACGACCCCGCGCGGGCGCGTCAACCGGTCTTCGGCGCCAGGTTGACCCCTTGCCGCGTGACCTGCACGGCCACGGTGCGGCCTCCGCCTGGGATCGTCACCGCCTGCCCGTTCACCGACGCCCGCACGTTGCCCGGGCTGCCGAAGTCGATCCAGAGCCGGCGGGCGACGAAGCGCTGAAACTGGTGCAGCTGCAGGGTGCCGGCGTAGAGCGTGCGGCCGTTCACGGAGTAGTTCCGCACCTCCATCCAGCAGTTCCCGCCGGTGGAGACGACGAAGAAGCGCATCTTCGCCGCGCGTGCGGGCGCAACGACGGCCTTGTGCGTCTTCTGCTTCGACTTGGTGTGCGCCGTCGGCGTCGGGCCGAGGTTCGGGATCTGCGTGTTCGTGTTGTCGTGCCCGCCGAAGTTGAATGCGGCGAAGAAGAGCCCGACCAGGACGCCGATCCCGGCGAGCGCGATCAGCACGCCGCGCCGCTCGAGGCGGCGGTGCCGCGAAGGCACGCCTGCGGTGCGGCGCGCGACGACCGGCTCGCGCGGCTCCTCGCCTCCGTCCGAGTAGCGCGAGTTGAACTCGTCGACGTAGAGCTGGCCGTCGAGGCCGAGGTAGTCGGCGTAGGTGCGCAGGAAGCCCTTGACGTACGTCTGGGCCGGCAGCGCGTCGAAGGACTCCTCCTCGAGCGCCTGCAGATAGCGCGCACGGATCTTCGTCGCCTGCTCGACCTCGGAGAGCTCGAGCTGCTGCCGGTAGCGCGCCTCGCGCAGGCTGTTGCCGATCTCGAACACGGGAGGGCGCCCAGTCTAGCCCAGGTAGTTCAAAAGCTCATAGAAACCGAGCGCCAGGGCCGCGATCAGCCCGAGGCACAGCGAGAGGAAGCCCAGCAGCCGGCCCGCACGGGCGGTCCCCACGCCGCCGAGCCGGCCGAGCGTCCGCTCGACGTTGCGCTGGCCGCGGCGCCCGAGCAGGATTGCCGCGACCCCGAGCACCACCGAAGCGCAGGTCGCGGCCGTCGCGTGCACGATCGTGACCTTGTCGAGCTGCCGCGCGGCCACGTAGCCGGCGACCGGGACCGCCACCCCGACGAGGCCAAGGAGCAGAGCCCCCCGCGCCGCGTCGTTGCGCCGGGCCCTATTGCTTCTTGTAAGGCCGTCCAACGGCTGCGGGCGGGATCGTGCGGCCGATGACGCCGGCGACGGCGATCAGCGTCAGCACGTATGGCAGCGCCTGAAAGAGCGTCGAGGCGAGGTCAGAGTAGACGTGCAGGCGGAGCGCCACCGCGGTCGAGAGGCCGAAGAGCAGCGCAGCGCCGAAAGCGCCGAAAGGCCGCCAGTTCCCGAAGATCAGCGCGGCGAGGGCGATGAAACCACGGCCGGCGGTCACGTTCTCGTTGAAGGTGTTCAGGTAGCCGACGGTCAGGTACGCGCCGCCCATCGCAGCGAGGACTCCCGAGAGGACGACCGACGCGTAGCGGACGACGTAGACGTTGATCCCGACTGTGTCGGCTGCCCGCGGATGCTCACCGCAGGCGCGGATGCGTAGCCCGAGCGGTGTCTTGAACATCACGACGTACGAAAGCGGGACCAGCAGAATCGCGGCCCAGATCATGTAGTTGAGGTTGCCGAAGGAGTCCCCGAAGAAGGTGCTGCTCGATGCACTCGTCAGGTGCAGGCTCGGAATCTGCGACACGCCGGTCGGAATGTTTCCGCCGTGGTAGAGCTGGACGAAGAAGTAGCCGGTGATGCCGAGCGCGAGAAAGTTCACCGCCGTTCCGCCGACGATCTGATCGGCGCGCAGGTGGATGGCGAAGAACGCATGGACGAGCGCGAGCAAGCCGCCCGCAAGCATCGCGATCAGGACGCCCAGGAACCAGTTCCCGGTCTTGTCCGCGCCCCAGATGCCCCAGAAGGCGCCCATCAGCATCATGCCCTCGAGCCCGATGTTCACGACCCCGGAGCGCTCGGAGAACATCCCGCCAACGGCCGCGAACGTGAGCGGGGTTGCGAAGACGAGCATCTGGGCGATCAGGCTCGCGTCGACCACCTGGTCGAGGTTCGAGACGCTCGACTGGATGGCGAGCAGGGCGAGGGCCGTGCCGGCGATCCCCGCCGCAATCGCCCCTCCCCCCACTCGCGTCGCGCCTCGCGAAATCGCGACGATGCCGAACACGAGCGCGACGAATCCGATCACGACCGGCCAGACGGCCGAGCGCAAGGTGACGGGTGGGATCGCGAGTACGAAGGCGAGCACGCCGAGGGCGATCCCGACCACACCGACGGTCTTCGGATCGGAGAGCCGCGAGCGGCTCAGCGTCCCTGCGTACGTGCTCACGAGGCGGTCTCCGGCTTCGGTTGCCCGGACTCGGCCACTCGACCTTGCCTGCGCAGCTTCCTGCGCGAGTTCCAGACGGCGAGGATGAGCACGTCGGCACCGACGAAGAGGACGACGAGTCCCTGGATTATCTCGGTCAGGTGCCCTGCGAGGCTCGGGTCGATCACGCCCGACTGCAGTCCGTGCGTCGTACCGTAGACGAGGCCGCCGAAGAGCAGGGCGGCGATCCCGGTGCCGAGGGCGGTGTTCCGGCCGAGCAGCGCGACGGCGATGCCCAGGAACCCGATCGAGGTCGCCTGGACGTCGATGGTCCCGAAGTGGTGGAGGTAGCCGAGCATGTCGATCCCGCCCGCGAGCCCGGCGAAGGCCCCGGAGATCGCCATCGCCCGAATGTAGTTCGTGCGCACCTTGATCCCGCCGTAGGCGGCGGCGTCCGGGTTGTAGCCGACCGCGCGCACCTCGTAGCCGAGCGTCGTCCGGTTCAGCACGATCCAGAAGACGACGAGTGCCCCGATCGCGATGAAGAAGCCGATGTGGAGGCCCTGGAGCGCCGGAATGCCCCAGAACACCGGCAGCTGCGCTCCGGGAACGACGTCGGCCGAGATCGGAACGTCGAGCGGGACGTTCTTCGGCGCCTGCAGCGGGCCGCCCTGGAGGAAGACGTAGTTCCCGATCCAGTAGGCGATCCAGTTGAGCATGATCGTCGTGATCACCTCGTGGGCGCCGACGGTCGCCTTGAGGAAGCCGGCGATCGCCGCCCAGGCGGCACCGGCCGCGGCGGCCACGGCGATCCCGAGCAGGATGTGCGCCGGCCGGGCCATGTTGACGAACGAGACCCCGATCCAGTTCGCGCAGATCAGCCCGACCAGGTACTGGCCGTTTCCACCGATGTTGAACAGGCCGCAGCGGAATGCAAACGCGACCGCGAGCCCGCACAGGATCAGCGACGTCGTCTGTAGCAGGGTCTGGCTGAAGTTGTACGCCGCCGTGGTGGCGACGTCGGTGTTCCACGGGTGAGCGAGCCAGTTGAAGCCCGCGCCCTTGATGATGTCCCAATAGGCCTGAATCGGGTTGTGTCCGGTCGCGGCGATCACAACCCCGCCGATGAGGAAGGCGAAGATCCCGGTCGCCACCGGCACTAGAACGCCGCCCGCGTCCTGCCACCGCGCCAGGCGGGCGGCAGGCGTCGCCGGCGGTTCCTGCGCGATCTCGTCCGGCTGGGGTCCGTGTTGGGGTGCGAGCGGCTCGCTCAAGCGGGCGCCGGCTCCTTCCGCCGGCCCCCTAGCATCTCCAGCCCGATCTGCTCTTCGTTCGCGGTCGCACCGTGTTCGGCCACGATCCGGCCCTCGTACATGACCAGGATCCGGTCGGAGAGCGAGAGCGCCTCGTCGAGCTCGAGTGAGACCAGCAGGATCGCGCGGCCCTCGTCGCGCTCCTCGACGAGGCGTCGGTGCAGGTACTCGATCGCGCCGACGTCCAGGCCGCGCGTCGGCTGCGCGGCGATCAGGACTTTCGGGTCGCGGGCCACCTCGCGCGCTGCGACCAGCTTCTGCTGGTTGCCACCGGAGAGGGACGACGCAGAGGTCTGGGGCCCGCCGCCCCGGATGTCGAACTCCTTGATCAACTCCCGCGCGCGCTGCGCGAGACGGCGTGGAAAGAGCCAGCCCCAGCGCGAATTGGGCGGAAAGGGGTAGTCGTGCAGCGCGATGTTCTCCGCGATCGAGAACTCGAGCACGAGCCCGAGCCGCTGGCGGTCCTCGGGGATGTGGCCGACCCCGGCGTCCAGCATCCGGCGGGCAGTCGCGTGCGTGATCCTCCGGCCGCCGACCGAGATCTCCCCGGTGTCCGCGTGCCGGAGCCCGGTGATCGTCTCGATCAGCTCGCTCTGCCCGTTTCCCTCGACCCCGGCGATGCCTACGATCTCGCCCGCGCGCACGGAGAACGTGACGTCACGAACCACCGCCAGGCCGCGCTCGTCCTGGACATTGAGGCCCTTGACCTCCAGCACGACGTCGCCAGGATTTGCAGGTGGTTTGTCCACGCGCAAGAGAACATCCCGGCCGACCATCATCCGCGCGAGCCCGTCCTCGGTCGCTCCCTCGCGAGGGATCGTGTCGATCCTCTTGCCCCGGCGCAGGACCGTGATCCGGTCCGCGATCTCGAGCACCTCGTTGAGCTTGTGGCTGATGAAGATGATCGAGGTGCCGTCGGCCTGGAGGCTCTTGATGATCGAAAACAGCTCGCCCGCCTCCTGCGGGGTCAGCACCGCCGTCGGCTCGTCGAGGATCAGGATCTCCGCCCCGCGGTAGAGCGCCTTGAGGATCTCCACGCGCTGCTGCTGTCCGACGCTGATGTCCTCGACCTTGGCGTTCGGGTCGACGACGAGCCCGAAGCGGGTCGAGATGTCACGCACCTGCTCGACCGCGGCGTCGTAGTCGAGCAGGACGCCCGCCTTGGTCGGTTCCACCTCGAGCACGATGTTCTCGGCGACGCTCATCACCGGGATGAGCATGAAGTGCTGGTGCACCATGCCGATACCGCTGTCGATCGCGTCCTTCGCGGAGGCGAAGGAAACCCGGCTCCCTTTGAGCGCGATCTCGCCCTCGTCCGGCTTGTAGAGGCCGTAGAGGATGTTCATCAGCGTCGACTTGCCCGCCCCGTTCTCGCCGAGCAGCGCATGCACCTCCCCCGGGCGAAGTTCGAAGTCGACCCGGTCGTCGGCGACGACCCCGGGAAACCGCTTCGTGATGCCGCGCATCTCGAGGACGGTCGCCGCTTCCACGGCGCATGATTCTAAGGACTTACTGCTGAAGCGTCGTGGGGACCTTGAGCCGGCCCGAGATGATCTTCTGCCTGATCTGGTTCATCTTGTCGATGAACACCCTTGGCACCGCGGGATTGATCTCGCCCACGCTCATGCCGCCGTTCGCAAGGGTGAACTTCAGGTCGTGGTTGCCTTTGAACTTGCCGGCCTGGACCGCCTTGATCACGTTGAAGACCCCGAGGTCGACTCGCTTCACACCGCTCGTCAGGACCCGGGCGGCGTCGTTGTACTGATCCTTGTCGACGCCGATCCCCCAGGCGTGGTGCTCTGCCGCCGCCTTGAGCGTGCCGAGCCCACAACCGCCCGCGACCTGGAACAGGACCTGGGCGCCCTGGCCGCGCGAGAGTTCCGAGAGCGGCCTTCATAACCCGCCGGCGTTGTACCAAATGAGAGGGCGGGCCCGATAGGCCCGCCCTCTGAAGCTCGAAGCTGGAACTGCTAGGTCAGCTTCTTCGGAACGTGGAGCTTCCCGGCGATGATCTTCGCCTTGATCTTGTTCATCGCCGTGATGAACGCCTTCGGCACGCCGGCGTGGATCTTGCCGACGCCCATGCCGCCGTTGGCGAGCGTGAACTGGAGATCATGGTTGCCCTTGAACTTGCCTGCCTTGGTCGTCTTGATTACGTTGAAGACGCCGAGGTCGACGTGCTTGACGCCGCTGATCAGAACCCGCTTGGCGTCCTTCGACTGATCCTTGTCGACGCCGATGCCCCAGACGTGGTGAGCGTCCGCGGACTTCAGCGCGCCGAGGCCGCAACCGCCCGCGACCTGGAACTCGACGAAGGAGCCCTGCGCGATCTGGTTGTCGGCGATCGTCTTGCAGAGGTCCGACTTGGAAAAATCGCCGGAGTAGTCGATCAGCACCTTGATGTGCTTGTTGAACAGCTTGGCGCAGTACTTATAGCCCGCCATCCAGATGTCGACCGGCGGGATGTGGAGTCCGCCGACAGCGCCGATGACTTGCTTGCCACCGTGCTTCTTCGTCACCTCTGCGGCCAGGTAGCCGACAAGGCAGCCGGACTGGTTCGCCGCGTAGTCCAGACCCATCACGTTCGGGTGGTCCTTCGTCAGGACGTTGCCCGCGAGGCATTTCGAGGCCGAGCCCTTGGCGCAGTAGTCCGTGATCGCGAACTTCGAGTTCGGGAACTGGTCGGCGAACGTCTCGAGCGTGTCCGCGAGCAGGAACCCGGCGGCGAAGTTCGCGATCACGGACGCGCGAACCGCCTGGTTGAAGTTCGGCGTGTAGTCCGAGGTCGTGTTGGACTGGAGCGGCAGGATGTTGATGTGCAGCTTCGTCTTGGCCCGCTTGAGGCCCTCGAGCTGGGACTGGTTGAACGAACGGTCGGTGAACTTGCCGATGTCGCTGACGAGCGACGCCAGGAACGTGGCTTTGCTCGCTCGCGGAGATGCCTGGCTCGAGCTGCTGCCGACGAGCGCGGCGAGCCCCGCCAGGACCAACACCGCAAGCAGCGCGGTGAAGATGGAAAACCGATGTGAAACCCTCACTTGCCCTCCCTGATTCGAAATCGGAAATCTGGTTTCTGTAACCAGATTGAAAGACGAGCGATAGTAACCCGAAGTTAGGCGGACTGCATAGGCCGGACGGCCTGTATAGGGGTATCGAGCCCTAGACGACGTCGCTCAGCTGAGGCAGCGACGATGCGTCCACCAGCACCCTGCGAGGCTTGGAGCCCTCGTAGCCGGAGATGATCCCCCGGCGCTCGAGCATGTCGATCAGGCGGCCGGCCCGCGTGTAGCCCACCCGCAGGCGCCGCTGGATCAGCGACACCGACGCCGTTTGCGTCTGGACGACGACCTCGATCGCCTTGTCGAGCAGCGGGTCCTCGTCCGGGTCGAAATCGCCCTCTGCGCCCTCCTCGGTCGCCTCGACCTGCGGCGCCTCAAGGAGCGACTCGTCGAGCTCCTGCTCGCGCTGGCCACGGCACTGCTCGACCACCAGCGCGATCTCCTCCTCGGTCACGAAGGCGCCCTGGACGCGCTGCAGGCGCGAGGTGCCGAGCGGCTTGAAGAGCATGTCGCCCTGGCCGAGCAGGCTCTCGGCGCCGGCCTGGTCGAGGATCACACGCGAATCGGTCTGGCTCGAGACCGCGAAGGCAATCCGGCTCGGCACATTGGCCTTGATCATCCCGGTGATCACGTCGACCGACGGGCGCTGGGTGGCGAGGACGAGGTGGATTCCGACCGCGCGCGACTTCTGCGCCAGGCGGATCACGCAGTCCTCCACCTCCTGCGGCGAGATCATCATCAGGTCGGCGAGCTCGTCGATCACGACCAGCAGGTAGGGAAGCTGCGCCTCGCCGCGCGAACGGAGCGCGCGGTTGGCCTCGGGCAGGCTGCGGGCGCGCACCGCCGAGAGCCGCTCATAGCGCTTCTCCATCTCGGCGACGACGTTGCGGAGCACGGAGGCCGCCTCTTTCGGGCTCGAGACGACCGGCGTCAGAAGGTGCGGGATCGACTCGTAGTAGCCGAGCTCGATCCGCTTCGGGTCGATCAGGATCATCCGCACGTCGTCCGGGGTCGCCCGCAATAGCACCGAGGTCAGGATCGTGTTGATGCAGCCCGACTTGCCCGAGCCGGTCGTGCCGGCGATCAGGATGTGCGGCATTCGCGCCAGGTCGGTCCAGACAGCCTGGCCGGAGATGTCCTTGCCGAGCCAGACCGCGAGTGGGCTCGACGACTGGGGCAGGTCTGCGAAGACATCGCCGAGCGTGACGAGGTTCGGGCTCGTGTTCGGCAGCTCGACGCCCACGGCCTGCTTGCCGGGGATCGGCGCCAGGATCCGGATCTCGGTCGTCGCCAGCGCGTAGGAGAGGTCGTCCTTGAGCCCGGCGACCTTGGAGACCTTCGTGCCCGGCGCGAGCTGCAGCTCGTAGCGCGTCACGCGAGGGCCGGAGATCTGGCCGATGACGGTCGCGTCGACGCCGAAGTTCTTCAGCGTCTGGACGAGGGCGTCGGCGACACGGGCGTTCTGGTCGGCGTTCGGGCCGCCGCCTGGCGGCGAGGTGCGGAGGAGCTCGCGGTCGGGCAGCCGGTAGTCGGCGGCGGGCTCCGCGAGGACGTTGAAGAGGCTCTCCTGCTCGTCGACCTCAGGCTCCTGGGCGAGCAGCGGTGGGGGCTCGGTCTCGGAGACGATGTCCGGGAAGGCGTTGACGACATCGACCGGCGGCGCCTGCGGCTCCGGCGCGAGCCCGTCGCCCTCGATCACGCGCAGCGGCGGTGCCGAGGGCCGGCGATGAAGCGAGCGCCTGGCCGCGGTGTGGACGGCGCGACCGGAGCGGCGCACGATCGCGCCCGCGGAGGCGCCGGTGAGCAGGAGCGCGCCCGCAAGCAGCGCCGAGACGCCGACGATCGCCACGCCGGTGCCGCCGAGCGCGAGGCCCAGGCCGCCCCCGAGCGCCGTGCCGAGGTAGCCGCCGTGAGCGGTGCCGAGCGTCAGCATCAGGCCGAGGAAGAGGACGACGGTGCCGGTGCGGAAGGGCCGCACCTCGACCAGGTCGCTGCGCGCGACCATCAGCCCGCCGAGAATGACCAGCGCCGCAGGCAGCGCGTAGGAGGCCGAGCCGACGAGGTCGTCGAGCCCCGTTTGGGTCCAGCCGCCGACGTAGCCGCCGTTCCAGCCGGCCCAGAGCACCGCGCCGAGGAACGCCCCGACCGCGAGCAGGCCGAGGCCGATCAACTCGGGATGCTGGTGCCCACGCGGCGGTTTGCGGTCGCGCTTCGTCCGCTGCTTCACGCGCTTGGGCACGCGCGGCCTGAGCGTGCGTCTCTTCCGACGGCGCGCCATGCGCGCCTGCTTCGACGCTAGCCGGAGCTTCCCTTTACCGGCGCTGTTTCTTCAGCTTCTCGGCCGCGCGGCGCTGCGCGCGGTTCAGCGGCTCGGGCGCCTCGCCCTGCTGGCCTGCGGCCTCGATGTAGGCCTGCCGCTCGGCGGCGCTGAGGCGGGAGAGCGCCTGCTGGGCTCGCATCGGGTCGCGCGTCGCGCCCGAGCGCTCCAGCTTGGCGACCGCGCTCGCGAGCTCCGGGTTCTGGCGCTCCAGCGACGCCCGTGAGGCCTTCTGCATCTGCTTGCCGATCCACGGCAGCTTCATCAGCCCCTGTGCCAGCGGCCGGACGTAGCGCCCGCCTTTGACGCGCGCGAGCAGGTTCAGGACGAGGAGCAGGAGAACGAGCCCCGCGAGAATGTAGACGGGGATCAGGACGATCCAGATGTCGGCCAGCATGCGGCCCCTAGATTAGCTACGCGGCAAGCGCGCGCAGGTCCTCGACCGCGCGGCCGAGCAGGTTCTCGCGCAGGTCGAAGAGGCCGGCCCAGAGCGCCGAGCGGTCCGGCGCCGAGCCTATCCGCGCCCCGTCGCCGAGCCCGGCGAGGGCCCGGAGGAAGACGGCGAGCTCGAGGTAGGCCTGCGTGACCCGTAGCGCCGAGACGCGGACGCCCGCGCGGTCGAGCACCGGCGACCATTCGAGCACCTCGGCAGCGCCGGGAGCGCCGTACCAGGAGCGGCCCTCGGCGCGCTCGGGCTCGAGCTCGAGCAGGTAGCGGCCGAGCGGGCCCTCCAACCCGGCCAGAGCCGTCTCGGCGCGGTCGGCAGCGCGGTGCAGGGCCGCCTGGCGGCCACCGGGAGTCGGGGGAACGGCGTCGCCGCGCGCCCAGCGCTCGAGCAGCCGGCAGAACGCGAGCGCCGCGACCTCGCAGGCCCGAAGCTGCCGTACCAGACGGTCGGCGGTGTCGACGTCGGCGGCGTTGTCGACGAGCACGTCGGCCCAGGTCGGGTCTACGCGAAGCCTGCTCATACTTCCACCACTACAGGAAGAATCATCGGGCGTCTACCCGTGCGGTCGTAGACGAGCTGGCCGAGGCCGTCGTGCAGGTGCTCCTGGAGGAGCTTGATCTCGGTGACGTCGTCCTTGATCAGCTCGGCGAGGACGCGCTGAGCCTCGCCGCGCATCTCGTCGAGCAGCTCGGCGTCGGGCTCGGCGAAGCCGCGGGCGATCAGCTCCGGCTGGCCGGCGACCGCACCGTTCGTGCCCGTCAGCGTCGCGACCACGATCAAGACGCCGTCCTCGGAGAGGTGGCGACGGTCGCGCAGCGCAACGTCGCGCACGTCCCCCACGCCGAGGCCGTCGACGAACGTGACGCCGGCGGCGACGTGATCGACGAGGCGCGGCACGCCTCCCGAGAGCTGGACGACCGAGCCGTTCTCGGCGATCACGATCCGGTCCTCCGGCACGCCGCCCTCGCGCGCCAGCCTGGCGTGCGCGGCCAGCATCCGGAACTCGCCGTGGACGGGCATGACCGCCTTCGGCCTGACGAGCCCGAGCATCGTGCGCAGCTCCTCGGAGTTGCCGTGCCCCGAGACGTGCACCGGCGCGATCTCCTGGTGGAGCACCTCGGCGCCGAGGCGTGCAAGCTGGTTGATCGCGTCGTGGACGCGCAGCTCGTTCCCCGGAACCGGTTTGGCCGAGATGATCACCGTGTCGCCCGCCTCCACGCGGACGTCGCGGTGGTCGCCGTAGGCGATCCTCACCAGCGCCGAGAGCGGCTCGCCCTGGCTGCCGGTGCAGAGGATCAGCGTCTCCTCCGGGCGGTATTCCTCCAGCTCACTCGGCCGAATCAGCACGTCCTCGGGCACCTCCATGTAGCCGAGGTTGCGCGCGATGTTCACGTTCTTGCGCATCGAGCGGCCGACCACACAGACCTTGCGGCCGACGTCCACGGCGACGTCGATCGCCTGCTGCATGCGGTGCACGTTGGAGGCGAAGCTCGCGACCAGAACGCGGCCGGTCAGCGTCGGGATGATCTGACGGAAGGCTTCGCCCACGAGCCGCTCCGAGCCGGTGACGCCCGGGCGCTCCGCGTTGGTCGAGTCGCCGAGCAGGAGGTCGACGCCGCGGTTGCCGAGGTCGGCGAGCCGGCCGACGTCGGTCCGCAGGCCGTCTACCGGCGTGTGGTCGATCTTGTAGTCGCCGGTGTGCAGGATCCGCCCGCCCGGGCTGTCGATCAGGATCGCGACCGCGTCGGGGATCGAGTGCGCCACCCGGACGAACTCGACGGTGAACGGCCCCAGCCGCACGGGCTCGCCCTCGGGGTCGGCCTCCTGCAGCTCGGCGGCGCGGGCCAGGCCGTGCTCGTCGAGCTTCGACTTGATCAGGCCGAGGGTCAGCCTGGTCGCCCAGACCTCCTGGACGCGGCCCTCGCGCAGCAGGTAGGGCAGCGCGCCCACGTGGTCCTCGTGGCCGTGCGTGAGCAGAACGGCCCGGATCGGGCGATCGCTCTCGGTCAGGTAGCTGAAATCCGGGAGGATCAGGTCGACGCCGAGGTGCTCGTCGCGGGGGAACGCGAGCCCGGCGTCGACCACGATCCTCTCGCCGTCCGCCTCATAGACGGTCATGTTCTTGCCGACCTCGCCGAGGCCGCCCAGCGGGACGATTCGAGTCGTTTCCGGCATCAAGGGAGTCTAGCCCCGCAGGACCCGGCCTAAGCCCGGCCGCTCCGGCATCCGATAGAGCCTTTGTGCGGTTTCCCCTGCTCGCGTACCTGACCGTCGCCTGCGGCTGCGTTGTGGCCGTGGGCGGAGCGTTTGCGGCCGTGCACCGGCCGCTGACGGCGCTCGCCCTGCTGGGCGCCGCTGCGCTCGCCGCCGAGCTGATCGAGGAGCCCGAGAGCGCCCGCGTCCGCGAGCCCGTCGGCCCGGGAGTCTTCCGCGTCGCGTCCGGGGTGGACATCGCCGCGGTGATCGTGCTCGGCCCCTGGCGCGGAGCGCTCGTCGCCGGCGCGGCTGCGCTGCTCGCCCGGCTCGTGCGCGGCAGCTGGCGTCACGCCGCCTTCCAGGCCTCGGCCTTCGCGCTGGCAGCACTTGGCGCGGGCTACGCCTTCACGATCGCCGGCGGCCACACCGGACGCCTCCTCCTGCCCGACGACATCGTCCCGCTGACCGCGTTGGCGATCGTCTACCTGCTGATCTCACGCGGGGTGCTGCAGCTCATCGGCGCCGGCGAGGCGCTCGACCCCGAGTTCGCGGCCGCGGCAGCCGAGACGGACCTCGGCGCCGTGCTCGCGATCCTGGCACTCGGCCATCCCTGGGACGTCCTCGCCGTGATCCCGGTGGCGCTGGCCGTCAACCGCGCTCACGGGCGAGTGCGGCACTCGCGGCAGGAGACGCTTCACGCCCTGGAGACGTTCGCGAACATCGTCGACGAGCGCGACCCTTCCACGTACCGTCACTCGATTCGCGTCGCTCAGTACGTGGACGAGCTCGCCCGCGCGCTCGGTCTCCCCTACGCCGACATCGACCGCCTGCGCTGGGCCGCCCGACTGCACGACCTCGGCAAGGTCGCGGTCGACGCCTCGGTGCTGCGCAAGCCCGGCAAGCTGAACCCGACCGAGTGGGGCACGATGTGGCGGGCGCCGCGGCTCTCGGGACGCCTGCTCCGCCGCTTCGAGCTCTCGGCCGCCGAGTCGCGCGCGGTCGAGCTCCATCACGAGCGGTTCGACGGCCGCGGGTACTACGGAATCCCGCCCGAGGAGCTGCCGCTTGCCTCGCACTTCCTGATCGTCGCCGACAGCTATGACGCGATGCGCTCCGACCGCGCCTATCGCCCAGGCCTCACTGAGGAGGCGGCGCTGGCGGAGATCGCGCGCAACGTCGGCACGCAGTTCCATCCCGCGGTCGCGAAGGCGTTCATCGCGGTCCAGCGCGGGCTCGACCCATACTCGGCGCTCAGCGCGGAGGAGCAGGAAGAGCTGCGCGGCTCCGCGGCGCCGACCAAGCTGCCGGTCCTGCCGGGTGCCTTCGACGTGCGAGAGCAGCCCGAGCTCGCGGCACTCGGCGGCCTGATCGCCGCCCTGGCCGGCGTCGGCCTCGGAGCGAACTGGCTGATCGCTGCGGGAAGCGTGCTGCTCTGCGGCGGGCTCGTGCTGCGGGCGACCGTGCGGCTGCGCTCGGCGCGGCTGCGCTCGAAGATCTCGGCGACCCTGGCCGACGGCACCCGCGACCAGGTTTTCGAACGGCTCGCGAGCGTGCTCGAGCACGCGCTCGATGGCGACTGGGCAGCTCTCGTCTCGTGGGAAGAAGACGGGCTCGGCGGCCGGCTCGAGGCAGAACGCGGCCAGGGCCCGCCCGAGCGCACGCTGATGAGCTGGCTGGTACGCGAGGCGGAGTCGCGGGAGGAGCTGCTGGCCGCGACGGCGGACGAGCTCTCGACCCCGGGCGACCACGTCTACGTCGCGCTCCCGTTGCGCCGTGAGAACAGCGCGCTCGTCGGCTTCGTCGCGCTACGCGCGGGCCGGCTGCTGCCGCGCTACGTGCGGGCGGCGCTGGCGGCGTCGCTCGACGGGATCGGCCTCGCGCTCGCAGACCGACCCGCCGCCGGGGACGAGCAGGCCGGCCGGCTCGCTTCCTGAGGGGGCGAGGCGCCGAGAATTACCCGTCGGGGGAAGACTCGCCCGCATCGTGGCAGGCACAACGAGACTATGCGGTTGCGGCGAGCGGGACAGTGGGCACCTTCAGTCCTCCTGATGTCCGTGACCACGGTCCCGGGATCGACGGCCCGGGAGTCCAAGGCGGCGCCGCGCGTCCACGCGATCCTCTTCGCACGGCGCGCGGCCGCCGCCGGTACCAGAGCCTCCTAGACGCGGCTCGGCTCGAGCAGCTTCAGCCGCTCGAGGCAGGAGCGGATCTGCGCCGTCTCCTCCTCGCTCGCCTCGACCATCGGCAGACGGAGCCCGCCGACATCGTGGCCGAGCAGGTTCAGCGCCGCCTTCATCTGGATCGGGCCGGTGACGACGCTGATCAGCTCGTAGGCGGGCGCAAGCACCTCGTCGAGCCGCCGTGCGCCCTCGATGTCGCCGGCGCGGAACAGGGAGATCATCTCCTTCACCTGCGGCCCGACGACGTGCGTGTGCACGCAGACCCCGCCGACCCCGCCGAGCTCGACGAAGGGGAGCACGAGGTTGTCGTCCCCCGCGTAGAGGTCGAGCCCGAGCTCGACGATGCGTCGCGCCTGGTCGAGGTCGTCGTTCGACTGCTTGACCGCGGTGACGTTCGGGATCTCGGCCAGCATGGCCATCGTCTCCGGCTCGATGTTGATCACGCAGCGGCCGGGGATGTTGTAGGCGACGACCGGGAGCTCGGTCCTCGCGGCAACGGCCTTGAAGTGCTCGACGATCGCGCGCTGCGGCGGCTTGTTGTAGTACGGCGTGACGACGAGAGCCGCATGCGCGCCGGCCTCCTGCGCCTGCCGCGTGAGCTCGATCGAGTGAGCGGTCGAGTTCGTGCCCGTGCCCGCGACCACGCTCGCACGATCGCCGATCGCCTCAAGGGCTGAGCGGATGAGCGCGACGCGCTCGTCCTCGCTGAGAGTCGAGGCCTCGCCGGTCGTGCCGTTGACGACGACGCCGTCGGAGCCGTTGTCCACGAGGAACGCGCACAGCTCCTGGTAGCGGTCGAGGTCGACGCCGCCGTCCGCGTCGAACGGCGTCACGGTCGCGGTCAGCACCTCGCCGAGCATCCCGGTGATTGTACGCCGTCACCGCCGCAGGCCCTCCCCCGCCCGCCGCTGACCCCCTAACCACCCCCAAGGGGTCCCCCGTGACCCCTGGAAAGCACGCTAGCGGTCCACCCGTCACGCGTCTGTGCCGAGGGTGTGACGATTCCGTGCCGGGCGCTAGTCGAGCTCGAGAATGTTCTCGAGCCCTGTCGTGAGCCCCGGCGGCAGCGAGCGAAGCTTCTCCAGCGCCAGCAACACTCCCGGCGCGTACGCCTCGCGGGAATAGGCATCGTGGCGGATGGTCAGCAGCTGGCCCTCGCCGCCGAGCAGCACCTCCTGGTGGGCGACCAGCCCTGGCAGGCGCACCGAGTGGATCGTCGGCTCACCGGGAAGCAGCGCAGCGGTCGCCCTGGCGGTGCCCGACGGCGCGTCCTTCTTCGTCTCGCCGTGCAGCTCGACGATCTCCGCCCGCGGCAGGTAGCGCGCGGCCTCGGCCGCGAGGCGCAGCATCAACACCGCGCCGACCGCGAAGTTCGGTGCGACGAACAGCGCCAGGCTGCGCTCCGCGGCCAGCTCTCCCAGCGGCGCGGGATCCCAGCCGCTCGTGCCGACCACGCAGGGCACCCCGGCATCGAGCGCCGTCCGAACGTTCGCCTCGACCGCCTCGGGCGCGGTGAAGTCGACCATCGCCTCGGCCTCTCCCAGATCGACCAGCTCGTGGCCTGCGGCCTCGAGCGCGGGCGCGAGCACCGACCCGACCTTTCCGCCGCGCCCGAAGAGTGCGACCCTCACGCGGCCTTGGCGAGCCCCGGGTTCACGCGCTCGACCGCGTCCAGGAATCGCTCCTCGACCGGCCCGATCCCGGCCGCGGAGAGCTTCTCCGGGGCGAGCAGCACACCGGCAAGCTCGGCCAGCGCGTCCGGCTCGACGGCCTCCACCTCGGCGACGATCCGCTCGATCGAGAGCAGCTCCGTGTCCGTGATCAGCGACTTGCCCAGCCGGCTCATCCGGTTCGACGTCGATTCCATCGAGAGCATGATCCGGCCCTTGAGGTTCTCCTTCGCGCGGGTCAGCTCCTCGGGCCGGAGCTTCCCGTCGGCAATCTCGCCGATCTGCTCGCTCATGATCTCCAGGCAGGCTGCGAGGTTGTCCTCGCGCGTGCCGATGTAGACGCCGACCTGGCCGGTGTCCGTGTACTGCGCCGCGAAGCTGTAGACGGCGTACGCCATCCCGCGCTTCTCGCGGATCTCCTGGAAGAGGCGCGAGGAGGCAGAGCCGCCGAGGATTCCGTCGAGGAGCGAGGCCGCGAAACGCCGCTTGTCCGAGCGCGCGATCCCTGGCGCTGCGATGCAGACGTGGTACTGCTCGGTGTCCTTGCGCTGAAAGCGCAGGCTCGGCGCCGGGGGCTTGACCAGCGGCGGCCGCACGCGTGGGCCTTTGCGCACCGGCTCGACGGCCTTGCGCTGGGCGCGGAGCAGCAGCCGCTGCAGGTCGTCGTGCCTGAGATTCCCGGCCGCCGAGACGACGACGTTGCCGGGCACGTACATCCCGCGGTGATACGACGAGATGGTCCGCCGGGACACGCTGGAGATCACTTCCGCCCGCCCGATCACCGGCCGGCCGAGCGGATGCCGCCCGAAGGTCGCCTCGGAGATCAGGTCGTGCACGAGCTCCTGCGGCTGGTCCTCGTACATCGCGATCTCCTCGAGCACGACCTCGCGCTCGGCGTCGAGCTCGGCGAACGACGGCGCGAACACCATCTCCCCCATCACCTCGAGCGCCGTCTCCAGCCGGTCGTCTGGTACGCGTGCATAGAGGACGGTGTGCTCGCGCGAGGTGGCCGCGTTCAGCTCGCCGCCAAGGGCGTCGAACGTCTCGGCGATCTCCTGGGCGGTAAACGACGCGGTGCCCTTGAACAGCAGGTGCTCGAGGAAGTGCGAGACGCCGGCCTTTGCGTCGGTCTCGTCGCGCGAGCCGGCGCCGATCCAGAAGCCGATCGCAACCGAGCGGACGTGCGAGAGGCGCTCGGAGATCAGCCGCTCGCCGGAGTCGAGCTCGGTCAGGAGGTAGCGCTGCACGGGCGGATCGTACTTGCGTCCCGCAGTTAGGCTCGCGGCTCGTGGACGAAGACTTCGAGGATTCGGTGCAGGCCGCGATGGAGACGCTGCCGGACAACCTGCGGGAGGCGATGTCCAACGTCGCGATCGTGGTCGAGGACGAGCCACCACCGGGCCAGCCACTGCTCGGGCTCTACGAGGGCGTGCCGCTCACGCGCCGCACGAGCTACTACGGCGGGGTGCCGCCGGACAAGATCACGATCTACCGCGGGCCGCTCGAGCGCCACTACGGACACGACGCAGCCCTGCTCCAGCAGCAGATCCGGCGCGTCGTCCTGCACGAGATCGCGCACCACTTCGGGATCAGCGACGAACGCCTGCGCGAGCTCGACCGTTACTGAGTGGCCTTGTCGACCGCCGCGTTGATCTCGGCGAGCGACGGCGAGCCGCCGGGAGCGACCTGGGCCAGCTTGCGGCCGCTCTTGCCGATCAGCACCGTCGGAGTTCCGAGGACCTGGTCGGTGTGGGACTGCTTGTCGAACCCTCGTTCCACCTGGGACACAGACGACGAGTCGCGGGCCGCCATCGCCCGGTCGACGTTGATCCCGGGAGTGCTGGCGAAGGCGTCCGCGATGAGCTGGTCGGTCACCCAGCCCGAGTTCTCCGCACCCTGGTTGAGGTAGAGCAGCTGTGCGAACTCGAAGAGCTTGTCGTGCTGCTGCGCAACGATCGCGGCCTTCCGCGCGACCTCGGAATCCGGCCCGAGGAAGGCAATCGGCCGGGCGACCACTTTCAACTTGCCCGTCCGGACGTAGCGGCTGATGACGTTCGGCATCACCGCCGTCTCGAACTCGCGGCAGACCGGGCACTGAAGGTCGATGTACTCGACCAGCGTCGCCGGCGCCGACGGGGAGCCGAGCACGTTGCCGTGCTGGGGGATCCCGTCGAACAGGCGCGTCGCGACCCCCGCGTCGGGCAGCGTGGTCACGTTCGTGGGGGTCGTGGACGAGGAGCTCTTGTTGTTGCCGGTCACCGCGAGCACGATCGCGGCCGGGATCACCGCGAGCGCGATCAGCCCGGCCACGCCGGCGATCACCTTCGGGTTCGCCTTGCGCCCGCCGTCCGCGCTCCGCACCGGCGGCGCCGCGGCCTGCTGGCGGCGCTGACGTGCCTTCTTCGCCCTCGTCATGGCCGACTCACGGTAGCGGGAGGCGAGACGGAGGCGAGCAGCAGAAAGGCCAACGCGAGCGCGAAGCCGGTCAGCGCGAGAACGGGGATCGTCACGTAGCCGAATTCCTCGATCCACTTGGTGGCACAGCCGCCGGGCGCCGAGATCAGGCACGACTGCTGCTGCGCGATCACGCCGTTCTCGACCAGCAGGTGGTAGACGGAAACTCCCGCTCCGGCGAGCGGCAGCGGCAGCAGGTAGCGGGCGACATGCCGGTCGTCGGCGAGCGCGGCGAGCAGCGTGATGATGGAGAGCGGGTACATGCAGATCCGCTGGTACCAGCAGAGCTCGCATGGGACGAAGTGCGCCACCTCCGAGAAGAAGAGGCTGCCGCCGGTCGCGATTGCCGTGACCAGGAAGGCGAGCCAGAGCTCGTAGCCCTCGACGAGCCGTCTGAGCCAGCTCCCTGGGCCGCGCAGCCCGACGAGCCACGCAAGCCCGATCACCAAGAGCACCACTGCGAGCACCTGCCCCGCGACGCCGAGCGCGGCAAGTATGACGATCGTGTTGTGGGTCACCAGGGCCTCTCGTAGACCCGCTCGGCGCCCCCCGCCTCGATCAGGATCCGGGCGTGGCGCTCGCGCTCCCAGGCGGCGAGGCGGAGGGCGCCCGCGACCGAGACCCCGCCGAGCCCCGCGAGCAGGCCGGCCAGGAGCGCGGAGAGCCCGGGCTGGGGCCAGAGAGCCAGCGCGATCAACACGGTCAGCCCGATCGTGCTCGGGTAAGCGGCTCGGACGAGCGCGCGGCTACGCGGTTCGATCTGCGCCCCGGCCGGAACCGGCCCGGCCGCTCCGAATCGCATCGCGCTCCGCCGCCGGCGGTCGCCGCCGTAGACGGCCAGGATCAGGATGACGGCCCCGGAGGCGAACAGCGCGGCCGCCGGGCCTCGTTCGACGCCTGCCGCGATCGCGGCGGCGAGGCCTGCAGCCGCGAGCACGAGCCGCACCGTTGCGATCAGGAGCGCCTGCGGCCTCGCCTCGGCGAGGACAGGCGCTCCTGGCCGCTCTGTCACCTCAGTCGCGGTCGCGTCCGCCGCCGCGCCCACGGCCGCCGCCGCCGCGCCCACGACCGCCGCCGCCGTCGCGGCGCGGAGGCCGCTCCTCGCGCTCGCGCGGCGGTGCGTCCTTGGCCCGCTCGATCAGCTCCTCCGGCTGAACTAGGTTGCCGTTCTCGTGCTTGGCGATCAGCTTGAGGCCGATCCGGCCGCGATCCTTGTCGACCTCCTGGACGAGGACGTCGAGCACGTCGCCGCGCCCGATCACGTCCTCGATGTGGCCGACGCGGCCCGGGCCGACGTTGGAGACGTGCAGCAGGCCGTCGGTTCCCTTCTTCAGCTCGACGAAGGCGCCGAACTGCGTGGTCTTCACGACCTTGCCCGTGTAGGTGTCGCCGACCTCCGGGGTCTTCGTGAGCGACTCGATCGCTGCGATCGCCGAGTCGGCCTTCTCACCCTCGGTCGCGTAGATCAGGATCGTGCCGTCCTCCTCGATGTCGATCTGGACGTCGTGGTCGGCCTCGAGCGCGCGGATCGTCTCGCCGCCCTTGCCGATCACGAGCCCGATCTGCTCCGGGTCGATCTTGACCGTCGAGATGCGCGGAGCGTGCGCGGCGAGCTGGCCACGGCTCTCCGGGAGCACCTCGGCCATCTTGTCGAGGATGAACTCGCGCGCCCGCTTCGCCTGCGCGAGCGCGTTGCTCATGATCTCCTGCGTGACGCCGGTGATCTTGATGTCCATCTGCAACGCGGTGATCCCGTCGCGCGAGCCGGCGACCTTGAAGTCCATGTCGCCGAGGTGATCCTCGGCTCCCTGGATGTCGGTCAGGATCACGTAGTCGTCGCCCTCCTTGACGAGGCCCATCGCGATGCCGCCGACCGGCGCCTTGATCGGCACGCCCGCATCCTGGAGCGCGAGGGTCGAGCCGCAGACCGAGCCCATCGACGATGACCCGTTCGACTCCAGCGTCTCGGATACGAGCCGGATCGTGTACGGGAACTCCTCGAGGTTCGGGATCATCGGCTCGAGCGCCCGCTGCGCGAGCGCGCCGTGGCCGATGTCGCGCCGCTTCGGGCCGCGCATGAAGCCCGTCTCCCCGACCGAGTAGGGCGGGAAGTTGTAGTGGTGCATGTAGCGGCGCTCTTCCTCGAGCGAGAGGTCGTCGATCCGCTGCCCCTCCTTCGCGGTGCCCAGCGTGAGCAGGGTCATGATCTGCGTCTGGCCGCGGGTGAAGAGCGCCGAGCCGTGCGTGCGCGGGCTGACCGAGACCTCGCACTCGATCGGGCGGATCTCCTCGGCGCCGCGGCCGTCCGGCCGGCGCTTCTCGACGGCGATCTTCCGCCGCACGAGCTCCTTGTAGATCGCCTCGGCGGCCTTCTTGACGTAGCTCTTCGTGAGCGAGTCCTTCACCGCCGGAGCGTCACCGTCCACCGTGGCCGGGCCGGCCGGGAATGGCAGCTCCACCGTCTCGATGATCCGGTCGAAGAGCAGGTGCCGCTTCGCCGACTTGAGCTCCTTCGAGTCCTGCTCCGCCTCGGTCAGCGCGCGCAGGTCGTCCTCGAACTGCTGCCGCACCGGGGCTTCGATCGCGGCGAGGCGCTCCTGCTCGATGATCGACGCGAGGCTCGAGCGAACCATCTGCCGGGTCACGTCCTCTTCGGTCGAGTCCATGCTCAGCTCCGGCAGGATCTCCTCGACGATCGCGCCGGCCTCGCGGAGGCCGTCGGCGGCGATGCGCCGCCGGATCTCCTCGCCGTGCTGCGAGTCGAGCTCCTCCGTCAGCGACGCGTCGAGCCACTTCGCCTTGCCGACCTGCCGCCGCAGGTCATCCTGCGCCTCGCAGAGCTTGACGATCTCGCGGTGGGCGAGCTCGAGCGCCTCGAGGAGCGTGTCCTCGGGAACCTCCTCCGCGCCGGCCTCGACCATCGTCAGGCCCTCCTTCGTCCCGACGACGATGAGGTCGAGCGCCGACTCCTCGAGGTCCGGCAGGGTCGGGTTGACGGCGAGCTCGCCGTCGATGCGGCCGATCCGGACGGCTCCGACCGGGCCGATGAACGGCAGCGGCGAGATCATCAAGGCCGCCGAGGCGCCGTTGATGCAGAGGATGTCGTGCGCCGTGACGAGGTCGGCGGAGAGGACGGTGCAGATCACCTGCACCTCGTTCCGGAAGCCCTTCGGCCAGAGCGGCCGGATCGGGCGGTCGATCATGCGCGCGGTGAGGATCGCCCGCTCCGTGGGACGGCCCTCGCGCTTGAAGAAGCCGCCGGGGATCTTCCCGGCGGCGTACATGCGCTCCTCGACGTCGACGGTGAGCGGGAAGAAGTCCGCGCCCTCGCGCGCCTCCGTCCGGCCCTGCGCCGTCGCGAGCACCATCGTGTCGCCCGAGCGGACGAGGACGGCCCCGTCGGCCTGCTTCGCGAGCTTGCCAGTCTCGAACGTGATCTCGCGTCCGCCGACGGTGGCCGACACCGTCGTGACGCGTTGTGTTGCTACTGCCATGTATTCCTCCACTCTTCGAGGAAGGTGGAGGTTTGAGTCAGCCACGTCTGCGGCGTGACTCGCTCAAACATCCACCCTCCGGGACGTTGGTGTCGAGCTAGCGCCGGAGGCCCAGCTCCTTGATCAGCGCGCGGTAGCCCTCCAAGTCGCTCCGCTGCAGGTAGTTCAGGAACCGGCGCCGGCGGCCGACGAGCTTCAAGAGGCCGCGCCGGGAGTAGTGGTCCTTCGGGTGCGCGCGCAGGTGCTCGGTGAGTTGGTTGATGCGAGTCGTGAGGAGCGCGATCTGCACCTGCGCCGAGCCCGTGTCGGCCTCGCTGCGCCCGTGCTTGGAGATGATGTCTTGCTTGGCTTCCTTCGTGAGGGTCAAAGAGACCTCCTGGTCGGCGACTCCGGAGTCCCCGCCGCCGTGCAGGAAGGACACGGACGGCCGAGGCTCGGTCGCGCAGTAGGGTAGCAACGGCATGGCGCCCTCGGCCCTTCCGGCCGGTGTCGCGGCCGGACACTCGCAGACCGTCGAGGCCGGGATCGAGATCCTGCAGGACGGCGGCAGCGCGGCTGATGCTGCGGTCGCAGCGTCGCTCGCCTCCTGCGTCGCCGAGACGGTGATGACCGGTCTCCTCGGCGGAGGGCATGCCATCTACCTCGACGGCGGGTCCGGAAGCGTCCGCAACCTCGACTGCTTCGTGGCCGTTCCCGGGCTCGGGGTCGAGCGGCGTGAGCACGAGCTCCTTCACCTCGAGGTGCCCTTCGGCGCGGAGCTCGTCCACTACGCCGTGGGGCCGGCGTCCTGCGGCGTGCCGGGGCTGCCGGCCGGGCTCGAGGCGCTCTGGCGCACCTACGGAAGGCTGCCGTGGCCGCGGCTGGTCGAGCCGGCTCTGCGGCTTGCGCGCGCGGGAACTGTGTTTCCGCCGACCCATGCCGAGTGCCTCGCGATGCTCGAGCCGGTGATGACGATGAACGAGGGGGCGACGATCTACTCGCCCGGTGGAACGCTCTTGACCGCCGGCTCGATGCTTCATCAGCCCGGCCTCGTGGCCACGCTCGAGATCGTCGCCGAGGAGGGCGCGGGGAGCGCCTACCGGGGATCCCTCGCGGCTGCGCTGCTCGGATTGATGGACGAGCGCCGCGGCCTCGTGACGCCTGCCGATCTCGAGCGCTACGAGGCGCACTGGAGCGAGCCGGTCGGCGCCCGCTTTCTGGGCTACTCCGCGCAGACCCGAGGCGGCCTCTCGGGTTTGCCGTCGACACTCGAGCGCTTCCGCAGCGCGCGGGGCGGCGGCGAGGCGGCTCGCGTCCTCGCCCTCCTCGATGCGCTGTCAGGCGAGGAGGCGACGGGTGGGGCGGCGCGGGAGACGG
>Ga0209474_10000603_pt1 | contig 38625 bp, 37 predicted proteins | sample GraSoiAngelo_145_FD_185902 | JGI IMG/M metagenome (GOLD analysis project Ga0209474, IMG submission 185902) | Grasslands soil microbial communities from the Angelo Coastal Reserve, California, USA - 14_1009_05_20cm (SPAdes) (version 2) | ecosystem: Environmental > Terrestrial > Soil > Grasslands...
ATTTTTGGGTCCGGCCTGCTTCCCACGATTCTAAGTAGTTCTATTTACGTGGCTTTTCACCATTGCGAAAAGACCCGGCCCATTGCACGACCCGCCGCAAAATGCTGCGGTCTTGCTGCGCTCTCTCCTGCAGCATCATCGTTTCGCGCTCCGCGCCCTTCATGCCGGCCAAGCAAACCCTGAACGCGGGCCGAGGGAAATTCCGTTGCCTTTTCAACGCGCTCGGGGGCAAATAGGCGATGCATCCGCGCCAGCAAACCATCTTTGCCCTGTCTTCCGGGCGCCCACCGAGCGCGATCTCCATCATTCGCGTATCAGGGCATCAGGCCGGAGCCTTGCTGGCCTCCCTTGCAGGCAAAATCCCAGTCCCGCGCCTGGCAACCCGCGTCACCTTGCGCGACGGGAATCGGCAGCCGATCGATGATGCGGTCATTCTGTGGTTTCCCGGACCGGCGAGTGCGACCGGCGAGGATGTTGCGGAACTTCATGTCCATGGCGGACGCGCCGTGCTGGCGGCAGTTTTCGCCGCGCTCTCGGCTTTCGCCGAGGTGCGCGCGGCGGAGCCCGGTGAGTTCACCCGGCGCGCGTTCGAGAACGGCAAGCTCGACCTGACGGAAGCCGAAGCGCTCGATGACCTGATCCATGCCGACACCGACCGGCAGCGTCGTCAGGCGCTGCGTCAGTTGAAAGGGTTGCTCGGCGATAAAGCGCGCGACTGGCGCAGTCAGATCATCGAAGCTTCCGCCTTGATCGAAGCCGGCATTGATTTCTCGGACGAGGGCGATGTGCCGGCAGAACTAATTGCGCCGGCATTGTCCAAGGTCAGGACTCTGCTTGGCGAGATCGAGGAAGTGCTTGCCTCGCAGGCACGAAGTGAACGTTTGCGCGAGGGCTTGGTGGTGGCCATCGCAGGTCCGCCGAACGTTGGCAAGTCGACGCTGATCAATCAACTGGCGCGGCGCGAGGTCGCGATCGTTTCGCCGCATGCCGGCACAACTCGCGATGCGATCGAAGTGCAACTGGATCTCGACGGCTATCCAGTGACGGTAATTGACACCGCGGGCATTCGCGAGACCAAGGATCCCGTCGAGCAGGAAGGCGTGCGGCGGGCGAGGGCGCGTGCGGCGGAGGCGGACCTGTTGTTGTGGATCAGCGATCCCGAGCACGAAACCGATCCGCATCACGGCGAAGCGCCGGTGTGGACAGTGCGCAACAAGATCGATCTCGACGAGGCGGAGCCTCCGGCCTCGAAGTGCAGGGGGCCCGTCGGCGTTTTGCATCAGGGCAGGCGCGCGGTTGATTTCAGGATTTCGGCCAGCCGGGGTGATGGCATCGGAGAATTGATCGCGGCAATTATCGGATTTGCTCAGGACTATCTGGGTTCGGAGGAGGGCGCACTGATCGGGCGGGCACGGCATCGAAAGCTCCTCCAGGAGACAGCGGCGTCGCTCCGCCGCAGCATCGGCTCGGTCGGGAACGGCGAGGAACTCGCCGCGGAGGATTTGCGAATGGCCGCCTATTCACTGGGCCGGCTGCTCGGCCGGGTCGACGTGGACGAGGTACTGGACGTGATCTTCAGCCAGTTTTGTATTGGCAAGTAATAGTTCTTCATTCATTTCATGTGCCGATTCACGTGTGCGCAGCAAGTACCGCCGCTGTTTCACGTGAAACACATCCGAGCGCGAACTTACCGCTTCCGGGTTTTGCCACCTCGCGATAGAAGGCTTGCCATGATTGCAGGGCAAAAATCGTTCGACGTTGTCGTCATCGGGGGCGGCCACGCGGGGTGCGAGGCGGCAAGCGCGTCGGCGCGGATGGGAGCCAGCACCGCGCTCGTCACTCATCGGTTCTCGACCGTCGGAGCGATGTCTTGCAATCCCGCCATCGGAGGGCTGGGGAAGGGGCATCTTGTCCGCGAGGTCGATGCGCTGGATGGTCTGATGGGGCGCGCCGCCGATGCCGCGGGCATTCAGTTCCGTATGCTCAACCGGCGAAAGGGTCCGGCTGTGCGAGGGCCGCGCGCCCAGGCCGACCGCAAGCTCTATGCTGCGGCCATGCAGGCGGCCGTCCTGGAGACGGCCAATCTGAGCGTCATCGAAGGCGAGGCCGACGATCTGATTATTTCTAATGGCCGGATCAGCGGCATCCGACTCGTCGGCGGGATCGAGATGTCCGCCGGCGCAGTTGTGATTACGACAGGGACTTTCCTGCGTGGGCTGATCCATCTTGGTGAGAAGAACTGGCCGGCGGGACGGGTCGGTGAGGCGCCCGCACTGGGTCTTTCCAGGTCTTTCGAGCGCTGCGGCTTCACCCTGGGCCGGCTGAAGACGGGCACGCCGCCGCGGCTCGATGGCACCACCATCGACTGGTCTGCGGTGGAAATGCAGCCCGGCGACGACCCGCCCGAGCCATTCTCGGTAATGACCGACCGCATCACCACGCCGCAGATCCAGTGCGGCATCACCCGCACGACGCCGGCAACCCACGAAATCATCCGGGCTAACGTGCATCGCTCGCCAATGTATTCCGGACAGATCAAGAGCAGCGGGCCGCGATATTGCCCCTCGATCGAGGACAAGATCGTCCGCTTCGGCGATCGTGATGGGCACCAGATCTTTTTGGAGCCAGAAGGGCTGGACGATGCAACCGTATATCCGAACGGCATCTCGACCTCGCTGCCGGAAGAGGTGCAGGTCCAAATCCTGGCGTCGATTCCGGGGCTGGAAGCCGTGCGCATGGTTCGTCCCGGCTACGCAATCGAATACGATCACGTCGATCCGCGCGAGCTTGAGCCGAGCCTGCAGACCAAGCGGCTGCGGGGACTATTCCTGGCTGGTCAGGTCAATGGCACCACGGGCTATGAAGAGGCCGCAGCGCAGGGACTTGTTGCCGGTCTGAATGCCGCGTTGGCGGCCGGCCAGGCCGATCCCATCATCTTCGACCGGGCCGATGGATACCTCGGTGTCATGATCGATGATCTTGTGACCCGGGGAATAACCGAACCGTACCGGATGTTCACATCCCGGGCCGAATACCGGCTGACCTTGCGCGCTGATAATGCCGATCAACGGCTGACCAATAAGGGCATTGCCCTGGGCTGCGTCGGCAACGCCCGTTCGAGGCGTCATGCCACCAAGATGGCGGCCTTAAATGCGGCGAAGACGCTGGCGAAGTCGCTGAGCCTGACGCCGAACGAGGCCGCCAGCCATGGGCTGGCGCTCAACAAGGACGGCCAGCGCCGATCGGCTTTTGAGCTGCTGGCCTATCCGGAGATCGGATGGGAGCAGGTGCGCTCCGTCTGGCCGGAACTGTCGGCCATTGACGCAAGCATCGCGATCCACCTTGAGATCGATGCCAAGTACGACGTCTATCTCAAGCGTCAGATCGCCGATGTCGATGCCTTCCGACGCGACGAGGGACTGATTCTCGATGGCATCGACTACGGCCTCGTACCGGGGCTTTCCAACGAGGCTCGGGCCAGGCTGAAAGCTGCGCTGCCGCGGACGGTGGGGCAGGCGGGTCGGCTCGATGGCCTGACGCCAGCCGCGCTTGGGATATTGGCGGCCTATCTTCGGCGCAAAGCGCGGAAGACGGTGGCGGCTCAATCCGTGTAGGCTGTTTCACGTGAAACATCGCAATCCGATTCCGGCCTCGAGCTCTCACCGTAAACCGGACAGCAGCCGTACAGCACGTGGCGACAAGGTTGCGGCCTTGGCGCTCACGCCCGTTTCACGTGAAACAGAAGCCCGGCTCGATCGCTACGTCACGCTGCTCAGCGCCTGGCAAGCCAAGATCAATCTCGTGGCGCCCTCCACGCTTCCCAATCTGTGGACCAGGCACATCTCCGATTCGCTTCAGCTTTTGACACTGGCTCCGGCTGCCAAGATATGGGTCGACCTGGGTAGCGGTGGCGGCTTTCCAGGGGTGGTGCTGGCCTGCGCCTTGGCCGAGATCCGGGGGGCGATGGTTCATCTCGTTGAGCGCAACACGAAGAAGGCCGCGTTCCTGCGGGAGGCGATACGTCTGACAGACTCGCCCGGCGCCGTTCACCTCGCCGATATCGGGGATAGTGTGGATAGAATCGCCGGCCCGATCGATTGCGTCACCGCCCGGGCAGTAGCTCCGCTACACCAACTCATCGAATTCGCCGAGCCGCTGGTGAGAAAGGGGGCCAGAGCCCTGTTTCTCAAGGGACAAGATGTAGAGGCCGAGTTGACCGAAGCCACTAAATATTGGAACATCACGCCGCATCTACATCGCAGCCGCACTGGTGGACATGGCTGGATCGTCGAACTCGGTCAGATCGAGCGGCGCAATCCGTCCGCCAAATCCAATGGCACCCTCGCATGACCGTAGTCGATGATGTTCAGCAAGAGGCGAACGCACCAACTCCCGCGGGCCACCCGCGCATCCTGGCGCTGGCGAACCAGAAGGGCGGTGTAGGCAAGACCACCACTGCCATCAATCTCGGTACCGCACTCGCGGCGATCGGCGAGCGCGTGCTGATCGTCGACCTCGATCCTCAAGGCAACGCCTCCACTGGCCTTGGCATCGACCGCCGCAACCGGAGCTGCTCGACCTACGACGTGCTGATCGGCGAAGCGCAGCTGCGCGATGCCGTCGTGCCCACGGCGGTGCCGCGACTGCATATCGCGGCTTCCACCATGGATCTCTCAGGCCTCGAACTCGAATTGGGATCGACGCGCGACCGCGCCTTCCGCCTGCGCAACGCGATTGCGGTTTTGAACACCAACGCCACAAACGACGCCGATTACACCTACGTGCTGATCGACTGCCCACCTTCGCTCAATCTGCTGACGGTGAATGCGATGGCCGCCTCCGACGCGATCCTGGTGCCGTTGCAATGCGAGTTCTTCGCACTCGAGGGCCTGTCGCAATTGCTGCAAACCGTGGAGCAGGTGCGCTCCACGCTCAATCCCAACCTTTCAATCCATGGCATCGTGCTGACCATGTTCGACTCGCGAAACAATTTGTCGAATCAGGTCGTCGCGGATGTCCGGCAGTTCATGGGGGCCAAGGTCTACAAGACCATGATCCCGCGCAATGTGCGGATCTCCGAGGCGCCATCGTATGGCAAGCCGGTCCTGGTGTACGATCTCAAATGCGTCGGTAGCGATGCGTATCTGAAGCTTGCGACGGAAGTGATCCAGCGCGAGCGTGAGCTCCGCCCGCATTGATGAGGAATGTCATCCCGCAAAAAACTCGCAGGGGACTCATTCGAAGTTCGCTCTGGTGTAACAACCAACTTCGAAATTCCGGTGCGCGCGCTTCGCTGTCAGGGCGGGTGACTGAGAGAAAAAAGCAGGAGCGCTCAAGTTGAATCCAAGGGAGCTGGCGATGGCCGACGAAGCGCGTTCGCGACTGGGCCGCGGTCTTGCAAGTCTGATCGGAGATGTCGGTGGCGAGGCCGCTCATCTCGATCGGCCGCGCGCGCAACGGAAGGTCCCGATTGAATTCCTCAAGCCCAATCCCCGCAATCCCCGCCGCGAGTTCGCCGATGCCGAACTCCGCGAGCTCGCCGACTCGATCCGGCACCACGGAGTGATCCAGCCGATTGTGGTGCGTCCGGTGCGCGGCGCGCAGGACCGCTATGAGATCATCGCCGGCGAGCGCCGCTGGCGCGCATCGCAGATCGCCGGGCTGCACGAAGTACCGATCGTGCCTGTCGACGTCAGCGATTCCGACGCGCTCGAGATTGCGATCATCGAGAACGTCCAGCGCGAAGATCTTAATGCGATCGAAGAGGCGCAGGGCTATCACGCGCTCGCCAACGAGTTCAAACGAAGCCCGGACGAGATCGCCAAGATCGTCGGGAAAAGCCGCAGCCACGTCGCCAATATGATGAGGCTCACCAAACTGCCGGCCGACGTGCAGGCCTATATCGCGTTGGGCCAGCTCTCGGCAGGTCACGCGCGTGCCTTGATTGGCGTGCCCGATCCGGCGGCGGCCGCCAAACGCATCATCGAGCAAGGGCTGAACGTGCGCGAGGCCGAGGCGCTGGCCCATGTAGAAGGCGTGCCGGTCCGGCAATCGCGCAAGCCCCGGGGCGGCGCGAAGACGAAAGATGCCGACACGGTTGCGCTGGAGAAACAGATCAGCGACGGGCTCGGGCTGGCGGTCAACATCGATCATCGCGAACCCGGCGGGACCGTGCACATCCGCTATCGCGATCTCGATCAGCTCGACGAAATTACCCGAAGGCTGAATGTGAAGAATTGATGTGTCGTTTCGGACTGACGCGTTTCACGTCAGCCGCGACGTTTTGCATTTACCGCGATCGACAACAGCGTCCGCTGTGCGATGGCGGAAGCCAGCGGCGGCTGCTTGCGCATCTCCAGCGCTGCGGTCGCGAGCTGATCGATGATCGACGCCAGCCGCTCCGGACCGAAATTTCGCAGTGCGATTTCGACGTTCGGTTTTCGTGAAAAGTGCAGGCGCGGAAATCCACCGTCTAGCAAGGCCGAGAGGGGTGTGCCCTCGGCCAGTGTGAGCGCAGATTTGTGCAGCCAGGCCGCGTGACGTTGTGCTGCCGAAATAATCGTTCCCGGATAGGTGCCGGCGATGATGGCTTTGCCGTATTCGCTCTCGACCAGCTCTGGCTTTCCCGCAAAGGCGCCGTCGACGATCGGATCGAGTTTCATCTCAGAGGCATCCGCGACGACGGCCATCACATCGTCGAGCGTCACCTCGCCCTTTCCATGCGCGTAGAGCGCGAGTTTCCTCAGTTCGTTGCGCGAAGCCTGGCGGTCGCCACCGAGCAGTGAAGTCAACGTCGCGCGGGCCTCCGGTGCGATCCGCAAATTCGAGACCCGCAATTCATCTTCGATCAGTCTTGCAAGATCGCGTTCGCCGTCGGGATAGCAGGCGATCGCAACCGCCGTCTTGGCGCGCTCGCAAGCTTTGCGCAGCGGTGATTCGGCCCGAAGCTCTCCGGCCTCGATCACCACGCGGCAATCTTTTAGCGGACTCACCGTAAGCGTCTCGATGCCGCCAGCGAAACTACGCGAACCTGCACGGACGCGGATGGCGCGACGCCCGCCGAACAGCGGGATTGTCATTGCCTCGTCGACCAGCCGCGATGGCTCGGCTGCAAGTTCGTCGCCGTCCAGCCTCACCAGCGAAAACGGATCGTTCGGATCGTCGACTGCAGAGGCCAGCAGCGCCTCGGCGCGCTCGCGCACCAGCCCGAAGTCGGGACCATAGAGCAGGATGATGGGCCGGAGGGGATCAGGCCGGGCGAGAAAGGCATCGATCTCTTTTCCGCGAAGCGCGACCACGTCAGCTTGATCCACGGTGTATCAGCGGCGACCTTCAGGTGCCGGCGACGAAAAAGGAGGCCAGGCGGGTCTGGATGTTTTCCGCGATCTCCTGGGCCGCGCGATCTTCGGCGTCCCGGACGGCGCGGGCACGCGCGAAACGCTGCAGCTGGCCTGGTATGTCATAGGACACGCGGGAGAACGTCGTGCCGGTCATCACCGATTTGTTCGACGCGATCTCGATCAGATTGTATTGCGCATCCACGCCGTAGTTCTCGCTGGAGGGCAGCGCGGTGTTCGGATCCACCATCAGCGACGAACGGCTGGTCGAGAAGCGGAGCACCAGCCGATGCGTCGGCGGCATGCCGGTGGCGTTGCCGTATAGCTTGAACGCCAGCGCATTGCGAATTTCGACTCCAAGTCTTGCCTCGCGCGAGGCGTTGGGCTTGTCGACGGGCGGTAGTTCCACGCCCATCAGCTTGTCGCGCAGCGCGGGCGTGCCGTCGCTATGTTCGGCATACATCGGCTGAAAGCAGCCGGCCGTCAGCGCCGCCAAGGCGGCCACGGCGACAAGCCGAGCGGCAATGCGCATGCTAGCCAACGACATTCACGATCCTCATGGGAACGATGATCACTTTACGGACGACTTTTCCACCCAAGCTTTGTTTTACTGCATCGAGCGCCAGAACGGCAGCCTCAATTTCGGGATTCTGGGCATTGCGCGGCACTGTGACTTCGCCGCGTTTCTTGCCGTTCACCTGAACGACCAGCCTGACGACATCTTCAACCAGCAAATCGCGTTCGATTTTGGGCCAATTGGCCTCGGAAACCAGCCCGGGCTGCTCCAGCACCAGCCAACATTCCTCGGCCAGATGCGGCATCATCGGCGCGAACAGTTGAACAAGGATAACGGCCGCCTCGCGGACAGCCCACGCCAGGTCGGGGGCTCGCCGTCCCTCGCGCGCCAGCACGTCGCCCAATGTGTTCGAAAACTCCCGGATATAGGCGAGGCAGACGTTGAAATGCAGCTTCTCGATACCGGCGGAAACCTTGTCAAGCGCGCCGTGGGTGGCCTTGCGAAGCGTCAGCGCATCGCCGCCGAAGCGCGCCGGCCGTGCCGCGGGTGCAGCTTTGGCGATGTCGGCGGATTCGTTGATCAGCCGCCAAAGGCGCTGCACGAAACGAGACGCTCCCTGCACCCGCTCGTCGCTCCAGATTACGTCCCGATCGGGCGGCGAATCCGACAGCATGAACCAGCGCGCAACGTCGGCGCCATAAGTCGCGATGATGTCGTCGGGGTCGACCGTGTTGCGCTTCGATTTCGACATCTTCTCGATCGAGCCGATCGAGATTTCCTCGCCCGTACTCAACAGGCTGGCGCGACGGCCAGCGGCCCCGGTCTCGATTTTGACCTCGGCCGGGGTGACGTAGGAGCCGTCAGGCTTTTGATAGGTTTCATGCACGACCATGCCCTGGGTGAACATGCCCGCAAACGGCTCGTCGATTCCGATATGACCGGTGGCCTTCATGGCGCGGGTGAAAAAACGGCTGTACAAAAGATGCAGGATGGCGTGCTCGACGCCGCCAATATATTGATCGACGGGCATCATGCGATCCACGACCGCGGGCGTCGTCGGCGCGTTGTCATTCCAGGGATCGGTGAATCGCGCGAAGTACCATGACGAATCCACGAACGTATCCATGGTATCGGTCTCGCGCGTGGCCTTGCCGCCGCATTGCGGACAGGTGACGTGTTTCCAGCTCGGGTGATGATCCAGCGCATTGCCGGGCTTGTCGAAACTGACATCCTCGGGCAGCACCACCGGCAGATCGTTATCAGGCACCGGCACCACGTCGCATTTCGGGCAGTGGATCACCGGGATCGGGCAACCCCAGTAGCGCTGGCGCGAAATGCCCCAGTCCCGCAGCCGGAAATTCACCTGCCGCTCACCAACGGGCATGTTGCCGCGCAACTCCGTTTCCAGCCGCTTGGCGACCTCCTCCTTGGCCTGATCGATCGTCATGCCGTTCAGGAAACGCGAATTGATCATGCGGCCGTCGCCGTCGTAGGCGGTGTCGGTAATAACGAACGATTTGGGGTCCTGGCCTTCGGGACAAACGACGGGTGTGTTGCCGAGTCCGTATTTGTTGACGAAGTCGAGGTCGCGCTGGTCGTGCGCCGGGCAGCCGAAGATGGCGCCGGTGCCGTATTCCATCAGCACGAAATTGGCGACATAAACCGGCAGTTTCCACTCCGAATCGAACGGATGGATTGCCCTGATGCCGGTATCGAAGCCGAGCTTCTCGGCGGTATCGATGATTTCCCGCGCGGTGCCGTGTTTCCAGCATTCGGCGATAAACCGAGCGATTTCTTCATTCTTCGATGCGGCAGCAAGCGCCAGCGGATGATCAGGCGCGATCGCCATGAACTTCGCTCCAAAAAGCGTGTCATGCCGGGTAGTGAAGATCTTCAGCTCGCGCTCGCCGGATGGTGTGGTCGCGGGGTCGAGCGCGAAGCGCACCAGCATGCCTTCACTGCGGCCGATCCAGTTCCGCTGCATCAGCCGAACTTTGTCGGGCCAGCGGTCGAGCGTGTCGAGCGCGTCCAGCAGCTCCTGCGAGTATTTCGTGATCTTGAAGACCCACTGCTTCATCTCGCGCTGCTCGACCAGCGCGCCGGAGCGCCAGCCGCGCCCGTCGATCACCTGCTCGTTGGCGAGCACGGTCATGTCGACCGGGTCCCAGTTGATCTTGCGGTGCTCGCGTTCGGCGAGACCGGCGCGCAGAAAATCAAGAAACAGTTTCTGCTGATGCTTGTAGTAAGAGGGGTCGCAGGTCGCGAATTCCCTGCTCCAGTCGAGTGACAGCCCGATCGAGCGAAGCTGCTTCTTCATTGCTGCGATGTTGTCGTAAGTCCACGCCTTCGGCGCGACCTTGCGCTCGATCGCGGCGTTTTCCGCGGGCAGCCCGAATGCATCCCAACCCATCGGGTGCAGCACGTTGTAGCCCTTCGCGCGCATGAAGCGCGCCAGCACGTCGCCGAGCGTATAGTTCCGGACATGCCCGATATGGATGCGCCCGGAGGGATAGGGGAACATCTCAAGCACATAATACTTCGGGCGCGGATCGTCGTTGCTGGAGGCGAAGATGGCTTTTTCGTCCCACTGTCGTTGCCAGCGCGGCTCGGATTCGCGTGCGTTGTAGCGTTCGGAGGTCATGGGAATCGCTGGGCTTTTAGTGGATACGCGTCCGTGTTTGGGACGGCGGACTAGGCCACAAAAGCGCCTTTCGGGTCAACGCCCCGTGGCTCAAAATGCTCTCCGGTAAGGCGTCAGCTCGCCAGCGCGACTGCGCTATCGGTGGGCCGCACAAATCCGTGCTCGACTACGGCGTTGCGGCCGCGATGCTTGGCGGAGTAGAGGGCGGCATCGGCAGCCTCGATCAGGTCGGCCGAGCGCTGGGGCTCGTTCGGCTTGGTGCAGGAGAAGCCGACGCTGACGGTGACCGTTTGATAGCTGCTCGTGGAATGCGGAATTGCGAGCTTCTGCACCTCGGCGCGTACCATCTCACTGACCTCGAGAGCCCGCGCAGCGCCGGTGTTCGGCAGCAACAGGCAGAATTCCTCGCCACCATAGCGCGCGGCAAAGCCCGTAGCCTCGGCGGCGATGCCGGCCAGCGTTTCGCCAAGCCGGGTAAGGCAGGCGTCGCCTTCGGGGTGCCCGTAGGTGTCGTTGAACAGCTTGAAGTGATCGACGTCGATCATCAACAGCGATAAGTCACTGGCGTGTTGCTCCGCCTTCATCCATTCGAAATCCAGACGGCTCTGGAACCCGCGGCGGTTGGCAAGCCCGGACAGCATGTCGATCGATGCGATCACTGTCAGCCGGTCATTGGTCGCGACCAGGTCCCGTTCGCGTTGGCGGAGCTGCGCCGCCATGGCGTTGAACGCGCGGGCCAGCGGAACGAATTCCGAGGGCAGCGATTTGCGAGTTGCCCGCGCCGACCAGTCGCCTTGGCCGAAGCGTTTGGCCATCGAAGCGATGATCTCGATCGGCTGAATGATAAGCTTCTCCGCCGCGATCAACGCACCGAGCAGCACGAATACGCAGACAAAGGCGAGCTGAAGATAGGCGGTGCGGATCTCGCGGTTGATCGCGGCCGATACCTTGGCTTCATCGATGCTGATGATCAGCCGCGATTCCGTGCCGGCGATGCGCGCAAAGCTGAGCGCGCGTTTCGATCCATCGGCGGCTGTGAATGATAGCGAGCCTTCCGGCTCTTTCGAACTGAGGGCCTTGTCGGCGATGCCCGACAACAGCGGTATCGTATCCAGTGGATGGCCTATCATGCTGCCCTGGTCCGCGGGCGCGGCCAGCACGGTGCCTGTGCTGTCGACCACCGCCGCCGAAATTCCCGGCCGGCCACCGAGGTTGCTCATGATCTTCGACATCCAGTCGAGATTGACGCCGGCAAGGATGACGGAATCCCCTTCGCCATCGACGGCGGAGACTGGATAAGCGGCCATCACCACAGGGTTGTTGGTGAGCTTGGCGGAGAGATAATCGCTGAAAACCATGGCGTGGCTGTCGCGCGCCTTCTTGAAATAGGCACGCTCACTAAGATCGACACCAACGAAGATGTTGTTCGTCGAGCATTGCACCCTTCCATCGCCGCCGACGATCAGCAGAGTGCGTATCCAGGGCAAATGGGTCGGCAGGCTGGCTCGCAGGATGTCGCAGCTGCGGCCGATGCCACCGGCCGAAGCGCGGATGTGGGCCGCCGATTTCAATACGGCCTCGACCGATGAGATGACTTCCTGCTGCGCATCGGCGCTATGTCGCGCGATATCGGAGAATTCGTTGGCGGCACGCCCGATTTGCTTGGCGCGCTCATCCTCGAGCGAACGGGCTCGTTCCAGCATCAAAGGCGCGACCAGGATCAGCGCCAGCAATGCGAGCCGCGCGCGAATACCCAGAAGCTGCTTGAGCTTCACTCTGTTGCGGTTAAAAGTGACGCGTGACATCCTTGGCCCCCGACCCCACATGCAGGGTAGGGGGAATGGTTCAAGAACCCTTTTCCGCACTCGGTAAAATTCGACCTATCCTTAAATCCGGCCGAGATTGAGATGGCGCCGCACGAACCTTCGCCGACAGCTCCGCATTCACTAAATGGGTTCGCGAACGTAGAGCAGGAGATCGCGAGCGCGTGCAAACAAGCGCGCCGGGATCGCGCGTCCGTGACGCTGGTCGCGGTGTCAAAAACCTTCGCCGCCGATGCAATCGTTCCCGTGATTAACGCCGGACAACGCGTTTTCGGCGAAAACCGCGTGCAGGAAGCAAGGGCGAAGTGGCCAGGGTTAATTTCGGCTTACCCCGGAGTTGCCTTGCACCTGATCGGACCGCTGCAATCGAACAAGGCCAGAGAAGCCGTCGCGCTGTTCGACGCCATTCATTCGGTCGACCGTCCGAGCATTTGCGAAGCATTAGCCAAGGAGATCGATACTCAAAAACGCCGGCCCGAATTGTTCGTTCAACTCAACACCGGCGAGGAGCCGCAGAAAGCGGGTGTCGCTCCAGCGCAAGCCGACGCCTTCATCGCGCGTTGCCGCGAGCATTACGGCTTGCAGATTTCCGGTTTGATGTGCATCCCGCCGATCAATGATGCGCCGGCGCCACACTTCGCACTGACGGCGAAGATCGCGGCGCGCAATGGGCTACAGAATCTATCGATGGGCATGAGCGCCGATTTCGCCATTGCGATCCAATTCGGCGCCACCCATGTCCGCATCGGTTCGGCGATTTTCGGACATCGCTAACGGAGGCAGCACCATCATCGATTTAGATCAGGAGCGCCGGTATCCGCCAGGGCGCCTAACCAATCACAATCCTGGTGTCGGGGCCGAGCCGCGCCAACAGCCGCAGCATCGCCGATTGGGTCATCGAAACGCATCCCGCCGTGGGGCCAAAATTCTGGCGCGCCAGATGCAGGAACACCGCACTGCCTCGGCCGGCAACTCGTGGAGAGCTATTGTGATCGATCTCGACAATAAAGTCATAGAGGTGGTCGTCTCGTTCCAGGCGGTCGCCACCGCGATGTTTGTTCCGCCGCACCGGCCTGTTGTAGTGGCGGCTCTGAGGGTCTTCGCACCAGGCGTCTTCAGGACCTATGGCGCGAACCGGTAAAAACGTTCGCGGTCGCGGGTGGCGATCGGCGCGCCACCACAACTGCCGGGCCCGGAACGTGCCCTTTGGGGTGCCGCCGTCGCCTTCGCGCTTGTTAGCTCTGATTCCCTCACGCCCCAGCGCTACCGGGACGGTCCGCCCGCCCGCGGTCAACCAGCCCCGGCGCGGATCGCCGGCCGCGGCGCGAATCCTGATCGTGCCAAGCGGGCGAGCCCCCGAGCCGCGGTCATAACCATTTGAAACGATGCGATTTTGCATAATATTACAGACCCCGGATTGTCCGTGGCGCGAGCGATGCCTATTTCAACGCATTACGAGACATTCATCCAGAGGCGTGCGAATTCTGGGGTAGGCTGCGCTTCGGGTTGTGAATCTGTAACAGTCCCCTACCTCAAAATGAACGCGACCTGACGGAACCTGATCTTAGCAACGAGACCAAGGCCGAAGGCGCTTTCGATCGCCCGCCGCCGCAGAGGATTGTACCTATGGCCAATGCCCGCAAGATCCTGATCGTGGATGACGACAACGATCTGCGCGATACGCTGGTGGAGCAATTGTCGCTGCACGACGAGTTCGAAGCTTCCGCCGTCGATACCGGGGCCAAGGGTGCCAGTGCGGCCAAGGCCAACGCCCCCGATCTCGTCCTGATGGACGTCGGACTGCCCGATACCGACGGGCGGGAAGTCGTACGTTCCCTGCGCAAGGGCGGCTTCAAGGCGCCCATCATCATGCTGACGGGACACGATACCGATTCGGACACCATTCTGGGCCTCGAATCCGGCGCCAACGACTATGTCGCCAAGCCGTTCCGGTTTGCGGTGCTGCTGGCGCGGATCCGGGCGCAACTGCGGCAGCATGAGGCCAGCGAAGACGCCGTGTTTTCGGTCGGTCCTTACAGTTTCCGGCCTGGTTCCAAGATGCTCACGGGCGCCAATGCCAAAAAAGTGCGACTTACCGAAAAGGAGACCGCGATCCTGCGGTTCCTATACCGCGCCGGCCAGTTGCCGGTGTCGCGCGAGACATTGCTGCAGGAGGTCTGGGGCTACAATTCAGGCGTCACCACTCACACGCTGGAAACCCACATCTATCGGCTGCGCCAGAAGATAGAGAAAGATGCGGCCAATCCCGAGATACTTGTAACGGAAGCCGGTGGATACAAGCTGGTGCCGTGATACGATTCGGCCGATTCGGATTAATTGGCCTCAGTAGCGCGCCGCGATCACTGGTCCCGCATGTCGATCGAAGATGATGTTGCCCTGCTCGAGCGCGTCCCAACTTTGCGCCTGTTGGGAACGACGGCCTTGCGCATGCTGGCGATCGGCTCCGAGCAGCGCATCATCGCTAGCGGCGACGTGCTGTTTAGAACGGGGGATGACGCCGACGCGGGCTATATCGTTCAGCGCGGCGCGTTCAGCGTTGAGGACGGCGGAAGCGCCGAAGCGATCGCCGGCCCGGGCGCATTGATCGGCGAACTTGCGCTAATCAAGGCAATGCGGCGGCCGTCCACGGCGACAGCGGTCGAATATTCCTCGGTGATCCGGATTCCGCGCAGCCTGTTCCAGCGGGTGCTGGAAAGCGACCCCGCCGCCGCGCGCCGCCTTCGCGATGAATTCGCCACCCGAACCAGCCAGATCGCAAGGGACATGCTCAAGGCGGGCGCCAAGCTGAGCAATTAGGGCGTGCTCGGCTTTCTCATGCTTCCAGCGTCACGGTTACCGGAACGTGGTCGGAGGGCCGTTTCCAGCCGCGTGCATCGCGCGTGATCCGGAAGTCGCTGACTCCCTCTTTAAGCGCGCGCGATACCCAGATGTGATCGAGCCGTCGCCCGCGATCGGCGAGCGTCCAATCGGCGGCTCGATAGCTCCACCACGTATAAACCTTTTCGGACAGCGGAATCCGTTCCCGCGCGACATCGATCCATTCGCCATGCGCTTGCGCGGCCAGCAGCTTCTCGCATTCGAGCGGGGTGTGCGACACGACCTTCTGCATTTGTTTGTGCGACCACACGTCGTTCTCGTGCGGCGCGACATTGAGATCACCGACCAGGACATGGCGGTCATCGCCACGGGGATGCAGCGGCTCGCACCGCTTCATTTCATCCAGGAACTGCAGCTTGTGTTCGAACTTTGGATTGAGCGCGGGATCGGGAATATCGCCGCCTGCCGGAACGTAGAAATTATGTACGACCAGCGGCTTGCAAAGCTTCGCCCCTTCCCCGAAAGCGACCGAGATGTGACGCGAATCGATCTTGTCGCAGAAGGTTCGGATGTCGGTAGTCTCGAACGGCAGCTTCGACACTATAGCGACGCCGTGATAGCCCTTCTGCCCGTTCAGCGCCACATGCTCATAGCCAAGCCGCCTGAAACGCTTCAGCGGAAAGGCGTCATCGATGCATTTGGTCTCCTGCAGGCAAAGCACATCCGGCCTCACGGATTTGAGGAATTTCGCGACCAGATCAATGCGCAGCCGCACTGAATTGATATTCCAGGTTGTCAGAGAGAGGCGCATGGGGACCGGAATAGAAAAGGACGTGCGCCTGATCACGCACGTCCTTGGCTTGCAATCAACAATGATTCTTCAACCCGGCGATGTCGGGTATCTCGTAAAATCGATCTTGAACAGGCCCGGGTCGACTTTCCTGTTGGGGTCCAGATTATACACCGCCACGGTGGTATCGTAGCCCTGCGGGTCGGTCACCGTCCATTGTTTGAGCTGGCCGTCCTTGGCGCCGACCATCAGCATCAGCCGGCTGGTGCCGATCAGGGTCTGCTTCTCCTCGATGATGATGCTGATGAACACGTCATCGGCGGTCACGCTCACCACATTGGTGTCCTTTAGCAGATCGATGCGGTCCGAGAGCAGGTATCGGAGCGGCGTCTGCGACAGCGGATAGATATCCTGGGTCGCGAGCTTGCGGTCGCGTACCGCCACCGAAGAGCCGTCGGCGACAATATCGATCGGGCTCGGCTCGTCGTACTCGAACCGCACCTTTCCCGGCTTCTGAATGTAGAAGTCCCCTTTGGACTTGCTGCCGTCCGGTCCGACCTGGACAAAATTTCCAACCAGCGTCTGCAATGAAGACAGATAGGCGCTTACTTTAGCGGCCTGAGCCTTCTGGTTTGCGTCGAAGCTCGAAAACACATTGGCGGGGATATTCCGGCGCGGATCGGGGATCACCGGATCGGGCGTCGCTGTCTGACTTGCAACGCTTGTCGCGGCATTTTTCTGCGGGTCCGACGCACTCATCTGGACCAAGCCACGAGCTTTTGGGGCGGGTTTTGGGACCGGCACAGTCTGCGCGGTAGACGGCGCGGCGATACAAGCTGCGACCAACAACGCCAATCCAACGCGTATGGCGTCCGCGAAGTGCCTGGCCATTCCAAATGGTGGATTTTTATTCAACGCGAAATCCTGTCCGGCTTATCAGCCTATTATCCCGGTTTCGACGAAATGAGACATCGTTTTTCCGTGAAGCAATACTTGCGATCCCATGGACTGAAGACGCTTCTCTCAAAACGGGCTTTCTTCCTCTTCGACCAGAATCTCGCGCTTGCCGGCGTGATTGGCCTGACCGACGATGCCTTCGAGTTCCATCCGCTCCATCAGCGAGGCGGCGCGATTATATCCGATCTGCAGCCGGCGCTGAATGTAGCTGGTGGAAGCCTTGCGGTCCCGCTTGACGATAGCCACCGCCTGCGCAAACAGATCGCCTCCGCCTTCACTGCCCATGGCCGTGGAATCGAACAGCGCGCCGCCCTCTTCGTCGGTGGGTTCTTCCGCGGTGACTGCCTCGAGATATTCCGGCTGACCTTGCGTCTTCAGATGCCGCACAACTTTCTCGACCTCTTCGTCCGAAACGAAGGGCCCGTGCACGCGGCTGATCCGGCCCCCGCCCGCCATATAAAGCATATCGCCCTGCCCGAGCAGCTGTTCGGCGCCCATTTCGCCGAGGATGGTGCGGCTGTCGATCTTCGAGGTAACCTGGAATGAGATACGTGTCGGAAAGTTCGCCTTGATGGTGCCGGTGATGACGTCCACGGATGGCCGTTGGGTGGCGAGAACCACATGCAGGCCGGCGGCACGGGCCATTTGTGCCAGCCGCTGCACGGCGCCTTCGATATCCTTGCCGGCGACCATCATCAGGTCGGCCATTTCGTCGACTATGATGACAATGTAAGGCAGCGGATTGAGATCGAGTTTCTCGGCTTCATAGACGGCCTTGCCGCTTTCCTTGTCAAAGCCGGTATGCACGGTGCGGGTCAGCTCCTCGCCCTTGGACCTCGCTTCAACCAGGCGCGAATTGTAGCCGTCGATATTTCGCACGCCGAGCTTGGACATTTTCTTGTAACGCTCTTCCATCTCGCGCACCGCCCATTTCAGTGCGACCACGGCCTTCTTCGGATCGGTCACCACCGGTGTCAGCAGATGCGGAATGCCGTCATAGACGGAGAGTTCGAGCATTTTAGGATCGACCATGATCAGGCGGCATTGATCGGGCCGCAGCCGATAAAGCAGGCTAAGGATCATGGTGTTGATGGCCACCGATTTACCGGAGCCGGTGGTGCCGGCAATCAACAGATGCGGCATGCGCGCGAGATCGACGATGATGGAGTCGCCGCCGATGTTCTTGCCGAGACACAGCGGGAGCTTCGCAACGGATTCGTTGTAGTCCTTGATCCCGAGCAATTCGCGCAGATAGACCTTTTCGCGATGCGGGTTCGGCAATTCGATGCCGATGGCATTACGGCCGGGAACCACTGCGACACGAGCCGAGAGCGCACTCATGGAACGGGCGATGTCATCGGCCAGCCCGATCACCCGCGATGATTTGATGCCAGGCGCGGGTTCCAATTCGTACAGCGTCACCACCGGACCGGGGTGAGCTTTGACGATTTCGCCGCGAACTCCGAAATCGCCGAGCACGCCCTCCAACGCCCGTGAATTCGAATCGAGCTCCGACCTGCTGAGTGGCTGACGATCGGAGGCCTTTGGTGCCGAGAGCACCGAAACAGGCGGCAGCTCGAAGCGCTCGGTCGATTTACGGGTGGGTGAGCGCGGTGCGGCTTTCTTGCGCGGAGAGCGCGCTACTGGCTCTTCCTCGTCCTCGTCTTCGTCTTCGAAATCTTGCTCGGCGTCTGCGGCCGATGACGGCGGGGCGCGACCGCCGAGATGAGGCTCCTGGCGTTCGAACGAGCTGCGTGGTGGCGGCGCGCTTGAGACCAGCCAGGCGTAGGCCACCTTCAACAACCGCCAAAGCCGCGCCTTCGCGCTCATTACCGCATGAAACGCCCAGCCCAGCGAGACAGAACTGCTGTCATCGTCATCCTCAAACGGCGCATCCTCCTCGTCGATCCCCCTCGATTGCTCTTCCTGCGGGCGCGACCCGAATCCGCTCGCGATCAGGAAGGTCGCAATTCCAGCAGCAAAAAGAATGCTGCCCAAGATGAGCCGATAAATGAACCCGGGCGGACCAAACACGACAGCGGGCGCCCGCACCAGCGCGTCCCCGACGACGCCGCCAAGCCCGGTCGGCAGCGGCCAAGCGCCGCCGTGAGGCCAGCAGCTCGCAAAGCCGGCCGAGATCACGGTGCATAGGATCCAGCACGCGATTCGCAATGCCTGGCGGTCGAACGTGCGATGGGTCAGCATGCGCCAGCCCCACACCGCGAGCGGAAGGATCAGCATGATCGCGCCGAGGCCGAGAATCTGCATCAAAAGATCGGCGCCGATCGCGCCGGGGTAACCGGCCACGTTGCGGATCGCGCGCGATGTTGCGTGGCTCAGGCTGGGATCCTGCACCGACCATGTCATCAGCGCCGCCGCGACCAGGCCGGACAGCGCGATCAGACTCAAGCCGGCGAGTTCGCGAAAGCGTCGCGCCAGCGGCTCGCGGATAAAGGAAGGCAAGTGGCCGACCAGGGGGATGACACGTTCGATCGCGGGCATGCTCATTGGCCTTCGCCATTAATCCAGAAATTGCACCAGCCGATGCAACGCCTCAGCCGTTGTTTCACTGTCCGATACCAGCGCCAGGCGGATGTAACCGGCCCCTGGGTTGGTCCCGTCGAGCTGCGGTCGCGCAAGATAGCTTCCGGGCACCACGCGCACGCCCGCGTCCTTGTAGAGTTTGACCGTCGCCGCCTCGTCGCCGCCGTGCTGCGATACGTCGAGCCAAACACAAAAGCCCCCGGCGGGCCGCCTATACCCATAACGATTGCCGAGGATCTGGTCGGCGAGATCGAATTTGATCCGGTAGAGACGCCGGTTCTCCTCGACATGCGCCTCATCGCTGTAGGCGGCAATCGCGACATGCTGCAGCGGCACCGGCACCTGAGGTGCCGCCACATTGCGCAGCTCATGAAACGTGGCGAGAAACTTCTTGTCGCCGGCCGCAAACCCGACCCGCATGCCCGGCAAATTCGATCGCTTCGAAAGCGATTGGAACGCGACCGCATTGGTAAAATCAGATCCGGCGCATTCCAACATGCTGCCGGGGGCCTGCCTGGTGTAGATCTCCGAGTAACATTCGTCGCTCAAGATCATGAATCCAAAACGGTCGGCGAGCTGTTTCAGACGGCTGAAATAATCAGGCGATGCCACCGCACCTTGCGGATTGGCCGGTGAAGCGATGTAGATCGCGACCGTTCGCGCCAGCGTGGCAGCGTCGAGCGCATCAAGATCCGGAAGAAATCCGGTGGCAAGCGTGGTCGGCAGATAGATCGCCTCGCAGCCCGCGGCGCGCGCGCCGGCCGCGTAAGCCGGATAAAACGGATTCGGGATCAGGATCGCAGGCCGGCCCTTGCGCTCGCCGACATAGCGCGCCGCCGTCAGCGCGGCGAAAAACAGCCCCTCGCGGCTGCCGTTCAGGACCAGAAGCTCGGTTTCGGGATCGATCGCACGCGGCAGCTGGAAGCGAGTGGAAAGCCAGTTGGCGGCGGCCCTGCGGAACGGCTCGATGCCCCGGGCGATCGGATAGCGGCCGAACTCGGCGATATGTTTGGCCAATACCGGTCCGACAAAACTCGGCACGCCGTGCTGCGGCTCGCCCAGCGAGAGCGTAATTAACGGCTTACCCGGTTGGTACGGAGCCAGCAGCTCAGTCAGCCGCGCGAACGGGGAGCGCTCGTTTTCCTGGCTGCCGGCGACCTGCGAGCTGCGGAATGTACCGGTCATTGCCATACTTTAAAGCGCCAGCACTGTTGGGTCGGCCGATCGCACATTCCATCGGCCGGAAATGGATCAAACCACCATAGATACGGCGAGGTTAAGACGCGATTAACCATCGACGGAGCTGGACAATTTGCTTGGTAATACCATATTGGATCGAAGTATTACTTTCGGGAGGCGTGCAATGGCAACGAAGGTTACCCGCAAGGGGCAGGTGACGATCCCAAAGCCGGTGCGCGACCACCTCGGGATTGTTCCGGGGAGCCAGGTCGCATTCCGGCGCGCCGCCGACGGCAAGGTCGTGGTCGAGAAGGCGGACGGGACGCAACAGCCGAGCCGGTTCGCCAAGGTGATCGGCAGCGCTGGTCCCGGTCCTTCCACCGACGAAATCATGGCGCTGCTGCGCGGGAATGAGCCGTGACGCTGGTGGATACAAACGTCCTGCTGGATCTTTTCACCAACGATGCCAAGTGGCTGGGTTGGTCGGTAATGCAGTTGGAGGAAGCCTCCATTAAAGGGCCTTTGTTGATCAACGACGTGATCTATGCGGAGACTTCTAGTCGCTACTCTCGTATCGAGGATTTTGAGACTGCGCTGGTAGATGCCGGCGTTACGGTCGTGCCGACCCCGCGCGCGGCTCTGTTTCTCGCGGGCAAGGCATTCGTGCAATATCGAGGCGCCGGCGGCCTGCGCACCGGCGTGCTCGCTGATTTTTTTATCGGCGCCCATGCGGCGGTCGAACGATTGCCGCTGCTGACGCGCGATGCACGACGTTATCGCAGTTATTTTCCAACCGCCGTGTTAATCGCGCCGGCCGAGGACTAAAAAACGGGGCTCCAACTTGCGCTGGAGCCCCTCGACGGTTGGGGCGTTGCCGGGTATGTGCCCGAACCGTAGTTCTGGGCGCGACCTCCTGAGATCGCGCCCCGGGAGAACTCACATGTTGTAGGCGCGTTCGGTGTGCTCGGTGATATCGAGACCTTCGCGTTCGGTCTCGACATTGGCGCGCAGGCCGACGATGACGTCCACGACCTTGTAGAGGATCGCTGAGCCGACGCCGGACCAAACCAGCGTGGTGCAGACCCCCCAGGTTTGCGAGATCATCTGCGCCGCGAAGTCGTAGTCGGCGATCTTGCCAGTGGTGTAGTCCATGATGCCGGCGCCTCCGAGCGCCGGGTTCACCAGGATGCCGGTGCCGAGCGCGCCGACGATGCCGCCGATGCAGTGGACGCCGAACACGTCCAGAGAGTCGTCATAGTGCAGCGCGTTCTTGATGACCGTGCAGAAGAACAGGCACACCACCCCGACCACGAGGCCAAGCACGATGGCGCCCATCGGACCGGAGTAACCGGCCGCCGGCGTTACCGCCACCAGTCCAGCCACCGCGCCTGACAACGCGCCGAGCAGCGAGGGATGCCCCTTGATGATCCACTCGGCGAACATCCACGACAGCGCCGCCGCCGCGGTTGCGACAAAGGAGTTGGTCATGGCAAGCGCCGCGCCGCCATTGGCTTCGAGGTTGGATCCGGCGTTGAAGCCGAACCAGCCCACCCAAAGCAACGAGGCGCCGATCATGGTCATGGTCAGCGAATGCGGAGCCATCAAGTCCTTGCCGTAGCCGGTTCGCTTGCCGATCAGCAACGCGCCCACCAGGCCGGCGATGCCGGCGTTGATGTGGACCACGGTGCCGCCAGCGAAGTCGATCGCGCCCTTTTTGAAGACCCAGCCGGCGTCGGCGTTTACTTCATCGAGTTTGGCCTGAGCCGCAGCTTTGGCCGCGGCATCGCCCGCCGCGGCAAGCGCCTTGACCGCATCAGAGATCGCGTCCGGCCCGGCCCAGTACCAAACCATGTGCGCGATCGGAAAATAGATCAGCGTCACCCAGAGCGGGATGAACAGCGCGACGGCCGCAAATTTCATGCGTTCGGCGAACGCGCCCACGATGAGGGCGGGTGTGATCGCCGCGAACGTCATCTGGAAGCAGACGTATACGAGTTCAGAGATGTTGGCATCGACGCTGAATGTCGCCGCCTTGGAATCCGGTGTAACGCCCATCAGGAAGGCTTTGGAGAATCCGCCGAAGAAGTCCGATCCACCGGTGAAGGCGACGCTGTAGCCGTACAGCGCCCACAGAATTGTGACGATACAGACCGTGTAGAACACCTGCGCCAGCACCGAGAGCATGTTCTTGGAGCGGACCAGTCCGCCATAGAACAGCGCAAGACCGGGGATCGTCATCAGCAGCACAAGTACCGTCGATGTCAGCATCCAGGCGTTGTCGCCCTTGTTGACGGTTGGCTCCGCATAAGCAGCGGTCGCGGCGAACAGGCCGGCCGCGAGGACCGCCAATCCCGCGCGATAGGGACGTTTGAACGTCATTTGTTTTACTCCTGAGTGTATAAGGTTGTGAGCGCGAAATCAGAGTGCCGCGGCATCGGCCTCTCCCGTGCGGATGCGAACCGCATGGTCGAGGTTGATGACGAAGATCTTGCCGTCGCCGATCTGTCCGGTCTTCGCAGCCGACGTGATGGCCTCGATGGTCTTGTCGACCTGGCCCGAGCCTACAGCGACCTCGATCTTGATCTTGGGCAGGAAACTCACGGCGTATTCAGCGCCGCGATAGATTTCCGTATGGCCCTTCTGGCGGCCATATCCCTTGACTTCCGTCACCGTGAGACCGTGAACGCCAATGGCGGTCAGGGCGTCACGGACTTCTTCGAGTTTGAATGGCTTGATGATCGCCATAACAATTTTCATGGGTCCTATCCCCGCTTGGGCCCGTCCATATGCGGCCGGGCGTTCTCGACTGAGGTTCACCACGGAGAAAGTCACTACGCGGGCACAGCCGTGACCCATAGAATCAAATGCCGTGCCAGATCGGCCTTGTTCCCTAACAGATTATTAACGCGCGCCTTTTCGGCGATCGCGGGATCGAGTCCCACCTGCGCCATTCCGTCGCGCCCAAAGCCTAGCCATCGTTGCCTAAAAGGCAGGCATGACAGAATCCGGACGCAATCCTGCTCATCGCCAAGGCAAAGACGAGGCCGGCAGAACCGGCCCGCTGCGCGAGCTGAGTGTGCGCTGATGATGTTTTTGCGTTCCCGTTAGCTCGAAAACGCTTTAGAGCGCGTCGGTGTCGGTTTCGCCGGTCCGTATCCGCAAAGCGTTATCGATCGGCGTCACGAAGATCTTGCCATCCCCGATCTGCCCTGTGCGCGCGCTCGAAGTGATCACCTCGACTGCTTTTTCCGCGAGATCGGACGAGACCGCGATTTCGATTTTCAGTTTCGGCAAAAAATTCACGACATATTCGGCGCCGCGGTAGATTTCGGTATGGCCTTTCTGGCGGCCGTAACCCTTGACCTCGGTTATGGTCATGCCGTGAACGCCGATCGCGGTCAGCGCCTGGCGCACCTCGTCAAGCTTGAAGGGTTTGATAATGGCAACGAGGAGCTTCATGGTCAGGCCTTCATTCTCTCACAAATACCGGTCGGCGCGCTCGATCGGCGGCCCCGGCGCAATCTGGCAGCTTTTTGTGCAAATGACACAAAAAGCCGCAACTACAAACGAAAATCCATTGCCGCGCCGTTGCTCCTGCACGCTGACGCCGGCTTGTTGAGGTCGCCAAACGGCTGCCCGGCAGGTCTGGCGCGAGGTGAACCGGTCATTTCCGCTGGCGCAGCGAGCCCTCCTGAGCCACCGAGGCTACCAGCGTGCCGTCCTGAGTGAAGATCATGCCGCGGGTGAGCCCGCGGCCGCCTTGCGCGCTCGGCGAGTCCTGGGCATACAGCAGCCATTCGTCGGCACGGAATGGCCGGTGAAACCACATCGCGTGATCGAGGCTCGCCGGCATCATCCGCTTGTCGAACAGGGTGCGGCCGTAACGGGCCATCGCGGCGTCCAGCAACGAGAAATCCGACGCATAGGCCAGCGCGCACATATGCAGCGCCGGATCGTCGGGCAGTTTCGATGCGGTACGGATCCAGACATGGATTCGGCCATCGTCGATCTTCTGGCCGAAGTAGCGGCCGAGCTCGACCGGGCGCAGTTCGATCGGGCGGTCGGATTCATAATAGCGGCGGATGAATTCCGGCATTTCGCGAAACATCGGTTGTTTCGCCACTTCTTCGGCGGTGAGTTTCTCCGGCGGCGGCACGTCCGGCATGCTGTCCTGATGGTCGAAGGTGGCTTGTTCCTCGATATGAAACGAAACCATGATCGAAAAGATCGCGTTGCCGTGCTGAATCGCGGTGACCCGCCGGGTCGAATAGCTCTTGCCATCGCGCAGCCGCTCAACCTCGTAAATGATTGGAATCTGCGGATCCCCAGGCAGAATGAAATAGCAGTGCAGCGAATGCGGCAGCCTTCCTTCAACCGTGCGGCAAGCCGCCACCATCGCCTGTCCGATCACCTGACCGCCGAACACCCGCTGCCAGCTCGTCTTCGGGCTGTTGCCGCGGAACATGTTCACCTCGATCGGTTCGAGATCGAGGATCGAAATGAGGTCGATCAGTCCTTTGGACATTCAAGCGCTTTCGGTTTGTGGTTCGGCGGTGGCACCAATTGTTGTCATTCCGGGATGCGTAACACAGGGGAGATTTGGACCTTGTTTGGCGGCCCTGTTTGGCCCAGCTAATATGATGTAGCAAGTATGCTCTCATGACGTGAGGCGTAAGGTTCTTAGCATGTCCGCACAGCGAAGCATCGTTATCGGGGGCGGGGCGTTTGCGGGACTGGCGCTGGCGTTGGCGCTGCGCCAGGGCCTTGGCCCCGATATTCGCGTGATTGTGGCCGATCCGGCGCTGGGAGTGCGGCCAAGCCGCGATCCGCGCGCGACCGCCATTGTTGCCGCGTGCCGGCGGCTGTTCGAGGCGATCCGTGTGTGGGATCAGGTCGCGGCCGGAGCGCAGCCGATCCTCGACATGGTCGTCACTGATTCCAAACTGGAGGACGCAACCCGCCCGGTGTTTCTGAGTTTCGAAGGCAATGTCGAGCCGGGCGAACCGTTCGCGCACATGGTCGAAAACAAGTATCTGATCGATGCGCTGGTCCAGCGCGCGGAAGTCGATGGCATCGATCTGCGCCCCAGCCCGGTCACGACTTTTGCCTCGCGGCCAACTGGCGTCGATGTGACCCTGTCTGACGGTAGCGTGATCGAGGCCAGCCTCCTGGTCGCCGCCGACGGCGCGCGCTCGAGATTGCGTGAGCGCGCCGGCATCGCGACCCATGGTTGGGATTACGATCAGTCCGGCATTGTCGTCACCGTCGGGCACGAGCGCGATCATCACGGCCGGGCCGAGGAACATTTCCTGCCCTCAGGGCCGTTCGCGATTCTGCCGCTGAGTGGAAAACGTTCCTCGCTGGTGTGGACCGAGAAGCGCGCCGCGGCCGCGCGCATCGTCGCCTTGAGCGAAGAGGAATTTCACCGCGAACTCGAGCAGCGGTTCGGCCTGCATCTCGGCGAGGTCAAGGTGCTGGACAAGCCGCGCGCGTTTCCACTGGGTTATTTCGTGGCGCGCTCGTTCATCGGCGAACGGCTGGCGCTGGTTGGCGACGCCGCGCATGTGATTCACCCGATCGCGGGGCAGGGGCTCAACATGGGGCTGAAGGATGTGGCGGCGCTGGCGGAAGTGGTGGTCGACGCGGCGCGGCTCGGCATGGACCTGGGGCAGGCGGACGTGCTCGAACGCTATCAGCGCTGGCGGCGGTTCGACACCATGGCGATGGGTGTTGCCACCAACTCGCTGAATTTCCTGTTCTCGAATAACTCGAAGTTGCTGCGCACCGTGCGCGATATCGGACTGGGACTGGTCGACCGCGCACCGCCGCTGAAAAGCTTATTCATTCGGCAGGCCGCAGGACTTGCCGGCGAGGTGCCGCGGTTGTTGAAGGGCGAGGCGTTGTAGACGCGCGCCTGTTGTCCGCGCTCCCCGCCGGACGCGAATGATTTTCTGATTTCAATTGTCAAACAGCCAACCACCGTCACAGCAATACGGCGCGAGATCACACACACCTGCGCGATCTCGCCGCGAACCGTTCGTCGTCCCTGCGAAAGCAGGGACCCATACCCACCGATGTTCGTGGTTGTGAAACGTATCGGCCACTTGTGCCCAACGACAAGCCGCGGCGTCGCGATGAGCGCATTGCGCTCACGCGTGGGTCCGGGATCGCGCTTGCTTTCGCTCGCTTGTCCGGGACGACGGCGTTGAATTTCCGATTTGATTTCAAAAGCAATCCATTGCTTGCACGGCGACCGTTCTTCACCTCGCCCCGCTTGCGGGGAGAGGTCGCGAGCATCTTGCGAGCGGGTGAGGGGGAGTCTCAAGCAGGCTCGGACCCGCGGATAGTCCGCCTCACCCGGAGACTTTGCTTCGCGCCGTCTCCGACCTCTCCCCGCAAGCGGGGCGAGGTGAACCAGCTGCGCCTGCACACACACCTGCGCGATCTCGCCGCGTGAAAACGCCCGAGCTTTGTCAATACCACCCTCGAGAACAGAGGGCGCAGGGAAAGCCGGGTGCTCGCTGCACCCGCAGTCTCGCGTGCAAAAATAAATGAGCACACGAGGTAGTCACCACGGTCACACCGGATTCAACCGGCTTTCCCCGCGCAATGGTTTTAACGGTTTCCTTCGCGCTCTCCCCAGTGACCGGGCTTTCTTGCCACTGTCGCCTGCAGAAAATTTCCGCAAGCTTGACGCCAGCGTCGGGGCGTCAGGACCACACGACTTCACCGTCCGCCCCAGTGCCGTTCGTCAGCAGCACTGCAGGCGTCCACCGCATCCCGCGCCCAACGTTCGTGACGACCGCGAAGCGCCCCTCTTTGTGAGCACGGGACCGCGGGAGTTCTAGATTTGATTTGGGCAAATCGCGAAGCGGAATATTTTTTCAATCGGGGCTGGACATCCATGCACGTGATTTGCTCGTCGGGCAGCCGGCCCCTCTGCTGTTCACTGGGCTTAGTTGTTCTCACCACTGGAGCCGGTGGTTATGGGTCCTGCTTTCGCGCGGACGACATGAAGCTACAGTTGTCCGCATCGTTCAACGGGAGAACAAGCAACGCGAGCGCGGCGAGAACCGCCACAACACCCACGTTCTCACTCGATCTTGCGCGCCTCCTCCGGCAGCATGATGGGGATGCCGTCTCGGATCGGATAGGCAAGTTTTGCGGAGCGAGAGATCAACTCCTGCCGCGTTGCATCGAATTCGAGCGGCCCCTTCGTCAACGGACAAACCAGAATCTCCAGCAGTTTGGGATCGACGGTGCCTTCCATGCGTTCGGGCGAGGCGGTCATGCGTGGTCTCCGGATTTTGAGCATTGATGTAGCATATCCGCTTGCAGATTGCAGGCCGCCTCTATCGCAGCGCGATCCGCAGCAGTTCCTCGTATAACGCCTGCTGAGTTGGCTTCGGCAACGGCTTGTCCGACAGCGCAAAGCCGAGAAATGCCCAGTAAAGAATCTGCGCGCGGGCGTAGGCAATCCTGGACGAAAGCCCGGAAGCCCTCAGCAGGTTCTCCACATAGCCCAGCCTGCGCCGGTCAATGGCCCGCACCGCGCTACGGGCCGCTGGATAAACACTGGCCCAGGTGCGGACCGCATTCTCCAGCGCCGGTTTTGCGCTGAACACGCGGCGCAACAGCAACGGCAACCGTTCGTCTCTGTCCGACGCGGCCTCGAGGTTGGCGATGATCTGCTCCGCGGCGATCTCGCGCCAATGCTTGAGGATCGCGGCATGGAATGCGCCGATGTCGGTGAAATGCCAATAGAAGCTGCCGCGCGACACGCCCAGCGCTTTTGCCATCGGGTCCGCTTTGAGCGCCGTAAAGCCGTTCTGGGCCAGGATCTTCAGCCCCCGATTGAGCCAGTCCTCTCGCGAAAGTTGATCGTTCATGTCCATCCCTGCGACATCTTACCATACACTACTGTATTGACACGCGCCAGCCTTCGTCTTTTAGTTCACCATACAGTGCTGTATGGAGGCGAAGCCGATGAGAGATGTTTTACTGCAATGTGCGGGTTTGGCCGCGATCGCGGTCGCGCTAATTCACGGGGTGCTCGGCGAGACCAAGGTTCTGGCGCGCGCCACCATCCAGCCAGAGCGTTTGCGCACTCTGATCCGGCTGGTCTGGCAGGCTGGCACGGTGGCCTGGATTGGCGGCGGCGTGCTGTTGATAGCCGCGCCCATCATGGCATCGGCACCGGCGCGGCATTGGATCGTGGTGACGTTCGCTTGCGTGTTTGCCTTCGGCGCGCTCGCCAACGCTGTGGCCACGAGCGGCCGGCATTTCGGCTGGATCGCGCTGAGCGCGGTGGTCGGGCTGGCCGTCGCCGGCTACTAGCAGGTCCTTGCGGAAAACCCGGAGGAGAAGAGTAGTCGGGCGGTCACGCAATTGGACGAATTTCAGAATAAGACCGTATGCAAGCCAACAAGACCGGCGTTCCCACCCAAAGCTGGCGTCAGGTATCGGCCCGCGGGCGATGCCCCCATTTATGAAGCCCACATTTATGAAAGTCTTGGGACTAAGGAGGAGAAGCGGATGAACAAGAGCAGGTCGCAGACGAGCGAATCTCCTTCTCAATTGATCGACGCGAAAATCCAGGAGCTAGGCGACTGGCGCGGCAAGATGCTCAGCCGACTCCGTACCTTGATCAAGCAAGCCGATCCCGAGGTCGTCGAGGAATGGAAATGGAGAGGGGTGCCGGTCTGGTCGCACGACGGCTTGATCTGCACAGGCGAGACTTACAAGAACGTCGTGAAGATGACCTTCGCCAAAGGCGCGGCTCTGAAGGATCCTTTGCGCCTCTTCAACTCCAGTCTTGAGGGCAACACAAGGCGTGCCATCGACTTCCATGAGGGCGACAAGATAGACGAGCAGGCGTTGAAGACCCTCATTCGCGCCGCGGTGAGCTTGAACAAGTCCAAAGCCAAAAGCTGATCCACGGAATCAAAGCTTCGCACGCTCTCATTGGCGCGTGATACGCCAGATCGTGCCGCCGGCATCTTCGGAGACCAGCAACGCTCCGTCGTGCGCGACCGCCACGCCGACGGGGCGGCCCCAGACCTCGGAATCATTGACGACAAACCCGGTCAGGAAATCCTGGTATTCGCCGGTGGGCACGCCATCCTTTAGACGGATGCGAATGACCTTGTAGCCCGTGCGCTTCGACCTGTTCCAGGAGCCATGCTCGGCTGCGAACCCGTCACCCCGATACTCGGCTGGAAACGAGCCACCGTTGTAGAACGTAAGCCCGAGCGAAGCCGAATGCGCCTGGATCAACACGTCCGGAACGGTGACTTTGCCCTTCAGGTCGGGACGCTTGCCAGCGTGGGCAGGATCCTCGTTCTGCCCGATATAAAACCAGGGCCAGCCGTAAAACGCGCCCTCGCGAACCCTGGTGACGAAGTCGGGTACAAGATTGTCCCCCATGGCATCACGCTCATTGGTCGAGCAGTATAGATCGCCGGTTGTGGGATGAATGGCGAGACCTACGCAATTGCGGATGCCGGTGGCGAACACGCGCGGGTTTTTCCCGTCAGGGTCGAACGCCAGCACGTCGGCCCGCTCAGTCTCGCTTCCCCAGCTCGCGCCGAGCGGATGTCTGTCGATCCAAGCCTGCAATCCTCCGGGCGGGCTTCCCATGCCCTCACCATCATTGCCGGCGGAGCCAACCGAGACCAGCATCCGCTTGTCGTCGTTGCTGAACACGACGTCTCTGGTTGAGTGGCCGTAGCCGTGTGGCAAGTGCGCGACGGTCTCGGGTCTGCCGGTTGGCTTGAGGTCGCCCATTGCATAGGGAAAGCGAACGACGCGATCGGTGTTGGCGACGTAGACCCATTGAGGATTGTTGCCGCTTGGAAAGAAGGCGATCCCGAACGGCCCGTTGAGAGCGCTTGCGAAGACCTCATCCGCAGATGGTTTGGCCGCACCGTCAGCGGCACGCAAGACCCGAATTCTGCCGGCCCTGGTTTCCGCGATGAAGATGTCTCCATTTGGCGCCACCCTCATCTGGCGCGGTCCCCTTAGTCCGCTGGCGAACAACTCGACTTTGAATCCATCGGGAACCTGCGGGATTGCAGTTGGGGGCCGCGGCACCAGATGCGAGGTATTGGCCGAGGAGGGGCTGGCGCCCGGCCGCGGCAGATCGCTGGGCCTTATCAGGCGAATAACGCCGGGCTTGTCGGCTCGCCAGTCGCCGAACGCGGCTGGGCCAACCAGTGGCCCGGATTCGGCGAGGGCGCCGGCGGCCCCGGCGCCAATCAATATCCCGGCGATCCCCTGTCGAAGCATGAACTGCAAAGTATTGTCCTCAATGCTGGCTATGATATTTCGCAAGCAAATTCAGAAAAACCGCTGCTTGTTGCGGTGCTGCCGCGGCCCGCCTCGGCGCAAAGTAGCCAAGCAGCAAATTAGAATGTCTCCAGTTTAGAGCGAGTCTCTTTGCCCCTCCCACAGCAAAAAGCTAGCTGAAGGACCTCAAACAACAGATATTGCGGCTGGGAAGAACGCGAGTGACGATACGGACCGGACTATATCATGCCATTGCGCTCTGCGCGGCGGCTTGCCTTTCAGGCGGAGCTGCGCGAGCCGAGGACGCAAGCTCCTGGCGTGACCTCGAGACCAAATACATCTTCGGATTTACCACCGGCTCCGGTATCGGCCTTGAGGGCGAGAAGGAATTCACCACCGACACCATCGGGCGGTTCGGCAAGCGCGGCGGTCACTACGCCGCGACCGAGACCAAGTACGAGTTCGAATTTACGCCAACTCAATTCATACAGATCGAGTTTGGCGCGCTCGGATCGACCCACCATATCGCCGGCGTACCCGATCTCGATGACCGCAGACAGTTCGCATTTAGCGGAGCTTTCGCCGAGTTCCGCTATCTCGCGCTGGAACGAACCTCGAGCAATCCGCTCGCGGTAACTTTGGCGTTCGAGCCCACAGTGCGGCGGATCGACGAGACCGCCGGCGAGCGCGTGCGCAACTACGAATTCGAAACCATCATCAATGCCGACCTCGAACTGCTAAAAAATCGGCTGTTTGCGGGGTTCAATGTGCTCTACGAGCCCGAAATCACCTGGGGTGCGGCGGGCGAGGTCCAGCGCGAAGCCAAGTTTGGCGGGTCGGCGGCACTGTCGCTTCGGGTCGCCTCCAACGTGGTATTGGGCGGTGAGGTCTGGTATTTAAGGCATTACGATGCCGCAAATTTGATGGCTTTCACCGGCGATGCTGTGATGCTCGGTCCGACGCTGTATGTTCAGTTCACGCGGAAGATGTTCATGACCGCGGCGTGGAATGCGCAGGTCTGGGGGCGGGAGATCGGCAATACGGTCTCGCTCAATTTGGCGGAGTTCCAGCGCCATCGCGCCAGGCTTAAATTCGCCTGGGAATTTTGATCCTCTCAATACCGAAAGGGCTGACACGTGTCTGCTGTGCTTACCATGAGAAAACTAACATTGGCCGCTGCTTGTGCCATCGCAACGTTTGCCGTCTCCCCATCGATCGCGCAACAGGCCACCGACATTCAACTGACCTATTCCAAGGGCCAGTTTCAGCCGAGCGAGGTGCGCGCGCCGGCCGACAAGCCAGTCACGTTCCGGATCAAGAACCTCGACGCCAAGGCGATGGAGTTTGAAAGCAAGTCGCTGCGGGTTGAAAAGGTGGTGGCCGCCAACAGCGAGGGCCTCGTCAATGTGCGTGCGCTGAAGCCTGGACGATATGAGTTTTACGACGACTTCAACGAGAAGGCGCGCGGCGCCTTGGTTGTGCAATAGGCAGACGCTCTTGTTGGCCGCCCTCATCATTGTTTTTCGCGAGGTGTTCGAAGCCGGATTGATCATCGGCATCGTGCTCGCGGTGACCGGGTCCGTTCCGCATCGTGATCGCTGGATCGGCGGCGGTGTGCTGGCCGGAGCGGTTGCGGCCTGCGTCGTGGCTGCCTTTGCGGGTGCGCTTTCGCAACTGTTTGCCGGCATGGGGCAGGAGCTGTTCAACGCGGCCATTCTGGCGATCGCGGTGATGATGCTGACGTGGCACAATGTGTGGATGGCGCGTCATGGCCGGGAAATAGCCGGAGAAATGCGCGCGGTGGGCAAAGCGGTGGCAGACGGCACCAAGCCGCTACTGGCATTGGCGGTGGTGGTCGGTGTTGCCGTCTTGCGTGAAGGCAGCGAGGTCGCGCTGTTTCTTTATGGTGTCGCCGCTTCCGACGGCGGATCGGCCTTAAGCCTCGCGGTCGGCGGGCTGATCGGTCTGGCGTTGGGAGCCGGGGTTTGCCTGTTGACCTATTTCGGCCTGATGCGGATCCCGCCACGGGCGTTATTTGCCACCACGACTGTTCTGATCACTTTGCTTGCCGCCGGCATGGCGGCGCAGGCGGTGGCCTTCCTTGAGCGCGCCAATTGGCTGATGGCGCTCGACGCCGTGGTTTGGGACAGCGGATGGTTGTTATCGGAGAAGAGTATCGCTGGCCGGACCATGCACACGCTGATCGGATACACCGACCAACCGACGCAAATGCAGCTCCTGGTTTACGCTGCTGTGCTGCTGCTTACGTTCATGCTGATGCGGCTAAGCGCATCGCAACCGGCCAACCGCGCAGTCGCAGCCAGCTGATCGTCCGGGGCGTGACGTCTGCGCGTCGTTAGCGACTGAGTGATTTTTACTGCAGTGGCGGGTCGCCGCTGGTGCGTTTCTTGGCAAGATCCATCTCGGTGACCGCGATCAGAATTTCCGCGCGGGTCTTGAGGTCGGGCGCTTCGAGCATCGCCTGCTTTTCCGGCGCCCCGTAGGGCGACATCATCGCCAGCGCGTTCACCAAGGCCTCATTAGGCGCGCTATCGATACCTTCCCAATCGACCTTCAGGTTGTTGGCCTTGAGGAAATCCGTCAGCACCGCAAGCAACGCATCCCGGTCGACCGCTTCCTCGCCCTTGCGGGCGGTGAAATCGTCGATGAAAGGAAAGTAATCCACCTTGCATTGCCGGTACGGGGTCGTCACCGTCATTTCCTTGACCACCTCGAAGCGCGAAATTCCGGTAAGCTCGAGAATGTAGCGGCCGTCACCAGCCTCCGCGAGCTGGGTAATGCGTCCAACGCAGCCGACCCGAAACAGCGCCGGCCTGGCTTCGTCCCGCGAGTGGGAAGCGTCCGGCTGAATCATCCCGATCAGCCGATGGCCGTCGCGTAGCGCGTCGTCCACCATCTCCAGATAGCGGGGCTCGAATATGTTGAGCGGCATCTGGCCGCGGGGCAGCAACAGCGCGCCGGCCAGCGGAAATACCGGGATTATTTCCGGGAGCTCGCCGGGCCCGCGATATTCGGCGTTGATCGGCATATGGCGAACCCGGTGCTGGTTGGATTGGTTTGCCTTCGTGTACTCGACGTTCAAACCTTGTTCAATCTTGCCAGTTAAAGGTGCTACGAAAACAGGATCGTCGACAGCCGCTTTCGTCCTTCAATGGTGGCCTCATCCGCCGGGCCCCACGCCTCGAAGAACTGCACCAGTTGCTTTCGCGCGCCGTCCTCATTCCATTTGCGGTCGCGCTTGACGATCTCGAGCAGCTGCTGGGTTGCCTCGGCGCGCTTGCCGCTGGCGTTGAGCGCGGTCGCGAGGTCGAACCGTGCCTGGTGGTCGAGCGGGTTCGCGGCGACTTTCTGTTCCAGCTCGGTCACGGGACCGAGCGTCTTGGCCTGCTCCGACAGGTCGATGGAGGCTTGCACGGCGCTTACGGCGGCGTCATTGCGTTTCGATTCCGGGACCATGGCCAGCGTCTGTTTGGCCCGTTCGATGGCGCCGGTGGCCACGTAGCATCTGGCTAGTCCGGCGAGCGCTGCGATATTGGTGGCGTCAGCCGCCAGAACATCGGCATAGATCTGCGCCGCCGCCGCCGGATCGCCTTCGGCCAGAACGGCTTCGGCTTCTTTGATGATTTCCGCGATATTGGGTTCGCCGGGCATGGCCGCTGTCAGCTTGCCGATAAAGGCAGTGATCTGGCTTTCCGGTACCGCGCTCATGAACCCGTCGGCGGGCTGACCGTTGACGAACGCGATCACGGCAGGGATCGACTGGATGCCCATCTGGCCCGGTATGGCCGGATGTTCGTCGATATTCATCTTGACCAGCTTGACTTTGCCCTTGGCGGCACGGACCGCCTTTTCAAGCAGTGGCGTGAGCTGTCGGCACGGACCGCACCACGGCGCCCAGAAGTCGATCAGCACGGGCTGCCGCTTTGACTCCTCGATCACGTCTTTGACGAAAGTCTGTGTGGTTGTTTCCTTGATCAGATCGGGCGCCGCTCCGCTGCCCTGCTCAACTATGGTCACGGGAATCCTCGCCTGATGCTGAAGGTTGGGGGTGCTGGTTTTAGCACTTTCCAGCCCTAATTGGCGCTTGCAAACCAGATTTGCAATCGGCGGAACTGGTCAATAGCCGTTCCCGCGCGGATCGCCGCGGTTTGGCGCGATCCAGTGGTGTTTTAAGCCTGGTTTCCGGGTTAAATGCGCTCTCAGCCGGCCAAACCGGGATCGCGCTGGCTGTTGCATTCGGAGGCTGCATTTGGCATAGCTCTGCCGTTGCCGGCGCGCAATCGCCGCCAATTCGGATGCGGGTGTAGCTCAGTGGTAGAGCACGACCTTGCCAAGGTCGGGGTCGAGGGTTCGAGCCCCTTCGCCCGCTCCAAGATTTTCCAAATGCTTTTTCCAAATGCTTGCGTACTTCACGGCCGCAATACGAGTTCGCGCTCAGTCGTCGATTCGCTCAGTCGTCGATTCTAAGCACGTCAGGTCGTGACGATGTGCGAGGCCATCCGGCATCCCGCGGTGCAATGATGCCGCCCGCAAAAATCATCTCGAAAAAAACGATCCAAAGAAATTTCTTCTCAATTGGTTCAGGCGTGACCGAGCCGCGCGGCACACGCTTCTCAGTCGCAACGGATGTGATAGCATCCAGCGGTCTGAGCTCACAGCAGACCAAAACCCAAGTTAAAACACTAGGCTCTCAAGACGACGTTCTCAAAGTTCGTTTAAAAAAATGACAGGGCAGCCGCTTGGCTGCATAGGGAGTGACGCGATGAAATCGGCTTTAAATCGATCTATTCTTGCGCTCGCAGCGATGTTCGTTGTTGCGGGGGCCAGCCAGGCCAGCGCACAGCAACAAGGTCTCCACAAGTACGAATCCGGCACCAAGGAATTCTGGACCCATCCGCCCGAGGACTGGTTCCTGGGTGACGAGACCGAAGCCCAAAAGGGCCTCGCGCCGCCCTCGGGGCCGCCGACCGGCTCATCCGAAGCTGAACTCGCTTCGATGATGAAGAAAATCAAGCTGCCGCAGGGCTTCAAGATCGAAGTCTACGCGCCGGGCGTGCTGGCCGCGAGGCAGATGGCTTGGGGCGACAAGGGCACGCTGTTTGTGGGCTCGTTCGGTCTCGGCAACGTCTACGCCGTCACGGAAAATGGCGGCAAGAAAGAGGTGAAGACCATCCTCAAGGGCCTCAACATGCCGACCGGCCTGGCATTCAGGGATGGCGCGCTCTACGTCATCGCCGTCGACAAGCTGATCAAATACGAGAACGCCGAATCAAATCTTGACAATCTCGGCGCGGGCAAAGTCGTATATGACGATATGCCGTCCTACGCCGCGCATGGCTGGAAGTATATCGCGGTCGACAAGGATGGCTGGTTCTTCATCCCGTTCGGACCTCCCTTCAACGTTGGCATTCCGCCGACCAGCGTGTCGCAGATTCGCCGTGTCGATCCCAAGACTGGCAACGCCGAGATCTGGGCGCTCGGAGTCCGAAACAGCGTCGGAGGCGACGTCGATCCCCGCACCGGCAAATATTGGTTCACCGAAAACGCCCGCGACTGGATCAGCGACGACCTGCCGAGCGACAAGCTCAACATGATCTCGAAGATCGGCGAACACTTCGGTTATCCCTATTGCCACCAGGGCGACATGCCGGATCCGAAATTTGCGATGGGTCACAAATGTTCGGAATTCACCCCGCCGGTGCTCAATCTCGGAGCGCATGTCGCGCCGCTCGGCATGAAGTTCTATACCGGCGACCAATTCCCCGCCGAGTACAAGAACAACATCCTGATCGCCGAGCATGGTTCGTGGAATCGGCATAAGTATCAGGGTGCCCGGATCATGCGCGTCACGGTTGGCCCGGACGGCAAGAATCCCAAGCAGGAAGTGTTCGCATCCGGCTGGCTCGAAGGTGACCAGGGCTATCTCGGCCGCCCGGCCGATATCGTGCTGGCCAAAGACGGTTCGATACTGGTTGCCGACGACTGGGCCGGCGCGATTTATCGCATCAGCTACAACAAGAAGTAGAGTCGAAAAAGCAACAAGCTGCGGCCGCTCGGGAACGAGTGGCCGCAGCTTGGCGTTCTTGCGTCCGGTAGCATGAGGATGGGAATGCCGATGATCCGCTCTCGATCTGTGCTGGGCGCGTTGTGTTGCATTGCCTTAGGGGCACTCGCGAGTGCTTCGGGCAATGCCGCCGATAGCGCCGCGGCCAAGGAAAAGGCCGAAATGTGCGTGGCGTGTCACGGGCAAGGCGGTATTTCGCAGACCGAGAATATTCCATCGCTGGCGGGCCAGCCCGATCAGTTCACCCAGTGGCAGTTGGTGTTCTTCCGCGGCGGCGCGCGCAAGAACGAGCAGATGCAGCCGATCGCCGAGCAAATCACCAATGAAGACATCCGCGCGCTCGGCGCCTACTTCGCCTCGCTCACGCCCCCCAAGGCGACGCAGGACGACAATCCAGACCTATCCAGGAAAGGCGCGGAGGCGGCCGCGGGGCGGCGCTGCGCTTCATGCCACACCGATACATACGCAGGAACGAAGGCCGTGGCGCGGATCGCCGGCCAACGCGAGGAATATCTCGTCAAGTCATTGCACGACTACAAATCGGGCGTGCGATCCGGCGGCGCCGGGTCGGCGATGACCGATGTCGCCTATCCGCTCAGCGAGGAAGAAATCACGGCGCTGGCGCACTATCTCGCCCATCTCTGAGGCTGGACAAGCTACCCGCGCTGGTTCTCATACGCCTTGAGATGTGTGTAGGCGAGGCGCAGCCGCCGCACCGGCACTTTGGCGGCCTCGCCGCGCTTGATCAGATCCCCAACAACGTGATCGGCTTCCACCGGAGCGCCAGCCTTGACGTCGCGGAACATCGACGCTGTCAATTGCGAGCCTGCGGCCGTCAGCATGCCGCGGGTGCGCTCCAGGAACGGCGCGCGCGGAGCATAGCCTTCGGCGGTGGCGACCTCGCTGCACTCGTCGAGCATGCCGAGCATGAAATCCTTGCCGCTCGGCGCCGCAACGATATTGCCGACGGCGGCGCGCATCAGACATGTCGAAGCGGCCAGCGAGGCGAGGAATACCCATTTCTCCCACATCTCATGGACGATGTTTTCGCTGGCCGAGGAGCCGAAGTTGCCGCTCGCCATGGTTCCGGCGATCGCGCGTACCCGGTCCGACAGCTTGCCGTCGCGTTCTCCGAAGCTCAGCGACTGCATCGGATTGAGCTGAACCACCTCCCGATGCTCATTGAGCGTCGCAGCGATCGCGCAGAGCCCGCCAAGCACGCGCTCGCGGCCGAACTTTCGATCGAGCACGTCAAGATGCAGCATGCCGTTGAGCAGCGGAACGATTGATGTCTGCGAGCCCACCGCCGGCGCAAAGGACTTGATCGCATCCTCGAGATCGAACGCCTTGCAGCTCAACAGGACGACATCGAATTTTTCGGTGAGCTGGTTGGCCTGGACGGCCGGCGGATTCTTCAGCGTCACGTCGCCATTGGGGCTTTTGATCACGAGACCGGCCGCTGCCAGTTCGGCGGCGCGTTTTGGCCGGACCAGAAAGGTCACGTCGCAACCGGCCTGAAGCATCCTGCCGCCGAAATATCCGCCGATCGCGCCCGCGCCGACCACGAGAATCCGCATCCTTTAACTCCTTTTTGCTTTTTTGTTGGACGCGAATACCGACAAGTCCA
>Ga0209474_10000606_pt1 | contig 38449 bp, 29 predicted proteins | sample GraSoiAngelo_145_FD_185902 | JGI IMG/M metagenome (GOLD analysis project Ga0209474, IMG submission 185902) | Grasslands soil microbial communities from the Angelo Coastal Reserve, California, USA - 14_1009_05_20cm (SPAdes) (version 2) | ecosystem: Environmental > Terrestrial > Soil > Grasslands...
CGACCGCACGTGCGGCCGCCGCCGCCGAAGGCCAGTGGACCCATCGTCCAGGGACCGGGCGGCGTCCAGTCGGTCCAGGTCACCGAAAATCTCACGTCGCGGCCGACCGCGACGCGCGCAGTGGTGCTGTCGCGGCCGCTTATCCCGATCGCACGGCCCGCTCCCCGGGGGCCGGGGGCCGGCGGTTTCCGCCCCCGTCCGGTAGGCGAGGTCCGCGAGCTGGCCGTCGTCTCGGGCGGTCCGGGCCGCGGCCGCGAATTCATCGACGTCACCAAGGACAACAAGGGCGGACCCGGTCAGCGAGGCAAGAAGGGCCCGCGCGTCGAGAAGACCGAATCGCTCTCCAAGCAGGACCTGGTGGACCTGGCCCGGCAGCGCGCCTACGTCCCCGTCCGGGGACACAAGAAGAAGAGCGCGAAGAAGGGCAAGCAGACCGAGATCACCGAGATGTCGGAGCACAAGAAGGTGATCCGCATCGAGGAGACCATCACCGTCGCCGAGCTCTCGCAGACCATGGGCGTGAAGAGCGCCGATCTGATCCGCAAGCTGATGGCGAACGGAAAGATGGTGACGCAGAACCAGCCCATCGACTTCGACACGGCCAGCGTGCTGGCGCTCGACAGCGGCTGGAAGGTGGAGAAGGTCGGCTTCGAGCTGGACGAGTTCATCCGGGAGACGGCGGATAAGCCGGAGGACCTGGTGGCCCGGCCGCCGGTCGTCACCATCATGGGGCACGTCGACCACGGCAAGACTTCGCTGCTCGACGCGATCAGAAAGGCGAACGTCGCTGCCGGCGAGGCCGGCGGGATTACGCAGCACATCGGCGCCTACTCCGTCGACGTGGTCGGCTCCGACGGTGGCGAGGCGTCGATTACCTTCCTCGACACGCCGGGCCACGAGGCCTTCACCGCCATGCGCGCCCGGGGCGCCAACGTCACCGACATCGCGGTGCTGGTCGTCGCGGCCGACGACGGCGTGATGCCGCAGACGGTCGAGTCGATCAACCACGCCAAGGCGGCGGAAGTGACCGTGGTGGTCGCGATCAACAAGATCGACAAGCCGGAGGCGCAGCCCGAGCGCATCAAGCAGCAGCTTTCCGAACACGGGCTCATCTCCGAGGAGTGGGGCGGCGAGACGATGATGATCCCGGTGTCGGCGCGCACCGGCGAGGGGCTGGAGAAGCTGCTCGAGGCCATCCTGCTCCAGGCGGAAGTGATGGAGCTGAAGGCGAACCCGAACAAGCCGGCGGTCGGAACCGTCATCGAGGCCAAGCTGGAAAAGGGCCGCGGCCCGGTGGCCACGGTCCTCATCCAGGACGGCACGCTCCGCGTCGGCGACGCCATCGTCACCGGCGTCCACCACGGGCGTGTCCGGGCGATGATGAACGAGCACGGCGAGCAGATCGACGATGTCCCGCCCGGGTTCCCCGTGGAAGTGCTCGGCCTCGACGGCGCACCGTCCGCGGGCGACGATCTCAACGTGGTCGAGGACGAGCAGGCTGCCGCGGTGGTCGCCGAGCACCGCCTGAAGAAGCAGCGCGAGAAGGATCTCTCGAAGAGCAACAAGCTCTCCATCGAGGACATCCTCGCCAAAGGCAAGAAGGACGAGGCCAAGGTCCTCAAGATCATCGTCAAGGCCGACGTCCACGGGTCGGTCGAGGCGCTGAAGACGGCGCTGGCGAAGCTGTCCACTCCGAAGGTCTCCGTGGACGTGATTCATTCTGCCGTCGGCAACGTCACCGAGAGCGACGTGATGCTGGCCGCTGCCTCGAAGGCCATGATCGTGGGGTTCAGCGTCAAACCCGAGTCGAAGGCGGCGGAGACGGCCGCGTCGCAGGGAGTGACGCTCAAGCAGTACGACATCATCTACGAGGCGCTCGACGACGTGAAGCTGGCCATGGAGGGCCTGCTCGAGGCCATCATCAAGGAGAAGGTGGTGGGCCACGCGAAGGTGCTGCAGACCTTCAACGTGCCGAAGCTGGGGACCATCGCCGGCTCCTCGGTCACCGACGGCAAGATCACCCGGACCTCGATGGTGCGCCTGCTGCGCGACCAGAAGCCCATCATCACCAGCAAGATCGCCTCCCTCAAGCGTTTCAAGGACGACGTCAGAGAGGTGGACAAGGGATTCGAGTGCGGAATCGGGATCGAGAACTTCACCGATTTCCAGCCCGGCGACGTGATCGAGGCGTACGAGCTGGAGACGATCCGGCCCTCGCTGACCTAGCCGGCGCGGGCCTCGGGACGTGCAGATGGTCGTCGGGATCCTCAGGCTTACGCTCCACGTCCAGGGCGCTTCCTCGCTGAAGGACAAGCGGCAGGTGGTCCGCAAGGTGGTGGATCGCCTGCGCTCCCGCTTCAACGTCGCCGCGGCCGAGGTCGCGGAGAACGACATCTGGCAGCGCGCGGTGATCGGCATCGCGGCGGTGTCCAACGATCGCAGCTTCGTCAATGAAGTGCTGGACAAGTGCGCGCGCGACGCCGGCAACATCGCGGAGATCCTCAATCGGGAAATGGAGATCGAGACCTACTCGGAGATGAAGAGCGACTGGTCGGGAAAGCCGGACTTCGACGCGCACGATCTCTCGCGCCTGCCTCCGGAGCAGGACGAGGAGGAGCTGCCGGAGCAGCGGGAGCCGGGCTGGCTGAAGGAGGAGGATCTGGAATGACCACGCACAACCGCCCGGAGCGCGTGGCCCACATGGTCCAGCAGCTGCTCGCCGAGCGGTTCGCGCGCGGCATGCGCGACCCCCGCATCGGCCTGGTGACGATCACCGGAGTGAAGATGTCGCCGGACCTGCGGGAAGCCCGGGTGTACTGGACGGTGCACGGCGACCTCGAACAGCGCAAGCACACGGCAAAGGGCCTGGAGAAGGCGCGCGGTTTCCTCCGCCGCGAGATCGGCGTCGAGCTCAAGCTGCGCGTGACCCCCGAACTGCGCTTCACCTACGACGAGGCCATCGATCGAGGTGAGCGCATCGACCAGCTCCTCCGGCAGGTGCACGACGAGGAGCGGACGCAGCATCCGGAGCCGTTCGTTCCGGAGCGCGACGAGTGAAGGCGATCAACCGCGGCGTCGCGAACGCGCGCGACTGGAAGCCCGAGGAGAACCTGCCGCTGGCAGTCGACGCGCTGCGGGCCGCGCGCACGGTCCTGATCACCATGCACCGCGGTCCCGACGGCGACGCGCTCGGATCTGCCCTGGCGCTGGCTTCCGCGCTGCGGGATCTCGGCCGCGAAGTGACCGTCTACAATCCCGACGATCTCCCGTACAACTTCCGCTTCCTGCGCGGAGCGGCCGAGGTGGCGAAGTCGTTGCCCGCGGGCGCCGCCTTCGACGTCACGGTGGCGGCCGACGCGGGCGCCTTCGACCGGCTGGGGCCGGACGTGCCTCGAGCGGATCGCCGCGGCGTCCTCCTCAACCTGGACCACCACATCACCACGGAGCCGTTCGGCGACGTGAACTACGTCGATCCGCACGCCGCTTCGGTGGGCATCCTCGCGTACAAGATCATCCGCGCGCTGGGCGGGCCGTTTTCCAAGGACACCGCGGAATGCGTCTATGCCAGCATCCTTGCCGACACGGGATGTTTCCGGTACTCGAGCACCGATCCCGAGTGCCTGCGGATCGCCGCAGAGCTGGTCGAGGCAGGGGTCGAACCGTGGGAGATGACGGTGCGCGTGTACGAGCAGCAGCCCCTCGCGCGCATGCGCCTGCTCGCCGAGGTCCTCTCCACGCTCGAGGTCCACGGCAAGCTCGCCACCATCACCATCACCAACGCCATGGTGGCGAAGACCGGCAGCGAGACGGATCTGACCGACGGTTTCATCAACTTCGCCCGCAGCGTGGACGGCGTCGAGGTCGCGGCCAGCTTCCGCGAGCCGCAGGATGAGGGTCCCTGGAGGGTCAGCTTCCGCTCGCGCGGCCGGGTGAACGTCGCCGCGATCGCCCAGAAGTTCGGCGGCGGCGGTCATCACAACGCAGCGGGTTGCAGCATCGAGGGAGACGAGGCGAAGGTGCGCGCGCGGATCGCGGACGAGGTCGAGGAAGCACTGAAGAATGACGCATGAGCTCTGCGGCGTAGTCGTCGTCGACAAACCGAGCGGACCCACCAGCTTCGATGTGGTCCGCCGGGTGAAAGGCCTCTTCAAGGCAAAGCGCTGCGGGCACACGGGGACGCTCGATCCGACGGCTACCGGGGTCTTGCCCATCTGCATCGGGGACGCGACGAAGATCGCCAGCTTCGTCAGCGACGGGGAAAAAGAGTACGACGCCGTCGTCCGCTTCGGGGCGACCACCGACACCCAGGACAGCGCCGGACGGACGCTGGAGACGAAGCCGCTCGAGGGCCTGACCGAAGACCGCGTCCGGGCAGCGCTGGAAGGATTCGTCGGGCTGATCGAGCAGACGCCGCCGATGTATTCGGCGCGCAAGGTGGACGGAAAGCGACTCTACGAGCTGGCGCGCGCGGGCGAGGAGGTGGAGCGCGAGGCGCGGCAGGTCTACATCGCGGAGGCGACGCTTTTGTGGTTCAGGCCGCCCGACGCGGGAATCTTCGTCCGCTGCTCGAAGGGTACGTACTTGCGAACGCTGGCGCACGATCTGGGGCAGAGGGTCGGCTGTGGCGCGCACCTGCGCGCGCTGAAACGGATGCGCGTGGGGCCCTTCGGACTCGAGGACTCGGTCGGGCTGGACACCCTGATGACCACGGCGAAAGAAGCGCGGGAAGAGCTCGCGCGATTCGTGCATCCCGTCTCCCGTGCCCTCACCGACCTCGCCGAGCTGCAGCTCGATCCCCAACTCGCGCGCCGCGTGGCGCACGGCCACGCGCCGGGACCGGCGGACCTGTCGCGATTGCGCGCGCCGCCGTATCCGCGGGGTCGCAAGGTCCGGCTGATGGACCCGCAGGCCCGCGTCCTCGCCGTCGCCGAGAGCGACGGCGTCGGGACGCTGAAGCTGCTGCGCGTCCTCCTCTCCGGCAGCCACGATCTGGTCGAGAAGGATTACTGAACGATCAACGTCCCGTGCATGCCCGGATGGATCGTGCAGTGATACCGGTAGGTCCCGGGGGTCGTGATGGTCTGCGTGGTGCTGGTGCTGCCGGCCGGAACGCCGACCGAATTCGGGGGAGGCGAGGCGTCCGCCACGACCGTGTGATCGACGCCGTCGCCGCTCCGCCAGCGCACCGGCACGCCGGCACCGACAGTCGTCGTGACCGGCGTGGTGATCGCCGCTTGTGTCCAGCCGATGGTGACGACGTCTGCACCGGCGTCCGGACTGCCACTGCCACTGCCGGCCCCTCCGCCGGAGCCGCCGCAGGCGGCGACGAAAAGAGTGATCAGGACTACTGCGCGCACGCGAAGGCTCCGAGCGCTAACATCTCGTCGATGAATCATCCGTCTCCAAGGTTCCATCCCACCTGGATGCCAGCTCCGGACCGAATATTCCCGGGCGAGGGCGAGCTGGTGGTGATCGCGACCAGCCTCGACGTTCGTCGCGATCGCCTCGAAACGATGCGAAAGACGTTTTCGCCGCGTGAGGAGGAGAGACTCCAGAGCTTCGCCACCGACTCGCTGCGGTCGCTCTGGGGTGCCGCGCGCGGGACGTTGCGCGAGGTCCTCGGGCGCGCGCTCGCCTGCGATCCCTCCGAAGTGCAGTTCCGCTACGGGCCTCACGGCAAGCCGTTCCTGGCAGGCTCGCCGCTGCGGTTCAACATCAGCCACTCGGGCGCGCTGGCGCTGATCGCCCTCTCGCGGGCGGAAGTCGGAGCGGACGTCGAGCTGCCGCGCCGGCGGCGAAGCGATGCGATTGCGAGGCGCTTCTATGCTCCCGGCGAGATCGAGCGGCTCTTCGCGGAGACCGACGCGGACAGGAGGGCGGACGCGTTCTTCAGGCTCTGGACTTGCAAGGAGGCGTTCCTGAAAGCGACCGGCGAGGGGCTCTCGCGGTCGACGCGGTCGTACGAGATCGCGTTCTCGCCGCCGCGGCTGCTCTGGGCGACCGGGATTCCCGACGCGGCCCGGCGGTACTCGGTCCATCCGGTCGACGTCGGCGATCCCTATCGCGCGGCGGTGGTGGTCGAGGCGCCCGAAATCGCGCCGCGGACATATCGCTGGAGTTGAGCATCGGACGCCTCCGCGTGTGGACGGCCACTTTGCACGGTGCATAGACTTTGCGTGAAGGAGGTCCAGGATGGGCATGAAGGAGATGAAGGCCGCCTACGTCGCGAAGATGGAAGCGCAAGTGGCGGAATGGGGCGCGAAGCTGAAGCAGATGAAGGCGAAGGCGGAGAAGGCCGCCGCCCAGGGGCGCCTCGAGTATCAGCAGAAGCTGGCGCAGGCGAAGGCGGAAGAAAAGCACGAGCAGGCGCGCCGCAAGCTGGACGAGCTGAAGGCGGCGGGCGAGGAGCGCTGGGAAGCCTTGAAGTCCGGCGTGGAAGGGGCCTGGAACGAGCTGAAGAAGACCGTCGACTCGACGAAGATCGAGTAGCCGCTGCGCACCGGAGGTGCGGCTCTACGGCTGGGAGCGCATCTCATGACCCCTCCCTTCGCCGCGGACGCGTTTGCATCCGCAAACGCTCATCCGATCCGCGGCGCCGGGCTGCGTCTCGGCTGCCTGGCTCGGTCCGGGGTCATGAGATGCGCTCTAGTGCACCGCATGCCGACTTCCTCGCCTTCATGAAGCTGGTCGCGCGGACGCACCCGCCCCGCGAGCTGCACGTCATTTTCGACAACTCTTCGTCGCACAGCACACCGGCGGTGGGCACATCGACGCGTACATCGCGCATTGGAACGACGACCCGACTCCCTTCATCTGGACGAAACCCGCCGCTTCGATCATCCGCTCGCGGAAGCGAATGCTTGATCGGATCTCACATGCGGTGCACACCGCACCGCTCGCCAAGACGTTAATGTGGGAACACATCGGATCGGAAGCAGGCCGTTCGTCCTGCGCCTCAAACAAGGAGAGTGACCCATGCGGAAGATTATCGTCGGCGCCCAGGTTTCCATCGATGGCGTCATGCAAGCGCCCGGCGGGCCGACCGAGGATCCGACCAAGGCCTTCAAGTTCGGCGGCTGGGCGATGCCCTATTTCGATCAAGCGGGCGGCGAAGAGGTCCACCGCGTCTTCAAGGAGAAATTCGACCTGCTGCTCGGCCGCAAGACCTACGAGATTTTCGCCGCGTACTGGCCCTACTACGAAGAAGACGCTCCCCATGGCAGCATCGCCAAGCTGTTCAAGGACATCAAGAAGTACGCGGTTTCGCGCTCAGGCGAGGTCGATACGAGCTGGGCAGGCTCAGTGCTCCTGCGCGACATCGCCGACGTGAAGCGCCTGAAGCAGGAAGACGGCCCGAACCTCGTCACCCAGGGCAGTACCGAACTCGTCCACGCGCTGCTCGCCAATGACCTGGTCGACGCTATGAGCATCTTCACAGTGCCGGTCGTGCTTGGCGGCGGCAAAAAGCTGTTCGCCGACGGCTCGGCGCCGCATTCTTTCAAGCTGACCAGGTCCCGCGTCTCTCCAAATGGCCTGATCGTCGGCCATTACGAGCGAGAGGGTGAGATCAAGATTGGCGACACTACGCTCGATTCCCCCAGCGAACGTGAGATTGCCCGCCGGAAGCGCATGAAGCGCGAGGGCTAAAGATTTGCCGACGCCGTCGATCCGGTGAGCACCAGAAGCGCGTCGAAGCCGTGGATGGTGCGCACCAGGTCGGCGTCGAGGGCTTTGTGGCGCTGGCCGAACACGAGGGGCCGCAACGGACGCAGATCGATCTATCAGCGTGAAAGCGTCGGGATGAGCGGCGGCCATCGGATCTCACATGCGGTGCACTAGTCTCAGGGGCGGTCATTCGCTGGCCTTGCTTTTTGCACAGGTCCCGCGCAAAACGCGGCGCCATGCCGGTTCTCATCCTCGCGTTCCTGCTTGCCGCTGCCCCGCCCGCACCCGAGACTCCTTCTTCCACCGTCGAGGGAATGGGACCTGCGCCGGGCGTTCCCAGCCTGCTCCAGAGCGGGGTGCCGGCGATCCCCGCGGATCTCAAATCGCGCACCGGCCAGTACCTGAACGCGCGCTCCGCCGCGCTGGCGGACGTCTCAGATGACGGCAGTGCGCTGCTCATCACCACGCGCTTCGCTTCCACCGCCCAGCTGCACGTCGTCGAGATGCCCCTCGGCATGCGCACGCAGATTACCTTCGCGGACGAGCCGGTCAACGCGGCAAGGTTCCAGCCAGGCGATCCCCAGATCGTCTGGTACCTGCAGGACAAAGGCGGCGGCGAGTTCTACCAGCTCTTCCGGCTCGACCGGCGCTCGGGACGATCCGAGCTGCTCACCGATGGCAAGAGCCGCCACCAGTCGCTGACCCTCTCTCGCGACGGCAAGCGGGTCGCCTTTTCCGGCACGCAACGCAACGGAAAGGACACCGACGTCTACGTCGCCGACGCCAGCTCGCCAAAGAACGCGCGGCGGGTCACCGAGGCGGAAGGGACTTGGGCGCCGGTGGAGTTCTCGCGCGACGGCGCGCGGCTCCTGGTCGTTCACGAGCGCAGCATCCAGGACGCCGATCTGTTCGCTCTGGACGTGTCGTCGGGGAAGCTGACGCAGCTCTCACCGAAAGAAGGCAAGGCGAGCGTGATCACTGCGCGGTGGAGCGCGGACGGCAAGGGCGTGTACCTCGTCACCGATCGCTGGAGCGACTTCAACCAGCTCTACCTGCTCGACGGGCAGGGCAACCATACCGCGCTCGCGGCAGACGTGAAGTGGGACGTCGAGGACCTGGCGGTGTCGGACGACGGGTCGCGGGTGGCCTTCGCCACCAACGAGGACGGGGCGTCGCGGCTCTACGTTCTCGATCGGCAGCGCCACGCGCAGCAGATCGCGCTGCCAGGCAACGCGGTGATCGAGAACTTCGAATTTCCACGGCACCGCGCCGATCAGCTCGCAGTGACGTTCCAGACGGCGACGCAGCCTGCCGACGTCTACCAGATCGACCTGCGCGGAATGCGCGTGGTCCGCTGGACGCGGTCGGAGGTCGGTGGGCTCGACCCGTCGACGTTCGTCGATGCGCAGCTCGTCCGCTATCCCGCCGGCGGCGGCGCGGGGACCATGCCGGCGTTCCTGTACAAGCCCCGCGGCGCGACGGGCAAGCTGCCGGTGGTCGTCATCTGGCATGGCGGTCCGGAAGGGCAGAGCCGTCCCACGTTCTCATCCTTCGTTCAGCTCCTGGCTTCGGAGCTACGGCTAGCGGTGCTGCTGCCGAACGTTCGCGGGTCAGCGGGGTACGGCAAGGCGTATCTCGCCGCCGACGACGGCGCGAAGCGGGAGCAGGCGCTGCAGGACATCCCGGCGACGCTGGATTTCATCGCCAGGCAGCCCGAGCTCGATGCCTCTCGCGTCGGCGTCTACGGCGGCAGCTACGGCGGATACATGACGCTGGCCACCGCTGCCTTCCAGGGCCGCCGCGTCCGGGCGGCGGTCGACGTGGTCGGCATCTCGAACCTGGTCACCTTCCTGCAGAACACACAGGCATACCGGCGCGATCTGCGACGCGCCGAATACGGCGATGAGCGCGACCCGGCGGTGCGGGCCGTGCAAGAGCGGATCTCGCCCTTGCTCAGCGTCGACAAGATCGAGGCGGAGCTGTTCGTGCAGCAGGGGTACAACGACCCGCGCGTTCCGCGCAGCGAGGCGGAGCAGATCGTCAAGGCGCTCCGCGGACGCGGGAAGGACGTCTGGTACCTGCTCGGCATGAACGAAGGTCACGGCTTCGCGAAGAAGGAGAATCGCGACTACGCGATCGCCGCCATCGCTCTCTTCCTGCAACAGAAGCTGTTGGAGCCGATGAAGACGAACTGAGCCGCCGAGCAGCGCACGGGCAGGAGGGGGCTACATCGCTTGCCCTGCAAGCACGCAGTCCACATCTTCCTCGAGGGCGGGGGCGGAAGATGCGGGTGCGCAATTCCGGTAACGCGCGTTGCGGACGAGTGGGCGGCTGGTTCCTTGTTCGGTTAGTGGCGCTTATGCTGGGCTGCGGGGGACATGCCCCAACGCGGGCCCAACTGACAGTCGTCGTCTTCGGGCATGGCGTCGTCACCGATCCAATCCAATGCGACTCGCGTTGTACGGTATCGGTGGAGGCGGACACCGCGGTGGTGCTCGAGGCCAGGCCGTCCGACTCGTCGGTTCCCGAATGGTCAGTCGCGGGCTGCAGCGGCCTTCAGTGCCCGGTGACGGTCAACGGAGATCTCACGGTGGTGGTCCGCTTCGCGCCCAATCCGCCGCCACCTCCACCGCAGTTCACGCTCACCGTCCGCGCGCAAGGCGACGGGCACGGCACGGTGACGGGAGGTCCGATTCAGTGCGGCTCGCAATGCCGCGCGACGCTCCCCGCGGGGTCGGCCGTAGCGCTAGAAGCGCAGCCAGCGTCGGATTCGGCGATCGGCGAGTGGTCGGTGCCGGGGTGCAGCGGCACGCGTTGTCAGGTTGCGATTGATGTCGACCTGACCGTCGACGTGCGTTTTTCCTTGAGGGCGCCGCCCCCTTCTGGCCCACGCCGCCTCACGGTCGTGGCGCAGACGCGGAACGGCGCGCCATTCGATGGGAATCCGTGGTCGAATGTCTCGATCGACGCGCCCGGCGCCACGATCACGACGCCCTCCGCGTCGACGCTCGTCGCCGTCGCGTCCGCTGGAACGAAGATCGTTCTGGGGTTCTATTCGTCGACCGCAAACTCCTATCTCAAGCCGTGGCGGGCGACCTTCCGCGGCAACTGCGTGCCGATGGCGGATGGGTGCGCGCTGACGCTAGACGAGGACACGACCATTACGGCTGTCGTCGAGCAAAACCAGATCGCGGTGCGCTACATGCTGGCCGACTCGGCGACCATTGGGAGCGTCATCAGCGATTCGCCGCGCTTCCCCGAGCAATTCTGGCGGTACGACTACATGCGGCCCGGAAACGAACTCGCGGCCGACATCCTCGATCCGGGGCAGACCGTGACAGTCAGCGCCGTGCCCGGTCCGCGGTCGCACCTTGGACAGTGGTCCGGCCTCTGCACCGGGCCTGCGACGCTACCCTGCCAGATCGTCGCGACGCCGGACAATCGGGGCGGGCAGGTCTGGCTCCGCTTCGACCCGGACGTCGATCCGCGCTACCAAGTCGCCGCCATCATTCCGCTCGACACCGTGAATGCAGTGAAGGGAAGCCACATCGCCGGCACCCTCAGGGACCAGTCCCTGGCCTACGGCAAGCTCGTGACCTACGACGCTTCCGCCGGCGTCGTCACGCAGCTTCCAGTGCAGGGCACTGCGTTCATTCGGGGGATCAATCGGCGCGGCGACGTGGTCGGACGCATCAACGACCATCCGTTCGTCGCCTGGGCAAATGGCTCCTACCGGATTGTCGACCACGTCGACGGCAAACCGTTCAGCGGCGAGTTCATCGCCATCAACGACGCCGGGCTGATCGTCGGAAACGCCGACACCAATGGGACCAACTGGTCGGATCCGAAAATCGCGCAGCCGTTCACCGTCGACGGCGAGACCGTGACGATGTTGCCGATCCAGGGATTCACCGCGCTCGCAATCAACTCGAGCGCGCTGATCGTCGGGTTCGACGCGACGTCCCACGGAGCGTTCTTTCAGAGTGGACAGTTGACGAGCATCGCGGGCGGACCGCTCGCGGCGGTGAACTCGATCGGGGTCGCCGCCGGCACGACCGTCAAGGATCAGTACACCGATCAGGGCTTCCTCTGGGATGGCGCCGGTCACGAGTTGGAAGGAGTGTGGTCGATCAGCGATCTCGACGACACCGGCACGGTCGTCGGCGCGCTCGACTTCGGCGGCCGCTGCACGCGGCGCGCGGATTGCGGCTACGTGCCGAGATTGCACGGCGCAATCTTCACCGCCGGCGCGGCGGAGGATCTCAACTTTCTCGTCGACACGAGCGGGACCGCCGAAATTGCGCATCGCGAGCTCAACGGAGCCCGTGCCATCGATGGCGGGCGGATTGTGGCCTGCTTCAAGGATAGCCGTTGCGCGATCCTCGAGCCAACAACGAAGGCTCGCTGATGCGCGCTGGCTGTGTACCCTAGATCGCGTCGAGGAATTCCGCGTTGGAGCGGAATTCGTTCAGGGACTTGAGCAGGCGCTCCATCGCTTCCACGGGCTTGAGGGCGAAGAGGGCGCCGCGGAGCTTCTTCACCTTCTCGTACTCGTGCTGGCTGAAGAGCTTCTCTTCCTTGCGGGTGCCTGAAGTCTGGATGTTGATGGCAGGGAAGATGCGCTTCTCCGCCAGCTGGCGGTCGAGGTTGATCTCGGAGTTCCCGGTGCCCTTGAACTCCTCGAAGATCACCTCGTCCATCCGCGACCCGGTGTCGATCAGCGCCGTGGCGACGATGGTGAGCGAGCCGCCTTCCTCGGCGTTGCGCGCCGCCCCGAAGAACCGCTTCGGACGCTCCAGCGCGCGCGAGTCGATACCGCCCGACAAGGTCCGGCCGCTGGATTCCACTTCCTTGTTGTAGGCGCGCGAGAGGCGGGTGATCGAGTCGAGGAGGATCACCACGTCCTTGCCGCCCTCGACGAGGCGCTTGGCGCGCTCGAGCACCACCTCCGCCACATGGATGTGCTCGTCCGTCGGCCGGTCGGATGACGAGGCGAACACGTCCGCCTTCACCGTGCGCCGGAAGTCCGTGACTTCCTCCGGACGCTCGTCGACCAGCAGGACCATCTGCTGTACCTCGGGCCGGTTCTGCGTGATCGCGTGGCAGATCTTCTGCAGCATGATCGTCTTGCCGGTCTTCGGCGGCGCTACGATCAGCATGCGCTGCCCGAGGCCGATCGGCGCCACGATGTCGATGACCCGGGTGAGCAGCTCCTTGGAGGTGGTTTCCAGCACGACCCGGTCGTCGGGGTCGATGACCGTGAGGTTCTGGAAAGCGGTGCGCCGCGCCGCGTCCTGCGGAGGCAGTCCTTCGACGGAGTCCGTCTTGATCACCTGCAGCCTGCCGTTGCGGCGGACAGCCTGGCCGGTGAGGAGCACTCCTGGGCGCAGGTGATCGCGGTCGATGATGTGCCGCGGCACGTCGGCGTCGTCGCCCTGGGGGAGGAAGTTGTATTTCGGATTGCGGAGTCGCCCGTTGCCGCGGTGATCGACGTCCAGGACGCCTTCGACCGGTTGCGCCGGCTCATGCCGCGGCTGCTGCTGCGGCCGCTGCTGTTGCTGCTGCCGGTGCTGCTGCGGCGGCCGGTTCTGCTGCGGCGGTTGCTGTTGCTGCTGTGGAGCGCCTTCCGCCGTCTGTGGCACCGCCTCCGTGCCGGCCTGCTGGTCCGTTGTTACCGGCTGCGTCTGTGCGGACGATGGTTCGCCGCCAGCCTCCTCCGCCGCGCCCTCCTGGCCTCCGTCGTTCTCGACGTCGACGATGCGACCCTGCGCGTCGAGCGGCGCCGGAACCTGGTTCTGGCCATGACCCTTGCCCCGGCGGCCGCGACCGCCGCGGCGGTTTCGCCGGAAGCGGCGCCGTCCGCCGCCGCCACCCTGGGCTTCCTGGTTCTGCGCGTACTGTCCGGCGCCGTTGCCGTTCACGCCCTGCTGCTGGGGATAACGGGCGTTGCCCGGCTCGGGCGCATCGGCGGCAGCCGGCTGCGCGGTATCCGGTGGTGCGGGGGGACGCTGTCCTTCTCCATCCATCTGGTGAGCTCCGTTGCTACTTCTTCAGCAGGCGGCTGAGAAAGCCGCCTTTCGTCTGCTCGACGGGCGCGGTCCGCATCCGCCTGAGCTCGTCCTTCGCCTGGGCGAAGTCCGGATCCTTGTCGATCGCCTTGCGGAGCAGCGACTTCGCGCGCTCCACCTCACCCTGCGCCGCATAGAGCTGGCTGAGGAAGATGGCGCCGCTCTGCAGGCGCGGCTCCATCTTCAGCGCCTTCTGGACGTGCGGCAGCGCCTCTTCCGGCTTTCCGCTGCGTTTGAACATGGCCATGCCGAGGAAGGCGTGGAACTCCGCCTCGGTGTCGTTCAAGGAAATCGCCTCGCGGAACTGTGCCTCCGCGTCGTCCCACCGGCCCGACTTGAAGAGCGCCTCTCCCCTCTGGAACACACCCTCGGCGCGCAGGATCACGCCGACGTCGGTAGGAAGACCCTTGGCCTTGCGATCCAGATAGACGTCGTACTCGGCTCGGCGATTCGCATCGGACAGGGCCGAGTTGGCCTCGTTGACCCGGGTGAAGAGCTCCTCCGCGACCCGCCGCGCAGACCCGAGGTCGAGCCCGCTGAACGCGTCGGAATGGTACCGCTTCGCCGCGGCGAACCAGGCGGTTTTGATCTCCTCGGCGGAAACGCGCGGCGCGACGCCGAGGACTTCGTACTGCGAGGCCTCTCGCAGCCGCTCGCGATCGGCGAAGAGAGAGGCGCGCGCGGCCTCTTCCTGGGCGGTGAACTTCTTGCGCTTGTCCTCGTCGGCGGAGGGCGCCGGCTGTGACTTCGTTCCCGGCTTCGCGGTCGCGGAGGGCGCGAGAAGCCCGCTCATGTACAGGTACTGCAGCAGCGGGAGCTCGTGCGACTTCACGCGCGTCAGGACCTCGCCGATCGACCGCCCGCCTGTCGCCACCGGCGTCACCGCTTCGCCGGGCCAGAACGTCTTGAGCGCAAACATCTCGCGCTCGAGCTCGGGGCTGCGGTTCAGCTTGTCCTGGGCGCGCTGCTCCAGCCAGGGTTTCGCCGCTGCGGGGTTGCCGAGCCGCTTGGCGGCTTCCAGCACCAGAGCCACGGGGCTCGTTCGCATGTCGGGTACGCCGTTCACCGCCTCGGCGGGCTTCTGCTCGAACTGGAACCGGCCGCTCAAGGTTCCGACCGCAGCGATGGAGACGTCGACCGTCTGCTGCTTGAGCGCCGCGCGCAGCTGCTCCGGCGTCATGACCCGCGCCGCGGCGAGCGCCTCGTGCAAGGCGATGTTCTGTTGCTTCGCGATGGCGACTGCGCGGTCGAACGAAGTCTGCTTGATCAGACCGGAAGCGATTTGCGCGGAGCCGATCGTCTCCGCGCGGACGTTCGATTGCGCGAATCGAATCATGCCCTGCTGGAACGTGATCAGCCGTTGCGAAGTGTCCTGCGACACGGTGAGGACGCCGCTGGCTTTTTCGCGGAGCAGCTGCACGAGGATGGCGCCCACCGGCCGATCCGCGAGCGCTCCTTCCAGCGGAGGTGCGGCGCTCTGCGAGCCGGTGTGTTTCGCCAGTGCCGCGCGCAGCGCTGCCGGCTCGAACGGCTTGGCGAAGAAAGCGGCGGGCTGGATGCGCGTGGCAAACTCCTCGGGCAGCTTCTTGTAGATTCCGCTGATGACGATGATGGGAAGCTTCGCCCCCCAGCTCGCAGCGCGGGCAGCCGCCCCGAACTGGAACCCGTCCAGCTCCGAGAGCACCAGATCCAGGACCACCGCCGAGAATGGCTGACCGGAGGCGGCGGCCTGCGCGCAAAGCTCCTGGGCTTCCTTCGCCGACGCGGTGGCGCGCGCCGAGAGTCCGACCTCGGCCGCGATGCCCGAGAGCAGCCGCGAGGCGCTCTGCTCATCCTCGACGATGAGGACGGTCAGCGCCATCTACCGTACCTCCAGGTCGAAGGGCAGGGCCGCCCGCAGCGTGTCGGCATCGCCGAGCAGCGAGAGCGCCCGCAGCGCTCTGGGGCCAAAGCCGAATGGAACCGCCTCGAGCGCAGTGGCGCCGGCGAAGGATGTGAGATCGACGCTGACGGCTTCCTCATCGTCGACCTCCACCTCTTCGTCGGCGGCGAAGCCGGCGCGTCGCTTGGCCTCGGCGAGAGCCTCCTCGAGGCCGCCGAGCCGGTCTACCAGCTTGCGCTCCACCGCCTGCGAGCCGGTCCAGACGCGGCCCTGCGCTACCCGGTGCACGTCGGCGCTGGTCAATCCTCGGGCTTCGGCGACGCGAGTCACGAACAGCTCGTAGAAGTCGTCGACCCAGGCCTGCAGCGTCTTCCGTTCGTGGTCGGTGAGGCTGCGCTGGGGATGGAAGAGGTCCGCGCTCTCGCCGCGCTTGATGGTCACGAGGTTCAGCCCCAGCTTGCCGAACAGCTCGCTGGCATCGAAGTGACCGACGAACACGCCGATGGAACCGGTGATGGTGGCGGGATCGGCGAAGATGGCGTCGGCGCTGGCCGCCACGTAGTAGCCGCCCGAGGCGGCGACGTCGCCCATGCTCGCGATCACCGGCTTCTTCTTCTCCTTCCGCGCCCGCACCAGCTCGCGCCAGATCAGGTCGGAGGCGGTGCCGTCGCCACCCGGGGAGTCGATGCGGACCACGATGGCCGCGACCGACGAGTCGTCGGCCGCGTGCCGGATGCGGCGGACGATCGCGTCCGATCCTGCCACCCGGACGGCGCCGAACGGATCGCGGCCACCTTCACCGCGCGCGATGTTCCCTTCCACGCGCACGACGGCGATTCGCCCGCGGCGACCCCAGCGCAGGTCGCGCTCCGCCGGCTGGTCGGTGCCGATCTTCTTCAGGGTGACGTTCGCTCCCAGAACCTTACCTGCCTCCTCCTCGAGCTGGTCGGGATAGACCAACCCGTCGATCAGCCCCGCCTGCACCGCTTCCCCGGGCTTCAGGATGCCCTCGTCGAGGAGGGACTTGACCTTGCGTTCGTCGAGATGGCGCGCATCCGAGATGCGCCTGACGTACCGTCCGTAAAGATCGTCCAGGAGTGATGACTCCACCTCACGCTGCTCGCCCGACATCCCGCTTCGGGTGAAGAGATCCGGCGCGTTCTTGTATGCGCCGACGCGGAAGAACTCCGCCTTCACACCGAGCTTGTCGAGGCCCGCGGCGGCGAACAACGCCGTCGCGGCAAAACCGTTCACCAGCAGGACGGCCTGCGGAGCCGCATAGACCCGGTCGGCCGAGAGAGCAACACTATATTCGAGGTCGCCGGCGCTTTCCAGATAGAAAAGCACCTTTTTGCCGGAAGCCTTGAGATCTTCGATGGCTGCGCGTAGCTCCTCCGCGCGGGCCAGCCCCAGTGGCATGCCGCCAGTGCGCAGGACCACGGCCCTGGTTGCCGGGTCGCGCGCGATGCGCCGCAGCGCGGCGAGCGTTTCCGCGAGCGGATCCCGGGCGGTCGCACCAAAGATGAGCGCCACCGGCCCTGGGCGCGGGTGGGAGAGCGCCTTCTTCAGATCGAGCTCCACCGCCTGCCGGAGGGGACTGCGCAGCGAGGGCCACCGTTCCGTCGACGCGCGAATGCGCCAGACGTCTCCGGGGTCGCCCGGTCCGATGACCGGCGCATACGAGGCGCCGACATGCCCGAGATCGACCTGGAGCCCGACCATCCCCTGTGTCCGCGATCTGTCGAGCAGCGCGATCTGGCCGAGCAGCGTCAGACCGCGAGCGACGCGGGCCCGGGCCGTGAAGATCCAGTCCTTGCGGTCGAAGCCGCAGCTCGGAACCGGGGATCCGATGGGCGTGTTGAGTTGGACATTGGTGCATTCAGCCCAGCGCAGATCGGCGGCAATGTCGACGTTCTCGCGCCACGGCCGGAGCGCTGTCGAGACCACCCAGCGGCGGGGAAGCGGGCCAGGTCGGTCTGCGTCGAGCACGGCCCCGCCCAGCGAGATCCACCGCCAAGGGCGCATCAGCGCACCGAAGTCCCACGAGGAGAGATCGAGCCCGGAAAATCCGCGGTGGACGGCCCCGAGCGAGAGCGAGCCGAGATGAAGCGCTCCGCCGACGGTCGTGCGTCGGTACGACGATGGCGCCGTGTCCACCCCCGGCGGACACAAGAACTCGCCGCACGGGCGGCGTCGGATCCAGTCGAAGCCCAGCCCGAGAGCGAGACCGCCCGTTCCCCCGGTCAGATAGAGGGCGTTCGTCTGGTCGTCCCGTGAGCGCGAGTAAAAGCCGTTGTGCAGGAAATCCGCTTCGAGGCCTTCGACGAAGCCCAGCCCCGCGGGGTTGCTCCCGAGGGAGGTCCCGTCGTCCTGGAGGGAAAACGATTCCGATGGGGCGACGGCCCCTTGGGTCAGCTGCGCGCCGGCGGGCAATGCCACCAGCGAGACCGCTATGGAACAGACCGCTAGGACGCGCATCGCCCCTCCTCTACAAGCGCAGCGGGTTGGTCTAGTCTCTCCCGTTTCAGGGCTGCATCCGGGGAGACCAACGCATGCTCGATCCGAAAACGATCCGCAATGTCGCAATCATCGCACACGATGGTGCGGGAAAGACCGCCCTGACCGAGGCGCTGCTTCGCCACGATGCGCCGGCCCGCGCCTCGAAGGACGGTTCCACCAGCCACCTCGACGTCGACCCGGAGGAGAGCAAGCGCAACTTTACGGTCGCGACCCACATCACCTACGCCGAGCACGAGGGAACACTCCTCAACCTGCTCGACGCCCCCGGATTCTCCGACTTCCTCACCGATGCCGACCGGTCGATGGCCGTCTGCGAGGGAGGCCTTCTGCTCGTCTCCGCCGTCTCCGGCGTCAAGCACCAGACGGAAGCGCATTGGGACATGGCGGCGGAGCGGGCCCTGCCGCTGCTCGCCTGCGTGAACAAGCTCGACAAGGATCGGGCGTCGTTCCTCCGCGCACTCGACGACATGGAGAAGACGCTGAACGCCAAGCCCATCGCCTTGCAGCTTCCCATCGGGCTGGGCGAGAGCTTCAGCGGCGTCATCGACCTGATCACGATGCGGGCGCACGTGTATACCCGGAAGACCGACGGGAAGTTCGGCGGGTACGCGCTGGAGGACGTACCCGAGCAGCTCGTCGACGAGGCGAAACGGTTGCGGACCCGGCTGGTGGAGGCGGTGGCGGAGACGGACGATGCGATGCTGGAAGCGTACCTCGACGGGCGTGAACCCGGGGAGGAAATGCTGATCGACGGCATCGCGCACGCGGTCCTCGGGCGGCGGTTCCTTCCGGTGCTCGCCTGCGCGGCGAGGCCCGGCATCGGCGTGGACGACGTGGCGGCGGCGATGGTCCGCTATCTGCCGCCTCCGACGGTGCGCCGGGAGATCAAGGGGAAGGACGGAAAGAACGGAGAGCTGGTCCGCAACGCCCAGCGGGACGCGCCGCTCACCATGCTGGCGTTCCGCAACACCGTGGACCACTTCGTCGGTCGTCTCAGCGCCTGCCGCGTCTTCTCCGGCGCGGTGAAGCACGGCACGGTGATCGTGAACGGCCGCACCGGGAACAGCGAGACCGTGCAGCACGTCTACCGCATCGACGGTAACCGGACGACCGAAATCCCGGAGGCAGCGGCCGGAGAGATCGTCGGCCTGATGAAGCTGAAGGACGTGCACGTCGGCGACACGCTCTGCTCCAACGACAGCCCGATCCTGCGGCTGGACATGATCCCCCGCCCGCAGCGGGTGATCGCCTACGCGCTCAAGATCGACCGCGAGCAGGAGGAGAAGGTCGGCGTCGCCCTCCATCGCCTGCTCGAGGAGGATCCCTCGCTGGAGATGGTGCGCGACCCGGAGACCAACGAGACGTTGCTCCGGGGCATGGGGCAGGTGCACATCGAGGTCGCCGTCGAGAAGCTGAAGCGGAAGTTCGACGTGGACGTCCACCTCGAGCTGCCGCACCCGGCGTATCACGAGACGGTGACCGGCAAGGCGAAGGCGCAGGGCAGGTACAAGCGGCAAAGCGGCGGGCGCGGACAGTACGGCGATTGCCACATCGAACTGGAGCCGCTACCCCGGGGAACGGGGATCGAGTTCGAGGACGCGATCGTCGGGGGCGTCATTCCGCGCAACTACATTCCCTCGGTGGAGCACGGGATCCGCGACGCGGCCAAGCAGGGGCCGCTGGGCGGGTTTCCACTGGTCGACTTCCGCGCGCGGCTGGTGGACGGCTCGTTCCACACCGTGGACAGCTCGGACATGGCGTTCCGCATCGCCGGCTCGATGGCGCTGAAGAACGCGCTCGCCGGAGCGAAGCCCGTCCTGCTCGAACCGATGATGCGGCTTGAAGTGGTGGTCCCGGACGAAATGCTCGGCGAGGTGATTGCGGACCTCACTTCGCGGCGCGGGAAGATCTTCGGGATGGAACCGACCTCGAAGGGAACGCTGATCCACGCCCAGGCGCCGCACGCGGAGCTGCGGACGTACGCGCCCGAGCTCAGGTCGCTGACCAAGGGCCTGGGCTACTTCACGATGGAGCTCATGGGATACGAGGAAGTGCCATCGCACGAAGCGCAGAAGGTCCTCGCGCAGCGCGCCGCCGAGCAGGGCAAGGACGAGCCCAAGCCGAACCAGCCCGGCAAAGGCCGCGCCTGACCTCTACCGAGGCTTGGTCTCTGAAGCGCTTCATTCCGTGATCCGAAATCTGCGCCCTGCGCGGGACCTGTGTTACAGACGCCTGAATGTCTGAACAGTTGAGCATGTTCGGCAACGGAGGCGGCAAGAAGCGAAAACGGCGAAGTTCCGGTGGAAACGGAGCGCCGCCGCCGTCGGAAGTGCTCGCGCCGCTACACGAGGAGGCGCGCCGCCGGTACCTGAACTACGCGCTCTCGGTGATCACTTCGCGCGCTCTGCCCGACGTGCGCGACGGGCTCAAGCCGGTGCAGCGGCGGATCATCTACGGGATGTTCCAGGACCACCGCCTCACGCACGAGGCCAAGTACCAGAAGTGCGCGAAGGTGGTGGGCACCATCATGGGCCAGTACCACCCGCACGGCGACGTCGCCATCTACGACGCGCTGGTGCGGATGGCGCAGGACTTCTCGCTCCGCTACCCGCTGGTCGACGGCCACGGGAACTTCGGCTCGCTCGATGGCGACGCGGCCGCGGCGATGCGCTACACCGAGTGCCGCCTCGCCGCGCTGGCCGCGGAGCTGGTGCAGGAGCTCGCCAAGCGGACCATCGACTACCGGCCGAACTACGACGGCACGCAGTTCGAGCCCATCGTCATTCCGGCGCGGCTGCCTCAGCTCTTGATGAACGGCACCACCGGCATTGCGGTGGGCATGGCGACGAACATCCCGCCGCACAACCTCGGCGAGCTCTGCGACGCGCTGATCGACCTCTCCAGGCACAAGGACCTGGAGGTCAAGGACCTGCTCAAGCACATCAAGGGTCCGGACTTTCCCACCGGCGGGCAGATCCTCAACAGCAAGTCCGAGCTGCGCCAGATCTACGAGACGGGGCAGGGCTCGGTCCGCGTGCGAGGCGAGTGGAAGCTGGAGGAGCTGGCGCGCGGCGGCAGGCTGGTCGTCGTCACTTCCATTCCCTACGCGGTCAACAAGTCCAATCTGGTGGCGAAGTTCGGCGAGCTGGTGCGCGAGAGGAAGCTGACGCCCCTGGTCGACGTTCGCGACGAGAGCACCAAGGACGTGCGCATCGTCCTCGAGATCAAGCGAGACGCGGATCCCGAGCTGGTGATGGCGTACCTCTACAAGCACACGCCGCTGCAGACGAACTTCGGCGTGAACCTCACCTGCCTGGTCCCCACCGACAATCCGGAGGTCGGAGCTCCGAAGCGTCTCGATCTGAAGAGCATCCTCCGCCACTTCCTCGATTTCCGATTCGACGTCGTCACCAGGCGATTTGAGTTCGATCTGAAGCAGGTGCAGCAGCGGCTGCACATCCTCGAGGGCTTCGCGAAGGTCTACGACGCCCTCGACGAGATGCTGAAGATGATCCGCAAGAGCGAGGGCAAGGAGGACGCGGCGAAGAAGATGATCAAGCGCTTCAAGCTCTCCGAGGAACAGGCGGACGCGATCCTGGAGATGAAGCTCTACCGCCTGGCCCGCCTCGAGATCCTGGTGATCCAGAAGGAGCTCAAGGAGAAGCGCGCCGAGCAACGGCGTCTCAAGGAGCTGCTCGGAAACGACCGCAGCCGGTGGGGCGTCGTCCGCGAGGAGATCGCGGAGATCCAGAAAGCGTACGCCGACAAGCGCCGCACGAAGATCGGCGGAGTCGGCAGTGAAGAGGTGGAGTACAGCGAAGAGGCGTTCATCGCCGACGAGGACGCGCAGGTGGTGCTGACGCGCGATGGCTGGATCAAGCGCGTGCGCGAGCTGAAGGATCCGTCCCAGACGCGCGTGCGCGAAGGCGACGAAGTCGCATACGTGCTGGGGGGCTCGCTCAAGAGCAACCTGGTCGTCTTCAGCAATTTCGGGACTGCCTACGTGACCCGCTTCAACGACGTCCCGGCGAGCACCGGCTACGGCGATCCGGTGCAGAAGCTGTTCAAGTTCGACGACAACGAACGGGTGGTCGGCGCGCTCTCGCTCGACAAGCGGCTCGCGCGCCCGGAGAAGCTGCTCGCGCTCTCGCGGGGCGGCTATGGTTTGAGGTTCGCGCTCGCGCCCCACACCGAGCTCTCCACGCGCGCCGGGCGCCGGTTCTCGCGGCCGGCCAAGGACGACGAGCTCATCGGCGTGGTCCCCGTGGAGGAGAAGGACTTCCTCGCGGTGGTCACCGAGGACGCGTACGCGCTCGTCACCAAGGCCAAGGAGGTCAACGAGCTCGCCGGGGCCGGGCGCGGCGTGCGGGTGATCAAGGTGCAGGCGGACGACAAGGTGTTGGGCTTCCTCTGCACCGCCGACCGCAAGGCGGAGCTTCCCCTGGAGACGTCGAAGGGACGGAAGCTCGAGCTGACGGTGCGCGAGCCGTCGAGTCGCGGCGGTAAAGGTCGCCAGCTGGTGCGCAAGGACACGGTGAAAGCGCTTTCGAGGGGCCCGGTGGTGCAGTCGCTGCCCGGGGAGGAGAAGAAGTAATGGCCGCGGTCCGCAAGACGTCCTACAGCGCCGCCGACATCCAGGTCCTCGAGGGCCTCGAGCCGGTCCGCAAGCGGCCCGCCATGTACATCGGCGGCACCGACGCCACGGGCTACCACCACCTCCTCTGGGAGATCCTCGACAACTCCGTCGACGAGGTGATCAACGGCTACGCTTCGCGCATCGAGGTCACGCTGCACAAGGACGGAAAGACGGCCACCATCGTCGACGACGGACGCGGGATCCCCATCGACGTGATGCCGAAGTACAAGAAGACCGCGCTGGAGGTGATCCTCACCACCCTGCACTCGGGTGGGAAGTTCGAGCAGGGGAACTACATCCACTCGGGCGGCCTGCACGGAGTGGGCGCCAGCGTGGTCAACGCTCTCTCCTCGAGCCTGATCGCGCGCGTGAAGCGTGATGGCAAGCATCACGTCCAGACCTACGCCAAGGGGCTCGCGACCTCGAAGCTGAAGACCGAAGGGAAGGCCCGCGGAACCGGCACCACCGTCACCTTCACGCCTGACGCGGAGGTCTTCGGGCTCAAGGCGAAGTTCGACGCCGAGCTGATCCGCGATCGGCTGGAGGCAAAGAGCTACCTGCACCGCGGCATGATCGTGGTGTTCCGCGACGAGACGCAGAAGCCGGCACGCGAGGACACCTACCAGCACGACGGCGGCATCGCCGAGTACCTGGCGAAGGTCGTCGCCCAGCGGGGCAAGAACACGGTTCCCGCCGCGCAGAGGTCGCCTTCGCCGGGACCGAGGGAGCCGCTTGTCAGCAGCGAAGAAGGACTGCCGGAGACAGAGCTGACGGCGCAGGGCGGAGAAATTCCCTCGGTGCCGCCGGTGGCGGCGATGCAGATCCCGCCCGGCGCGCTGTTCAATCGCCAAAGTGAAGGCGACATCCGCCTCGAGGTCGCGCTCGTCTGGACGGAAGCGACCGACGAGCACATCCGCAGCTACGTCAACGGCATCCCGACCCCGAACGGCGGAACGCACGAGGCGGGCCTGCGCTCCGGGATTGTCAAGGCGGTGCGCAACTACATGGAGACGCACGGGCTCGCCCCCAAGGGCGTGACGCTGACGGCGGAGGACATCCGCGAAGGTGTCTGCGGAATCCTTTCCAGCTACGTGATCGATCCCCAGTTCCAGGGCCAGACCAAGGGGCGCCTCAACAATCCGGAGACCATCGCCCAGGTGGAAGGCGTGGTCCGGCCGGCGCTGGAGAAGTGGCTCAACGATACCAAGACCGTCGCCGAGCCGATCATCGCGCGCATCATCCTGGCGGCACGGGCGCGGGAAGCCTCCCGCGCGGCCGCGCAGCAGGTGTCGCGCAAGACCGCTGTTTCACATCGGCTGAACCTGCCCGGGAAGCTCGCCGACTGCGCGTCCACCAATCCCCAGGAAAGCGAGCTCTTCATCGTCGAGGGAGACTCCGCCGGCGGCTCCGCGAAACAGGGCCGCGATCGCCGCACGCAGGCGATCCTCCCGCTGCGAGGCAAGGTGCTGAACGCCGAACAGGCCTCGAGCGAGAAGGTCGGCCAGAACAAGGAGCTGCAGGACATCGTCTCCGCGCTGGGGTGCGGGATCGGAGAGGACTTCAAGGCCGCGAACCTGCGCTACGGGAAGATCTTCCTGCTGATGGACGCCGACAGCGACGGACACCACATCTCGACGCTGCTGCTCACGTTCTTCTACCGCCACATGCGCGACCTGATCCGCAACGGCTCCGTCTTCCTGGCGCAGCCGCCGCTCTACAAGATCGAGATCGGCAAGGACACGTTCTGGGCGCTCGACGACGTCGATCGGGCGCGCATCCTGAAGGAGCACGCGAAGGGCAACGCGAAGCCGAACATCATGCGGTTCAAGGGCCTCGGCGAGATGACGGCGGAGGAGCTGAAGTCCACCACCCTCGATCCGCGGCGCCGGATCGCGCTCAAGGTCACCATTCCGGAGCATGCAGCTCTGGAGACGGAACGGACCATCAACGATCTGCTCGGCAAGGACGTGAGCGCCCGCTTCAGGTTCATCATGGAGCGCGCGGGCGAGGTGAAGGAGCTGGACGTCTAGCCGGCTACGCTGCGCAGGCGTCCGTGACGGCTTTCTCGAGCTCTTCGAGGTCGACCGGCTTTCCCAAGAGTCTCGCGTCGCGGGCGAAGCGGATGAGCCGCGCTGAAGAATCACCCGAAAGGACGACGGCGCGCGCACGTCCGCCGCGCAGGCGAGCGAGCAGCTGGTTCCCATCGATGTGAGGCATACGCAGGTCGAGCAAGATCACGTCGGGTTCGCCGTGCTGTTGAATCCAGTCGAGCGCCTGACCGCCGCCCTCGACCGCCTCTACCGCGAACCCTGCATCTGACAGCGCGGTCGAGAGCGCCTCGCGGGTGTCCGCGTCGTCGTCGACCACCAGGATCTTGCATGCCTTTGTGCTCATCGATGAACTCCTCGCAAGGTGCGAACGTGCAGCACATCGGCTTTCATTCCCGCAGTCTGTAGGATAACGGGGACCCTGTGCGAGGCACCTTCCGTCGCGACCTGACGCTTGCCCCGGGGCCGGAATTCCGGCTCACCCGCAGGCTGTCGGCGCGGATCCTCTCGGTCGTGCTCGCGCTCGCCGCCATCGGGTGGGGCGTGTTCGACCTCTGGGCGGGATATCGCGTGGTGGGAGCGGCGACGGCGGCACTGGCAGTGGCGTTCGTCGTCCAGGTCGTCCAGGCGGAGCTGGCCACCTGGCGCTTCGAAGGCGCCGAATTGCGGTCGGCGCGGCTGCGTGTTCCGGCGGCCGAGATCGAAGGCGTGCACGTCGCGTTCTCGGGCGGTCGCGCCCGCGCCTGGGTGGAAACGCGCGACGGCGACCAGGTCGCCTTGGTGGAAGGGGAGGAGCGCGAAGTAAGGCGGATCGCCGATCAGCTCTCCGGCGTGGTCCGGCTGGCGTCGAGCTCACCGCCCCCCATGGTTCACTAGCCCGGCGCGGGATCGCGCCGGCTGTCCCGCAGCGCCGCGGGAGTCCGCGCGCTGCCTTGGGACTAGACGCCCCTACCGAAAGGTGCGGCCACGCGGCGATTGCTTGAGGCTGGACAGGGGTTGCGGTCTATGCTGTCGACGTGTCCGTTTTCCTCCTGCTGCTCGCGGCAGCCGCGGCAGCGCCGCGGTTCCACGTACAGTCGCTCGCCGTCGAGGGAGAGGTGGCCTCCGTCGTCGCGACCGACCTCGACGGCGACGGGCGCAAGGATCTCCTCGCCGTCTACCGCACCGGCAATCCGCCGTACCAGAAGCGGTCCTTCGCCATCTTCTGGAACCGCGGCGGCGTCTTCGCGCCGCGTCCCGACCTGACGCTCGCCGTCGACGAGGCCGAGGCCTGCGCCTTCGACGTCGGCCCAGCCAGCGGAGGACGCGCCGACGACCTTCTTCTGGTGACGCCGCGCGGAGTGAGCGCGAAGTCCTTCCCCGGCCGCGTGGGGGCGACGCCGCGCAAGCTCGTCGAGCATCCAACCTTCTTCCACCAGCCGATCAACGGCGAGCTGCCCCGCGTCCGCCTGATGCACGACCTCGCCGGAAAGAACAGCCACGACCTGCTGGTGCCGTCGCTGGGGGCGCTCGCCATTTTCCGCCATGTCGGCGACCGCTACGAAAAAGCTGCCGAGCTGGAAGTGGACATGGAGGTGAGCGGCGGCCCCAAGCGCGGCGAGGGGATCGAGGTCCGCTACGGATTTCCCGGCCTGCACGTCGTCGACACCGACGGCGACGGGCTGCGGGACATCATCGCCACGCAGGAGGATCGCGTCGCCATCTACCGGCAGGTCCCGGGCTTCGTCTTCCACCCGCAGCCCGACTTCAGCCGCGATTTTTCCGTCCGCACCCCCGCCGATCACCGCGAGCGCGGCACCTCGGCCACCACGCTCGTCTCCGACCTGGACGGCGACGGATTCGTCGATCTGATCGTCCGCAAGCAGGTGTTCGAGGGAGTGACGTCGGCGCGGAGCACGAGCTACGTGTTCCTCGGCCGCAAGGACGGATTCTCGAAGGAGCCCGCCGAGATCCTGGAGAGCGAAGGAGTCAGCCTTTTCCAGACGCAGCTCGTCGATCTCGACGGAGACGGCCGCCCTGACCTGGTGGTCCCCTACACGAGCTTCGGCGTCTTCGCGCTGATCCGGATGCTGACGGCCAAGACGGCGAAGGTCGACTTCCAGATCTACCCGTTCGATCGCAAGTCGCGGAAGTTCGCCGTCGAGCCCGTCAGCGAGCGCGAGCTGAAGTTCCGCATTCCGCTGGCGGGCGACACCGACCTGCAGGCGGTCAGCCTGACTGCGGACGTGACCGGCGATGGAAAGCCGGACTTGATCTTCGGCTCGAGCGAGGACCAGCTCGACATCTATCCGGCGCTCGGTGGCGGCGAGTTCGCGTCCAATCCGGCGGAAACCGTCGAGGTGCGGGCCGCGGGAGTGATGGAGGCCGTCGACCTGGACGGAAAGGGGCGCAGCGACCTCGTCCTGCACTATCCGAAGACGCGCGGCCACCGCGGCGAGATCGTCGTCCTGACGAACCGGGGAGGCTGGTGATGGCCCTCTACGTGCGGCAGCTCAAGCTCGGGCCGATGGAGAACTTCGTCTACCTCGTCGGCGCCGAGGGCGCCCGCGAGACCGCCATCGTCGATCCGGCATGGGACGTGGAAGCGGCGCAGGCGGCCGCGGGAGCCGACGGCCGCTCCCTGACCCACGCCCTCGTCTCGCACCATCATTTCGATCACGTCAACGGCCTGCCGCAGGCGCTCGCCCTGGGCGGCATCCGGGTCTTCGCCCACCGCGCCGACGTGCCGAAGCTCGCGCCCGAGTTACAGCGCGAAGTGACGCCGCTCGCCGCGGGCGACGCCGTCGAAGTGGGCCCGCTGCGCGTCGTCGCCATGCACACCCCCGGTCACACGCCGGGATCGACGTGCTGGCATGCCGGAGATGGGCTCTTCGCCGGCGACACGGTGTTCGTCAATGCCTGTGGCCGCTGCGACCTTGCCGGAGGCGATCCCGAGCAGATGTTCCAGAGCCTCAAGCGCGTCTCCGAGCTTCCTGGCGACGTACGACTCTTTCCGGGTCACGACTACGGCGACGTGCCGATCTCATCGGTCGCCCGCGAGCGCGAGCGCAACCCGTACTTCCAGAAGCTGGCCTCGCTCACCGACTTCGTCGCCTACCGGATGCGGCCTAGAGAGTAGCCGACGTCAGCCATTGCCTGTGTTGCTCGGTGCCGTCGAACATCTGCGTGGTCTTGAACTTCTCCCACTTGCCACCTTGTGAGTACGTGGCGGTGCGCCGGAGGAGCTTCGCCTTCTCGTCGTCGGTCATCGGCTTGAAGGTGGTCGCGAGCCAGAGCGCCTGCTCGAATACCCCTTCGCTCTCGCATCCCGTGATCGTGACGCTGACGCCGGGCACGCTCATCGCGTAGCGCAGGCACTCCACGGCGGAGGCGGCGCCCGACTCGAGAATCAGGCCCGCCGCCAATGGCTTCATTCCCAGAACGGCGGTGCCCTCCTGCTGCGCGAGCGGAAGGACCTCCTTCTCGAAGCTGCGGTAGTGCGCGTCGAGGACGTTGATGGGCATCTGCACCGTATCGAATTGGAACGAGCTCTTGCGCGCCGTCTCCAGCATGTGGCGGTGAATCCGCGGGTTCTTGTGGCCGGTGAACCCGATGAATCGCAACTTGCCTGCCTTGCGTGCCTCCACCAGCGCCTCGACGGTGCCGCCGGGCGCGAAGCAACGCTCGGGATCGTCGTCGCGGATTACCTCGTGGATCTGGACGAGATCGATCATCTCCGTCTGTAGCCTCTTGAGCGACTGGTCGAGCTGCTCGCGCGCCGACTGCGCGGTGCGGCCGTCGAGCTTGGTCATCAGGAAGGCCTTTTCGCGGTACCCGTCGCGCAGGGCCTTGCCCATCCGCTCCTCGCTCTTGCCCCCATTGTAGTCCCAGCAGTTGTCGAGGAAGTTCATCCCGTGGTCGAGCGCTCGACGCACGATGCGGATGCTCTCCTGCTCGTCCCGCGGCAGCCCCAGGTGATACCCGCCCAAGCCGACAATGGAGACCCGTACTCCCGTCCGTCCCAGCTGGCGCGTCCTCGCCCGCGCATCCGAGGGGATCCGATACTTGTCCTTCGGCACGTCGCCTTGCGGCGCGCCTCCCGCTTGCTTTCGCGCTGCCATCGCAAACATGCCTCCAAACAGGGTTGTCAGCACGCTCCTTCGCGTAGCCATGCCTGGAAGCTATGTCACGGGCGCCGCCGTGTTCAGAGGCCTTGCGCTGCCTTGCGTAGCGCACCGGACGGATCGACCGAGACCACGGGTCCGTGGCAGGTGAAGACGTGCTGCAGGCCCGGGGTCTCGGCGAGCCGGAGCAGATGCGCCTTCAGCGCCGCCCGGTCCTTCACGCCGATCCAGCGAATCAATCGGGGGACACGAAGGGCGCCGATGAACCCGAGCACGTGGAGGAGAAGGCCAGGAAAGCCCCGCACAGGCGGGACGTTCATCAGCACGTCGCCCGGAAAGCAGAGAGAGGCGCGAGAGGCGGCGCGGGCGGTGCACGCGACGTCTCCCATCTTCGTCCCGGCCACGTCCTCGATGACCACGCCCGCATCCTTCGGCAACAGCTCGAGCCATCCGTCGACCGCCGCGACCTGCCCGACGCGCTTGCGCGCCGCCCGCGCGGCGAGCACGCGGAGCCTGGGATAGCGCACCTTGTACGATCCGAGATCGATCCGGTGGTACGCGTTCGGCGCGATGGTAAACGCTGGCTCGCCCCACGCCTCGATCTGCTTCATCGACGGCTCGTCGAGGGCGACGGCGTTGAGGAACACGAGTTGCCCGCTCGCGAGCCGGGCGATTCCCATCCGGCGCTTGAGCGGGCCGTGCGGCAGGCTCGCCTCCACCGTCCAGAGGTTCTCCTGGAGCTTCTCGATAGGCTGGTGAGGGAGGACGGTCCAGGGGCGCGGCATGCGCGCGCAGTTTACATCGCCGGGTGCACCCGTGGTGCGGCGACGAGAATGCAACGCAGGGTCCAGAGCACGAGCGCGATGGACAGCGCGCCCCACGCTACACCCCAGACGATCGCCGGAATAAACGTCAAACGCGCCAGCGCGTCGGCGTCCGTGCCGCCGGACCAGGAGCGGAGGTGGAGCAGGTCATCGCGGATGTCGTAGAGCGCGTAGCAGCAGGAGAACGCGGCGAGGAAGACGAGGACGGCGCGCCGGAGCCAGCCGGCGCCATAGCGCGCGAGCAGACCGAGGGCGAGCGCGCAGGCGCCCACGAAGACGAGGGTGAATCCGTCGCGGACGTAGAGCACGGTCACGAGTGCGCACCAGCCGGCGAGCGCGACCAACGGCCAGCGGCCCTCGCGGGCGCGCGCGGCGACGTAGAGCAAGACGCAAGCGGAAACGGCGGATCCGACGTATCCGGCGCTGGCGACCACGACTTCACGCAGGATGGTGGGCGGAATTCGCGCCAGCGTGACGCCGCCCTGATCGGGACTGATGCGAATGCCATCGACGGCGCCGCCCATGAGGAGCGCGGCCGCCGCGTGCCCGCTCTCGTGCATCAGCACCACCAGCAGCTTGAATGGATAGAGCGGCCACGTGTTCCAGAAGAGCACTCCCAGAAGCGCCGCCGCGCCCAGCGCGGCCAGGAGCCTTCCGTCGAGGTGGTGGCGCTCGTCCATTCCCCTCATGTAACGTGAAACCAGGCCGGAAGTTTCACGATGCCCGATCTGCTCGTCGCAGGGTCGCTGCACACGCTGGACCCCGCCCGGCCCGCCGCCGCTGCGGTTCTGATCCGGGACGGGCGGTTCGAGCGGGTGGGCACGCGCGAGGAGTGCGAGCGCGCGGCGCAGGGCGACCTCCGCTTCATCGAGCTGGGCGAGGGCTGCGCGGTGCCGGGACTCATCGACGCGCACGGACATCCATTGCTGCACGCGCGAACGCTGACCGAGGTGCGGCTCGCGGGTGCCACCTCGGAGAAGGAGTGCGTCGAGCGCGTCGCGCGCTTCGCATCCATATTGCCGGAGGGCGGGTGGGTGCGCGGCAGCGGCTGGGATCAGAACCTCTGGGCGATGCGAGATTTTCCCGGCGCTTCACTGCTCAGCGCGGCGACTCCGCGGCATCCGGTGGCGCTCTCGCGGATCGACGTTCACGCGCTGTGGTGCAACGACAACGCGCTCCGAGCCGCGGGCATCGTCGCCTCGACGCCGGACCCGCCGGGCGGCCGCATCCTGCGCCGCGACGATGGCATGCCGACCGGCGTGCTGATCGACACCGCCATGGATCTGGTCCTGCGGGCCGTTCCCGGGCCGTCGGCGCGCCAGTGCGAGGAGATGTTGCTTCGCTCGCTCCACGCGCTCGCTGCCGCGGGTCTCACCGCCGTGCACGATGCGAGCGCCGGGCCGGAAGTGCTCGACGCCTACGCGCGGCTTGCGGAGCGCGACGAGCTTCCCCTCCGCGTCTACGCGATGATCAACGGGCAAGGGGCGGAGCTCGACGACCAGATGCGTGCCTGGCGCGAGCGGCGTTCCATCGGATCCCTCTGCGTGCGTAGCGTGAAGCTCTTCGCGGATGGCGCGCTGGGCAGCCGCGGGGCGGCGATGTTCGACCCCTACGAGGACGATCCAGGGAATTCCGGGCTCTGGCTGCTCGATCCGCGCGAGCTGGAGTCGCGGATCCTTCGGGTAGCGGCGGCTGGCTTCCAGCCGAGCGTTCATTGCATCGGCGACCGCGCCTGCGCGCTGGTCCTCGAGGCGTTCACCAAGGTCCCCCGCACGCTGAGAGCCCGCGCCGAGCATCTTCAAGTGCTCCGCCCGCGCGACGTTCCGCTGCTGAAGAAGTCAGGCGCGATCGCTTCCATGCAGCCGACGCACGCAACGAGCGACGCCGCCTGGGCCGAAGATCGGCTGGGGCATGGAACGGAGCGTCAGCGCGGCGCGTATGCGTGGAGGCAGGCGCTGGATGCTGGCGCGGCGCTCGCGTTCGGCAGCGATTTTCCCGTCGAGGACATCGACCCGCGCGCGGGGCTCCGCGCCGCGGTGACGCGAAAGCCGGCGGCGGGACCCGCCTGGATGCCCGAGCAGCGGCTCCGTCGCGACGAGGCGCTGCGCGCCTTCACCGCCGGCGCCGCGTGGGCGGAATTCGCCGAAGGCCGGCGAGGCTGCATCCGCGAAGGGTTCGACGCCGACCTGACGGTCTTCGGTCGCGACGTGATGGCGGTCCACGTGGACGAGCTTTGCTCGGTTCCAATCGCGGCGACCGTCGTCGGCGGGCGGGTGGTATACGCTGGAGACTGAGATGCCCGCGCCGCTGGAAAACTGCCCGGACGTGGAAGATTGCCTGGCCGATCCGTCGGAGATCGGCCGCATCTGCACCTTCGCGCCAATCTGCGGTACGTGCGCGGTCTACCGCGTCATCGAGGGACGGCGCGGGCTGCTCCTCGGGACCTGCAGGATCCGGACGGAGCGTGGCGAGTTTGCTTGCACGGCGCCGATCTGCGACGCGTACATGCCGCGCGCCGGCGCACGGCCGTCGCCCGTCGTGCAGATCGCGAAGGCGCCGAGGCCGCACCGCGAGCGCGAGGCGCCGCCGCCGCGGCTGCGGATTCCCGATGGGCCCGTGGGAGAGATGGAGATGACCCGAGAGGAACTGAAGGCGCTGATCCGCGAGGCGATGGACGAGGAGCGCGGCGGAGGAGTGGCTCCGCTCGCCCCCAGGTGGGAGGGCGGCAGCGCGGTGCTCAAGCCGGCGGACCCGACGTTGCAGCCCAAGGAGCTGCCGCTGGAGGCGTTCTTCCACAAGGTGGTGATGATTCGCGACCGGCTTCGCGTCCTCGAGCAGAAGATCAATGCCAGCCCGAAGCTGACCGACGCCGAGAAGATGGATCTGCAGGGCTACATCACCGGTTGCTATGGGTCGCTGACCACGTTCAACGTGCTGTTCCGCGATCGCGAGGACGGCTTCCGCGGCACCGGCGGGAAAGACTGAGGGAAAGCCTTGATCACCGTCCTGTTGTGCGCGGCGCTCGCCCAGGTCGCCGCGCCGGAGAAGCCGCCGGTCTACGAGGGGCTCACGCCGCAGCGGTTGGCCCGCATCCAACGGGCCCTGCAGCGGGAGAAGCTCGACGGCTGGCTGTTCTTCGATTTCCGCCGCTCGGACGAGATCGCGTATCGCCTGCTCGGGCTCGATCCGGCGGGCGCGCGGTCGCGCCGCTGGTACTGTCTCGTTCCCGCCCAGGGACAGCCGCGCAAGCTGCTTCACGCCATCGAGCCCCGCTCGCTGGATGGCGTCCCGGGCAGCTCTTCGTCCTACACCTCGTGGCGCACGCGCGATCGGGAGCTGGGAGCGCTGCTTCGCGGCATCCGCCGGGTGGCGATGGATTATTCCCCGCGCAACGAGATCCCCACCGTCGCGCGCGTGGACGGCGGCACGCTGGAGCTGGTCCGGGCGATGGGACCGGAAGTGGTCTCCAGCGCCGATCTGGTGGCGGAGCTGACGAGCACGCTGTCGCCGGAAGAGCTCGCCTCGCAGGCGCAGGCGGCAGACCTGCTCAGCGCGGACCTCGAGGCGGTAGCGCAGGAAGCGGCGCGGCGGGTGCAAGAGGACCGGCCCGCGACCGAGCGCGAGCTGCAGGAATTCGCCCGGGCGCGGATGCTGCCGGAAGGATTCGATCCGGAGAGCTGGCCCGGCGTCGCCGCCGACGCGCACACGGCCGACCCGCACTACTCGCCGCCGCCCAGCGGTGGATCGGTTGTCGGGCGCAACAGCTTGCTGCTGCTGGACTTCAGCGCGCGGCTCGCGCCGGCCGGAATCTACGCCGACCTGACGCGCGTCTACTTTCTCGGAGAGACCGTCCCCGAAGAGATCCAGCGGATCGCCGCGCAGGTGTTCCAGGCACGCGATGCCGCCGTCCGCCTGCTGCGCGAGCGCGCGGAGATCGGGAAGCTCCCCACCGGCGCGGAAGTGGATGCGGCCGCGCGCGATCCCATCGCAAAGGCCGGTTACGGCGACCGCTTCCTGCATCGGACCGGGCACAGCATCGATCACCACGGGCACGGCGACGGGGTGAACAACGACGACTTCGAGACACACGACGTGCGGCGCCACCTGCCGGACACCTGCTTCTCCATCGAGCCGGGAATCTATCTCGCCGGTCGCTTCGGAATCCGCAGCGAGATCGACGTCTGTTTGCCGCAGGGACGGGTCGAGCTCCGCGGAGGGCAGGGACAACCGGCGGTGCCGGCGCTCCTGGCCAAGTAGATCACCGCGCCTTGGAAGCCCGCGGAGAAGCAGCGGAGCCGCGGCGGCGGATGAATGCAGCCAGCAGGCGGACGCCGGCGCCGGTGCCGCCGCGGGCGTTGTAACCGCGCTCCTTGTCGATCGAGGCAGGTCCGGCAATGTCGAGGTGCGCCCAAGGCACCTTGCCGACGAAGTGCTGGAGGAAGAGCGCCGCGTTGATCGAGCCGCCGAAGCGCCCACCGGTGTTCTTCAGATCGGCCACGGGACTCTTGATCAGCTCCTCCATCTCGGGTGGCAGGGGCATGCGCCACACGGGCTCTCCGGCGGCGCGGGCGGCGGCGAGCAGCTCCCCGGCGAGCGCATCGTCGTTGCTGAAGAGCCCCGCCATCCAGGGACCGAGCGCCACGAGGATTGCGCCGGTCAGCGTCGCCAGATCGATCACGGCAGCGGGCTTCTCCTCGACCGCCCAGGCCAGCACGTCTGCCAGGACGAGCCGCCCCTCGGCGTCGGTGTTCAGCACTTCCACGCTGGTGCCGTTCTTGCCGACGATTACATCGCCCGGCTTGTACGCGGTCCCGCTGGGCAGGTTCTCGCAGGCGCCGAAGTAGGCGCGCACCGGGAACGGCGGCTTCAGCGCAGCGACCAGCCGCATTGCCGCGATCACCGCGGCCGCGCCTGCCATGTCCGTCTTCATGTCCTCCATCCCCTGCGCGGTCTTCAGCGACAGGCCGCCGGAGTCGAACGTGATGGCCTTTCCGACCAAAGCCACCGCTTTGCCGCCAGCGCGAGCGGGCTCGTACGCGATGCGGACGAGCTGCGGCTCTTCGGCGCTGCCCCGCGCGACGCCGAGGAACAGGTTCATGCCCAGCTTCGCGATCTGCGCTCTTCCGAGCACCTCGCACTCGAGGCCCAGCTTTTCCGAAATCTTCCGCGCCTCCGCGGCCAACGCGCGCGGAGTCGCGTGGCCGGGAGACTCGTTCACCAGGTCGCGCGCGGCGCAGACCGCGTCGGCGATCTCGCATCCGAGCCGCGCGGCGTCGGCGAGCACGCGGGCAGGTTTGGCGGGGATCAGCAGATCGACACGGGTCAGCTTGAGGGGCTTCTTCTCCTTCTTGTAGCGGTCGAAGGCGTAGGCACCGAGAGATGCGCCTTCCGCGGCCGCCTGCACGGGATCCGGGCCGTCGAACGGTCCGGCGATCGCGAGCGACTTCGCGCCGGCTGCCCTCGCCAGCTTGACCGCGCGCGACGCCGCGGCGCGGAGTTGCTCCAGCGTCCGATCGCGATCTTTCTCCTTGCCTATCCCGATCGCCGCAAGGCGCTGCGCCCCGAGCTTGCCGTGCGTGTGCAGCGAGAGGACCTGGCCTTCCTTCCCGGTGAAGTCCTCTTCCTTGGCGCAGCGGGCGAGCAGCGCGTCCAGTCCACCTCCGGCAGCAACCTCGCTGCCCTCGCGCACGAGCAGGGCGAGGAGGTCCGATTCGTGGGCAGCGGGCTTTGCGGAAACGACAAAAGTGGGAAGCGCCATCGGAGCGGCGCGTTCTACTCCGGCCGGAGGCCCGCTGTGAAGCCCTCTATTTGAGCGCGGCGGGCCAGAAGCGGATGGTGCAGCTCCTCGTCCGGCCGCTGCTGTCCAGCGCCTGCTCGAGTTGCGCGGGCAGATGTTGCACGACGGTACCGTCGAGCCCGAGACCGAGGTCCCAGTTGTCGCAACTGCTGCCGTCGTTGGTCATCGCCAGATCGAAGCTCCCGCACGAGTTGCCGGACGGTGAGACGACCTCGAGCTTCTGCGTGCACCGCTCGCCATCCCCGCCGTTGGCGAGCACTGCATATGCTCTTCCGCCTCTCGCGAGCGCGAGATTGGTGTTGTTGCGCGAGGTCATCCACGCCGGCGCGCTCCGTCCCGACGCGCTCCCGCTTTCCACCGTCAGCAGCCAGCTGCTGGTGAAACCGCGCAGCTGTCCGGACGCGCGGGCATCCACCCGGCGGACCGCCAATCCGCCGCCGATCAGCGGCGCCGTGTCGAACCACGTCGCCGGCCCCGGCGTGAAGCCCTCGATGAGCGTGAAGCTGCCGGTCAGCGCGGTGCCGTCGCGCTCGAACCATTGACCGAGGATGCACCCGCTGCACTGCCCGTAACCGCTCTGGATCACGAGCGCCCGGCCTTTGAGATCGACTCCCACCCCGAAGACGAGGCTGTCGGTCGAAAGATCGCGAGGACCCCAGCGGATCGACCCGGTCGCGCCGAACATCATCACCCGCCGCTGGTCCTTCTGATTGTTGACCGGGATGGTGCCCGCGAGCGCCGTGCCGCCGTTCACGTCGAGGGCGAACCACTGCTCGCGCGGACTATACATGAAAAAGAAATTCCGGCCGGCGCTCCGCGGCCTGCCGGAATCGTCGATCGCGTCCATGAACTGCTCTTCGTTGGTTCCGCGGAACTGCATGAACGACCAGTCCAAAAATCCGCTGGGAAGCGGGATGACGCCACCGTGTGCAACCGTGGCGATGCGACCGTTGACTCCACCCGAGGGATTGACCAGCGTAAAACGTGGGTAACGATCGCTGGCCACGAAGTGCGCGATGATACCGGCACCATTTCCGACCGGGGCTCCGCAGACGCCAGAACTGGAATCATAGCCCTCGGAATAAGACGCCATCGTACCCAGTGAGGCGGGCGCAACGCCGGCGCAATCGCTGACCGTCGTGCCGGCATCTGCGTTGCCGTTACCGCCTCCACCAGTGCCACCGCCCCCGGCGTCGGCGCCCGATGTCGTTCCCGCGTCGACCGTGCCTTCGCCACCGCTACCGCCGGCGCCGGCATCGGTCGCTGCGCCAGCGTCCGTCCCGAAGCCACCTCCTCCGCCGCCTCCCGGAATTCCCTGTTCCACGCTGTTGCAGGCAACGATTCCCGCGAATGCCGCGACCACGGGCCAACGGAGCGAGCGCATACGACGCACCTCGGGGCGCGTGAACGCGCCCGCTCCGAAGGTGATCACGACGGCAACCGTTCGGAACTGTACGTTGCTTTCCGCCGGGGGCGCGGATAGGGTCCGGCGCCTTCCGGGGCAACGAGGGACGTGGAAGACAAGCTGCAGGAGATCGAGCAGAGGTTCGAGCGGCTGACCGCCGATCTGGGCAATCCCGAGGTGATCGCGGATCGGGGACGCTTTTCGCAGGTGGCGAAAGAGCGGGCGCAACTGGAGTCCCTGGTCGAGACCTTCCGCGAGTACAAGCGCATCAAGGCGGAGCTCGACGAATATCGCACCGCGCTCGATGACGCCGATGCGGAGATGCGCGCGATGGCGCGCGAGGAGATTCCTCTCCTGCAGCCCAAGGTGGAAGAGCTGAACGAGCGCCTGAAGATCCTGCTCCTGCCCCGGGATCCGAACGACGAGCGCAGCGTGATCCTGGAAGTGCGGGCGGGCGCGGGCGGCGACGAGGCGGGCCTCTTCGCGGCGGAGCTCCTGCGCATGTACCTGCGGTACGCAGAGCGAAAAGGCTGGAAGACCTCGCTGATGGACTCCAGCGACAACGCCGCCGGCGGAATCAAGGACGCGAGCGTGACCATCGAGGGCGACGGCGTGTTCAGCTTCCTCAAGTACGAGTCCGGCGTGCACCGCGTGCAACGCGTCCCCGCCACCGAGGCGCAAGGTCGCATCCACACCTCCACGGCGACGGTGTCCGTGATGCCGGAGGCGGAGGAGGTGGACGTCCACATCAACCCCGCGGACATCCAGATGGACGTGATGCGCTCGACCGGGTCGGGTGGTCAGAGCGTCAACACGACGGATTCCGCGGTGCGGCTGACGCACAAGCCCAGCGGCGTGGTGGTGAAGTGCCAGCAGGAGAAGTCGCAGATCAAGAACCGCGCCATGGCGCTGAAGATGCTTCGCGCGCGGCTGTACGAGATGGAGCAGGAGAAGCAGCGCAGCGCCCGCGACGCGCAGCGCAAGTCGCAGGTGGGAACCGGCGACCGCAGCGAGAAGATCCGCACCTACAACTTTCCGCAGGATCGGCTGACCGACCACCGCATCGGACTGACGCGCCACAATCTCGCCGCCGTGATGGACGGCGATATCGAGGACATGGTCGTCGCCTGCCGCACCTTCTTCCAGGCGGAGGCGCTGCGCCAGCAGCAAGCGCGGGCATGACGGTGGGCGAGCTCGTGCAACACACCGCGAAGCGGCTCGCGGCGCCGGAGTTGCTCAGCGAAGATCCGCAGCAGGAAGCGCAGGAGCTCGTCGCGCACGCGCTCGGCCTGCTGCCGGCGGAGCTATCCGACCGCTGGCAGAGCGCCCTCGATTCCGTCCACCATGGCGAGTTCATGCGCCTGCTTTCGCGGCGCCTGAACGCCGAGCCCACCGGTTACATCGTGGGCGCCGTCGAGCTGCTCGGGCTCCGCTTCAAGGTCGACCGCCGCGGCTTTATCCCCCGACTCGATCTGCCCGTCCTGATCAACGCGGCCCTCGA
>Ga0209474_10000607_pt1 | contig 38438 bp, 28 predicted proteins | sample GraSoiAngelo_145_FD_185902 | JGI IMG/M metagenome (GOLD analysis project Ga0209474, IMG submission 185902) | Grasslands soil microbial communities from the Angelo Coastal Reserve, California, USA - 14_1009_05_20cm (SPAdes) (version 2) | ecosystem: Environmental > Terrestrial > Soil > Grasslands...
CCGGGATTCACCTGCCCGCTGAGCGACGTACTCGCTTGAGGGGTCGGACGGACGCACCGGCCCGTCCGCCCCCGTCAGATTCCCGCAACGCTCCTACCGCCCGCTCGGCGTGCGGGTGGACGTCCAGATATCGAAGCCTCCCAAGCCGCCGCGACCCGGGCCCGCAATGAACAGCAGCGTGCGACCATCGTGCGACAGATCCGGCTGGAATTCCGCGAACCGCGTGTTCACCGGGGCTCCCAGGTTCACAGGGGCCGACCAGGGGTCGTGGACGTTGCGGCGAGTGGCTACCCAGATGTCGAAGGCGTTGACGCCGTCGACGGGCCGGCCGGAATTGAACAGGATTTCCTTGCCATCGGCGCGCACCGTCACGAAGCCGTCGGGGCGGCCGGGGTAGCTCAGCTCCGACACGAGCACTCCGGTCCGAGCGTCTCGCCGTCCCGCGTCACGGTCGCGTAATAGATATCCGTCGTCGCGCCGTTATCCGACCTGCGGTAGAAGTACAGGTTCGCGGACCCGTCTTCCGCACTCTGCGAGTAGAACGGCCCCGCCTCATGCAGCGTCGTGTTCACATCCGGACCGAGCGGCGTGGGTTCGCCCCAGCCGAGGTCGTCCTTCGGGTCCGAGCGGCGTGACACGTAGATGTCGTGGAGCGGGCCCGCGGTCGCGCGGTCGCTCGAGAAGAAGAGCAGGTGCCCATCAGGCGACAACGCCGGCCCTCCATCGCTCCGCGCGGTGTTGATCGCCGGACCCAGATTCACGGCCGTTTCCCATGCACCATCGGGAGACGAGCGCCGGGCGACCCAGAGGTCGTTGTTGTCCATGCATCCGGTCGACGACACGAAGTTTCCGAAGCCGCCCGGTCGGTCGGAGAGGAAGTACAGGCTGAGCTCGTCCTTGGACGTGGTCGGGGTCTGATCCTGGCACCGCGAGTTGGCCGGCGCCGGGAGGAGCACCGGCCCGGACCACTCGGAACTCTTGAAGGACATGGCTTGGAGCTTGAGCCCGGCGGGATCCGGCTCCGTCCCGCACGTGGCGAGCAGGGCAAGGGAGGCCAGCGAAACAAGACTCGTGGTGGGCGTGGTCATCGTAGAACCTCCCTGTGTCGGCTTGAGCTACCGAGGCGAGCCGACCCCCGGGCGATACAGCGAGCGGATCCGCTGGGCGCGGAACACGTAGCCGGCGTTGCCCTCGATGCGCCACACGACTTGCCCTGAGGCGTCGTACTCCTCGACGCGCCCCGCCGGCCCGAACGACACCAGCGTGCGACCACCGGGGAGATCTTGTGTACTGCCGCCGAGCGCCGCGGTCACGGCGGGACTCGACCCGTACGAGCCCGTCTGCCGGGCAGTGCGCAGTGGCGCATCGTATTCGTAGCGCTCGGCGCGCGAGCCGGAGGGATCACCGAGGTTGTCGAGCAGCAGCAGGTGATCCGGCGCGGTGAGCCGCACTCCGTGTTGGAAGGAGAAGGCCAGGGCACCGGCATCCTGGAAGGTGAACTGGTTCTTGAGGCCGCCCATGCGCCACAGCACCGCGCCAGTTCGCGTGTCGATCTTGGTGATCTCACTCAGGCTGCGGAACGAGACGATCAGGTTGCCATCTGAGTCCAGGTCCAGTGAATTCCCGTGCGTCCAATTGACGTTCGCGCCAGTGCGACTCGCCGGATCGAGATCCGTGATGTCGAAGTGATCGAACGGGCTCCACCGGAATAGCAGCTCGCCCGCCGAGCTGATGTGCTGGACGACGGTGCCCATCACTTGCGCGTTCGCGACGCCGCCCAGCCCGGAGAGATCCATGGTCCGCATCTCGTCGCACATGACCCAGTACGACCCGTCCAGCTCCGCGATGAGATCGTGGAAGCGGGGTTGCAAGCCGCCCGCGCACCCGAAGGTCCGCGTCACGTTGCCGAGGGGGTCGATTTCGACCCATGGCTCGAGATCCGTCCGGTCGGGGGTCGGCGGACGGGCGTAGTAGCGTCCCGTGGGCTCGGCTTCAAAGTTGAGCCCCGGGCCGTTGAGGAAGCGGTGGTACCACACGACGCGGCCGGTATTGTCGATGACGAGACCGTACAGCGCGGCGGCGAAGACGACATAGCCGGGTGAGGGATCCGAGCCGCTGGCGACGTACCGTGGCAGCTCCGCGGGTAGCGCGCCGGTCGTCAGCGTGAGCGTATCGCCGCCGGCGACCTGGCCGCCGCCGTAAGCGACGACGCGCAGCATGTAGCGGGTTTCCGGAGCGAGCCCGAAGAGGGGGACGGCGGCGGAGTTGGCCAGCGTGGTCACCGCCGGGGTAGCGCTGTCGAGCGCCGCACCGGCCAAGCCATAGCCCACCGCGACGCTGTCCGCGAAGCGGGCGCGCGCGGTCACGACGGCGGCCAGCACATTGTCGGGATTGGCCGTCACCGCGCTCGCGACGACGACGGGAGGGGGAGGACCCGGCCGCACCCCGTCGTCGATCGAGCAGCCGATAGCGACAAGCAGCACTACCGCCCGCGCCACGGCGCGGCCTGCGTCACGGCCGCCAGACGGGTGCATAATCGGGACCGCTCGTGATCCTGGTCATCCCCGTGCCGTCAGCGTTCATCACCAGCAGCCCACTCGAGTAGCAATTGCCGGAGACACAGGAAGCGAAGTCCGCGAACAGGAGCTTCGTGCCGTCCGGCGACCAGGCGGGATCTGAGGCCAGGATTCCGGGGCTGACTGGCACGACGTTGGTCCCGTCGGGGCTCATGACGGCAAGCTCGTACCGCCCGCTGTACCGCGTGGTGACGAAGGCAATCGTCGACCCCTGCGGGTTCCAGGCGGGCCCGGCATCCTGCGCCGGATCGCTCGTCAGGCGAACGAACCCCGTGCCGTTCGCGTTGATGACGCAGATGTCGTTATTCCCGCTGACCACGGAGCATGTGAAGGCGAGCTTGGTGCCGTCCGGCGACCAGGTGGGCTTTGAGACGGATTGTGGGCTGTCCGTAATGAGCGTCGGGGCCGAGCCGCCGGCAGCGTTGATGACCCACAGTCCGGGGTGACCACCGCGTGAGCTCGTGAACGCGATCTGCGTCCCGTCCGGCGACCAAGCCGGCTCAGCATCGGAAGGATCGCTCGTGAGCTGCACGAGCCCCACCGCCAACCCGGTCGGGTAGCAGTAGTAATAATAGTAGTCGTAGCAGCTGAGCGCCGCGAACGCGAGCTTCGTACCGTCCGGCGACCACGTCGGCCCGGTGCCCGGCGCGAAGCTGACCGTGTTCGAGCCGTCTGCGTATGCGACGTTGATTGTCGGGTTATCCTGCACCGCCCGGCCGCGCTGGAATGCGATCTTTTCGACGTGCACGCAGGTCACCGCGAAGGCGGTGCGCGCGGTGTCCCTCGTGGTGCCCCCCGTCGTCACGTGCACGGTGCGCGGGTTGTCCCCGGTGATCGTGCAGTTCGTCGCGGCGCCGAAGAGTATGACGGTGTGATCCCCCCCGCTTACCCCTTCGATGACGGCTGCCCCGTTGGGAGCAAGCGGCTGCTGCTGCCCGTTGTCCAGGAGCACGGTGTAGCCGTTCGGATCGAGATCGATTCCCGACGTCGGGGCCGTGACCTGGACGGTTCCGGTTACCGCGACACAGGTCACTGCGAACGTCGTCCTGGCCGTGTCGCGCGTAACCCCGCCTGCCGTCACATGCACGGCGCGCGGGTTCTCCCCCGCGATCGTGCAGTTCCCCGGCGCCCCGACCAGACGGACGCTGTGATCCCCGGCGGTCAGCCCCCCGATGGTCGTGGCTCCGTTCAGCGGCAGCGGTGCCAGCGATCCGACGTCAATCAGGACGGTGTAGCCGTTGGGAGCGACATCGACGCCCGAGGTCGCGGCTGTCACCTGGACGCTGCCGGTCAGCGCCACGCAGGTCACCTGGAACGTGGTCCGTGCGGTGTCGCGCGCGGCGCCGCCGGTGATCACATGCAGCGTGCGGGGATTGTCCCCGGCGACCGTGCAGTTCCCGGCGGCGCCCGAGAGCACCACGCTGTGGTCTCCCCCGGCGAGACCGTCGACAGTGACGGTCCCGGCTCCTAGGAGCAGCCGCAGCGACCCGCCATCGATCTGCAGTGCGTAGCCGTTGGGATCGAGATCGATTCCCGAGGTCGCCGTCGTGACCTGGATGCTGCCGGTCGCCGCTCCGCACGTCACCTGGAACGTCGTCCGGGCGGTGTCACGCTTGACCGCGCCCGTCGTGACGCTCACGGTGCGCGGGTTATCGGGTGCGATCGGACAGTTCGCCGCCGCGCCGGTCACGGTGACCGTGTGGCTCCCCGCGCCGAGACCCTCGAACCTGGCGGCGCCGTTCACGGCGAGCACCTGGGAGGCGCCACCGTCCACCTGCACCGTGTAGCCGTCCGGATCGAGATCTATCCCGGACGTGGCCGCGGCGACTTCGATGACCGCTGTCGTGGCGACGCAAGTGACCTGGAACGTCGTTCGCGCGGTGTCGCGTTTGACCGCGCCGGTCGTGACGCTCACCGTGCGCGGGTTGTCGGCGGCGACGGGGCAGTTCGTGGCGGCGCCCGCGAGCGTGACAGTATGGCTTCCTCCTTGGAGTCCCTCGAACCGGATGGTGCCGTTCACCGCAAGGGCCTGGGCTGTGCCGGCGTCCACCTGGATGGTGTAGCCGTCAGGATCGATGTCGGCTCCGGACGTCGCAGTGGTGATCTCGATCGTGCCGGTGACCGCGACGCACACGACCGCGAATGCGACTTGCACGGTGTCGCCTGCCCGCACGGTGACGCCGCGGGGATTTTCCCCGCTCGCAGTGCAGTTAGCCGCCAGGCCTGACAGAGCCACCGTGTGAGATCCAGTCCCTAAGTCCCGCAGCAGCAGCGTCGCGTTCACGCCGACGGTCTGCGGAGCGGCACCGTCCAGCGTGACGGCGTAGCCGTCCGCATCCGGGTCGGCTCCGGTGGTCGTGAGCGCGACGCGGATCGCGCCGGTGGTGGGGACCAGTGGCCCCTCCCCGCAGGCGGTGGAGAGGGCGGCGGCGAGGGCCACGAGTGCGAGGCGAGTGCGCATGGACGGCTCCAGGATCTGCGCGCTACGATGGGCTGGCGGGAGCAAGGACCGGTCAAGTGGCGTGCGGGACGACGCGATGTTCACGTCATGCTACTTTCCATCAACCACCCCGCAGCAAATGAAAACCGGCCGAACGGGTGTGCCCCACTCAGCCGGTTTCGCGATTCGCTCCCCCCGAGGCATGGGCGAGCCGCACGACATCGCGCCTCGGGGTTCATAGCATCTGAGTCAGTTTCAATCTGCACCAATCGGCGTGGCTGTCAAGCGGCGCTTACCGTTACTGCTTCAGGGTTGTTAAGGCAGCTACCAAGCTGCCGAGGATCGCTCTTGCTCTAGTCGACGTCATTATGCGCGCCCGCTCAGCGAATGATTCCCAACGCCCGGGCGACGTTGATGCGCCCCTTGCCGTAGTACGGATCAGTCCCGGGCTCGCCGAGGTCATCCGCTGACTGAAGAATCCGGGCCCTGATCAGTGCGGGATTGCCGTGACCCAATTGCGCCACGAGCAACGCCGCGAGCCCGGCGACGTGCGGCGCGGCGAAGCTCGTGCCACGGCTGTGGGTAATGGCCAGACCGGCCAGGCAATCCGGGCGACCAGCAGTCTGCGACGGCGTGGTCGTGCACGGCAGCCAGACGTTGACGATGGGAGGAGGGCCGGCACCTGCGGGCGCGGCGACGCTGACCGCCGAGCGGCCGAACGCGGTGTACCAGGCCGGTGCGTCCACGTTCTGCCACGGCCCGTTGACCCCGGCGGCGCCGGTCGGTCCGGTCCCGGCCACGCAGATGGCGTTGGCGGCCTCACACGGCAGCCGGACGAGATCGCCGTTGTGATCGAGGTCGGCGCCGTCATTGAAGGGGACCGTGACGAGCAGCGCGCCTTTCCGGAAGGCGTAGTTGACCGCCCGCTCGAACGCCGCCACGACACCGGGATGCTTGCTCTTATCGAACTCGCGGCCGTCGCTGATGTTGATCACGTCGGCGCCCTGGTCTGCGGCGTACATGATGCCGCTGAGGAAGCGGCTGGCAGAGCTCGCCCTGGTCGAGTCGTTGATCTTCACGGCGAGGAGTGTGACGTATCGGTTGATCCCGGCCAGGACGTTCGCATTGCTCGCGACGATGGACGTCACGAAGGTGCCGTGACCGTGGAGGTCGCTGAATGGAAGCCGGCCGGGAAAGTGCCGGGTAACGTCCTCGGGGACGAACGACGTGGAGTGCTCGAGGTCCACGAGCCCCGCGAGGTCCGGAAGCAGATAGTCGATGCCGCTGTCGAGGATCGCGACCTTGACATCGCGGGAGCCGAGGAAGCCAGCGGCCCACGCCTGGTTCGCGAACACCGCCCGCATGTTCCATTGCCGCGCGTAGAACCGGGCCGTCGTCGGCGACGCCGTCGCGTCCGCGGGCACGGCCGCCTCGCTCGTCGCTTGCTCTGTGGGATCGTCCGTGGCCTCGTTGTCATCATGCCCGCGTGTGATCGGGTCGGGCTCCACGGCCCGGATGTCCGTGCCGGCCGCCAGCTCAGCCGCGCCAGTCTCTGACAGACCAGTCACCGCGGCCACGCCGATGTTGTCGAGCGAGGTCTCGAGGGAGCCGCCTAGCCGCGCCGCTCGCTCGCCGAAGTCGGCGGGCACCCGCTCGGCCGTGAAGACCACGAGATGGCGGCCCGCCGCGTCGGCGGGGGTCACACTCGCGGCGAGCTTCCCCCGGGCGCGTGCCTCGGTCGGCACTGGTTGATCGTAGCAGGCCTGGAGCCCCAGGGCGGCGCCCAGTGCGATGAGCTGCGCAGCATGGCGGTTCATGGCTTACCTCCCGTCCGTGTCGACGGCCGAGTGGCCGGCCCTCGCGACGTCGAGCCGTGAGGCGGCGTGGTGGGGCCGAGGGGGCGTCGAGGAGCCGCCATCCTGGATGGCAACGTCGCAGCTCGCTTGGGAGAGGACATAATGTTCACCCCTCGATCGGCAGCTGGCCGTAAGGTAGACCCCACTCGCGCGATGCTGGCGCCCGGCGGCGGCGTCGGGAACACCTCGTTTGACCAGTCGGAATACCCGCCGTCCTTGATGGCCACGACAAAGTACCCGTAGCAGTAGGTGCAGTACGGGTCCACGTACTGGAAGGTGCTGGTGTTGGACCCAAGCGAGGCCACGGGGTACACGTTGCAGCAGCCATCGTCCGCCCACAGCTCATAGCCATCCTCCACCGCGGAGTTATCGCTCCAGGCGAGGTCGATGGTCACGGCATCGAGAGCAACCACGGTCAGGTTCGTGGGGCCTGCTGGCGGCGTCGTGCAGGCTGTATTCGAAGGTGGCGAGTCGCCGAGGTTGTTGAATGCGAACACTCGATAGCACGCCTGCTGCTCGGCGGAGAGTCCCTGGTCGTTGACGTCGTACCCGTCTACGCCGGTGGTGGCCGCGGCAGCCCAGCTCGCTCCGCCGTCGCTCGAGCGTTCGATGCGGAATCCTGCCTCGTTGCTGGACTGGTCGAGCCACGAGCCGTACACGCTGCTGCTCGACGTCGGTTGCACGCCCAGGCTCGAGGGAGCGATGGGCGGTGTCGTGGCGAGCACCACCTGGACGGGGTCCGTGTCATAGGACGACCCGCCATCCTTCGTCGCGTGCACGGCATACCAGTACGTGTTGTCGGGCGTCAGCCCAGCGTCGTGGTAGCCGGTGGTGTTGGCCGGCAGCGTCACGACGATGCTCCAGTCGGCCCCGCCACCAGCGCGCCACACCCCGAACCCATCTTCGACCGCGGAGTTGTCGGTCCACGTCAGGTCCACGGCGGTGCCACCAACCGGATTCGCCTTGAGGTTCGTCGGCATGGCCGGCATTGCGGTGCAGTCGACGTTGGACGGGTCGGAATCGCCGTACGAGTTCACGGCAAACACGCGGTAGCAGGCCGGCCTGTCGTCGCCGGGGTACGGGTAGTTCACGAGGTAGTCCGCGAGGGACGTCGCGTTCGCGCTCGTCGTGCCGGCGCTCGTCCAGGGACCGGTGCTCGCGGCGGCGCGCTCCACGCGGAACCCGGTCTCGTCGGTCGAGTTGTCAGACCAGGTGACGTCGAACCTATAGAAGCGTGGCACGGCGTTCACAGCGGATGGCGCCGGAGGGACCGGTGCAGCCGGCGTGGTCGCGCAGGCGGTGGTGGAGAACGGGGAGTAGCTCTTGTTGGGCCCGCTCACCCTGAACGCACGGACCTTGTAGCAGGACTCTGACGAGCCCGAAAGCCCCCCGTCGCTGTAGCTGGTGACGCCGGCCCCCGTCGAACCCCGCAGCGCGAAGGTGCCGCTCGGCCCCGTGGTCGAGCGGTAGACCTCGAAGCCGCTCCCGTTTTTCGAGTTATCCTGCCAGGCGAGGTTTATCTGGCTGAACCAGACCGCTGTGGCGGTGAGGACCGCCGGAGTGCTCACGACGGCGAAGCTCGGCGCGAGCGGCTGGCGCCCGTCACAGCCGCCGAGCGCGAGCAAAAGGAGCGAGCAGGCAAGCGAAGAAAGGCGCGACGTTGTGGTCATGGCACGACCTTCCTTTCGTTGGCCTCGCACTGACGGTCGGGGAATCATCGGCCGGAGGCGGCAAGAGGGAGTCAAGCGAGGGGTGCAGATGCGGCTCCCGCCGCTGGGGTTGATCCCCGGGCGGCGATCGTCAGGGCGGAGCGGCTTACGCTGGTCGCAGTCGCAGCCAGAAATGGTCAGCCGCAGCACCGAGCCAGCAAGAGAGAAGTGGCGCAGAGTGAGCATGGCACGCTCCGGAGAGGGTTCCGCGCGGCCGACATGGTGCAGCCGGCGCCCGCACGTTCACCTCACGTTGGACGGACGCGCGATGCCGATTGCTCGAGGCAGAAGATGTGTAGCGAGGGAATGACTTGTCGCCCCATCCGAAGTCCACCGTCCGCGGTTTGATTCACGGCTGCCCCGCGACCTTCACTGGCATGCTGCTGTCGATCTGCGAGCCGTTGCCGAGCTGGCCGTAGAAGTTGCTGCCCCAGCAGAACGCGACCTGGCTGGTGGTGACGCCGCAGACGTGTTCCCGACCGACGCTCACGGTCCTGAAGACGAGCCCACCGGTCACGACCACAGGGGCCGCCGATCCGGCGCCCCAGCAGTAAGCGGATCCGCTGGTCGTGATACCGCACGTGCGAGTTCCACCGGCGCTCACTGTACTCAAGCTCAGCCCACCGGTCACCGGCACCGGGACCGAACTGGAGTTGTTCGATCCGTCGCCAAGTTGGCCGACAGAATTGAAACCCCAGCAGTATGCTGCTCCCGTGGTCGTGAGACCGCAGGCGTGGCGGCCGCCGACGCTCAGGAAGGAGAACGTTAGCCCGCCGCTGACCGCCACGGGGACCGTGCTGCAGGGGTCTCCATATGGGGAACAGTGCTCCGGCCCGTCCGTGGTACCGATTCCGAGCTGGCCGGCGGTGTTATCTCCCCAGCAATAAGCGGCTCCGCTCGTGGTGAGCCCGCACGCATTGTTGTCTTTGCCAGCCGCCATAGTGAAGGTGAGCCCACCGGCCACGGGCCGAGGGTTCACCCAGCGGGAACCGTCGGCTGGGCCGCCAGTGCCGAGTTGGCCAAAGCCGTTCCACCCCCAGCAGTACGCAGCGCCGTTGCTCTCCACACCGCAGGTGAAATTCTCACCGGCACTCAGCGAGGAGAACGTGTGGCCGGTCACCGGTTCGGAGGGAGCCATCCCTCCGCCTGGAATGCCGAGCTCGCCGGAGGCGTTTTCTCCCCAGCAGTATGCGGCTCCTGTCGTGCTGAGGCCGCAGGCGTGTTGCTCCCAACCAGTCACACTTGTAAAGCTGAGGCCGCCGATCACCGCCACTGGCACCGTGCTGCAACCGTAGCTGCCGATCGCGCTGCAGCTGTCAGGCGAATGCTGGGTGCCGATACCGAGCTGGCCCGCGGAATTGTCGCCCCAGCAATACGCAGCTCCGCTAGACGTCACGCCGCAGGTGAACCCTGTGTTCGCGCTCACTGACAGCCACTGGAGCGCAATGACCGTGATCGTCGCGCTGCCGTCCACGCCCTCGCTCGTCGCGGTTACTCCGGCCGACCCCACGCCTGCAGCTGTGACCAGGCCGTTCGCGTCGACGGTTGCGACGGCCGGATCACTGGTCCTCCAGGTAATCGCGCGCCCGGAGATCCCTCTCCCGCTCGCGGAGCGGAGCGTTGCAGTCAGCTGCAGCGTCGCCTGGAGAGGCAGGGTGTCTCGATCTGGCGCAATCGTCACCGTGCCCACCGCCAAGGGCGGGCCGACGGTGACCGCCGCCGTCCCCCTCGCCGACCCGCTGGTTGCGGAGATGGTCACGTTGGCTTGTGTCACGCCGGTAACGATCGCGTACCTCGGCTGTTGGGGCCCCGCAGGCGCCGCAGTGGCCCCCGCTGGATCACTGCTGGTCCAGGTGAGCGATGGGTTGTTAATCGTCCGGCCGTCGGCGTCCCGCGCGGTCGCCAACAGGAAGAGCGTATCGCCCGCCGCGACCGTGGCCAGTGTGGGTGAGATGGACAACGAAACCGGAGGCTGTGCCTTCACGAAGACGCCCACCCCGGTACTCACGCCGCCCACGCTTGCAGACACCAAGGCGAACCCATCTCCCTGGGCGGTCACCAGCCCGGCCGGGGAGACCGTCAAGATGGTGGGATCGCTGCTTGACCACGTGACGGGCTGGTTTGTCAGCAGGTTCCTCGCGCGGTCGCGCACCGTCGCCGTCAAAGGATAGGTTGCTCCAACTACCAGGACGACTTGCGAGTCCGGTGCGATCCGGATCGAGTCAGGCGGCCCAATCGTTGACTGACCTGTGGTGAACGTCACGGTGTCTGGCGCTGCCAGCAGGTCGCCACTGAGGTCGCGCAGTTGTTGAGTCACCACGAGCAGATAGTCGGTCGCGGCGCCCAGTGGGGCATCGGGCGCGAACTCCACACTCAGATGCGTCGCATCGAGCGACGGGTCGAGGAAGCGCACGGTCCCACCCACCGCGGTCTGCCCTCGCAGCAAGCGGATGGACCCCGCGCTCACCGTGGCTCCATCCACGGGCTCGCTGAAGACGATCACGATGCTCGCGTTGAGGGGCTGGTCCCGTTTGCGGGGAGGCGGATACGTGCGGACGACGATTGGTGCAAGAGCGACCGGTACGGCGACGCGCCGCTGGAAAACCGTTCGTGCATTGGCGTCCGTGACTTGGACGTCGACGGAGTCGCCTGCGCGCGCGCCGAGCGGGACCGGATCGAACCCGCCGTCCGGCACCGCCGTCGTCACGGAGGCGACATCGCCCACTCGGCGCACGGTCGCACTCCTCCCTGCCGGCACTGTGCCCGGAGCCAGGGATATGTACGCTACGGTGCCGCCGCTGTCGGTGGCACCGGCGGGTCGAGCCAACGCCGAGCCTGCGCGGGCCGTGACGCCGGCTATCAGCGCGGGGTTGGAGACGACCAGGTCCTCCGGTGGCGGCTGTAGCTTCGAGTTGAGGCCCCCGGGATTGTCGGAGCAGCCGCCCAGCCAGCCCAGCGCGCTCAGTAGCGCGAGGGCGATCGCTTGCGAGCACCGGGGTTCGGGAATCGTCATAGCCCTACGGCTGCCCCTTCACCTTGACCGGTACGCTGCTGCCCGTCGTGGAGCCGTTGCCCAGCTGGCCGACGCCGCCGTCCCCCCAGCAATACGCCGTTCCACCAGCGCTAAGGCTGCAATTATGTGTTGCGCCCGCGCTGAGAGAGGAGAACGTGAACCCGCCAGCGACCGCCACGGGAACCCAATCCGCGTTGGTCGAGCCGCCCCAGCAGTATGCCGCTCCGCTGATCGTGATACCGCAGGTATGAGACTCGCCTGCGCTCACCGCGGCGAACGTGAGCCCACCGGCAACGGGGACAGGTACGGGAGCCGTGATGGTAAAGCCGGCTGAGCCGTTGCCCAGCTGGCCCGAAAAGTTCCATCCCCAGCAGTACGCAGCTCCACCTGTCGTGACGCCGCAGGTATGAGACTGGCCTGCACTCACCGACGTGAACGTCAGCCCGCCGGCAACAGGTACGGGAACCGAGCGAGCTGAGCTGTCGCCTACGCCTAGCTGGCCATAGTTGTTCCCGCCCCAGCAGTACGCGGCTCCACCGGTCGTGACCCCGCAGGCATGGTACCAACCGACGCTCAGCAAGCTGAACGTGAGCCCACCAGACACGGCCACGGGAACGTGGCTTTCAACGCCGGAGCCATCACCGAGTAGGCCCGGCCCGTTTGAGCCCCAGCAGTACGCGGCTCCACCGGTGGTGAGGCCGCAGGTAGATGCAAGGCCAACGCTGACTGCGGAGAAGGTGAGTCCACCACTCACGGCGACCGGGACCGAGTCGCTTTCGCTGGTGTTGAAGGGGCGCCAGTCTTGTTGCCTTTGGCCCCAGCAGTACACGGCTCCGGTCTCCGTGAGGCCGCAGGCATCGTCAAATCCGGCTGCTACGTAGCTGAACTTGAGGCCGCCCACGACGGCCACCGGTGCTGTGCTGCACGGCTCAACAAAGCCGTTGCCGCAGTCGTCGGGGCCTTGAAATGCGCCGAAGCCGAGCTGGCCGAAGAAGTTGTCTCCCCAGCAGTAAGCCGCTCCATCACTGGTAAGGCCGCAGGTATGTCGCCCGCCCGCGCTCACCGTTGCCAGGCTGATCGTGCGGACCGTGATTGCCACCGTGTCGCTAACTCCCTCCCTCGCCGCGATGACCTTCGCTGACCCCAGAGTCGCGCCCCGTACCATGCCGCTCGTGTCCACGGTCGCGACAGTCGCGTTGTCGCTCGACCACGTGATCGGGCGTCCGGAGATGATGCGACCGCTCGAGTCACGGAGCGTCGCGCGCAGCTTCGCCGCGCCCCCGACCACCACTGTCGCCGAATCGGGTACAATCGTCACCGATGCAACCGGTCGGGGGCTGACCGTGACCACCGTTGTGCCACGCGCCGTGCCGCTCGTGGCGGTGACCGTCACGCTGCCCGGACTCACGCCAGTGACCTTCCCGAGCACCGTCCCAGCCCCGTATCCATAGGCGGTGGCGGTCGCCACGGTCGGGTCACTACTGGTCCACTCCACATACGGAAACGGGTTGTTGATCACCCGCCCCGCGGCATCGCGGACCATGGCAGCGAGAATGAGGGTGTCGGACGCCGCAACCGTGGTCGGATTGGGCGCGATCGTGATCGACGCCGCGGGGTTGGGGGCAACGAACACGAAGACCGGCTTGCTCACCCCGCCCACGCTGGCGGTGACGGCGGCCCACCCATCGATGAGAGCAGTGACGCGCCCCGTGGGTGACACCGTGACCACGCTGTCCCTGTTGCTCGCCCACGTGACCGGCTGGTCGGTGATCTCATTCCCCCCCACGTCCCGAACCACGGCCGTCAACTGATAAGTCTCACCGGCGACAAGGAACAGACTGGAATCCGGTGATGCCCGGATCGAGGCCGGGGGTCCCGTCGATGACGCACCCGTCGTAAACTCGGCTGTGTCGGCCGCCGCCAGCGGATCACCGCTCAGGTCACGCACCTGCCGTGTCACCACGAGCTGATACTGCGTGTGCGGAGCCAGGGGACTGTCGGGGACGAACTCTACGCTCACGTGGCTGGCGTCGAGGGACGGGTCGAGGAACCGCACGGCTCCACTGACGGCGTTCGATCCGCCGAGCAAGCGAATCGAGGTGGGAGTCGTCGACGCACCGTCGACCGGCTCGCTGAACACAACGACGAGCGACGCATTCAGCGGCTGATCCCGCTTGCCGTGCGGCGGCTCGGTGCGCACCACGACCGGCGGCCGAGTGGCCGCCACGCCGATGCGCATCTGTGTCACGACTCCACCCCCGGCATCCCTCACCACGACTTCGACGGAATCGCCCACGCGTGCCGGGACGACAACGGGGTTGAACCCGCCATCGAGGACAGCCGTAATCGCCCTGGGTTCGTCTCCGACTCGGCGGATGGCCGCGCTAGCGCCGGCTGGGACGGAACCCGTGGTCAAGGACACGTACACCACACTATCCCCTGCACCGGCCGCCAGACCCTGTGCCCCGGTCCTCGCGGCGGCTCCGGCCAGCGGAACGGGGTGCGAGACGATCAAGCCCTGGGAAGGCAGGGAGCAGGAAAGGCATGGGCCGGAACTATCGGAGCACCCGCCTATGAACGCGAGGGCGACCCACCCGACAACGGCGGTGCCTAGGTTGAGCGTCCGTTCAGCGAGCACAGTGACCTTTCACGTGGTTCCCTATACGACGGACACCACGCTGGTGCTTGCTCACTGGGAGCCCTCCACCACGACTAACCCTCCCCAATGGAACGGGTGCGCGGAGGCTGGCGCCGACAGCAGCGCGCGCTGAGCTCGGGCGAGCGCTCGTACAGGATCAGCGGCGGATTGGTATCCTTCGTAAAACCGCTCCATCAGCGCGGCCGTCGCCTGGTCTTCCACCGGCCAGAGCGTTGCGACGACATTCGCCGCCCCGGCGTACAGGAACGCACGCGTGAGTCCGATCCAATCGTCCCCCGTCGGCACATCTCCGAGGGCCCCGGCGCCGAGGCCCGTCTGGCACGCCGAGAGGACGACCAGCTCCGCCTGCAGCCGCAGGCCAAACACCTCGTGAACCTCGAGCCGCCCGTCGTGCCCGTCACCCGGCGCGAGCTCGACGAACGAAAACAGCGGGTTGCGCTTGTTCAGGACGCCGTAAGTGGCGAGGTGCAGCACGCGCTGAGCAGGTGCCGCTCGCCGGAACGCCGCTTCGGTTGCCGTCTCGCCCACGAGCACCTGCGTCGCCGCTCCCATGGCCCGGGCGATCACGGCGACCTCTTCGCGGGAGGCCGGCAGGGCATCGGGCCGCGGTGCGAGGGCGAGCACCCCGGCCCCAGCGCGGCTCGCCGGCCGGTCGCCGAGCGCGAGCCAGACCGATGCCGACGGCGTCACGGCCAGCTCGTAACGCTCGATCAGGAATCGGCCTTCCCCGTTGCGCTCGATCAGCGCTGCGAAGGGCAGATAGTGCAGCTCGGCGTGGGGGACGAGCACGAGCCGGGTCTTGCCCGCGAGCAGGCCAGTCTCCTCGACCGCTGCGATCAGGTATTCGTGGAGTTGTCGCAGCGGCCCGCGCCACAAAGAGTCGGAGGGGAGATGGGGCGTGAGAGCCAGCGTGCCGCGCGCGAACCCGACAAGCCGGGCGAGGTCGCGGCGAGCGATCCCGAGCTCGACGCCGGCGACGCTATCGTGCGTAACAACGAACGCAACCGAGCCCGAGTCGCTGACCAAGTACTCGATGAACGCCTCGTCGGCAGCGAGGCGCCGCGCCACGTCCCGCCAGGTCGCCGGCGCGGGGGCGACGAGTGCGGCGTGCCGCGGCGCACGCTCGCGCATCTCGATTAGCAGGTCGGCGTACGACTCCTGGGCACGCGCCAGCGTCTCGCGGGCTCCGGGCGCCGGTCCGGGCGGGGGATCCGCGCCGCGCAACCCTCCGCCGCCCGGCGTCCCACCCTCGACCTCGTGCGTCAGCTCCGCGATGCGGTGGCGGAGATCCTGCTCGCGGGCCACGAGCTCGGCGGTCGTATCGGCCAGCGCGTCGACGCGGCTGCGCACGAGCAGCTCGAGCGTTTCCCGCGCGCGCAGCCGCTCGCTCGTCTCGAACGCTGCGCCGACCCGCCCCCGGGCGTGCTCGAGCAGCGCCAGCTGCGCGTAGACCTCCCACTTGTCGGCGAAGAAGGCCGAGCGTCGCTCCGGCAAGGCGAGCGAGCGACTGGGCCGCTCGATTTCCGCCAGCGCGGCGCGGAGCTGGCGGACGGCCGAGTCCACCGCCCCCCGGGCTCGGAGCGCGAGCCCGAGCCCCGCGTGGAGGCGCCACGCCACCTCCGGCGCGACGCGCCCTTCGACCAGTGCGAGCGCCGCGCGATAGAGCGACTCGGCGACAGCAGGCGACCCGGCTCCGGCTTCGAGCGCCGCACGCTCTCCCAACGCAGCGGCTTCAGCGACCGGGTCGCCCACACGCTTCAGATCTGACACCGCGCGCGCGAGCTGGCGCCGCGCCTCCACCGTGTCGCCCCGCCCGAGCGCCCCTTCGCCGAGCAGCAGACGAGTGAGCGCCGCACCGCGCTCGTTGCCGGAGGACCCTTGCGTCCGGAGCGCTGCTGCGAGCAACACCTGCGCACGGGGATAGTTTTCGCGCTCGAGCAAGAGGAGACCGCGCCCTTGCTCCGCCTCGGCGGCGCCGCCTGGGTCGCCCGCTTGACGGTACAGGAACTCCGCGCGAGCGTACAGCCGCTCCGCCTCGCCCAGCATGTTCAGCTGCCGCGCCAGATCGGCGCCCTCGAGCGCGACGCCGGCACGAGCAGCGGGCGGCGCACGCGCCGAATCAGCAAGCCGGTCGGCGTGGCGCAGCTCGTCCAGCGCGCCCTGTAGCTCCCCCATGGCGGCGAGCGCCCCGGCGAGCTCGCGCCGCACCGCTAGGGCGTCCGCGAGCGGCCCCGTGCGGTCGTAGATCGACAACGCCTCGCGCAGCGCTGCGGCGCCAGCCGGATAATCGCCGCGGCGCAGCTCGAGCTGCCCGAGCCCGTGCAGCGCGTCCGCAGCGTCGGCCCACGCCTCGCGCGCGCGCCACGTCGCGAGCGCATCCTGGTACAGCTGCTCGGCCCGGGCGAAGTCGCCGGCGAGGCTCGCGAGCCCCGCGAGATTCACCAGGTTGGTCGCCGCGACCTCGTCACGCCCGTCCCGCCGGTTGAGCGCGAGCGCCGCCTCGAACTGGCGGCGCGCTTCGTCGAGGTCACCCACGCGTTGGGCCAGCAGGCCGAGGTTGTTGTAGCCGGCGGCCATGCCGCGCGTGTCCCCGATCCGGTCTTGCAGGGCGCGGGCCTCGGCGTAGCGCTGGCGCGCCGCCGCCAGATCGCCCCTGTCCTCGCTCACGCCGGCGAGCGCCACGACGGCGTTCGCCTGGGTGCGCACGTCGCCGACGGCGGTCGCCAGGGCGCGCGCCCGCTCCAGGTATACGACGGCGCTGTCGAGCCGGCCCTCGGCGAGCAAGCCCGCGCCGATGTTGCCCGATACCGTCGCGATGCCGGCGGTGTCGTGGATCGCGCGCGTGCGCGCCAGCGCCCGTCGCCACACGCTGATCGCCGCGGCCGGTCCGTCCCGGCCGTAGGCCGCGATGCCCGCGCGCCGCACGCTGTCGACCCAGACCTTACTGGCGCGCTGCAGGGTGGGCCGGGCGGCGAACCGCTCCACCTCCCGCAGCAGGAACGAGTCGCGCCACCCCACCGCGTAAGCGGCTGCGAGGTGATGCGCCACGGCGAGCTGGTCGTCGCGTGCACTAGCGGTCGGGCCTTTCACCACCTGCCGCAGCGCGTCGGTCACCGCGTCGCGCACCGCGAACGGACGGGCCAGCACGGCGGCGGCCAGCGCGGAGTCGGGGAGGTGGCTCGCCAGCAGCCGCAGCGTGTCCGCCGCCGGCGATTGGGTCGTCAGCGCCGCAATCACGAGCAACGGCCCGATCGTCGTCACCGGAGCAGGCCGCGCGCGATCGAGAACTGGACGAGCTCGGAGGCCGACCAGCGATCCCACCCGGTGCGCGCCTCCACCTTCCAGAGGTACGGATGATCGGGGATGAGAGAGATCGAATCGGGGAGCGCCACCGCCGTGTCGCCGAGCTGGGCCTCGTACAACACCCGACCCCCGGCGTCGAACAGCGTGAGCCTGTAGCGATCGGCACCCGCGACCGCGGCCCAACGCAGCGCCGACGCCTCGGCCACGACTCCGATGGGTGCCAGGGGCGTGGGGACCTGGACGACCGGCTGGGGCGGTGCGCGATGCCTGTCGTCACTCCCCCAGCGCGGCAACCCGATCGCGACCAGGATCGCTGCCGCCGCCGCAGCCGGCAGTGCGATCCGCCACAGGCGGCGCCCGGCTGCGCCATCGGCCCGAGAGATCTCGCGCAACACGGCGGGGTCCGCCAGCGCGTGCGCGACCGACGCGACGGCGGCGCGGCAGCGCCGGCAGGTCGCGAGGTGGGGCAGCACCGCCGCGCGCGCGGCTGCATCGAGAGTCCCCTCGGCGTGGGCGGCGATCGTGTCGTCGTCCAGGCAGTCGGGCGTGGTGGTCTCGCTCGCTTCCAAGGCCACGAGCGCTCGGCGGACGAGGTCGAACCGGTCCCTAGCGGCTGGATCGGGGTCGGTCACGCGGCGTGGTCCTCCGTGGGCGAATGCGTGCATGATCTCGAGGCCATGAGACGGCCAAGAGCCACGCGACTGCTCACAGGTCCTCCCGACTGAGACCGGCCCGCTCGAACTGCCCTCGCAGCAGCTCGAGCGCCCGGTAGACGCGGTTGTAGACGGCCTTCGCGTTCGGAAGCCCGAGCAGGCGGGCTACGTCGGCGGCGGGTAGCTCCTCGACGACGTGTAGCTCGACCGCCACGCGATCCTCGTCGCTCAAGGCGCCAAGGGCTCGCGCGATGAACTCGCGGGCCTCCCGCCTGTCGGCGTAGTGGGGGGAATCGGACTCGACGTCAGGCGGCGGCGGCGCGCCCAGCTCGCGCAGCACGCCGCCCCGCCGCCCGTTGGTCACGGCGCGATACGTCGCCCGCAGCTCTGCTTGATACTCTTTGAAGGAGAGGTCGCGTGTCTCTCCGGTTCGGATCAGCTCATACGCCTCGGCGTGGCTGCGCCGGTCCAAGAAGACGTGCTCGAAGATGCGACGTTGCAGCGGTGGTAAGCGTTCGGCCACCGTCGAGATGCGACGCCGGCCGTCGCGGTGGCGGAACCAGTCGATCGTGAGGTGGCGGACGACGGTGACGAGCCAGGTGGAGAAGCGGGCACGGTGATCGGTCTGGTCGACATAGCAGCGGAGCCGTCGCAGATCGTCGGCGCGCAGGGCTTCGCACACCTGCGCGAACACGTCCATGACGTCGTCGTAGTCCTGGGCGTAGTGGCGGATCGCCGAGAAGATGAGGCGGCGGTAGCGATCGAGGAACCGGTCCCACGCGGATTCCGGCTTGCCCGCCTGCAGCTCGGCGACCCAGTCGTCCATCCGCCATCCCTTGCAACAATGAAAAGCCGGCTGACCGGGGGATGTCCCCACTCAGCCGGCTTCGCGATTCGCTCCCCCCGGGGCATGGGCGAGCCGCACATCATCGCGCCACGGGGTTCATAGCACCTGAGTTGGTTTCAATTTGCACCTACGAACGGGACTGTCAAGCTTGGCGACTCAGGGCATGGAGGCGAGCAGATACAGCGCCGCCCCGAGAATGAGCGGCGCCGAGTACACCCCTGGCATCGCCTTCCTCATGTAGACTGATCCCACCAGGTGCAACAAGCCGTTCCCCGCCATCACGAGCCCGAAGACATAGGCCGCCGGTCGCATCCCGGACTCCCCGCGGAAGGCCGCCGGCGAGAGGGCGAACAGCAGGACCGTCACCACGAGCAGCCCGCCAAGCCAGACGCGGAATGTGAAGGTAGGGAGGGGTAGGAAGGGAAACCGCGCCCGGATCGCACGGACCGCAGGGTTGTAGACCGACAGGAAATCAGTGAGGGCTTCGTCCGCTACGTGAATCGCGAGCGCGACACACAGGACGACCCAGGCCGGACCAAAACCATGGGCGCCCGCTAGCAGCAGCGCACTCCCTTTCCCTTCGCCTCGAAGAATTGCGCGACGTAGTCCGGCTCGCTGAGCCGCGGCGGATGCCCGGCGGCTCGACAATGCTCGAGGTACGACTCGTAATCGGGCGCCCCGATGATGCGCCGGAGGACGCCCGCGAGCCGGGCGGGGAAGGGTCGGGCCCTTTCCCCTTTCCCCCTTCCCGTTTCCCGTTCAGTCCCCCGCCGCATATGCCGTCTCCACATACGGAGCCTCATGCGTCTCCGCCCGCTTCCGGCCCGACAGGACCAGCCACCACTCGCGCAGCGACGTGCCGATCAGCACGGTCACGACCACCATGAAGAGCAGTGCCACGAACGTGTTCAGCCGGTCATTGAAAATCAGGCGTCCCGTGTCAGGGTTGGGCGACCCCGCCAGCGAGGCCGCGTGCGCGAGAAAGCCGAGCCGAGGGTCGGCCGAGAACACCTTCTGCCATCCCGCCGTCATCGTGACCGTCACGAGCCAGGCGAGCGGCGCGACGGTGACCCAGGCAAACCGCTGCCGGCCCATCTTGATGAGGATCGTGGTGCCGACGCACAACGCCACCGCGGCGAGCAGCTGGTTCGAGATCCCAAACAGCGGCCACAACGAGTTGATCCCGCCGAGTGGATCCACCACGCCCTGGTAGAGGAAGTACCCCCATCCCGCGACGACAGCGGCGCTAGCGGCGATCACGCTGGGATACCACGACGTCTCGCCGAACCTCGGCCACACGTGCCCCACGATCTCCTGCAGCATGAAACGGCCGACCCGCGTGCCGGTGTCGATCGTGGTCAGAATGAACAAGGCCTCGAACATGATGGCGAAGTGGTACCACAGCGCGGTGAGCGTCTTGCCGCCCAGGACGCTGGTGGCGCTCGCGAAGATCTGGGCCATCCCGACCGCGAGCGACGGCGCGCCGCCCGAGCGCGCGATCAGCGTCGTCTCTCCCATGCGCGACGCAAGCTCGCCCATGACATCCGGCGTGACGACGAACCCGGCCTGCCCCAGCACCTGCGACGCCTGTGCCAGCGCGGCGGGGGTGGTGTTCATCGCGAAGTAGATGCCGGGATCGAGCGTGCACGCCGCGATCATCGCCATCACCCCCACGAACGACTCCATCAGCATCCCGCCGTATCCGATGAAGCGTGCGTCGGTCTCCCGGGCGATCATCTTGGGCGTGGTCCCGGACGCGACGAGCGAGTGGAATCCCGACACCGCCCCGCAGGCGATCGTGATGAACGCGAACGGGAACAGCTTGCCGGCGAACACAGGCCCCTCGCCCAGCGTCGCGAACGGGGTGAGCGCCGGCATCTTGAGCGGTGGCAGGATGATGAGGATCGCGACGGCCAACGCGAGAATCGTCGTGATCTTGAGGAACGTCGAGAGATAGTCGCGCGGGCACAGCAGCATCCAAACCGGCAGCACCGAAGCGACGAATCCGTAGACGACCATCATCCACGTAATCGCGACGCCGGGGTGGGTAAAGATGGACGCGAGCGCGGGGTGGCTCGCCACGTAGCCCCCACCCACCAACGCCAGGAGCAGCAGCGCGCCGCCCGCCACCGACGCTTCTCCCACCCTGCCGGGCCGCCACACCTTCATCCACCACCCCATGAGCAATGCGATGGGAATCGTGCACGCGATGGTGAACAGCCCCCAGGGCGACGCCTTGAGCGCGTTCACCACGATCAGCGCCAGCACGGCGAGCAGGATGATCATAATGAACAGCACCGCGAGCATCGCCAGCGCGCCGGCCGCGGGGTTCACCTCCTCTTTCGCCATCTGGCCGAGCGACTTGCCGTTGCGCCGCAGCGAGCAGCACAGGATCGTGAAGTCCTGGACGGCGCCCCCCAGCACCACACCGATCACCAGCCACAGCGTGCCCGGCAGAAAGCCGAACTGTGCCGCCAGCACCGGTCCGACGAGCGGGCCGGCCCCGGCGATCGCCGCAAAATGGTGCCCGTACAGGACCCATTTGTTGGTGGGGACGAAGTCGCGGCCGTTGTTGCAGCGCTCGGCGGGGGTGGCACGCCGGTCGTCCAGTCCGAACACGCGGGTAGCGAGGAACCGGGAGTAGAACCGATAGCCGACGGCATAGGTGCACACGGCCGCCGTGAGCAGCCAGGCGGCGTTGACCGGCTCCCCCCGGGAGAGGGCAAGCACCCCGAAGGCCGCGGCGCCCAAGGCGGAAATCCCGCCCCACAAGAGCAGCGCGGCGAGCCGGTTCATGGGGCGTAAGTTACGCCCTGACTTGCCGATGTTCAATTTCGAACATAGGTTCGAAATCTTGACCACTCAAGCGTCATGGGTGCTCGCATCCCGGGGGGAGCCTGCGGTCGGCGCGCCGGCTACCGAGGTGCGTCCCGACCCGCAACGCCTGGCCGAGACCGTACAGGGCCGGGTGGCCATCGTCACCGGCGGCGCGACGGGCTTGGGACGCGCCACGGCGCTCGAGTTCGCGCAGCGCGGCATGGCGGTGGCCATCAATTACGTCGACCTCCCCGGGCGCGACGTCGCCGCCCAGGCCCTCCTCACCGAAACGGCGATCCGCGCCCTCGGCGTCCCCGTCTACTGCGCCCGCTGCGACGTGCGCAGCCACGAGGCAGTGGATAAGTTCGTCACCGCGGTGCGCGAGCGGCTGGGCGGCGTGCATTATCTGGTCAACAACGCCGGGGTGACGCACGACGGCGCGCTCTGGCGGCTCGAACCCGAGGCGTGGCAGGAAGTGCTGGACGTGAACGTCACCGGCGCGTTCAACTGTATCCAGGCGGTCGCCCAGCCGATGCGCGCCCAGCGCTACGGTAAGATCGTCAACGTCGCCAGCCACCAGGCGTTCCGCCCCGGCTTCGGCATCGCCAACTACGCCGCCAGCAAAGCGGCGCTCATCGGCCTCACCAAATCCGCCGCCGTCGACCTCGGTCCCTCGAACGTCAACGTCAACGCCGTGGCCCCCGGCTTCGTGAAGACCGATCTGCTCACCAAGCTGCCACGCGAGGTGCTGGAGCGCGCGGAGCACGAGTCGGTGCTGGGACGGGTGGCGGAGCCGGAAGACGTCGCGCACGTGATCGCGTTCCTGTGCAGCGAGGCGGCGCGGCACATCACTGGGCAGGTGATCGTAGTGGACGGCGGGCTGACGCTCGCTTCTTGAAAAAGCCGCGCGCCCCCACGATATTGGGCGCCGTGACTAATCCCTTACAAATCAAAAACTTAGTGCGTGGTGCGTGGTGGGTGATCGCCGCGGCCACGGCGGGTTGCGGCGGCAGGCAGCACGCCGACGCGCTGGCACCCACGACGCCGCTCCCCACCGCCGGGCTCGCCGCCCAACAGGTCAGTGTGCTGCCCCTCCCGCTGCTCGCCGCGGAAGACTCGCTGCACTGGCAGGCGCTGCTCGCGGACCGTCGCGCGGCGCTCGCCCAGGCCGATAGCGTGATCGGCACGCTGCTCACGGCACGCACACCGGAGGTGACGTGGGTGCTCCCCGACGAGCTGCGGCGCGCGGCGCGCCGGGCCCCCGGGATCGCTCCGGATCCCGACCGGATGGGCACGGCCGTACTGCGGGCGCAGGGGATCGAGGTCGTCCCCGACCCGCTGCGCGGCGAGCTGCGGACCCTGGTGGCGCTCGGCGGGAACGGGGGCCGATACGCGCTCGTGCCGGCGGCGCTGGTGTTCCGCAGGGCGGGCGCCCCGGGATGTAGGGGCACGGCATGCCGTGCCCCTACCATGCCCGGGGCGCCCGTCGCGACGGCCGAATTGTCCATCGTGATGGTCGACGTGCGCACCGGGCGGGTGGGGTTCCGCACCGTGGCTCGGGGCGATGGCGACGATCCCTGGTCGGCACTCGCCCGGGCGGTGAAGAGCCTCACGCCGGGGCTGCCGTGACGCGGGAGGCGACCCTCATCGCCGGCGATGGAATCGGGCCCGAGATCACACAGGCAACGCTCCACGTGCTGGACGCCCTGGGGGTGCAGATCGCCTGGGACGAGGAGTACGGCGGGATGAGCGCCATCGACAAGGCCGGCACCCCGCTTCCCAACGCCACGCTCGACTCGATCCGGCGCACTGGGCTCGCGCTCAAGGGCCCGCTCACGACGCCAGTCGGCGGCGGCTACCGCTCGGTCACCGTGGCGCTGCGGCAGGAGTTCGAGCTGTACGCCAACGTGCGGCCGGTGAAATCGATCGTGCCGGGCGGCCGCTACCAGAACGTCGACCTCGTCATCGTGCGCGAGAACACCGAGGGCCTGTACGTCGGCATGGACCGCACGTTCAAGGTCGGGGGCGACCCCAAGGCGCTGGCCCAGGCGACGTCGGTGATGACGCGGGACGGCTGCCGGCGCATCGTCCGCTACGCCTTCGAGTACGCGAAGCGGCACGGGCGGAAGAAGGTGACCGTGGTGCACAAGGCGAACATCCTCAAGGCCACCTCGGGGCTGTTCCTCGAGACAGCGCAGATGATCGCGCGGGAGTACGGGGGGCAGATCGCCTCGGACGACAAGATCGTGGACAACGCCGCCATGCAGCTGGTGATCAACCCGGCGCAGTTCGATGTGATCGTGACGACCAACCTGTTCGGCGACATCCTGTCCGACGAGGCGTCGGGACTGGTGGGGGGCCTGGGGCTCGCTCCCGGCGCGAATATCGGCGAGGGGGCGGCGATCTTCGAAGCCGTGCACGGCTCCGCACCCGACATCGCGGGGCAGGGGATCGCGAACCCTTCGGCGCAGATGCTCGCGGCCGCGATGATGCTTGATCACATCGGCGAGCTCGAGGCGGGAAACCGGCTGCGCCGCGCGCTCGAGACCGTCATCGTGAAGGACAACGTCCGGACGAAGGACTTGGGGGGCAGTGCTTCGACCAGCGAATTCGCTCGCGCCGTGGCCCGGCGGCTCTAGCCACCCTTGCGCGCGGTGCGGCACAGTCACCGCGGGTATCGCGCTGGGGGAACTCTGTCCGAGATGCTTGAACGGCGTCACGCGAAAGGCGTCACGTGTAGGGCGTCTCGTGGCAATCGTAACAACCGTGCTGCTCGCAGGGTATGTGATCCTTACCCTGCGCTCGGTGGGCCCCGCGTGGCAGGCGACTGCCCGCACCGTGGGAGCGGTGGCCGTGGTCGCGTGGTATCTCCTGACCTATCGTATCGTGAAGAGGGTCGCGCTCGAATGGATGCGATAACGCTTCCCGTCGCACGTTGCACGTTGCCCGTGCTCGCAGGGCTGGCCGTCGCGGCGCCGCTCGCCGGCCAGACCTCGCTCTCGATCTATACAGACGGTCGGGTGGTCGTGCGCCGCACCCTGCCCCAGGCGCTCGAGAAAGGGCGGAACACCTTCACGCTGAAGCTCGAGGACCTGGACCCGGCCACGCTGTTCTCGCCGGACTCGAGCGTCGCACTCGTCTCGGGCGTGGCCCGGCCGGCCACCGATCGGGACGCCGCCTTGCAGCACGCGGTGGGACAGGCGCTCACGTTCGTGCGGCAGCGTGCCGACGGCCGGAGCGACACGGTGCGGGCGACGGTAGTGCGGGTCAACCCTCCACAATACCGGCTGACCGACGGACGCTTCGTGTTGTCGGAGCCCGGTGAGCCGCTGTTCCCGGCGGCGCTGGTCGGCCCGGTGCCGGAGGCGGCGGTGGTGCTCGAGGCAGCCCGGGCGCGGCCGCACACGGAGCTAGCCTATGTCGCCCAGGGCGCGAGCTGGCAAGTGGTCTACCAGATGATACTGACGGGTGCCAGGTGTCAGGTGTCAGGAACGGCCACGATCACGTCTCAGTCGCTCGCGGCCGACAGCGCGGAAGTGCAGCTCGTGGCGGGGTCGATCAGCCGGGTTCGGGGCCTCGCCGCTCCGGTCGCCTTCGAAGCGGCGCGCGTCGAGCGGATGGTGGTGGGATCGCCCCCCATTCTTCCAGGCACTGCCGAGGAGGCGGTGGGTGAGACGCACGTCTACCAGCTCCCCGGCCGGTTCGCGCTCGAGCGCGGCGTCCCGGTCACCACGGCCTTGTTCCCACGCACGGCGGTCGCCTCCAGTCAGGAGTTCGTCATTCCCGGCGCGTTGCCGTGGCGCGGCTTTCTGGGTCAGTCTCCCGCCGAGCCCAACCGCGTGCCCGTGCAGGTCTGGTACACGCTCAAGCGTTCCCGCGGGACGCCGTTCGGCGATCGGCCGTTGCCTGCAGGCACCGTGCAGCTTTATCAGACGGACTCCGCGGGCCGGGTACAGCTCGTGGGGGAGGCACGGAGCGACCACACCGCGCCGGGGCGCGACCTGCGGGTGCAGTCGGGGGAGGCGTTCGACGTGACTGCCGAGCGGGTGCAGACTGATTACAATCAGGAGCAGCTGCCGCCGCCGCGCCGCGGCCTGGCGGCGCGGCAGCGCATCACGGCGGCATACAAGGTGATGATCACCAACGCGAAGCCGGAGGCCGTCACGGTGGACGTGCGCGAATCCCGCTCCGGGGTGTGGCAGATCGTGGAGAGCAGCGTCCCTGCCGAGAAGCTGTCGGCGACGGAGATCCGCTTCCGCGTACCCGTGCCCGCGACCGGCACGGCCACCCTCAGCTATACCGTGCAGGCCGAATCGTGACCGTCCAGCTGCTCCACCTCGCCGATCTGCATTTCGGCGGCCTTGCCGATATCCGGCAGATCGAAGCGCTCGAGAAGATGATTCCGGACCTCCGGCCCGATGTGACGGTGATCGCCGGGGACCTGTCCCAGCGCGCTCGGCACGGCGAGCTGCAGCGGGCGCGCGCCTTCGCGAACCTCGCCGCGGCGACCGCTCCGGTTCACGTGATTCCGGGGAACCACGACGTGCGGTGGTGGACCCGGCCGCTCATCCCGCTCGCCAGGGACCTGCTGTACCGCAAGTACGTGCAGTACTTCGGTGCGGACTTGGCACCGACCCTCACCGTGCATGGCGCGGTGATTGCGAGCGCGCTGACATCGCACGGCGTGGCCTGGGGCTCGCTCACGCTGCGCGCGCGGGACCTGGCGGTGAAGGGGCACCTGCCGAAGCGGGAGCTGCTGCGCGTGAAACAGGTCTTCGCCGCCGCACCTCCCGACCAGGTGCGGGTCCTGGTGCTCCACCACAACGTGCTGCGCGGGGAAATCTCCCGCCGGATGGGGCTCGCCCGCTGGCGCCAGGCGCAGCGGCGCATCGTCGACTCGGGCGCGGACGTGGTGCTGTGCGGTCATGACCATCAGGAGGGCGCGGACGTGCTGCAGGGGCGCGTGGTCGTCTCGACCGCCGGGACGCTCTCCACGCGCACACGGGGCGGGCGTCCGTCGAGCTTCAACTTCGTCACCATCGAGACGTCCGCCGTCCAGATCACGATCTTCCGCTGGGAGGCGGCGCGCGGGAGGTTTCGGGCGTCGGATACGCTGGCGTTCGCCAGGCCCGGCCGGGCAGCGGTTCCGAGCAAGGACTCCCTGCCGGTCGGGCAGGCGGGGTAGGTTTGAGACCCCGGGCCACCGGCCCGGGGTCAGCCACGCCGCGACCGATTTGGGGCGGCTGACCCCGGGGCGGCGCCCCGGGGTTTCTCACACCCAGTTGAGGGGTTTATGGCACCCAAATTCCAGGGCGTCGACTTCTACAACGTCGACGGGCTCCTGTCCGAAGAAGAGCGCGCCGTGCGTGACACGGTGCGCGCCTGGGTGGACGACAACCTCATGCCCGTCATCGCTGAACACTACGTGGCGGGGAAGTTCCCGAAACACCTGGTGCCGCAGATGGCCGAGCTCGGCCTGTTCGGCGCCAACCTCCCCGAGGAGTACGGCTGCGCCGGGCTCAATAACGTCGCCTACGGGCTCATCATGCAAGAACTGGAGCGCGGCGACTCGGGGGTCCGGTCGTTCGCCTCGGTGCAGGGCGCACTCGTGATGTACCCGATCCACGCGTTCGGGAGCGACGAACAGAAGCGGCACTGGCTCCCGAAGATGGCGTCGGGCGAGGTGATCGGCTGCTTCGGGCTGACGGAGCCCGACTACGGGTCGAACCCCGCTGGGATGATCACGGTCGCCAAGGAGACGAAGGGCGGCTGGATCCTGAACGGCGCCAAGATGTGGATCACCAACGGCTCGACCGCGCAAGCGGCGATCGTCTGGGCGAAGACCGGGGCGCCGGACGACGTGGAGTCGATCCGCGGCTTCATCGTCCCCACCGACACGCAGGGCTTCTCGGCGAAGGACCAAAAGGGCAAGCTCTCCCTGCGCGCCAGCGACACGAGCGAGTTGGTGCTACAGGATGTGTGCGTGCCGAAGGACGCGCTGCTCCCGAAGTCGGGCGGGCTCAAGTCGCCGCTCATGTGCCTCACGCAGGCCCGGTACGGCATCGCGTGGGGCGCCGTGGGCGCCGCCCTGGCGTGCTACGATGAGGCGCTGAGCTACGCCAAGACCCGGGTCGTGTTCGGGAAGCCGATCGGCGGCTTTCAGCTCCAGCAGGCACGGCTCGCCGAGATGCTCACCGAGATCACCAAGGCGCAACTCCTCTGCCTCCAGCTCGGACGTCTCAAGGACCAGGGGACGGTGACGCCGCAGCAGGTCTCGCTCGCCAAGCGCAACAACGTGAGCATGGCGACCGACATCGCCCGCGAGGCCCGGCGGCTACTCGGCGCCAACGGCATCCTCGCCGAATACCAGGCGATGCGCCATCTCGCGAACCTCGAGTCGGTGTACACGTACGAGGGGACGCACGATATCCACACGCTGATCTTGGGGCAGGAGATTACGGGGCTGAATGCGTTCAACTAAGAATGCGGAACGCGGAACTCGGAACGCGGAACAGTAGGACGAGGCCACCAGTGCGCTCGTCTTCTGTTCCGCGTTCCGCGTTCCGACTTCCGCGTTTGCTGAAGGGCGCACTACTGCTCGCGCTGCTTCCCCCGCCCGCTGGGGCCCAACAGCCCGACTCCGTCCCCACCGACACTCTGCCCCCGGTCGTCGTGACCGGCGTCCGGCTCCCTACCGTGCGCGAGCTGGCACGGGGGCTCGCGGGCCGCACCGCCACACTCAGCGCGGCGGACCTCGATGCGCGCGGCGTCCGTTCGCTCGCGGACGCGCTCGAGCAGCTGCCGGGTGTCACGGTGGCGGACGAGCTGGGCGCGCCCAGCGAGTTGGACGTGACGCTCCGCGGATTTCAGGTCTCCCCGACGATCGGGCTCCCCCAGGGAGTGACTGTGTACCTGGACGGCGTGCGGGTGAACGAGCCTGACGCTCACGAGGTGAACTTCGACCTGCTGCCGCTCGAGGACGTGGACCATGTGGAGGTGACGTATGGTCCGTCGGTGCTGCTCGGGCGGAACTCGCTCGGCGCCGCAGTAAACCTGGTGACCCGCCGCGGCGCCACGCCGGCCGACCGCGAGGTCGAGGTCTCGGGAGGCAGCTTCGGGCGCTACGAGCTCAAGGCGCACGCCGGCGATCGCCGGGGAATGTGGGACTACTACGTCGGGGCGCGCTACGAGCACGAAGACGGCTGGCGCGCGCTCACGCGGAGCCGCATCGGCACGCTATTCGGCAAGGTCGGAGTGAACACGGGAACGTGGGACGCGACGCTCAGCTACGCGGCAGCGGACAACCGCATCTACCAGGCGGGCAGCCTGCCCGAGAGCGTGTACGCCGTCGCCCCCCGTGTGAACTTCACCAGCGGCGACTACTTCGCCCCGCAGGCCCATCTGGTCACCCTGAACGCGCACCGCTTGCTCGGGGGGAGCCGCGTGCAGGTCGCGGTGAACGCCTTCGGCCGAACGCTTACCGCGGACCAGTTCAACAAGAACGCCAGCCCACCGGATACGCGCGAGCGCAACCGCGAGCGCATCGGCGGAGGGGCGGTGCAGCTCTCCGGTACACTCTCTCTCAGGGCGCGCCCGCTGCGTTGGCTTGCGGGTGTGGACGGCGCCTACCAGCACACGGGGGTGCGGCTCTACGCGGTCCGATCAGGGGCACCGGACTCGCTCACGGAGTCAGTCCTCGCGAACGAAGTGGACCTGGGCGCTTTCGTCGGCGCCAACTGGCCGCTCGCGCCGTCCCTCACGGCCACCATCGCGGGGCGCTACGACTACATCCGCGTGCCGTTCGAAGACCTGTTGGATGCGGGCCAGAGCGGCCTCAACATCTTCCGGCGATTCAGCCCACGCGTGGGGCTCACCTGGCGTGGGCCGTCGGGGCACGAGCTGTTTGGGTCGGTGAGCCGAGGGTTCCGCGCGCCGGCGCTCGTCGAGATCGGCTGCGCGGACCCTGCTGCAGCGTGTCCGCTGCCGTTCGCGCTCGGCCCCGATCCCGCCCTCCGACCCGTCGTCGCCACGACATACGAAACGGGGTGGCGCTTCCGCGGCCGCACGGGCCGTGTGGACTTGAGCGCCGACGTGTACTGGACCGACGTCCGGGACGACATCTTCTTCGTCGCTGCGACACTCACTGCGGGCTACTTCCAGAACATCGGGGCGACGCGCCGGGCCGGGCTGGAGCTCGGGGCCCAATGGTCGAGCCGCCCTGACAGGGGGGGCGGGGGGGGCAGGGGGGGCGGGGGGCTGCGGGCGTACGCGAATTACGGATATACCGCGGCGACATTCCACAGCACCGTAGACCTCGCCACTCCGCGCGACCCAGCAGGGGAGGTCGTCGTCTCCGGCAACGCGCTTCCGCTTGTTCCCGATCACCGGGCGAATGCGGGGATTGCGGTGCCGCTTGTCGTCGGCAGCGCGTCCGGTCCGTCGCTGCGGCTCGGCATCGACGGGCGCTACGTGGGCCGCCAGTGGCTCCGGGGCGACGAGGCGAACACGACGCGCCGGCTCCCCGACTACGCGGCGGCCGACGCGTCGCTCACCCTCGAGTGGCAACGGTTCGAGGTGCGCTGCTCGGTGCGCAATGTGCTGGACCGGCGTTACCCGAGCTTCGGGACCTTCGCCGAGAACCCGCTCGCGCCCGGCACGCCGGTGCAGCGGTTTCTCACGCCGGGATTCCCGCGGCAGCTCCAGGTGAGCGTGAGTGCGGAGTTCTGAAGCCGTAAGCCATAAGCCACAAGCCGGAAGCGGTTGCCAGATGCAAGTGGCCAGGTTTGCTTTCCTGCGCACTTACGACTATGAACCGCTTGGGGCTTGCGCCTTGCGGCGGATCTGACGACTGACAACCGACAGCTGATGACTCCCGCATGAAGATCGCGGTCTGCATCAAGCGCGTCCCCGACTCCGAGACCCGCGTCAAGATCGCCTCCGACGGCAAATCGCTCGATGAGGCGGGCGTCAAGTTCATCCTCAACCCTTATGACGAGTTCGCCGTGGAAGAAGCGCTGCGGCGCAAGGAGCAGGCGGGCGCGGGCGAGGTCGTCATCGTATCGGTCGGCCCCGCCGCCGCGCAGGAGACGATCCGCACCGCGTTGGCCATGGGGGCGGACCGCGGCGTCCTGCTCCAGACGGACACGATTCCCGCCGACGGTCTCGAGATCGCCAGGGCCCTCGCCGCCGAGGTCAGGGACTCGGGCTACGACCTGATCCTGTTCGGCAAGATGGCGATCGACGACTACAACCATCAGGTCGGGCCGATGGTGGCGGAGCTGCTCGATCTGCCGTGCGTCACGGCGATCGCTCATCTCGAGATCGGAGGGGGCAAGGGTACTGCCGAGCGGGAAATCGAAGGCGGCGTGGAGATCGTGGACTTTCCACTCCCCGCCGTGCTCACCGCCGAGAAGGGATTGAATGAGCCGCGTTATCCCGCCTTGAAGGGCATCATGGCCGCGAAGAAGAAGCCGCTCGAGGTCAAACCGGCGAGCCTCGGCGCGGGCGGTCTGGAGGTGCTCGCCCTGACCCCCCCGCCTCAGCGCAAGGAAGGCAGGGTCGTGGGCGAGGGGCCGGCGGCCGTGCTAGAGCTGCTCCGCCTGCTGCGCGAAGAAGCGAAGGTGCTGTGAGCAAAGTCCTCGCCGTGCTGGAGCAACGTGAGGGCGCGCTGCGCAAGGTCTCGAGCGAAGTCGTGACTGGCGCCCGGCGCCTGGCCGACGGCCTGGCGGGGAGGGTGGACGCGCTGGTCCTCGCGGCGGGCTCGGTGCAGGGGATCGACCAGCTGGGTGGGTTCGGGGCTGACACCGTGCTTACCCTGACGAACGACGCGTTCGGCAGGGACGCGCCGGAGGCGTGCACCCGCGTGATCGCCGACCGCGCGAAGGCAGGGGGGTACCGCGCGGTCGTGTTCGCCGCGAGCGCCACCGGACGGGACCTAGCGCCGCGCGTGGCGGCCCGTCTGGGGGTCGCGCTGGCGCAAGACGTCACTGACGTGGCCGTGGAGGGCGGCGCCGTGACGGTGATCCACCCCGTGTACGCGGGGAAAGCGCTCCTCAAACTCAAGCTCACCGCAACGCCGGCGATCGTGTCGCTGCGGCCCAATGTATTCACGCCGGTGCAGCGCCCCAAAGCGGGAAGCGCTGAGACCGTGGCGGTGCCCGCGCCGACCGGCCGGGTCGTGGTGACGGCGATCAAGCCCGCCACCGCGGGCACGCTCGACGTGGCCGAAGCGCCGATCGTCATCTCGGGGGGCCGGGGCTTGAAGGAGCCCGCGAACTTCAAGGTGCTCGAAGAGCTCGCGGCTGCGTTCGGAGGGCGCGCGGCAGTGGGAGCGTCGCGCGCGGTGGTGGACGCTGGCTGGCGGCCGCACGCCGATCAGGTGGGCCAAACCGGCAAGACCGTCAGTCCTACCCTCTACATCGCCGTTGGCATCTCCGGCGCGATCCAGCACCTCGCTGGGATGCGCACGTCGAAGGTGATCGTCGCGATCAACAAGGACAAAGACGCGCCGATCTTCAAGGTGGCCGACTACGGAGTCGTCGGCGATCTGTTCGAGGTGGTTCCCAGGCTGACCGAAGAGATCCGGAAACTGCATGGGTGAGAGGCCAGGGAAGGGGGAAAGGTGATTCCGGCGCAATACCAGCCGCCCTTGCCGCTGAACAAGCTCCTCGTGCCCGTGGGCACCCCGGGGGCGGGCGACCGGATGGAGCTGGACGTGGTGATCGTGGGCGCCGGACCCGCGGGCCTCGCGACTGCGATCGAGCTAGCGCAGCTCGCCAAGCGAGACGGCACCGAGCTCAACATTGGGGTGCTCGAGAAGGCCGGCGCGCTCGGCGAGCACTGTCTTTCCGGCGCGGTCGTCAACCCGCGGGCGTTTCGCGAGCTGTTCCCCGGTCTGCATGATTCGGACTTTCCCTTCCGCGCGCCGGTTCGCGGCGAAGCGGTGTATCTGTTGACGGCCAACAGGCGACTGCGCCTTCCGACTCCACCAACGATGCGCAACAAGGGCAACTACGTCGCGTCGCTGTGCGAGATCGTGCGGTGGCTGGGCGAGAAGGCCGAAGCGCTCGGGGTGAACATCTTCACGGGCTTCCCGGCGGCGAGCCTGCTCGTGGACGGCCCGAGGGTGGCAGGCGTGCGCACGGCGGCCACAGGGCTCGACCGTGCGGGCAACCCGCTCGCCAACTACCTTGCGCCGAACGACCTCGTCGCCCAAGTCACGGTCCTCGCCGAGGGGACGCGGGGGATGCTGGCGCAGGCGTGGTCCGAGTGGCAGCAGGTGACGGCGGAGAACCCGCAGATCTTCGCGCTCGGCGTCAAAGAAATCTGGGAAACCAAGCGCCCGCTGGGCACGATCGTCCACACGCTCGGCTGGCCGCTAGCGAGCGACGCTTTCGGCGGGAGCTTCATGTACCCGCTCGCGCCGAACCTCGTGGCGCTCGGCCTCGTGGTAGGCCTCGATTACCGGGATAGCGCGCTGGACGTACACGGCTTGTTCCAGCGGATGAAGCTGCACCCCCTGTTCCGCCGCTACCTGGAGGGCGGCGAGATGGTCGAATGGGGCGCGAAGACGATTCCCGAAGGGGGGTACTACTCCGTCCCGGCGCGGCGCTCGGGCGACAGTGTGGTGATCGTCGGCGACTCGGCCGGCTTCGTGGACGTGCCGTCGCTCAAGGGGATCCACTACGCGATGCAGTCGGGGATGTTCGCCGCGCGGGCCGTGTTCGCCGCGCTCAAACACGGGGACCCATCCGCCGCGCGGCTCGGTGACTACGACCGTATGGTGAACGCATCGTTCATCATCCACGACCTGTACCGCACGCGGAACATGCGCCTGGCCTTCAAGCACGGCTTCTACACCGGCGGGCTCAAGGCCGGGCTCATGACGCTCACGGGGGGCCGTTTCCCGGGCGGAAAGATCGCGATGTCGCGCGATGTGGACGTGCCACGCCGCATAGCCCCGGGCGTCAGCCCGGGGCTGGGCGTCAGCCCGGGGCTGGGCGTCAGCCCGGGGCTGGGCGTCAGCCCGGGGCTGGGCGTCAGCCCGGGGCCGGGCGTCAGTCCGGGGCCAGTCGTCAGCCCGGGGCCCGTTGTTCCCGACGGCCGTCTCACGTTCTCCAAGGTCGACGGGGTGTTCAAGTCCGGGAACGCGACCCGCGACACCATCCCCACGCACCTCATCGTCGGCCGGGACGTGTCACCTGAGGCGGCGGATTTTTACGCGCGTCTGTGTCCGGCAGGAGTGTACGAGCGGGTGGACCGCGGCCTGCGGGTGAACGCGCCCAACTGCATCGATTGCAAGGCGACCGACGTCCTGGGGCCTCGCTGGACGCCGCGGGAAGGCGGGAGCGGGCCCAAGTACAAGCGCATGTAGGTCGCCGCCGCGACTGACGCCTCAGCGTCACTGCCTCGGCGACACTGCATCAGTGGTAGAGCCGCCCGCACACTCCTGGTGCACCGGCGTAGTGACCAAAACTTTTGGTCATACGACATCTGCAATCCTGTCAACACGATAGCCTGATCGGGGCCAAGCCGAGGGAATGGCCCCGAACCTGCAACGCTGACGGGCCGACTGCGTTCTCCTCCCGTTCGGGAAGGGGAGGAAGCTGGGCGGCGACGCCAGCCATATCATGAAGAGGCAGACGGGATGCGAAACGGCACAACCACCACACCACGCGACCAGCCCCGACGGCGCGGTTGGGATCGACGCAGGGATCTGGGCCGCCGCATGGTCCGCGACCGGCGACGCGAAGCGGTCGCGGTCCCGTTCGAGCGCCGCAAGGGCGGCGATCGCCGCTCCGGCGCCCAGCGACGCGCGGGAGCGGAGCGACGCACATCGGACCCCGAGGGCTTCCATCGCTTAGACCTGTAGAGCTCGGCCGTCCTGCTCCATGGCCTGGAACATTGCCGTTCTGACGGCGCTCTTGCTGGCGCTCGGCTACATCGGGTTCCTGCATTATCGGGCACATCAGCGAGAGCGCACGTTGGCCCGCACCGACGACCTGACGCGAATCGACAACCGGCGCGCGTTCTACGAGATCGCCAGCCGGGAATTCGAGCGTGCCCGGCGATATGGTCGTCCCTTCACGCTCGCCTACTGCGACGTCGATGACTTCAAGGAAGTGAACACCCGCTTCGGGCGCCAAGTGGGCGACGGCATACTGTGCATGGTGGCCGAAACGGCGCGCCAGTCCATTCGCTCGAGCGATCTGGTGGCTCGCGTGGGGGGGGACGAGTTCGCGCTGTTGCTTCCCGAGGCCGGCTCCGACGCCGCTAGTGCGGTGATCCGGAAGCTCCAGCAGGCGCTGCGGGACGCCTCGCAGGCGACCGGATTGCCGCTCACCGTGAGCGGGGGAGTGGTAACGTGCCTGCAACCGGCAGACAGCCTGGAGACGGCGATCGGCGCCGCTGACCGGCTGCTGTACGGGGCGAGGCACGCGGGGAAGGACAGCTTTTGGTTCGAGGTCGTGGCCCCTCAGCCGCTCGAGGCGTTCGAGCCGGCGCGGTTGCGACGGCCGTGGCGCCTGCCGCCCACGTTCGACCTTTCGTTGCCGCCGCCCCAGTACCGGCGGCGGGGCTGAGCGGCGTTCAGAAACGTCGTTATCCCGTCGTCACAGCGCCACCTGCACTACGCGGTCCTTCCCGCTTCGTTTGGCCTCGTACATCGCCTGGTCGGCTTTCCGAAGCAGCTCATCGGTGCCTGCCTCGCTCCCCGTCACGGACACGACGCCGATGCTGGCCGTCACGGACGGCGTGCCGCGGAACACCGTGCGGATGCCGACGGCGAGCCGGTTGGCGGCGGCGTGCGCGACGGTGCCTTCGGTTTCCGGCATCAGGACGGCGAACTCGTCGCCCCCGAGCCGGCCGACGACATCGGCCTGGCGCACGGCACTCCGCGTCGCATCGGCCACGAGTCGCAGGACGGCGTCGCCCGTGGCGTGGCCGTGTGCGTCGTTCACCCTCTTGAAGTCGTCCAAGTCCAGATAGATCAGTGCGAGCGGGCGGCCGTAGCGGCGATTCCGGCCCAGCTCCTGCGCCAGCTCGGTCGAGAAGGCGCGGGCGTTGAGGACGTTGGTGAGCGGATCGTGCGTGGCGAGCAGCTCCAGCTGCGCCTGCGTGCGCCGCAGCTGCGACAGCCCCGCGATCGCGACCGCCACGACGGCGAGGTAGGAGAGCTCGTTCGCGAGTCGCGCCTCGAGCGGCGTGTCGGCCGGCATCTGGTCGATCCCGACGAGATAGCGGAGCACAGAGGTCGCGCCCGCGAACACGATCCCCCACGCGAGGCCGTCGTTCCAGGCCGCGAGCAGCACGGGGAGCACGTACAAGATGCCGAAGCGGAACGCAGCGGGCGTGCGGAGGTTCACCCAGTAGATCAGGGCGGTGAGCGCCAGGACGGCAGCGAGGCGGAGGCCGCGGCGCAGCTCCGGGGTGAGCGCCACCTAGAAGGGGACCTCGGCGACGTGGTGGGGATCGTCCAGCACGAGCGCCTGGAGGGTCTCCCCTGCGGCCACGGAGGGCCGGTCTTCCGGCACGATGAGGAGCGCGTTCGCGCGGGCCATGGAGCTGAGGATGCCCGAGCCCTGGGGGCCCGTCAAGCGCGCGACCAGCGAACCGCCGGCACCTTCGGGATTCACGACGGCGCGCAGGAAATGTCGCAACCGGGGACCCAGCGTGATGGGCTCGCCCACGCATACCGGCACGGTGCGCCGGAAGGGCAGGGGGTGGCCCAGCAGCCTCCGCAGCACGGGGCGCACGAATAGCTCGAACGTCACCATCGTGCTCACGGGGTTCCCCGGCAACCCGAGCCACGGCTTCCCCGCGAGCAGGCCAAACCCGAGTGGCGCGCCCGGGCGCATCCGAATGCGCCAGAGCTTCATGTCGCAGCCGAGCTCGGTGAGCACGTCGCGGACGAGGTCGTGCTCTCCGACGCTGACGCCGGCGGTCGTGACGAGCACGTCGGCGTCCCCGGCGAGGGTGAGATGGTCGCGCAGGCTCGCCTTGGTATCGCGGGCCACGCCGAGATCGAGGGGCACACCGCCCGCCCGGTGGATCATCCCGAACAGCGTGTAGGAGTTCGACGTCGCGATCTTCCGCCCTGCGAGGATCGCCTCGGCTTCGTCGACGTCCGCGATCTCGTCTCCGGACCCCATGAACGCGACCCGCGGCGGGCGGTGCACCAGCGGGGTGCCGTGGGCGATCGAGGCGAGCACCCCGAGCTGGGCGGGGCCAAGTGTGGCGCCCGCCGCCAGCGCGACGTCGCCCTTCCTGATATCCTCGCCGCGGCGGCGGATGTTCTTCCCGGCATCCCGGCCGTCGCGCACCGTGACGCGGCCGTCGTGGAGCAGCTCGACGTCCTCTTGGCGGATCACGCTGTCGGCGCCAGCGGGGAGCGGCGCGCCGGTGAAGATCCTGGTGGCCTGGCCCGGGCCGACGGGCTTTGCGGGGAATCGCCCGGCGGCCACTGTCTCGATCACCGTTAGGGTCGCCGTGCGGTCGCTGGCCGCGCCCGCGAGGTCGGACGCCCGGACAGCATAGCCATCCATCGCCGAGTTGTCCCAGCCCGGCAGGTCGATTGGGCTGCGAACGTCCTCGGCGAGCACGAGGTCGAGGGCCTCCTTCAATGCCCGCCGCTCGGTGGGGAGCGGCGTGACGTGCTGGAGTATGGTCTGAGCCGCCTCGGTTGGGGTCAGCATCTCACGGCGGCAGGATCTTGGCGCGGTCCCACGCGAGGTTGGCCAGGGTCACGAGCCACGCAGTGTCCGAGAATCGGAACACCGGAAACTCGGCGCGGTAGCGCGGATTGTCCGTGACCATCGCGACCCAGTCGGCCGGGTCGTGGGCCTTGGGGTCGAAAATGGGGTCAGGACCCGCGGCGAGGCGGTATACCTCGACCTTGGGCAGCGGCGCCCGCTTGAACCCTTCCGCCAACACGATGTCCGCTCCGTCGAGGTAGCGTCGGGCGAGCGTGATCGGGTCCGATTCCTGGGTGGTGCGCTCGAACAGCACGCGCTCACCGGGAGCTTCCATCAGCACACGCTCCGCCTTCCCCTCATGCCAGTGCCGCCACGTGTCCTTGCCCTGTTGGTCCATGTCCGCCGGGTGCGTGCCGTGCTTGATGGTCATGACCCGGAACTGACGACGCGCCAGTTCCGCCGCGAGGGCCACCAGGAGAGTGGTCTTGCCGGCGTTCTTGCGTCCGATGATCGAGATCATGCGCGTCGCCGCCACAAGGCCTCCGCCTGCTCCAGGTCTTCGGGGGTGTTCACGTTGAAGAACAGCCCGGCCGGGTCGCCGAACGCGCGCACCCGCTCGAGGGGTAGTGTACCGACCTTGACGTCGGCGTGGAAGCCGATCGCCTTCAAGTCGCCGCGCTCCAGCTGACGCTCGATGGCCACTCCGCACGCGGGGCCGTACACGGCGCACAGGGGCTCCACGCCGCGGCGCGAGTCGCTCTCCGGGAGGAAGGCGTCATAGCCCGGCGACCCGTCGAGCAGCGCGCGCACCAGCGCGGGGCTGACGAACGGCATGTCCCAGGCCACGCACAGCACTGGACCGGACCCCGAGAC
>Ga0209474_10000608_pt1 | contig 38435 bp, 30 predicted proteins | sample GraSoiAngelo_145_FD_185902 | JGI IMG/M metagenome (GOLD analysis project Ga0209474, IMG submission 185902) | Grasslands soil microbial communities from the Angelo Coastal Reserve, California, USA - 14_1009_05_20cm (SPAdes) (version 2) | ecosystem: Environmental > Terrestrial > Soil > Grasslands...
GGCGAAGATCACGATTCTCTCCGAGGGCACACGCGGATCGCTGACCAAGCAGCTGATTGGACGCTTCGCTCTCGACAAAGAGCGCAATCCCCAGACCTATGGCGTCGGCGTGAAGGAATTATGGGAAGTGCCCGCGGGCCGCATTGCTCCCGGAGAAGTGATCTACACCGCAGGATGGCCGCTGACGAATCAGGAGTATGGCGGCTCGTGGATCTACGGCAGCAAAGACAACATCGTCTCCATCGGTTTCGTTATGGGACTCGACTACAAGGATCCACGCCTCGATTCGCATCACGTGATGCAGACCTTCAAGATGCACCCCTTCGTGCGCCAACTCCTGGAAGGCGGAAAGATGATTCGTTACGGTGCGAAGACCATGCCGTATGGAGGATGGTTTGCGATCCCGCCGCTCGCAGGCGATGGTTGGATGCTGACCGGCGACTCTGCTGGGTTTGTTAATTCTCAACGCTTAAAAGGAATTCATCTTGCGATCAAGAGCGGCATGCTCGCCGCAGAGTCCGCGTACGAAGCGCTCGTAGACGGCGACTTCAGCGCGAATCAACTTTCCAGCTACCAAAGCCGTGTCGACAAGAGCTGGATTCGCGAAGAGTTATGGAAGGTCCGCAACTTCCACCAGGGCTTCGAGCATGGAATGTTTGAAGGAATGATCCATGCTGCGCTGCAGCAGGTCACGCTCGGCAGAGGTTTGCACGAACGCTATACCGCTCATGCTGGTCACAGGCGTCTGGAGAAAATCGATCGCCTGCCGACTGGCGGCTACGGCCGCGAGCACATGCTTGGCGCCGCAAAAGGCGATGGTAAGCTGACCTTCGACAAACTGACCGACGTCTACCATTCCGGCACAAAGCACGACGACGATCAGCCCATCCATCTCGTCATTCACGATACCGACATTTGCAACACGCGCTGCACGGTCGAGTATGGCAATCCTTGCCAGCACTTCTGTCCCGCCAAGGTTTACGAGATGGTGGAAGCGTCAGACATTCCCAATGGCAAAGAAATTCACGTGAACTTTGCTAACTGCGTCCATTGCAAGACCTGCGACATCATGGATCCCTACCAGATCATTACCTGGGTCCCGCCGGAAGGCGGTGGTGGGCCGAACTACGATGGCATGTAATCCGGCCTTACCGCCAATGGATCCTAAGTCTCTACATCTTTGATGTGTGTGGCGACGTACCACTGATTCCCAAAAGCGTCCTTCACTCCTCCGCTACGATCGCCATAAGGATGGTCGGTCGGCTCGGCGATTGATGTTGCTCCTGCAGCGAGGGCGCGGTGATATAGTGCGTCGCAATCTGGAACGTACAGATAGAACATGCCCGGCATCGGTTGATAGATTCCGTGCGCTTCCCCCATCTCCAGATGCGAGCTGCCAACCTTCATCTTCACGTGATGAATCACCCCATCTGGCGTGCCATAGCGGCCGAGTTCCTCAGCGCTGAAGGCGCGCTTCAAGAAATCAATCACGGGCAGCGCGCGTACCGGGTGTAGATAAGGTTGAACGTCGGGCGCTCCTTCCCACTTGTAGTTCTCACCTTTATACGTGGCGATGTACCAGAAATTCCCTGCCGGATCTTTCACACCTCCGGAACGTTCACCATACGGCTGATCTACCGGCTCCGCGATCGACGTGCCCCCGGCTTCGAGCGCTCGTTTGTAGGTCGCATCGCAGTCGGGAACATACATGTGGAAGGCCATCGGGCTCGACTCGCCGCGCCAGGATAGTCCGGGACCACCGCCACCCATCATCAGCATGGAATCGCCAATGCGGATCTCTGCATGGATTCCACCGGCAGGGCCGATGGCGCGGAATCGCTCTTCAGCTCCAAAGGCGCGCTTAACGAATTCGATCAGCGCGTCCGCATTCTGCGCGACCGGATAGGGCGTAACCGTTCGATACCCTTTTGGGACAGGGTCGACCTTCGGCTTCTTCGGTTGCTCGCTTTGCATGGCCCGGAAACGGCGATGCATCTCCTCGACCGACATGTGCTCTTTTATCGTCGAGACGCCCCACAGATATCCGAACGGGTCGCGCAGAGTGCCTTGCCGGTATCCGTAGAACTGATCTTGCACGGGACGAACAACAATTGCGCCTTCAGCGACCGCGTGCTCCACAAAAGCGTCCACATCGGGAACGCTCAACTCGATGCTGATCGGCGTATTGCCAAGCGTCTCCGCGCTGAAACGGCCGCCTTCCGGCCATTCTTCGCCCAGCATGATGGTCGAATCACCGATCGCGAGCTCCGCGTGCCCGATGCCGCCTTCGTTCTCAAAACGCATGATCTCCTTCGCACCGAAGGCTCTCTTGTAGAACTCGATTGCGAGACCGGCCTTCTTAAACCTCAATGCCGGTGCCGCATGTGTGCGAATTGCGGCTAGTGGTTCTGCTTTAGCTGCCATAGAAGTGCTCCTTTCCAAATTGGATCTGAGTCGTTCAACAAATTCCTCGCGTGGCATATCGCGCAACTCACCCGCGAGACGTACTAGCTGCGCGATTTGAGCATCCGCTCGTCCCGGCAAAGCATCCGCGCGAGACAACAATTTGCCGATCGCCTGATCGAGCAGCTCGTAGCGCGAGAGCTTAGCCATTGGCGCCCTCCACGCTGGCACGAAGCTTTTCCAGAGCGCGGAACTGAAGTTGCTTCACGGCTCCTTCACTCCGCCGGAGTTCCTGCGCAATTTCCCGAATGCTCTTCTCCTCAACAAAGCGCAACACCACAACCCGGCGCTGGTCCTCGGGAAGACGCTTCACCAGTTGGAAAAGAGCGGCGCGCTGCTCAATCTCTTCCATGCGAATGTCTTTCGGATCGTCGCTAATGGGGTTCCCAGTCTCACGCGATGTTTTCCGCCAGCGATCGATCATGCGATGTGCCGCGATGCGAATCAGCCATGCAGCAAACGGAGCTCCACGCCACTCGAACTTTCTTAAGTTCTCCAGCGCGTGGTGAAAAACATCCGAAGTAATGTCTTCCGCCTCTTCCCGCGTGCCGACGCGCCGCGAAACATACGCATACACCTGATACACGTAGCGCTGATAGAGCTCCCCAAAGCGCGCAGGATCGCGCTTGGCCGCCTCGATCAGAAGCCGCTCGTCTGCGTCGTTCGTCAGGGCCTTCAACCGGCACTCCGCATGTCGCGCTCACAAAGATAAACGGACGGGGAAGCAAAAAGGTTACGGGGTAAAAATTAGGGTACAGGGGACAGGGTAAGAGTCTACGGATACGAAGTTACCAGTCCACGAAGATGCCGGTAGTGCTTCGCCTATAATTTTGCGGCAATGTCTAAATCTCGCAGGCAGTTCCTTGTCAATCTGGCTCTCGCCTATTTCGGAACATCGCTTTCATCTTCGAGTCATGCTCAGCAAACCACGGCGCCGCCTCCTGGAATGCCGCCAGCCTTTGGCACGGCGCCGCCCGTCGGACCAGAGGTGTCACCCACAACCTTCGCCGAAGCAGAGAAGTTGATGCAGGTGCAGTTCACAGCGGCGGAACGGGCACAAGCGGCTGGCAACTGGCGCAGCGCCATGGCACCACTCTATGAGCGTCGCACCGGTCCACGCAAGATCGAACTGGAGTCAACTCTGGCACCATACTCCCGCTGGAATCCGGTATTGCCGGGCGAAGCACCCGCGCCTGCCCGCGACCAATTTGTCAGGAGCAACGCGGACCCGGGTTCATTACCATCACGAGACGAAGACATCGCCTTTGCTCCTCTCACTCATCTCGCGCGGTGGATCGAGCGTCGGCAATTGAGTTCCGAGCGGCTGACACAAATCTATCTTTCGCGGTTAAGGAAGTTCGATGCAAAAGTGAGATGCGTGATCACACTGACTCCCGAATTGGCACTTAAGCAAGCCAGACAGGCTGACCAGGAGATTGCCGCAGGTCAGTATCGAGGTCCGTTGCACGGAATTCCCTGGGGCGGCAAAGACCTGCTCGACACCGCAGGAATTCCTACAACTTACGGCGCGGAACCATTCCGCAACCGTGTACCTAATGAAGATGCAGTGGTTGTAAAGAGATTGCATGAAGCGGGTGCAGTGCTGGTTGCTAAGCTCAGTCTTGGGGCGCTGGCGCTCAACGACATCTGGTTCGGTGGACAAACCATGAATCCGTGGCTCCTGGAAGAAGGATCGTCAGGCTCGAGTGCCGGTCCCGGCGCTGCGGTCGCTGCCGGACTCGTCGGCTTCGCGATTGGAAGCGAAACAGGAGGAAGTATCGTCTCCCCGAGCACACGCTGCGGAATTACCGGATTGCGCCCGACGTATGGCCGCGTGCCCCGCACCGGAGCAATGACGCTGTGCTGGTCGCTCGACAAGCTTGGGCCTATGACCCGCCGAGTGGAAGATGCGATGCTGGTTCTACATGCCATTTCGGGACCTGATCCCGGCGACCTCTCCAGCGTGCCCAGCAAACTCGATTTCGATGCGAATGCTTCGGCGAGCGGCCTGCGTGTGGGCTACTTTCCAGCCTGGATGAAGGAAAGTCCAGCTACGGATGTTGACCGATCTGCTCTCTCTGCGGTGAGCAAAGTTGGAATGGTTCCCGTCGAAGTGTCGCTGCCAGATTGGCCATACGATTCTCTAGACATAATCCTTTTCGCCGAAGCTGCTGCGGCCTTCGAAGACCTGAGCCTCAGCCGCAAGCTTGACGAACTCAAAGTGCAAGTACCGGACGCCTGGCCAAATACATTTCGCCAATCGCGATTCCTCTCCGCTGTGGACTTTGTGCAATGCGACCGTTTCCGCCGAAAAGTCGCGGTCGAGATGGCGCGCCTGTTCTCCAAGGTTGATCTGCTCCTGGTTCCATCCTTGCGAGACGAGATGCTCACCATCACCAACTTCACCGGCCATCCGTCGCTCACGCTTCGCGCCGGATTCTTTGAAGTTTCGCAAGCTCGCAGCGATTGGGCTCCCGATCCGGCGCATCCGCTGCCAAAATTTTCACCGCCGCGCCGTGTGCCTCATGGTGTGACCCTGATTGGGAAGTTATTTAATGAAGGCACGATAGCCCGTGCTGGACTCGCACTGGAACGTAGCCTCGCTGTGAGCGATGAAAGACCGCCGGGCTTCGGGGCCTGATCCAGGCTGTCGGTGCGAGATGCAGAATTCCGGGATGAAACGCGCTGCACCAAAGCGTGAAGTACAATCCGTAGTTCCTCTGTAAACTGTTTTTGAATTGGCACGCCAGGCTACTCTGGCCGGCGGTTCACCAGGAGAAGACGATGTTGCGCATCAATGACGAAGCCCCCAATTTCACCGCCGAAACTTCGCAGGGCACGATCAATTTCCACGAGTGGATCGGCAACGGCTGGGCCATTTTGTTCTCGCACCCTAAGGACTTCACTCCGGTGTGCACTACCGAGCTCGGCTATATGGCAGGCCTTCAGCCTGACTTTGAGAAGCGTAATTGCAAGATCATCGGACTGAGTGTGGATCCGGTAAGCAGCCACAACAAGTGGAAGCTGGACATCGAAGAGACCCAGGGCCACAAGGTGACATATCCGATGATCGGCGATCCGGAGCTGAAAGTAGCCAAACTCTACGACATGCTGCCCGCCGATGCCGGCAATACTTCAGAAGGCCGCACCCCTGCCATAAACGCTACCGTGCGAACCGTGTTCGTGATCGGTCCAGACAAGAAGATCAAACTGATGCTCAGCTACCCGATGAGCACTGGCCGCAATTTCGACGAAGTTCTGCGGGTGCTCGATTCCATCCAACTCACCACCAAACACCAGGTCTCAACTCCCGTGAACTGGAAGCCCGGGGACGACGTGATTATCAGCGGCAGTGTTTCGGATGACGACGCTCGAAAGAGGTATCCCGGCGGCTGGCGGGCTCCAAGACCTTATCTTCGGATCGTTCCGCAGCCCAAGTAGAGACGCAGCATGCTGCGTCTCTACCTGGCGGCCTAAGTAGTCGGCAGCTCGACGCGACGGGCAATGTGGTCCTTGATCCAGTGCGCATCCCACCATTCCCTGGGATCGATCTGCACACCTTCGAGCTGCATGCTGAAGTGGATGTGGTCGCCTCCGGCCATACCCGTCATACCGCTCTTGCCCATCACCTGCCCGCGCTTCACCGTGTCGCCTTCGTGAACGTCGATCTCGCTCAGATGGCCATAGATCGTCTGCAGGCTGTAGCCGTGGTCGACGACGATGCAGTTGCCGTAGATTCCGAGCGGTGCGGCCCAAACCACGCGTCCGTCATTCGATGCCTCCACCCCGACGTGCTGCGTGCTCGACAAGTCGTAGCCAAGATGCGTCTGCTGATCAATCTTCTTACCCTTGTGAATGTAATTGCGGACGTCGGCGAAGTTGGCTTCGACCTTTGTGTTTGGCTGTTGCAGAAAGGGTTGCGACCAGAGAAACGCAGGCTCTGTTTTTGTCTTTAGATTCGCCAGCGTTTCGTTGTTTGCCTTGCGCATCTCGCTGTTGATGCGCACGAAGCGCTCCACCATGTCTCCGGAGCCGTTCGGATCGAGTTCGCTTACCACCTTCTCCATGAATTTGTCGTCGATCTGCAGGTCGCGGACGCGGTACTTTGGTTGTTCCCTCTTTGGGAAGTTGATCACCATCTGTCCATGCGCTTCGTCACCGCCCGGGCCAATGGCATACACCGCCGGCACGGTATTCAGAGGCATGTTCCATGCAAATGCGAACAGAGAGAACTGGCCTGGCTTGCCGCCCGGCATTGGCCAGCCGCGAAAGCTCTCGTCACCGACGCGGACGCCTGAAGCTGTCGGTGAGCCTGAGACGTTGTACGTGACCAAGTCCGCCATGCCGAGGTAGAGGTAATGCTGGTCGGAATCGACGCTTACCTTCACCGGCTGCGTAACCACGACAACATCTCGTGCAGCTTCCACCGTCTGCCCCCGAAAGTCATTCGAGGTGGCCTCCACGATCAAACGAGCAGTGCCATCTTTGAGCTGTGGAGTGCCCTTTACTCCTGCGGTGAACTTGAGTGTGTGCTCCGGCGCGCCACGCAGCCAGCGAAAATGGCGAACGGGATGTTCCACCTCCGCCAGCTTGTAACGTTCGCCATTCTGCTCAATGTATGCGGCAGCGCGACGGATCCCATGAGGATCGGCCAGGGTCACTGTCACAGGGGTTGCGTGGCCAATCGTCTTAAGCGAAGCCGGAAGCGTGACGACGGGCGCCGTTGAGAAAGTGAAAAGAAGGATGAACGCAAGAACAATGAGTGTAAAAAGAATTCCGAGAGCGGCTCGCATTGGGAAAATCCAGAATAGCAGGTGTCACCCTGCGAAATAGGAAGGGGTTCCCTAAGCGGAAACCCCGACTTTTTGCGGATTAAGTAATTTTCGTTGTCACCAAACTGGCCACCCGGCAGGTGAACCTCTCGTCCAAGCTGCCAGAATCCATTTCATTCCGGGGTTGCACCATGCTTCGAAAGACTTGCTCTGGCCTTTGGGCCATAACCGTTGCCCTTGCACTCGCAGCCTGTGGAGGAAGCTCCTCCTCGAATTCATCTACGTCAAGCAATAGTCCCTCGCCTTCCGCCTCTCAACCCGGAGGCAGCGGCAACTCTGGCGGGAGTGGCGGAACCGGAGGTTCAGGAACAGGATCCGGCGGCGGAAGTGGTAGTGCTAATTCGGGAACCACTCAGTACGTGTATGTCGCGAATCAGGAAACGTTCAATGTCTCTGGCTATAAGGTCAATGCCGACGGTACGCTTACGCCAGTACCCGGATCGCCGTATTCTGTGCCGGGCAGCGCTCCACACATTTTCGATCCGACTTATTTGGCGGTGGTCGGCAATTTTCTCTATGCTTCAGGTTCTGATTCCAGCAGCAGCAACGGCATTACCGGATTCAAGATCAATTCGGCTGATGGCAGCCTGACCAGGTTCAATGCCAGCCAGGGAGACGCAGGCGCGTATCAATTCTTGTCTGCGGACAGGCAGCGTGGAATCATCTACGCGTCGGGCGCCGGTCCACAGGCCAAAGGCTCCTCGAATCTCATTGCGGGAATTTCGGCATTCAAGGTCAATAGCGACGGAACACTGACGCTAACCGGCGGCCAGGTCCAGCCGGTCACAGCTACGCCGCCCGGCACAACTCCAGTAGCAGGTTCATTGGCAGTCGACACCCAGGGGCGCTTCCTATTTGACTTCTTCTTTAACAAGATTCATGTGTTCCCGCGGAATGCGGACGGCTCGCTTGGAATGGAGGTGTCAGGCTCACCCTTCACTGCAGGGACTCCATACACCTTCTCGTCGCCCGACGATGCAAACGCCTGTTTCCTGGATGATCAGGATCCCGTAATCGTTGCCGACAATGCAGGCAGGTTCGTGTACACCAGCTGTGATGCGAATGCCGAGGTCGACGTATTCTCTGTCGCGAATTCTGGACAACTTTCGTTAGTTGGAACCGTTCCCAATTCGGGGCCACAAAGCGAGCTTAGTTCGCTGGCGCTTTCGCACGATGGCTCAGTATTGTTGGGTACTCAGGAAGAGCGAAACCAGGTTCTTGCGTTCAGCATCGATCGCAACACCGGCATGCCTGCGTTGGCTTCGACGATCTCCGCGGGCACAAGGCCGAATAGCGCGGCCGTAGACGTTAGCAATCACTTCCTGTATGTGACCAACGGGTCATCGAACATCAGCAAGAACAACGACCACGAGGGATCGAGCAATATGTCCGAGTACATGGTGACGCCGGCCGGAATGATGACACAACTCCCCGGCTCTCCGATCGCGACAGGCGCTGCGCCGAAGGCGGTGGTAGTGGCGTCGTTCTAGAGCGGAGTTGTTATGTCACCAGCACCTTGATGTCGGGGAAGCCCATTAGCTTAAGGATGAAATAGTTGACTGCGGCTTCTCCCGGATCGTCGGAAAAGCAGACAAGCTCTGCATATCTCGGAACCCCGGCCTTGGCCAGCACGTTCCAGATGTCCTTCGCCGCCTTTGGCGTCCCGTCGGCATTGAGCAGGTCGGTGTAGGCTACATGGACAACCTTCCCATCCTGGTTCTTCGCAGGGATCTCCTTACCTGAAGCGATATAGACCTTGGGATACGCTCCATGTGTGCTCTTCGGGTCGGTAATGACGATCTCTTTGCGGAAGTTCTCGGGATAGGAGGTCGGAGGAATCGATAAATCATGCGGTCCCTTCTTGGGAGCCACGACGGTCGCATCCTTCTTGAGCTTTTGCCCTTGCTTCGTCCATGTGTCCATGGAGTCCATGAATAGCGTTACTTTCGCCTGTCCGAGTTTTTCGAGCATGACGAACGCCAAGGCCGACTCTTTCGTTAGTCCCGACCCTGAGACTACAACCGCCTCATCCGAGGCATTTACACCAGCCGGACCCAGAATTTGGGCCAGCTTGGCAGGATTGGCAACATTACTCTTGAAGACATCTCCAGCAATGTTGAGCGCAAAAGGTATGTGTCCCTCATTGAATGCCTCTGCAGGCCGGACATCCACTATGCTGACTGGCGCGCCCAGGAACCTCCGGATCATCTGGCCGCTCCAAAATTGTAGCCAGCCTGTTTCCCGCATCAGGTACGGCGCGTCGAACGTCCAGTATGGCAGTTGTCTTTGATCGGAGAGCCATCCCAGCTCCGATTCCGGATAGAGTTTCACTTTGGGATAGTCCGCCAGGAACTTGGCCGCAAAAAACGGCACGGTGGCGGCGACTCCGCCTCCGCAGTAGGTATAGATCTGCTGATCAGGCCTAACGCCCAGGTAAGCCAGCATCTTTTTTATCTCTTCAGGCGACTTGAAGGTCTTGTCAGGATTGTAAAAATCTTCGCTCGGCGCCATGATCCCGTTGGGAATATGCCCAGCCCGGTCGAAAGGAGCGACTGCGCCGAAATGCCAGTTGGGATCTAGTCCCTCCACCAGAGCATTATGCGTCGTGTCGCCGGATGCGGTAAGAACCTCAGGTAGCCCGCCTCGCAGGTCGTCTTTCAATTTCGTGACTTTAAAGGAACCATTCTTCGGTCCGGGAGAAATGTCTTTGGTTACCGGCAAGCTTTGTTGCTGCCACTTGAACAGCCCGCCATCCAATATGAAAAGGTTCTTTTCGGGAATGCCGTGATAATCGAGATCGAAGAAGAGCCTGGTAGCCAGTTGATCGCCGCCTTTGTCGTATATCACTACTTTCTTTTCTCGGCCGATTCCCCAGGACTGAAAGTACTGTTCCACCTTTGCATCCGATATTCCTCCAAATCCATAGGCGAACAGGTCGTAGATGTTGACGCCGACGGCGCCGGGAATATGTTGCTTCGCGTAGGTTTCAGGCGAGGCATCGAGTATTACCACATCGGAGTTGTTGAGATTTTTTGCAAGCCAGCCAACGTCGACAAGATTGCCTCTCACACCTTCTTCCGCGAGTGCTGGAATCGCCTGTGCCAGTAGCAGCAATCCCAGGAAAGTAAAAACCGCGCCGTGCTTGAAAAACCTCAACATGTCAGCCTCCTGTTGGCCAATCGTTTCCTGGCAGATCTTCCCGGTTATCCGACACTCGGAGCTTGCACTTCAAAGACGTTCCGGCGTCCCTGAAATTAGCAGGTAGTCATCTGCGAAAGGGGATCGATGTAGATGTACGCGAACCGCACCCCGCCAGTTCCGATTTTTTTGCACTCATGGGGCTTGACAGGAGAGATGCATTTAAACGAATCAGAGAAGGGCCGCCACCCACCCGAGGGTTGTACGAAGAAGGCTTGGAAAACGCAGAAAGCGAAATAACCCCTGAAACCATCAGTCCGAAACAAAGACCCTGGGCTTATAAGGTTTTCGTGTTCTCCCACCAAACACCCGCGCGAGGGCGGGCAGCGGTCCCTTTCGTATCGATTCTTTCAGGTTCTACTTCACCCAATCACCCGATGGCCCCGATCACGCGATTCCTACGCGGCTCCCGATTTCTGAGGCTCGGGCTCTGCTACGAGTTTGCTTACGCGGACGCGTTCTATACGACGGTCGGTGGATTCGAGCACGTCGAAGCGCAGGCGGTTGTGTTCGACGTATTCGCCCGGTTGCGGGATTCGGCCGGCGATTTCGCTTATCAGCCCGGCCACGGTTGTAGCCTCAACATCGCTCGGGCGGTAATCGAACAGCTCTTCGAGCATGTCGAGATCGGTTGCGCCCGGTAGGACATAGGAGCTCTCGCTCTCGCGCACGATCTGCGGACGGCGCTCGTGCTCGCTGCCGATGTCCCCAACGATCTCCTCGAGCATATCTTCCAGCGTGACCAGGCCGGCTACGCCGCCGTATTCATCGATCACGATTGCCATCTGGATCTTCTCGCGCTGCATTTCGCGCAGCAGCTCGCTCACCTTTTTCATTTCGGGAACGAAGGGCAGGGGACGCATGAGTTTCGCGACTATCTGGGTGCGGGCGTCTTCGTCGCGAATCTGCAGCAGGTCCTGGGCGAAGACTATGCCCTGGATGTGGTCGAGATCAGGGTCGTAGATAGGGATGCGCGAATGCGGCTTCTTCTGCAGCAATTCGGTGAGCTGCTCGATGGTCGTGCTGGCAGGGACGGCGAGCATGTCAGGGCGGGCAGTCATGATCTCGCGCACGATCTTGTCGCCGAACTCGACTACCGATTGAATCAGCTCGCGGTCGCTCTCTTCGAGAATGCCCTCTTCTGTGCCCGCTTCCAGCAAGGCATCCACAGCCTCGGAGGGATGCTCCTGCTCCCCGGTTTCCTGCGGCTCTGCCAGCGATGCTACCGACATGCTGAAGCCTAGAAGGATCGTGAGCGGCAGCGCCAGCCAGATCAGCAGTTTCAGAACAGGAATAAACTTTGCCAGCCAGTCTCCACGAGTGCGGATGAACAGCAAATATGGGATCAGGCGATTAAAGATAACGATGATCAGGACAATGGAAATCGCCGCCTGAGCGATCTCCCCCCACGTCCAGCGGCCTGCCATGAAAGTGGCGTAGCCGAGGATCAATGCAATCGCAGCGGTGAAGAGCTGGGAGAGCAGTTGCATCGACAACGCCGCCCGCGCCGAGCTTACTCCCAGTTTCGTCTCAACCCGCAGCTCGTATGCCTCGATGTTTTCTTCAAATTCGCGCGAGAGAATCTTTCCCTTTTCGGCATAGAGGCGCTCCACGTAGGAAGCCAGCGCCAGCAGGGCGGAGAGGATCACGAGGGCGATGATGATGGCTACGAGCATCGCACTCTCCTCAAGGTCGGGCGCACTTGTCCGTGGGATTTGAACACAGAGGGCACGGAGGACACAGAGGCTGGTGAATGATTGGTTCTCTCGATCAGTCCTGTCGGCAATTTCAATTTGGCGCGCAGTTTTTGTTCCAGCGCGGCCATTTTACCCTTATCCGACTCATGATCGTAGCCTGCCAGATGGAGCAGACCATGGAGCAAAAGGATCTTACATTCAGTTTCCAGCGAGTGCCCCAGCGCCTTCGCGTTGCTTCGGGCGATTTCCCTGGAAATCGCAATATCGCCGGCCAGCTTAAATTTCCTATTCTGGGCCGCTGGAAATGACAACACATCGGTCGGCTTATCTTTGCCGCGGAACTCCTGATTCAGGCGGCGCATCTCGGCGTCGGATGTGATGAGGACGTTCACCTCTCCGGAAATTCCCACCGCTCGCTGGGCGGCGCGCAGGAAACGCTGCAGACCTGTGCCTTTGATTTGGGAGCTACTGCCGGGATGGTCTGGGTCGCGCATGCGGGGATCGTTACAGAGAACGGGGCAGAATCGGGTGATCGGGCCATCGGATCATCGGATGAACTAAGAATCGAATTGGTAGCTGCATCGCTTGCGCCTTTTGGGCCACAAGAATCGCGAGATCACAAAATTTTGCCGAAATGCCATTGGTTCACTTCACCCGATGGCCCGATCACCCGATGGCTCTATTGCTCCAGCACTGGCGGGGTCGTCCGCTGCTCCACAAGCGGCTCCGTCGCGGTTGTCGATGACAACAATGATAGCTGTTGCTCCATGCGTTGTTTATGGTCGTCGTAGGCGCGGATGATGCGTTGCACCAGAACGTGGCGCACTACGTCGCCTTCGTCGAAGAAGTTGAACGATATGCCGTTGACGCCTTTGAGGACTTCGGCGGCTTCAATCAGTCCGCTGCGGCGTGCGTTGGGCAAATCGATCTGCGTGATGTCACCGGTAATTACCGCCTTGGCATTGAAGCCGAGACGGGTGACGAACATCTTCATCTGCTCCGAGGTCGTGTTCTGTGCCTCGTCGAGAATGATGAAGCTGTCGTTGAGCGTGCGTCCACGCATGAAGGCGATGGGAGCGATTTCGATGATGTTGCGCTCGAGATAGCGATCGATCTTCTCCTGGTCGAGCAGATCGTAGAGTGCGTCATATAGTGGTCGCAAATAGGGATCGACTTTTTCCTGCAAAGTGCCGGGCAGGAATCCGAGGCGTTCGCCGGCTTCCACTGCCGGACGCGCGAGGATAATGCGGCTCACCTGCTTGTTCACGAGTGCGGCAATGGCCATGGCGACGGCAAGGTATGTTTTTCCCGTACCGGCTGGCCCGATGCCGAAGACCATGTCGTTCTTTTCGATGGCCTCGATATAACGGCGCTGATTCAGGCTCTTGGGCTGCACGACTCGTTTGCCGAAGGAGCGCTGCCGTCCGGCTTCGGCGAGTCCGCGCAGTGTCGCCGTGGGATCGGAGATCACGATCTTCAGCATCGATCCAAGATCGCCGTTGTAAAAGGTGTATCCGGACTTGCGCAAGTGCTCGTAGTCGGCGAAAACCTGCTCCACGCGGGCTAAGTCGCGGGCGGCGCCTTCGAGGAAAATGTGGTCGGAGCGAAGGTCGATGGAGACGTTCAATCCACCTTCGAGCAGATGAAGGTTTTCATCCCTGGTACCAAACAGGGCCTCCAGGTTCGGAGTGATCTCAAGCTGCTTATTCATCGATAACTTAGGGTTCGTCCTCCCAGAAGGGGAAATGCGCAGAACGGCACGCGTTCCGCGTTATCGCGATCACAGTTGTTGGCTGAGTCGAGCAGAGGAACTGCGGAATGTCGTCCACGTACGTGGAGCACATCCATCGGGCGTAGAGTATCCCCGGTTTGCCTCGAAGTCAATAAACGGAGTCTCAATTGTTCATTGTCCTTCTGGACGCTCCGTCGACCGCAAATTTCCGCTTTGTGAATGGTCGATTTCAAATATTTATTAGATGCTTTGGTGCCTTGAAACGGCACGGGGAATGGCGCCGGTGAACGCCTGAGCGCGTCCGCAGAGACGCTGAAAGGCAGTCCTGAAGGCACTACGTTTGCACTTATCCCCGCTATTTGGTTTTCATACGGCATTCTAAAGACCTCAACAGCCTGGTAAAGACGCAGCATGCTGCGCGCCTAGCAGGCGCGTAACGGCGCTTAAGCGGTGCTCTGGTGCCTTAAACGGTGCTCCCAAGTGCCTCGAATCCGCGTTCTAATGCCCCAAAACTGCGCATTCGCTGCCTCAAAATCGCTGTTCTTAGGCCTGATTCGGTTTGACGGAACGATCCTAACGCGTGTTAAAATCAGGTGTTTACGCGCCAAATCCCACCCGATTTAGGCAATTTAAGCTCCCTTAAAGGAACAAAGTAAGGCATGGCAAACCATTTTTCCGCGCTGAAACGCGCTCGTCAGACCGAAAAACGTACGCTCGTAAACCGCGCAAACAAGTCCCGACTGCGCACAGCGCTGCGCGGATTGCGCGAGGCAATCGCTAAACCCGACGCCAAAGCTGCGCAATCGAGCTTCGGAGCGACGGTTTCGGTGATCGATAAGGCCGTCCAGAAGGGCACAATTCACAAAAATACCGCGTCCAGGTACAAATCTCGGCTCAGCGCAAGGCTGAAAACCGTCGCGGCAAAGTAGATTAGCTGGCAAATAGACGTTGTTTTTGCGCCTCAGAAAGTGCAATGGCAGCCTCGTTAAGGCTGCCATTCTTGCTTTAATCGTCTTTGATTACGTGGTTCCGGCCGCCCTCGACCGGTACACGGACAACGATTCGACGCCTTCTAGCGGGACCAAAAGGAGTCTGATCGCGCAATTTTGATAACAAAAGAAATATTCCAGGTACGCCACGCGGTTCTTTGACGTCTTGTACCGGCCGAGGGCGGCCGGAACCAACCTAAGCAGAACCTGAAAACCTCAGTTTTTTTCGGATTTTTCGCGCTCTCGGGCCAATAAATTCTCTTTTCGGTCTAGTCCCCAACGATATCCACCCATTCCGCCGTCGCTCCGGACTACGCGATGGCAGGGGATAAACACCGCAACATTGTTAGTCGCGCACGCTCTGGCGACCGCTCTGCGGCCCGATTCCCCGCCCAAATTCTTTGCAATTTGCGAGTAAGTGCGAGTCTCTCCCGCTGGAATTCGCTTGAGTTCTTCATAAACTCGTCTTTGGAAAGCAGTTGCGCGAACGTCAATCGGCAGCTCGGGGAGCTCAACTTCCCCTTCCAGACGGCGCAAAAGGTTGCTCATCCACTCGCGAAGTTCGCCGCCCGAGTGCACAAGTTCCGCTTTGGGATATTCGCCTTCGAGCTCCCGAACCAGTCGGGCAGGATCATTTCCCAGTTTGACACCGCAAATGCCCTTTTCCGTGACTGCTAACAACGCTCTTCCGGCCGAATAAGGTGCGATTGCATAGCGAATTCGCATGCCGAATCCGCCTTTTACGTAGGCTGCAGGCGTCATTCCGAGCCTTTCATTGGAATGCTCGTAAACCCTGCTGCTGGAGTTGTATCCGGCTTCATAGATCGCGCTGGTCACATCCCGGCGGAATCGGAGCGCGGTTTTGAACAAAGAAAGCCGGCGCGCCTCGGCGTATTGCTTGATCGTGATCCCCGTACTGTGCTTGAAAGCGCGATCCAGGGTGCCGGGATTCATCTTCAACTCTGCGCCTAACTGCTTCATGGGCAGCGGCGAATCCACATTTTTCTCCACCGCGCGGCAGACGTTCCGGACCAACTCAAGCTTTCCGGAACTCCGTAATTCACGCGGTTTGCAGCGCAGGCACGCGCGGAATCCGGCGCGCTCGGCGCTTTCAGGATCAAAGAAGAACTGCACGTTTTCCGGTTTTGGGCGCCGCGATGGGCACGACGGACGGCAATAGATGCTTGTTGTGCTCACTCCGTAGTACAAGGCGCCATCGAATTTGCGGTTGCGGGCGACTACGGCGTCCCAAAGTTCGGCTGGATTGCTGATTTGCGTCACGGCTGCGGTGCTCATGAAGGCACTTTATGTTAGCTCTATCGGATGTCGCTATCCGGATTTCGACGCTAAAGCCGTTTTTGCCGTCTTGTCATTCTGAAGCCGCGCAATTTGCGGCGAGCAATCCATGTCGTGCCTATGCGTTGCAGGTTCTCGAAGATTGAGGCTTTGGTGGAGAAGGCCGCAGTTGCGGCTTGCGCATACCGCATGGAACCCTGTCGGGATTCCTCGCGCAAGAAAGCGCGCTTCGGAATCACAGACAATGGATAAAGGCTACTTAATCTCGTTCACCGGCAACTGAGTCCCAAAGTCCTGCCCATTCGGCGCCACTGCACGAGCTACGATCGACGTAAACGCCTGCTTGTACTCCGGATACTGCTGCGCCAAGGCCTTAATGAAAGCCATGTTTTGCTGGAAAGTCTTTACTTGGTCGGAGATGTCGGGCAAGGAGTACTTGTAAACCAAGTTCAAACCCTGCTTTTCGTCGGGCACAACAAAGGCTTGGACGATGTTGTAAGTCTGGCCGTTCAGGGTTAAAGGCACCGGTTGCTGTGGATTCTGCGGAATATCCTTCGGGATCGATGCCTGCTGCTCCTCATAAAGCTTTTCCAGTTGCGGCGTACTCATGAAGTTGACGGGAGCGAGGAGGTCGCTAGCCGTCAAGTAATAGAAGAAAGACACATGTTGACTGCCTTGCTTTTTGTAGTCGCGGGCCTGAACCCAGTACCAAAGCCCGTCATGGGGGCCCACTTGGCGCGCTTTTGCATAGTATCCGGCCAGCTTCCACTGGCTGCCTTCCTGCTGCAGGATGTAGGTGATCGTGAATGGCTGCTTCGATCCAGTTACGTCCTGAATCGCAACTGAGTATTTTCCGGGCGGCAATCCGGGGATCACAAATGACGATCGCTGCAGCGAATTGAAGGTTCCACAGTAGAATTCCGCGCGCTCGTAGGCTTGAGTGCCGGGCGCGTCCAGGACCCATTCGTTGCGAATACTTGCGTGGCCGCCGGCGATCTTGTCTTTGTTCGCCTGAACAACGTTCGCAATTCCTTGAAAATTATTGGCGATTGCAGCGATCGAATTCTGCTGCATTGCGCCGGCGTTACCCGCTGCGGCAGCGTTGAACAGCTGTTGCACTGCCGATTCAATACCTGCACGCGCACTGGCGTCCATATCCGACGCTGTAGAGCAGCTTTCTGCTGCTTGTGCCGAGGTTACAAATGCAGCTGAAACCGATAGAAAAAGCGCGCCAAGAAATCGTAGATAAATTCGAATCATGTTCCTCTCAAGAGCAAAAAACACCGCTGACGGCCAGCAGCTTCTTGGATTGGTAAGATGCGAAATCCTGCAACTCGGATAGTATTCGGCGTTCTCTCATACAAGTGGCTCGATTTGCTGGTGAGCTACCTTGTCTTTGGAGTAGCATAAACCCGCGTGTCCAGAAGTGCTTCCATCACCGGTTTTGGCCTGTTGCTAGTCTCTACTACGATTCTCAGCAGCCAGCAGACGCAAAGTACTGCACCGCCGGCGGGGCAGCCAGCCCAGCCTTCCTCTTCCGTCTATGGCCGAATGCGCCGCGTTGGGCCTACGCAGGCGCAACGGCAAACAACGCAAGCTCAACAGTTCCCCAGTCCGGCACAGCAGTTTCCGCCTGATCAGGCTGCTCCAGCTTCGACCGGACAACGTCCGCCAATGAGTTTTCCTCACGCGTCTGCGCCGCCAGACCAGGCAGCGCCGCCGGCTCAAACTGCTCCGGCACAGAAACCATCTGTGCCATCGCAGCAACCAGCGGTGCTGCAGAGTCCCACGCCACAGCCCCAGCAGCCTTCGGGAGCCGAACAACAGCCGCCGAATCCTCCGCGTGTCAGCCTTATGGGAGGACTGCTTACAGTAGCGGCTGAGAATTCGACGTTAGCTGACATCCTCAAGGCGATTGAAACGGTGACTCACGCGAGTTTGGAGGGCACGCAGCCGGATGCTGAGCGGGTTTTTGGGCAGTTTGGACCTGGAGCTCCGCGGCAGGTCTTGAGTTCGATTCTGAGCGGCTCCCACTATGATTTCATCCTGGTGGGCGCGGTTGATGATCCGGGCAGCGTGGAGCGCATTATGCTCAGCCCACATGGGACTGCTCCCGTCGTTCGCGGCGGCCCAAACCAAGTTATGGCGCGCCAGAATCCCACAGCTAGCCAGGACGAAGAGGACAACGACGTCGCCGGCCAGTCAGAGATCCAGCAACAACCACCGCCACCACCGCCAGCTCCTTCGGAGCAGGTCCAGTCTCCTTCCGGACAACAACAGCCGCAGGTAAAGACTCCGGAACAATTGCTGCAGGAACTCCAGCGTCTCCGGCAACAGCAGCAGCAACAACAGCAGCAAGCACCCGGAACTGTTCCGCGGTAGGCCTCTCTTACAAGTGCTAAGTTCATGCCGTAAAAAGAAAAAGCCCCGCGGGGGAGGCTTGATCTTTGGGGAGGTAACGTCGTTTGTAAGGAACTTTTAGCTGGCAGCGTTGGCCGGAAATTCAATCACAGTGGCTGAAGCTTTGGCAGGCTTGCGGTTCATCGCCCGCAGAATCGCACTAACGGCCACATACCCTGAATAGACGCCCAGAAACATTGCAGAAACAATCGTGGCAAAAACGATGGTGCTGAGAATAATGTCATTCACCGTGGCCGAACTCACCAATTGAGGATTCACTATCTGACCGCCTTTGGATGTCGATGCGCAGAAACCAGTTGTTCAACTCTGGCTGATCGGCACATTCTGCTACTGAACTAGGAAAATGCATCCGTCTCCGTAGTTCATGTACCCAGAGTGCGTGCCCACAACTTTTACTGTTATGCGCCAAGTAATTGAATCCAACCAGATTACGCAGGTAATGCCATAACACGATCGTCACCAACAGCGACCGACAGCGAGAAGGCAACTCTAACCCGCGTTGACGCTGCTAGATGTTGACAACTAAGATACGGATGTAAAGTTGCGCCCATCGCTCAACGAAGTCTTCTGTAGGTCTGCACTTTTTTAAATGGCAATTACCTCGATCCGGGTCCGCGGGGCTCGGCAGCACAACCTGAAAAACATTAACGTCGAGATCCCACGCAATACCCTGACTGTAATTACAGGGCTTAGCGGCTCGGGCAAGTCGTCGCTGGCGTTCGACACCATCTACGCTGAGGGCCAACGGCGATATGTCGAAACGCTATCGGCATACGCGCGCCAGTTCCTCGATCAGATGGAGCGGCCAGAGGTTGACGCCATCGATGGACTCAGCCCATCCATCGCTATTGAGCAGAAGACTACGACCCGTAATCCGCGCTCGACAGTAGGCACAATCACTGAGATTTATGACTATTTGCGCCTGCTTTATTCTTCGGTTGGCGTACCGCATTGCCCGAAATGCGGACGCGAAATCAGCCGGCAATCGGCAGAACAGATTGTGCAGCAGGTGATGTCGCTCAAACCGGAAGAGCGCGTCATGTTACTCGCTCCGATCGTGCGTGGTCGGAAAGGCGAGTTCAAAAAGGAATTGGAGAAGCTGGCGCAGCAAGGCTACACGCGCGCGCGAATCGACGGAGAGCTACGCAGTCTTGATGGCGGCGAAGATGGACTTGACGAGATCAAGCTCGATAAGCGCAAGAACCATACCATTGAGGTTGTAGTCGATCGGCTACTAGTAAAGGCTGGAATCGAGAAGCGGCTGGAGAATTCAGTCGCAACCGCCATGAAGCTCGCCGATGGACTTGTGATTCTGGCGGTTGTCGACGGCGAAGAACGCTTGTACTCCGCCAAAATGGCTTGTCCCGAGTGCGGAATCAGCGTGCCCGCGCTAGAACCACGATCGTTCTCTTTCAACAGCATTTATGGTGCGTGTCCGGAGTGCCACGGGCTTGGCAGCAAATACGATTTCGATCCTGCGAAGCTAATCGTCGATTGGTCAAAGCCTCTGCTTGAAGGCGCACTAGGACCAGGCTCCGGCTCGACCTATCTGCAACGGCTAATTGAAATCGCCGCACAGGTCTACAAACTGGATTTAAGCATTCCGTTTGAGAAGCTGCCCGCGGAGCAGCAGAATCTGCTTCTGTATGGGCCTCCGGAGCGTGAAGCTGCGCGCAGTGGATTCCATGGGATTCTGGCATTCCTGAAGCAGAACCTGGAGGAGTCATCATCGGAAAGCTATCGCGAGTGGCTGCTGGAGTACATGTCTGCCACAACCTGTCCGGTGTGTCAGGGCAAACGCCTGCGTCAGGAGAGCCTTGCAGTGCGCGTGAATGGCATCGGCATCGCTGATTTCACGGGAATGCCGGTATCGCATGCTCTACAAGCATCGCAAAAAATCAAACTCGACCAACGCGGACAGATTGTAGCGGGACGCGTGTTGCGGGAGATCGCTGAGCGCTTGCAATTCCTGAATGCAGTTGGACTGGGATACATCTCGCTCGATCGCTCCGCGGCAACGCTATCAGGTGGAGAAGGCCAGCGCATACGTCTCGCCACTCAGATCGGCTCGAAGCTGCGCGGGGTGCTCTATGTGCTCGACGAGCCGTCGATTGGACTACATCATCGCGATAATAACCGGTTGATTGCTGCGCTGGAATCACTGCGCGACCTCGGCAATACGGTACTCGTGGTTGAACACGATGAAGAAACGATTCGTCGCGCCGACTACGTAATTGATCTTGGTCCCGGTGCCGGACGCCATGGCGGAGAACTGGTCGCACAAGGCACTCCCGAGGAGATAGAGCGCGCACCCGAATCATTAACCGGCAAATACATCTCCGGCGAAGTGAACATAGGTGCTCGCTTCGAACCTCGTCAGACAAATGGCAAGGCCATTACGGTTTTGGGAGCGCGCGAGAACAACCTCAAGAGCCTCGACGTGAGTTTTCCCCTCGGAGTAATGACCGTGGTCACTGGTGTGAGCGGCTCCGGGAAGTCCACGTTGGTGAATGACATTCTGTATCGCGCGCTGGCGAAGACCCTTTACCACTCACGCGAAGAGCCCGGAGCCCATAAGGGTGTTGCGGGAATGGAGAGCATCGATAAGGTCATCCGCATCGACCAGACACCAATTGGGCGAACTCCACGATCGAATCCCGCTACGTACACCGGAGTGTTTACTCAAATTCGCGATCTCTACTCGATGCTACCGGAATCGCGCGAGCGCGGATACAAAGCGGGGCGCTTCTCGTTCAACGTGAGCGGCGGACGTTGCGAGGCCTGCCAGGGAGAAGGCCAGCGCCGCATTGAAATGAATTTCCTGCCGGACGTGTATGTCCTATGCGAGGTCTGTGGTGGGAAGCGCTACAACCACGAGACTCTTCAAGTCCGCTACAAAGGACAGTCAATAGCCGATCTTCTGGAAACATCGATAGCCGATGCCCTGCCGATTCTTGAAGACATTCCGCAAGTTCGCCAGAAGCTCCAAACGCTCGTTGATGTGGGACTTGGCTACATTCAACTCGGACAGTCCGCGGTAACGCTTTCAGGCGGCGAAGCTCAGCGCATAAAGCTGGCGCGGGAGTTGAGCAAACGCCAAACTGGACGCACTCTGTATCTGCTCGACGAGCCTACGACAGGCCTGCACTTCGAAGATGTAAAGAAACTGCTGGATGTGTTGCATCGGCTCACTGATCTGGGCAACACGATCATCATCATCGAGCACAACCTGGATGTAATCCGGAACGCCGATTGGATCATCGACTTGGGTCCGGAGGGCGGAGAAGACGGTGGAAGACTGGTCGCTCAAGGTCCTCCGCAGCAGATAACACGCGTGAAAAAGTCATATACCGGAATCGCGTTGGCAGAGTACATGGCCCATGCGAAGTGGGCGGCCTACGGAGGTTCTTCACCACGGAGAGACAGACGCGCGGAGAACAGCACTTGAGGTGAATCTTTCTGTTTCCGTAACGGCAAATGAAACCCAATTCCATGCCCGAACCCGCTCTCCTCTGGTTTTCTCCTGCCTCTGTGTCTCCGTGGTTCAAAGGTTTGCTATCGTGTAGATTCAACTCAGCTCATTGTGCCGTTGACTCCCGATCCTTCAGTCGATCCGTCAGAGAATCCGCCGACAGAAGTTGCGCTCTCTGAATCGGTCGAGCCTCCTCGCACTGACGAAAATCCGCCGTGGGGAATACTGGCAGTCTTACTGATCGCAATATTCAATTTCCTAGCCTTCAATCTGATCGCTGTGACTTTCTTTGTTGCGATTCACGCGATCCCGAGATTCAGGGGATTATCGCTGGAAGCATTCACACAATCTCCTCTTGCCCTAGTACCGCAGATGGTGAGTTATGTCTTGGCCGTTTTCTTTATGGTGCTAGTGGTGCAAAAGGGCACTCCTGAGTCTTTTTGGTCCGCTGTAAAGTGGAATTGGCCAAGCCGAATCGCGTTTCTGATTCTCGCCGGAGTTGGCTTGCTCGGGGTTGCTCAGCTGTGTTCGGCGCTTTTGCCTATCCCTAAGTCGCTTCCGATCGACAGGTTTTTTCGCTCCACTCATGCAGCGTGGGTTCTGGCGGTCTTTGGGATTTTCGTCGGGCCCTTCTACGAAGAGTTGCTGTTTCGCGGCTTCTTATTCCCTGCTCTTCGACGATATTTGCCCCTTGTCGCTTCGGTCGTAATCGATGGGCTGCTGTTCGCGCTTTATCACGGGCCACAACTTGCATGGTCATGGGCACCGATGCTGCTGATCTTCGTGGTCGGCTCTGTACTCACGATTGTGCGCGCCCGCACTGGATCGCTAGGTTCTGCATTTCTGGTTCACAGTACCTACAATGCATTCGACTTCGTGCTGATCTTCGTCGCTACCGATGGATTCCGGCATATGGATAAGCTAAGGTAAAGCAGCATTCGGCACTCAGCATTCAGCCTTTCACACTTTTTCTGTGACAATACTTGCTTCTGACCTCATGATCGGAAAACTCTGCTCCTGCCCGGCAGTTGAGCGGCTGAATGCTGAGTGCTGAGTGCTAATGTATCTTGCATGCCCAACTCACGCGAACTTCTGCTGAACATGCTCGCGCGCAAGTCGTTTCAGCTTGGAGAATTCAAGCTTTCTTCAGGTGGAACAAGCGACTATTACATCGATTGCCGCACTACGACACTGGATGCGGAGGGAATGCGCCTCACTGGCCGCGTTTTTTATGACGTGATTCAGGCCAAAAAATGGAGGCCGCGCGCTGTTGGTGGCATGACTCTCGGCGCCGATCCTATTGTTGCCGGCGTAGCACTCCTCACAGCGCAAATTGTACAAACCCGGGCGCCAGCCCGGCCGAAACCGGTGGATGTCTCGGAGTTCCTCATTCATGGCTTCCTCGTTCGCAAGCAGGAGAAAGCGCACGGAACCGCACAACGCATAGAAGGCTTTCACGAAAAGGGCTCTCGCGTGGTGATCGTGGACGACGTGTGTACAACCGGCTCTTCAACGATTCAGGCCATCGAAGCTGCGCGCGAGTTCGGATTCAATGTCGTCGGAGTGGCGTGTCTTGTTGAACGCGAAGAAGCCGGCGGACGTCCGGCAGTAGAAAAGGCCGCAGCGGGAGTTGAGTTTGTCTCTATTTTCAAGGCGATAGACGTGCGAACCGCGCACATTGCGCAAAAGGCCACAGCCTGAAAGCCGAAACCCTTTAGAATCTGAGGCATGGTTAAAACCCTCGAGTGGACCGACGCCGGCGTGCGTTTCATCGACCAAACGCGCCTGCCTACTGAAGAGATCTACGTTACCTGTCGCACTCACGCCGAGGTTGCTACTGCGATCCGCGACATGATCGTCCGTGGTGCGCCCGCGATCGGAGTAGCCGCAGCGATGGGTGTTGCGCTCGGCATGCGCAATTCGAAAGCCCAAAGCCACAACGCGCTGCGGTCTGAGTTGGAGCAGATTTGCAAGACGCTGGCCGCAACTCGCCCGACCGCGGTGAATCTCTTTTGGGGAATTGAACGGATGCGGGACCGCTTCGAGGAGCTTGCCTCCGCTTCAATTGATGAAGTCAAGCGCGCACTCATTCAGGAAGCGCAGGAGATGCACGCGGAAGACATTGCGGCGTGCCGAGCCATGGGGCGCAATGGCGCGGTGCTCATGCCGGCTTCGGGCGGTGTGCTTACGCATTGCAATGCGGGCGCACTCGCTACTTGCGGATATGGAACCGCGCTGGGAGTGATTCGCGCCGCCGTGGAAGCGGGTAAAAAGATCCATGTCTTCGCGGACGAGACGCGTCCTTTTCTTCAAGGGTCCCGCCTGACCGCGTGGGAACTTACCAAAGACGGAATCCCTACTACGGTAATTTCCGACAACACGGCAGGTGCCATGATGAAGCAAGGGAAGATCGACGCAGTTGTCGTCGGCGCCGATCGCATCGCCGCAAACGGAGATGTAGCAAACAAGATCGGAACTTATACCGTCGCTGTGCTGGCGAAGGAACACGGAATCCCATTCTATGTCGCTGCGCCATGGTCCACTATTGATCTGGCAACTCCAGATGGAGATCACATTCCAATCGAGGAGCGCTCTGCACGCGAGGTAACGCATCTGGCTGGAAAACAGCTCACTCCAGACGGAATTCGCGTAGAGAACCCCGCGTTCGATGTAACGCCGCGCCGTTATGTCACAGCCATCATCACGGAACGAGGCATCGCAAGGGCGCCTTATGGAGAGTCCCTTCTGGCGTTGGGCCGCGAAGCCGAGCTGCAGGCTACATTGAGTCATTGAGCATTCGTGCGCCAACTTGCTGTAGCACAAAGGCATCTTGACTTAGGGAGGAGCGAACACGATGCCGATCTCTACGAAGCTCACGGAACTTGCGACCAAACCCCTACCGAAGGTGATCAGCCCGGTAACGCATGCCGCTATCGACTGGAGTACTGCTGGTGCCTTTGCCATTGCCGGCACGCTGCTTTGGAAAAAGAACAAGCGTGCAGCCCTGGCTTCTTATCTGTGCGGCAACTTAATCGGAAGTCTTATTTTTCTTACTGACTGTCCAGGTGGGGTGTGGAAGAAGATCAGCTTCGAGACTCACGGCAATATTGATCCCGGAGTCTCTGCCCTGGTAGCTTCCATGCCGAATCTGCTCGGGTTCTCCGAAGAGCGCGAATCAAAACTCTTTCAGAGTATCGGAATTGGGCTTGCTGCAGTCAGAAGCCTTACGCGATTCGACGAGGGCTCCAGCAACGAGGAAACACGTCGTCGAGCAGCGTAGATTTTAGCGAAAATGCTTTTTCAAACCCGGTCGCCTCTGGCCGGGTTTGTCGTTTATACACATGGAACATTTGCCGCCATCTCTACGTATCCATGATCGAGGGAAAGTCTTCTCGCGTGCACCGCGGCGTATTATGTGAGCCGGCTCGAATCCCGCACCAAACTGGAGCATCTAGATCTACAAAGGCTATGGGAAACAATCTCAAGACGCTGGCATTGCTAACGGGCATGACACTGCTGCTGATGTTTGCCGGAGACGCGATCGGCAGATACCTGGGCACGCAGCATGGAATGGCGATAGGGCTGGCTGTTGCTGCTCTTGGTAATTTCATCAGCTATTTCTTTTCCGACAAGATTGCTCTTGCGATGTACGGGGCGCAGCCTGTAACGCGTGAAGATCTTCCTCGCGTGTACAACGTGGTCGAAAGAATGACTCAGCGAGTCGGCCTGCCCATGCCCAAGATTTACGTGATCCCGAATGAGTCGCCAAATGCTTTCGCTACGGGTCGCAATCCGTCGCATGCTTCAGTTGCCGTGACCAAAGGCATTCTCACTTTGCTCGACGATGAGGAGCTCGAAGGCGTTCTAGCCCATGAACTGGGACACGTTCGCAATCGGGACATTCTCATCAGCTCAGTAGCGGCGACTCTCGCAGGAGGCATCACTTTCCTGGCTCGTTCGGCGATGTGGGCCGGCATGTTCGGAGGTTACGGAGATCGCGATAACCGCGAACGCGGCGGTGGTGGATTTACCGCATTGTTGATGATCATTCTGGCGCCGATAGCAGCTTTACTGATTCAAATGGCAGTGTCACGTTCCCGTGAATACGAAGCCGACCATACCGGAGCCCAAACAACCGGCAATCCGTATGCCTTGGCCCGTGCCCTACAGAAGCTAGACGCCTATTCCAAGAGAATGCCCATGGTGGCATCGCCTTCAACCGCACACTTGTTCATCGTGGCACCGATGATCGGCGGAGACACTTTGGCGAGCCTGTTCTCAACGCATCCCCCGATTCCCAAGCGAATCGAGCGGCTGACCGGTCGTCCAGCTGACATGTTGTGAGGGACCTACCGCCAAGACAGACTGACCACAAAAGCATAAGAAGGAAGTTAAAGACTCAGGCGATCGCAGCGTTTTGCCCTTCATGTTCGTTCGCGTCCTTCGCGGTTCGCTTTTGTCGCTTTTCTCCTGCAAAGTCGGTTCGCGCAACCGTTCACTCACCATAGAGTTACTAACGGCTGCGAGGGCCTTCAGAAATCACAATCGGAGCGGTTACAATCACGCGAGATGCCTCGGCTGCTAGAAAACGACGTAACTTCCCTTCACGAGCGTGCCCGGCGTCTTGAGGCGGCTATTCGGTCGGTGATCCGTGGCAGTGATGAGGTAGTTCGACTCGGCTTAGTCGCGGTTTTTGCTCGAGGACATCTCCTGATTGAAGGCGTTCCTGGCGTCGGCAAGACTACTTTGGGGCAGACGCTTGCCCGTTCTCTCGATTGCACATTCCAGCGCGTCCAGTTCACCAGCGACATGCTTCCCAGCGACCTGCTTGGGACATCTGTTTACTCAGCCGCCGAAGAGCGCTTCGACTTCAAACCGGGCCCCGTGTTCACCAACGTCCTCCTGGCAGACGAGATCAACCGCACCACGCCGAAAACCCAGTCTGCGCTGCTCGAAGTGATGAATGAAGGCCAGGTCACTGTCGAGGGGCAGGCGCGTGAGGTACCGCAACCCTTCCTGGTAATTGCCACGCAGAATCCGGTTGAGCATCACGGAACTTATCCTTTACCGGAGTCGCAGATGGATCGATTCCTGATGCGGGTGCAAATGATGTACCCCGCTGCGGAAAGCGAGCGTGAGATCTTGCGTGCGCAAGCGGGAGCAGCGCGTCTGAACGAAGTCAGCCCCGTGCTCACTGGCGACGACGTTATTGAAATGCAGGAGCAGGTAAAGAAAGTTCGTGTCGATGAATCGCTGGTGAACTACACGTTGGAGATCGTGAATAAGACGCGCCAATCGGAGCAGCTTTCGTTAGGCGTTTCTCCTCGCGGGTCACTCATGCTCTACCGCGCTGCCCAAGCTATGGCCTTCATCGAGGGACGAAAGTTCACCACTCCTGACGATTTCAAGCGATTGGCCGTTCCCGTCTTTGCACACCGCGTAGTTGTAAACGCGCGCTATAGCTCCACACTTAAGGCATCAGAGCAAGCAGAACGTATCGTCAGCGACATTGTCGACAACGTGTCGGTGCCTTCGTGAAATGCAGTTCCTCGCGCGCTTCCTTCTCATTTTTTCGCTCGTAGTCTGGATTGGCGGCATCATCTTCTTTTCGTTCGTTGTAGCTCCAACAGTGTTTCGGGTTTTGCCCGCGCAAGAAGTCGCAGGCGCGATTGTAGGCAGCTCGTTGGGAGCCCTTCACCGAATCGGTCTCACTTGCGGAGTCGTCTTTCTGGGCGCCACATTCCTGGGGAGATTTAGCCAGGCGCGAGTCTTACGTGCACTTGTCGTGGTTATGCTGCTCTGTACCTCTTTCTCACAGTTCAGAATTACGCGGGAACTGGAGCAGGTCCGTGCTGCTGTTGGGGGTTCGATTCAGGCGCTTCCTCCCAAAGACGCGGGACGGGCGGCGTTCGACCGGCTGCACCAAATCTCTGTCATTCTCGAAGGAGTCGTGCTTCTGGCTGGAATCGGCGCTGTTGCGCTCCTCTCGCGCGAACCACGCCACTAACGGTTGCTTCGCAAACTACTCGACAATCATGGTGCTCTGGTGGTGTTCTAGTTGCATCCTGAGCTGCTGGATGCGTCATCCTATTCGGGACTTCATTGCGAATAAATAATTCAATTCGTCTCCTCCGTCGCTTGCGATTCGCAATCGGAACTGCTGCGATTTTATGTTTTGCATGGACTTGCTTCTGCGCTGCACAAACAGCGACTCGCCAGATTCAAGGCTCAGTTCAAGACAGTTCTCATGCGGCGATCAGTGATGCCAGGGTCACGTTGAAGCAAGGATCGTGGGAGTCGTCCACACTCACGGGAAGCGACGGTTCGTTCGCATTCAATACCAAAAGCGGTAGCGAGCTGGAAATATCCATAGCCGCGAATGGGTTCACCACAACACGCAGAACCATTCCCGAAGGTACTCGAGACGAGGATCTCGTCATAGTCCTTCAGCCCGAAACGGTCAGCACGAAAATTGAGGTTACTGCCTCGCGCACAACGTTATCAGTGGATGAAGCTCCGCAAAGCGTGCAGGTTCTGAATACGACCGAGATCCACACTAGCGGCGCTCTTGAAGTAGACGACGTCTTGCGCCAGGTTGCTGGATTCGATCAGTTCCGCCGCAGCAGCAGTCGGACCTCGAATCCGACCACACAAGGCGTGTCGATGCGGGGGATGGGATCGAGTGGTGCGAGTCGCGCTCTGGTACTCCTCGATGGCGTGCCAATCGCCGATCCGTTTGGCGGCTGGGTGAACTGGAGTCAGATACCTCGCGAGTCGCTCGAGAGCGCCGAGATCGCAAAAGGCGGCGCTTCTGATCTATACGGCGGACAAGCCCTTAGTGGCGTTGCTCAACTGCTGACGAAAACGCCGGAAGGAACTGATGCAAGCCTTGATCTCTCTTACGGCAATGAACGAACGCCAAACGCATCCGGTTATCTCGGACACAGCTTCGGAAAATGGCTTGCCTCTGGCGCGGCGGAATACTTTCGTACGGATGGATACATTCCGGTCGAGTTCTCGCAACGAGGTGCTGTCGATAACAATGCCAATTCACTTCATCGCAATGGCCAACTGGAAGTTCAGCGAGAGTTTTCACAGCGATCCCGCTTCTTCCTGAGCGGCCTTGGCTACGACGACTCGCGCCATAACGGAACGATCATCGAAGTAAATCGCACGCGGGCGTGGCAGGCAGTGACCGGACTTGACCTCGAGGGCTCCTCCGATTCGCTGTTGCAAATCCGCGGATACGGCGGAACCGAAACGTATCACCAAACGTTCGCCTCCGTTGCTGCCGACCGCAATAGCGAGACGCTGGCACGGGTGCAGCAAGTGCCCTCACGGCAGTTCGGTTTGAGTGCCCAGTACACGCGGGCGCTTGGCTGGAACACGCTGTTGGGCGGTGTGGAGTTTGCGCGTATCACGGGAGAAAGTGACGACGAAATCTTCACGCTGGGAAGACCTTCGAGCGTCGTGAATGCTGGCGGAATCATCCGTAACACCGGCGTTTTCGCCGAAGACATAGCGCGCATCACCGGACGCTGGCTGGTAACGGGAGTTATCCGCTTCGACGACTGGCAGACCGTGAACGGATTCAGCCGAACTGTCGCGCTACCCTCGGGCGCTACAGCGCCAACACAATTTGCCGATCGGTCAGAAACCGCGTGGAATCCGAAGCTCGCAACTACTTTCCGGGTAAACGACCGCGTTGCTCTGAAGGGATCGGCCTATCGATCATTCCGATCTCCCACACTCAACGAGCTGTACCGTTCGTTCCGATTAGGGAATACGCTTACAACCGCTAATCCGTTTCTGCGCTCGGAACGTTTGACGGGATGGGAGCTTGGTCCAGCCGAGAAGCTGTTCAAGGGCAAGCTGAATCTGCGCCAGGGATTTTTCTGGGCAACCGTACATCGGCCAATCGCGAATGTCACTCTGAGCACAACACCGGCACTCGTTACTCGTCAGCGGCAAAACCTTGGCAGTACCCGCGCGCGCGGAGTTGAGGCGCAAGCTGATTGGGGGATCATGAAGTGGATCGATGTTTCGGCGCAATATCAGTTCGTGGATGCAGTCGTGACCGCCTTCCCTGTCGATCCGTCGCTTATTGGACTGCAGGTTCCTGAAGTGCCGCGTCACGAATTCACCTTCCAGGCGCGTTACAGTAATCCCAGGCTTCTGACAGTGGCGTTCCAGGGCCGCAATAACAGTTCGGTCTTCGACGACGATCGCAATACGTTGGCGCTGGATCGCTATTTCAAAATCGATGTTTTCATCTCCCGGCGGCTGAACTCTTACGCTGATATCTACGCCGCAGCGGAAAATCTTCTGAACGATCACTACATGGTCGCGCGCACGAACGTGATTACGCTCGCTTCACCATTGGTTGCCAGAGCTGGACTGCAATTGCATCTGCGCCGCTAGAGGGTGAACGCGTTGCACTGCTAAGATAGAAAATTCCGTTCCCGCTGATTTTTGGCGCTGTAGGATTCCGCATTCATGAAGACTGGCATTATCGGCCTGCCTCAGGTGGGCAAGACATCGCTGTTCAAAATCTTGACCAAAGCGCAGGTTGCCGAGCGTGGACATAATCCGCGTGAAGCTCACCTTGGCATTGCGAAAGTTCCCGACGAACGTCTAGACAAGCTTTCCGCTCTTTACAATCCCAAAAAGCTGATCCATGCGAGTGTCGAGTATTCCGACGTAGCTGCTATCGGACAGGAGGCGCTGAAGGAGTCGGCGTATGCCAACAATCTGCGAGCAGTCGACGCACTGATTCATGTGCTGCGCGCATTTGACGAGCCTTCTATCCCGCACGTCGCCGAGATAGATCCCCTGCGCGACGCTAGAAATGTCGATTTCGATTTGGTCGTCAACGATCTTGGGCAGATCGAGAAGCGCTTGGAGCGTTTAGAAAAAGATCTCAAGAAGATGAAATCGGCAGAGCTTGAGCGCGAATTCGATTTGCTCAAGCGTGCCAAGATCCATGTCGAATCGGAACGTCCATTGCGTGAGATGGAGATGTCCGCCGAGGACAAGAAGCGGATTCGCGGATTCATGTTTCTGAGCCAAAAACCGATCCTGTACGTACTCAACGTGAACGAGAGCACGACGCTCGGTCAGGATCTGGAGAAGGCGCCGGCAAAGTACAAATTGACCGAGTATGGTTCGCGGCCAAATGCCGGGATGACTGCGATCTGCGGCAAAGTTGAAGCGGAACTAGCTGAGATGCCTGACGAAGAGGCTGGCGAATTCCTCGCCAGCTACGGACTGACCGAGAGTGGATTGGTGCGCCTGATTCGTAAAAGTTATGAGTTGCTTGGCCTGATTTCGTTCTTTACCGTCGGCGAAGATGAGTGCCGCGCTTGGACAATTGAGCGAGGATCACGCGCGCAGGCCGCAGCCGGAGCGATCCATTCCGACCTTGAGAAACACTTTATCCGCGCGGAAACCATCCACTGGGATCAGCTCCTCGACGCGGGCTCAGAGTCCAATGCGCGCTCTCGCGGTACATTGCGGCTCGAAGGCAAAGACTATATCGTCCAGGACGGCGATGTGATGCACATTCGGCACAGCGCGTGAACGTCAAAATAATTCATCTGCCATTAGCGCCAACAACCCGCCGGCGGTGGCGGGATCCACGTTAACAGCGTGATAATGTCCCCTCTCGCGCTCACGATCATCCTCGGGCTGACGGCGGCTCTTGCCGATGGAGTCGGTGGGCTCATTATCATTCAGCGCCACTGGGAGCGGCGCTATTTGCGCTACTTCATGGCTGTGGGCTCAGGATTCATGCTTGCTACTGCTCTCGTCGAGATGTTTCCTGAGAGCCTTCGCCTGGCGCCCCTGCACGCGCCCCTGTTCATCATGCTCGGGTACTTTGTCGTTCATTTCTTCGAGCACACGCTGACTCTGCACTTTCATTTCGGCGAAGAGACACACGAAGGTGAATTTCTACACTCGCACAAGAGCTATTCAGTGCTATTTGGGCTGGTCGTCCACACCTTCTTCGACGGCATCGCCATCGCATCCGGTTTCCTGATTTCGAACTGGCTCGGATGGTTGATCTTCCTCGCCGTCTTCCTGCATAAAATCCCCGAAGGATTCACTGTTGGTTCAGTGATGCTCGCGAGCGGTCGCTCGCGCCGCATGGCGTTCATTTCGTCAGTGATTCTGGGAGCTTCAACTCTTCTCGGCGTGCTCACCATGCGGGTGCTATCACCGATGTTGCACGTGGGACTCCCGCTGTCCACGGGCGTCACACTGTATGTTGCGGCCTCGGATCTCATTCCCGAAGTGAACAAGGAACCGGGGATGAGGGTTGCGCTGCTGGTGTTTGTCGGAGTGGCAGTGTTGTTGGTGCTGGATTACTGGTTCAGAGGAATCGGGTGATCGGCCGATCGGATCATCGGGTGAAGTAAGAATCGGGTGATTTCGTAAGTTCAATCAGCGGATCACGAAATCGGCAAATCACAAAATCTTCAGAACCATCAAAGTGTTTCACTTCACCCGATGACCCGATCGGTCTATTCCACTTCGTTCTTCGCTTTATACCCGTCGCGCGCAATGACTTCGTATTTGAGTTTCTTGCGATGTTGATCCTGAACAATCAACGGCTGACCTGTCTGCGGATCTATCAACTGGACCTTCACCTTGCGCCAACTGCCGTCCTGCTTGTTGTTGGATGGGCGGTACGAGAGTACGTACTGATTGCGGATATCAGCCGCGATGTCGGCAAAATCTTCAGGGAATTCGGCAGTGAATCGCGGGAAGTACGCGCGACCACCGGTCAGCTTGGCAAAGGTTCTCAGCTGGTTATCTGCTTGCAGAAAGTCCAGATTGGCCAGCGGACCCATGTATCCGCGCGACTCCAGCCACAGCCTAAAGGCCTGGCCCGTGCCAACGCAGAAGATGGTGACGTTCTTCGTGCCTTGCAGCTTCTTTAGCACCTTGTCATAATTCAGTTTGCTGAATGTATCGATTCCATTGCAGATGAGGACGATGTACTTCTGCCCCTCAACCGTCTCCAATCGATCGACCGTGTCATAAATGGCATCGAAGAGGTTGGTTTCGCTGAATCCTGGAATTCGTAGCTGGTTCAAGGCGCCCATGACCTGGTTTTTGTCCTGCGTAAAATCAACCAGCATGTGCATTTGCATGTCGTATGAGACAACGGCGATCCAGTCTTCCTTCTTGAGCTGCCCAGTGAAAGAGTAGGCCGCATTCAGCGCGTCGTACATGAAGCCATAGCTGTTTGAGGCGAACTCAATCAGCATTACGGCGGTGATTGGCTTGTCGTTCTGCTGGGCGAAGGTGTCGATCTTCTGAGGAACACCGTCTTCCAAAACCTTGAAGTTCTCCTGCCGAAGTCCCGGAATGAACTGCCCGTTGTTAGTGACTACATTGACTGGCAGATTTACCAGCGGCACGTCAACTTTGAGAGAAAACGTGCCGATTTCTTCCGGATTCTTCACCTTCGGAGCCCGCTCTACTGGCTTTTCTTCCTCTGGCTTCTTCTTAGGGACGGCAATTGGGCCGATATCACCAGACGGTCCCCCTGCTTCTGGGGGCGCCTGCGTCTGCGGATTCTGCGAAGTTTTTTGTGTGTTTTGCGCCGGACTGGGGAATGTTGCAAATGCGATGGCGAACAGGCTCACAATCACCATCTTGCGGAGCGGTGCAAGCCCCGCCTTAGTACCGCTAAGGGACATTTCCTATGCCTTCCTACTGACTCTTTGCCTATTGCAAGGCTGAGTCTCTGTATTAGTATAGATGCCGAACTACTCGGAAACCATCGTGGATTCGGCGTGTTTAAGCCCTTATGGGCCTAACTGTCCCCGCCATTTCCATCCCCCGTTGCCGAATTGTTCCTAGGTTACGTATGAAGAGTATTTTCGCCTTCCTCGGACGGATCTCCCCGTTAATTTTTGTGTGCGTTGCAGCGGTTGCGCAGTCAGCAACTCCGGTTGCACAGCCTCGTGTAGCTCCTGAGATCCTCAAAGTCGGCGAGATTCACCGGGGCATGCGCGGTGTCGCGTACACCGTCTTCGAGGGAGTGAAGCCCGAGCCTATGGAGGTTGAAGTCCTCGGCATCCTTCCCAACCTCAACGGTCCTAAGAGTGATTTGATACTCGCGCGTCTGCATGGCGAGAAGGTTGAATACACGGGCGTAGTCGCCGGCATGAGCGGCAGCCCGGTGTACATCGACGGCAAGTTAGTCGGCGCCATCTCGTATCGCATCGGGCAATTTTCGAAGGAGCCGATCTGCGGCATCACGCCGATCGAGGAGATGCTCGAGATCGATGCTTTAGATCGCACGCAGCCCGAGCCAATAAGCGCGCGAACGCAAGCGCCAAAGACCCTCGGCAAGACGTCGGTAGGCGACGTTCCACCCGACAATGATCTGAGAAACTTCGTCTCGCTGATGCAGCCCATCGACGCTCCCTTCGTCTTCAGCGGCTTCACCGAAGAGAGCATTCGCCGGTTCTCATCACAATTCGCGCAAGCCGGACTCGTTCCCGTGATGGGAGTAGGGTCGGCAACGAACGAGCATCAGCCTGAGCCCATCGAGCCCGGATCAGCCGTGAGCGCGGTGCTGGTAAGCGGCGATCTCGACATCGCGGCCACCTGCACGGTCACCTACATCGATCCACAGCGCCTGCTCGCCTGCGGACATCCGCTGACCCAGTACGGCATGGTCGACATGCCGATGACCAAAGCCAGCGTGGTCGCAACCCTGGCTTCTCCGTACTACGCGTATAAGATCGTCAACACCGCCGACGAGATCGGCACTTTCGTGCAGGACCGCCACAGCGGAATCCTCGGACGCTTCGGCGAAGCCTCCAAGATGATTCCCGTAACGGTAACCATTCACGGCGGCAGCAAGCCGAAACAGATGAACTTTTCGGTGCTGAACAATGCCAAACTCACGCCGCTCATCATGATGACTGCTGTTTATCAGGCTCTGCAGTCGCAGAATCAGTACGGCGACCAAGTCACGTACCGCATGAACGGCGACATCGCCGTCAACGGATTCCCCTCCGTGCACATGCACAACATGTTCAGTTCCAACGATGCCGCCCCGAGTTCCGTACTCGCCGCCCTTAATCTCGGCGACCACTTCGGACGCATCTTCGAGAACCCCTACACGACGCCCGGAATTGAAGGCGTAAATCTTAACTTCGATGTAACTCCAGAACGCCGCGCAGCTCACGTTGAGACGGCGCGCACCGACGTCACCGAGGCGCGTCCGGGCGACGAGATCACGATCGAAGCGGTTCTTCGTCCATATCGCGGCGACCCAATCGTGCGTCAGATTCCGGTAAAGATCCCGACCTCTGTACCCAAAGGCCAGCTCCGCATCCTGGTCAGCGACAGCGAGACTCTCGACCGCAGCCGCAAGCTGCCCACAACCTTCGGCCGCACGCTGCAACTCGGATCCACCATCGATCTGCTGAACAAAGAGCACGCCAATAACAACTTGTACGTTTCGCTGCTGGAAGCCAATCCCGAAGCCATGGTCGAGGACAAAGTGATGCCAACCCTGCCGCTTTCGGTCATGAACGTCATGCAAGGCATGCGCGGCGCTCAGGACATGTACGTCAGCGGCGAGTCCGCGGTCGACGAGACCTCCACGCCCATGGACTATGTAGTCTCAGGCGCGCAGGTGCTCACCCTGCAAATCAAGTAATCTGGAGACATGGCAAGAGGTTTCGATAGCAAGTCAGTAGAAGAGCAGCAAGCCGAAGCAAGGCGCGAGCCAGCACACAATCAAAGGCTTACCCCAGAGGAGATCGAAAGCCGTCGCAAACGCGACGGCCTTTTGCTTGCCCGCACGAATGTTCAATCCCAGCTCAACTCGGCAACTAATCCCACTCACCGGCAGATGCTCGAGGGAGCCTTAGCTGAACTGGATCGACAGCTCGCGGAACTGGGCTCCTGATTATCGCGAGTCTTCGGATGCTCCTCCGCAATCGACCGCGCGGGTGACGAAATGCAGCACCCCGCTAGCGCAGCTGGTTCTGTAGGCTTCGTGATCAGACTCCCGTTTCAGAGCAGCCCTTCCAGCCGAACGTAGCTGACTTCCATCCCGCGTTCCATACCTGTCGCACGCAGGCCTTTCGCCGTCGGCATTCGCAGCTCAATCGGCAGAGAGCAACGGATTCAGCGTGAAACCGGCCGAATTCACTGGTGTTCGCGGAACAGCGAATTTATCAGCGAATTTAACAGCGAATTTTTTCTAAGAAGGTAGGCGAGCAACGGACAACTCCGCGCAACCGCCTGCCGCGTCAGGGATTAGGGAAATTCGAGTTTTTTCTCCGCCGCAAAGAACAGTGAATAACAGTGAATAAGCAGTGAATTCTGAAATTCGCATCCGTTGCTCGCGCCAGCGTCGGATGATTGCGGCAAGCACTCTCCCACAGCCGCGCGAGTTCCAAAATGACATTTCTCGTTGACTCGCAATCTTGACTCGTGGTAGCACCGAACCAGGTTCGGTGCTGAGGCAAGTTCGGTGCTGAGGCAGGTTCGGTGATGAGCGATGGCCGCTCCCAGGACAGAACGAAAGCCGAGCGCGCCCCGCGGCCTATTCCCTGCTCTCCTTATCCCAGCCACTCGTCAGAATGCCTGCTGAGAGTGTCTAAAGACTGTCATCCTCAGCCTCCGAACTCAGGCCCGGAGGGCCTAAATACGATAGCCCAGCATGAAATGCTGGGGTTAAGAAAGAAAAACCAGAGCTCCGGAGGAGCGGCACTCCTCGAAACTATCTCGGAATAAGCCAGGTACCCTACAGGGCTCAACAAACAAAATCAAAATGGGACAGCATTATTCATGCTGGGCTATCCCATCCCGGCCCTCCGCGCCTCAGTCAGTACCCTGCCGGCGCGCAGTAGCATCGTGCGCATCGACACAACTCTTGATGGACGCTCTTAGGCCGCTGCACCGCTGCCGCCAGCACGCGCCTCTTCGGGCCATCTTTTGGCAACAGTTCGCGCGCCTTTCTCCTTCTAAGTTGATGCTCGTTTTGTCCTGCCGCACGGGACGACGGGCTGCGCGTGATCAGGCAGCTAACCGTACAAGCGTTGACGTATGTGCTCGCAAGCGCTGTAACCACTGCGCAAACGACGTTGTCCGCCGCCAATTCAACGTCTTCGCCTTCCAGGACAATCACAATTTCCGAAGGCACGCCGATCAGGGTGCGCCTGACGCAATCCCTCTCGGCCGGCACGGCACATGCGCCAGATGATTCTGTTATCATTCACAAAGGAGCACGTGGATACGGACGCGTGGTCGAAGCTCGTCCAGCGCGAAGGCTCGGCCGGCGCGGCACGCTCACCCTGGCCATCGATTCCGTCGAGTCGGTCACCGGTGAACGAATTCCGGTACGCGCAGAGCACCAGACAGAAGGCGAGAGTGCGACAGAAATGATGGCCGGCCGAATCGCTGCTACCGCTGTGCTCGCGGGTGCAGGGGCATCCCTCTGGTTGCTAAAGCACGGCAACGATGCTGAGCTTCCCGCCGGCACTTCGATGGTCGTCTTGGTCAAGCAACCTACGCCAGTGGATCTGAGTAAGTCGCTAACCAGTGTTTCCAGCGATAGCGCGGTCGCTCTGTATCAGTTGGCCTTCTTACGAAAAGATGTGACTGGCATGCAGAGAGAGGTGGCAGAAGCGGCTAACACAAATTCTGGGGACATGCTGCTCGCGGCGGAGTCGGACACCGAAGCTTATTACGGTCATTTGGCTAAAGCGCGAGAGCTAAGCCAACGCGCGGCGGACGCAGCTCTCCATGCAGGCCTGAAAGAGAGCGCTGGAATCTGGAAAGCGATTGCCGCCTTGCACGAGGCGGAGTTGGGCAATAAGCAACAGGGGTCTCAATTGGCCGCAGCCGCCGTCGCCCTTTCTTCAAAAAAGGACGTCAAAATTCTGGCAGCGCTGGCATTCGCGCGCTCCGGAGACGCCAAGCATGCGCACAGCTTAGCAGCCAGACTTCACGAGGAACACAGGGTAGATGCGGTTTTGAACACTTACTGGCTGCCAACCATCGGCGCAGCCGCCCAACTCGATCGCAAGAAGCCGCAGGATGCGCTGGCGTCGCTGCAGCCGGCCGATGCTCATGCCATGGATGTTCCTCCACCGCTCTCGATGGGATCTCTCTACCCGATTTACATACGTGGAGAAGCAATGTTGGCGCTCCATAATTCCACTGCGGCAGTCGCAGCGTTTAAGACCGTAATCGACCACCCAGGAATCATCGTGAATTTCCCCCTAGGCGCATTGGCTCACCTGCAGCTCGCACGCGCTTATCAGCTTGAGAACAGTACCGACCAAGCCTGTGCCG
>Ga0209474_10000609_pt1 | contig 38408 bp, 30 predicted proteins | sample GraSoiAngelo_145_FD_185902 | JGI IMG/M metagenome (GOLD analysis project Ga0209474, IMG submission 185902) | Grasslands soil microbial communities from the Angelo Coastal Reserve, California, USA - 14_1009_05_20cm (SPAdes) (version 2) | ecosystem: Environmental > Terrestrial > Soil > Grasslands...
CGGAGGCGCGCTCGAGCTGTTCACCAACCAAATCCAGAGGGTCGACGCATCGATCAACAGCATCAGGGAGGGACGCTTTCTCAAAGCGCTCATGCGCGAAGAGACTCGGGAGGACGAAGACTGGGTTATCACGCTGCGCACGCTGCCGGATGCTCCGGAAACTTACTACTTGATGGAGCTGATGGCATCTCACGACTTCCAGACCGCGTTGCACAATTACCTTGACCTTGAGGACCTGCAGTCGAGGCTCATCGCCTGGAGAACCAGCCTCGATGCTTTCACCGATATCATTCGGTTACGCAAACAGAACTACGAGCCTCTGCTGCCCGACGTCGACGCGCAGTTCCGGAAGCTCGATGCGCGGATGCGCCTCCGCCTCGAACAGCGCAAGCAGCTAAGCAAGCGTCTCCAAGCGATGTTGACCTCACCGCGGCCGGATTATCTGGCGACTGCGGACGAACGGAGCGCCAGCGAGCGCATCGCACTCATCGAGAAAAAGCTCGGCAAGTCTCAGAGTCCCGAAGCAGTCGCGTTTCGGCAACGCGTGGCCCGCCTGCGCGGCACACTGACATGGCAGCTGGAAACGGAATACAACGACCGGCTGACTGCAGCTACCGTCCACCTGAATGAATTGAACAAACAGGTGGATGCTCTCGCGCGGCAGTACGAGTCTTTCGTAAGGACGAGGCAGGCGGCGACGCAAAGCTACGTCGGATATGACAAGCAGATTTCCCAGCTCCGCCAGCGCGTCGACGACGGACAGCAGCGCGTGGACCGGTTGATGGCGCAGCAGGGACACATGATCGAAGTCGTCGCCATCAACCAGCTGGAAGCCCGTCGAAATCGTCTGGTGGCCCAGCAGCTTGAAGCTCGCTACGGTGTTGCGGCTAGTTACGATCGAGCCGCGCGCGCGCAGGCCGGCGCGGAGGAGAAGTGATGCGTCGCCCGCTCCTCCTCACCATTCCAATGGTGCTCGCGCTGGCATTCATGGTTGGCTGCGCCGCGCGTACCAAGAAGAACACGGGCGGAACGCTGGCAGACCTGCATAAAGTGTCCCCAGACGTGCAGGACGTAACGGTCGAGAATGGCCTCGATCAGGCTCTGGCCCAGTATCGGAAGATTGTCGAAGAGACACCGAAGACCGCGATGACTCCCGAGGCGATGCGGCGCCTCGCCGACCTGCAAGTCGAGAAGCAGTACGGAATACGAGTAGGCAACGCCAAGCCGCGGCAAATGGACGCCCCTAAGTCCGCCCACGCAGTTGTGAGTGAGCAGGCCAATCGGCCCAATCCGAACACGCTGGTCGCCAGTGCAGCCCGAGGGGAATCCGATAAGGATTTCGAGAGGCGCACGACCGCCGCAGGCGCGATCCCGGCGAGCAGCAACGCCGATGCCCCTCCAACCGATGGATTGCTCGGGGGCGCAGATCCCAAGGGGCCACTCGAGGCAATCACTCTCTATGACCGAATCCTCACCGAGTACCCGAATTACGAGCACCGAGACAAGGTCCTCTATCAGAAGGCGCGGGCGTACGACGAACTCGGTCGCACCGAAGATGCCATCGCGACCATGGAGCAACTGATCCGCGAGAATCCGAATTCCGCCCACTTTGACGAAGTGCAGTACAGACGCGGAGAGTACTTCTTCACGCGCCGCCGCTATCGCGACGCCGAGAACGCTTATTCGGCAGTCGTGAACCTCAAAACCGCATCATCGTATTACGAACTCGCGCTCTACAAGCTCGGATGGACGTTCTACAAGCAGGACCTCTACGACGAAGCTCTGGATAAGTACATGGCTCTGCTCGACTACAAGGTATCCATCGGCTACGACTTCGATCAGAGACACGCGGAGGATGATGAACGTCGAGTCGCCGACACCTTTCGAGTTATCAGCCTGAGCTTCAGCAACCTCGGCGGGCCGGAGGCCGTCGGCAAATACTATTCCACTTACGGGAAGCGCCCTTACGAAGCTCGCGTTTACAGCAATCTTGGCGAGCACTACATGGCCGAGCTGCGCTACCAGGACGCGGCGAAGACCTACCAAGCTTTCGTAGCACTCTATCCGTTCCACCGTGATGCACCGCAATTCAGCATGCGCGTCATCGAGACCTTCACCAAAGGCGGCTTTCCCAAACTGGTTCTGGCGTCAAAGCGGGAGTTCGCCTCCAAGTACGGCTTGCAGGGCGAATATTGGCGACACTTCAAACCCGAAGATTCGCCGCAGGTGCTTGCCTACGTGAAGACGAACCTGAAGGATCTCGCCACGCATTATCACGCGCAGTATCAAAGCGCGCAGGAAGCGAGCGAGAAGCTCGCGAATTATAACGAGGCGCGGCGATGGTACGGCGACTATCTCGATTCGTTCCCCAAGGACGCCGATTCGCCGACGATCAACTACCGGCTCGCGGACCTCCTGCTCGAAAACCATGATTTCGGCGAGGCGGCGAAGCAGTACGAGCGCACGGCCTACGGATACCCGCCGAACCCACGCTCGGCAGGCGCGGGCTACGCCGCGGTCTACGCATACCGCGAGCAATTGAAGGGTGCTAGCCCTGCGCAGCTGGATGTCGTGAAGCGCAATACCATCGCAAGCTCGCTAAGATTTGCCGACGCATTCCCTCAGCACGAACACGCCGCGGAGGTCCTCGGCGCTGCCGCCGACGACATGTATGAAATGAAGGATTACCGGCCGGCGGTCGAGGCGGCACAGCGCCTCATCGATCGCTACCCAAATGGGGAAGCGGCTATCCGTCGTTCAGCGTGGATTGTGGTTGCACACGGCTCTTTCGAACTCGCCGAGTTCCCGCAGGCCGAGCAGGCCTACACCCAAGTGCTGGCGGTCACACCCAAGGATGATAAGTCGCGCGCTGCATTTGTCGACAACCTCGCTGCCTCGATCTACAAGCAGGGTGAGCTCGCAAGTAAGGCGGGGGACGACCGCGCGGCGGCCGACCATTTTCTGAGGATTCGCACGGCAGCGCCTACGTCCACGATCCGTCCAGCGGCCGAGTACGATGCAGGCGCCGCGCTGATCCGACTAAGAGACTGGACGGCCGCAGTCAACGTGCTCGACGCATTTCGTAATAGCTTCCCGGATCACAAATTGAGGCTCGAAGCCGACAAGCAGATTGCCCACGCCTACCGGGAGAACGGCCAGTTGGCGAACGCCGCTGTGGAGTATGACCACATCGCCTCCAAGTCCGACGATCCCGCGTTACGCAGCGAAGCGCTCCTCGTGGCAGGCGACCTCTATGAGAAATCCAACTCAAAAGATCGCGCGTTGGATGCTTACATCCGGTACGTCGACCAATTTCCCAAGCCGCTCGACACTGCCCTCGAGACCCGGTCGAAGATCGCCGAGATGTACAAGGCGGCCAATGACGATTCGCACTATCAGGATGAGCTGAAAAAAATCGTAAGCATCGACGCGAGTGCGGGTTCGGAAAGAACTGGCCGGACAAAGACGCTTGCGGCCCGCTCAGCGCTGGTCCTGGCAGAACGGCTCTACCAGGACTTCGTGGTCGTGAAGCTGAAACAACCATTCGAAGTCAGCCTGAAGGAGAAGAAACAGCGGATGGACGCCACTATCAAGGGCATGAGTCGGCTGGTGGACTACGAAATCGGCGATGTGACGGCAGCCGCCACCTACTACATAGCCGAGACCTACTCTGACTTCGGACACTCGCTCCTGCAGTCGGAGAAGCCCACTAATCTGAGCGCCGCAGAGCTGAAAGATTTCGAGGAGGCCCTCGACGAGCAAGCGTTTCCGTTCGAGGAGAAAGCCATCAACGTACACGAAAAGAATATAGAAATGCTGCGGACCGGCGTCTTTAACGATTGGACAAAGAAGAGTCTCGATAGGCTCACACAGCTGATGCCTGGGCGCTACGCGAAGCCCGAAATGAGCATCGGCTTCCTCACCGAGATCGAAACTTACGCATACCGATCGCCGTCGTCGCAAGTCTCGGCACCGACGGGCAATGCCGACAACACGCCAGGCAAGCCCGATCAGACGACGCAGCCGACACCGCAACCCGCAGACAAAGGAATGGTGAAACATGGGACTGCGCAATAAGACCCGCGCCATGAAAGCGATTTGTCGTGGGATAGCGTGGTTGGCCGTGCTTCTTCCCTTAGGCTGCGCGCCTGAAGCGCGACGTACATCGAAGGCTGGGTCGCCGACAGCGAAACCTCCGGTGGAACCGCCAACCTTGTCCGTGGACGTCCAGCGGGATGCAAGTGGGCTCACCTTCACGCAGCATGTTCCCGTAACGGACCAAGTACGCGCCGAGTACGACACGGCTGCGCACATGCTGGAGCAGGCCCAATATGATCAAGGCATCGCGTTGCTGCTCAAGGTGACCGAACAGGCACCTACATTAACGGCAGCCCACATTAATCTCGGCATAGCATACGAGCGCACCGGAGACCTGGACAAAGCCGAGGCCAGTCTGCGCAAGGCGCTGGAATCCAACCCACAACACCCCGCCGCCTACAACGAACTTGGTCTAGTGCAACGGCGCAAGGGAGAATTCGCGAAGGCGCGCGCTAGTTATGAGGCGGCGCTCGCACAGTTTGCCGATTTTCATTATGCGCACAAGAACCTTGCCATCCTGTGCGACCTCTATCTCGGGGATTACCCCTGCGCGCTGGAGCATTACGAGGCGTACAGCCGACTCGTTCCGGACAACACCGACGTCCAAAAATGGATTGCCGACCTTCGCAACCGCAAAGGCCGAAAGGAGAAGCCATGAGCCGACACTTCTTATTTTTACTGCTGCTGGGGAGTGCCGTTGCGCTGGCCGCCGACAAGCCCAAAAGCAAACACGCCGACGGTGCCGCCGCCGCGCAGAAAAAGACGGATGCAGCGCAGCGACGGACCGAAGAGGCGCACGCAAACACTGACTCGCCGCAACGAGGGACTGAAGAACCGCAAGCAAAATCGGAAGAGGCACAAGGACAGGCTGCAAATCCTCAGGCAAAGGCAGACGAAGGCGCGAAGCTGACCTCTGTCCCCGATGCAAAGGCGCTCGGCATGTCCATCTTGGGCAATCAAGACGCGCCCAAGTCATTGGTTATCGTTCCTTGGAAGAGCTCGGAACTCGGCGACTCGCCGGGCATCTCACCCATGCTGGACGACTCCCGGCAGCCCGTGGACAAGGAGGTGTTCATGCGCGCGCTGCGCTATTACGAGATTAGGTCGGGAACGAAGCGGTAACACCAGCCGTCGCGTGTCGTTGCAGGCAGCTTGCGGCGAGCACTCATGTTTGAAGGTTCTGGGGGTTTTGCGGCTTGAATGCGTATCACAAGCTATGAGAGCGGCTTTCTGCGGGACGCGTCATCCACCGATGCGAATGTAGAGGCCAAGAAACGCGGGACTGAGACCTGCCTCAAGATGCTTGAGGCTATTGAGTGAGATTGTCTCATTTCGGGACGGACGCCACAGTATCCGTTCCCCAGCGCAGATAAGTTCAGGAAGTCACTTCGAATGTGCCCAAAATCCCCAAAAAACCGAGCAGCAAAGGCAGCACAAGTAATTTGAGGAATCGCGAGAAAGAATGATCGGGGAGAGAGGATTTGAACCTCCGACCCCCTGGTCCCGAACCAAAAAATCCAAAATCCCAAGTGCTTCATTTGGTGTCGCTTTGGAACCAGAAAGCTATTCTTTCTCTCCTTCCAGTTGTACCGAAGTTGTACCGAGCGATCACCTCAAGTACCGATAACTGCGTGATTTCAAAATGGGCTCCCACCTGTAATTTCATTCGCTGACTCTTAATCAGTAGGTTGTAGGTTCGATTCCTTCCGCGCTCACCAAACCCTTTATTTTCAGCGTTGGTTCGTCGCGACGGACCGCGCTCTGGGTAACAACTAGCTAACAACTCGTTGAATACGACCGCGAGCGGCTGCACGAAGTCTTCGATCTCCGTCCGGTCGTAGACATCCATCGCGAGGTTGACCTTTCTTGTGGCCCAGAATATCGGATACGACTTTCGGATGAACCCCCCGACCGACGCAGCTTGGTTGAGAGTGTGTGCCGAAAATCGTGCCAGCCTCCAAGCGAGATGCCCAATTTCTCAGCAGCAGGTCTGACGTGGCGCTTTAGAGCATTGCCCTGATTCAGGGGTGTGCCGGTCTTGGAGCGGAAAACCCACTCGCCTTTTCCGAGCTTCTCCATTCGCGCCATCAGAAGAGGATCGATTGGCAGTTTGCGCTCTGAGCGTTTGGATTTCACCGGCTCCACATCGCCGTCGTAAATCCTGCGGGTAACGTGGAGCACATTATTCTTGAAATCCGTCCCCTTGAGCGCGAGTGCCTCGCCGATTCGCAATCCCGTTGCTGCAAGAAACAGAACCAATGTTGCATATGGCTCTTTGAGTTTCTCCGCAATCGCATTCACCTGCTCAGCGGTTAGAACTGTACGTGGACCAACCCCCTCATGACCGTCAGTTCTACTAGTTCTCATACGCTTTCGGTCGTCTAAGCTCTCGGTTAAGGGTTTTGATCACTGACCTGCGCAAGCGTAGGAGCTGAAAGCATGCAACGAATCACATGTCCCTTGATGCTAGTACTGGTACTCATTATTGCATTGCCTTCAGTCTGTCAGGAGCATCATTCCAAATGGCAGGTTGGCACGATCATGGCTGTCGCACCACATCCCATGGATGGGCAACACCACAATGTTCGCAGATATGATGTATCTCTCAAAGTAGGTAAAGCTATGTATGTGGTTCTTTATGTTCCGTCCGACGGGCTTGACACGATTACCCATCGTGCTGGGCTAGATGTACTGGTATCGGTGGGGCAAAGGACAATCGCATTCAATGATCTCCTTGGGCGCAAAATCGAGGTACCCATCCTTAGCCGGAAACATATAACTCCAATTCTTAGATCCACATTGCCAGGACCTCGGAAAACTATCTTTGAATAATTCACAATTACCATGAGATCTCGGATCATTAACACGCGCATTGCAACCAATCGCCGCACAAACAGGTGAGCTCCTTTGCCCGGGTGCCTAATGAACTCGGTCGGGGCCTGAGAGAGGAAGAATCCGGTCGAGGTTGTCGCAGTAGCGGGATTGGGATTCTTCTTCACAATCAGTTCGAATTCCGATTTCACCGATGCAAACAGGTGCTGGTCAACCAGCAGCAAGCCTCGCAGATAATGGATTGCAATACTACTGTCCGGAACTACAGTTGTGTCGGGGGACATAAGCCTCATCGCTTCGGTAACTTCCGTTAAAGCTCCGGAATGTGATTGTTTCCATTCAGAGCACGAGCCATCTCAAAATGAACTATCCAGCTAGTCGGTAGAAACTGCATGGCTCCATACAGTGCGAACTTTCCCGGTCTAGGAAATGGCGAATCGATGAGCCGTACTCATGTCGCTTCCTCCCGGAGAGGTATTGGAATGTTAATGTCGAATGCGACCTCAGAAGTTCGTGAGACTGGATTGCTCCCACAAGTCGACGGGTCAAACATTGTGGCAGTCGTACTACTTGTTGTGGGGATCCTCTCCATCACTGCACGCGGACTTGCATTATGGCTATCGCCATTTTGGGTAGGAGAGTACTAAAATGTGCACTTTTGCATCACATATCTCGGGGTCCGTCGGCTCTGTTTCCCGAACACACTAAGCCCTTGTCTCACTCCACAATTCTCGAGTCAGTAATGTCCTTCCTGCTCAACCATCCCATTGTGCTTCTCGTAGTCAGTCTAGTCATTCTCTGGCTTGTAAGCCGGCTCGGCGTGTACTTTCGTAGTCTCAGGTCCGAAGCACTAAGTCTCGATGAAACCGACTTCAATCTCGTTCTCGGGGCCGTTCTGACACTTCTGGGCCTCATCATTGGCTTTACGTTTTCAATGGCCGTAATCCGCTACGACCAGCGTAAGAATTACGAAGAACAGGAAGCGAACGCGATAGGGACAGAATATCTTCGGATCGATGTTGTGGCTTTGCCTGAAGACAGCAGAATGCGGGCTTTGCTTCGCGACTATCTGGATCAGCGCATTGTGTATTACACGAGTAACGACGCAACACTCCTTCGTAAAACCCGAGCAAGGACTCTCCAGCTGCAATCCAGTCTTTGGTCGGCGGTGCTCCCTGCAACAAGTGCACAACCTAACGCAATCTCGGCACTCGTTATGTCCGGCATGAATGATGTCTTGAATGCGGAAGGATATTCGGAGGCTGCTTGGCGAAACCGCATTCCGATCGCTGCCTGGATCCTGCTGCTCTTGACAGCCACATTTTGTAATGCCCTGCTCGGATACCACGCGCATGGAAAGTCTTCTCTTTTGCTCTCGGTATTGCCTGTCGCACTGGCTATTTCGTTTTTTCTTATCGCGGATATCGACAGCCCACGCAGCGGAATCATTCGCGTACATGCGCGAAATCTGGAATCCCTTGCCGAGTCTCTTCGTCCGCACTAGGGTTCATTGTCGCGATACCGAGGATTTCGACCTTCAGCCTTTGGAACTAGCAATAGATACAGTGCGAAGTTCACTCTTCGCCCGAGTTACCTTTAGCCAATTGATCGAAACGTAGTGAACGGAAGTTCACCGTGGGGAATCGTGTCGCTAAGAGGGAAGATATCGTGTTTCTTTCCGGTCATTGGGTTGCCCAGGCCTTCGCTGAAAACTGCACGAATCGGCATTATCGCCGGCATCGCGGTAGCCGGCCATTGAGATTTTCAAGTGAACCGAAATGAAAGTGCGCTTCAATGCGAAGACTGCCTTTGCAATACTGCAGGTAGCAATTGGATTGAGCGTCCACCTACATGCTCAAGATGAGGATTTTGACGAATACAGCAAACTGAACACAGACCTTGGAATGTCCTGGAGTGTACCAGTCAATCCAATCGCGGGGTTCGTAAACTATGGCTGGGGAGTGATGGTTGCCGGGGCTGGTTATAACTTCAATCAGCATCACGCACTCGTAGGCGAATTGAAGTGGAACAGTTTGTACCAGACAAACGAGGCGCTCAATCCGTTACGCAAGGCTTTGAACTCCAGTAGCGTGACCGCTCATGGGCATTTGTTTTCGCTCACTATGAACTATCGCTACGAGTTACGAGGCAATACGGTGGGCACTTACTTCATCGGAGGTGGCGGACTCTACTACCGACGGCCCATGTGACAAAAACTCTTGTGACGAGCAACACCATCGCCTGCACACCAGTATGGCTTTGGTGGGGTTTTGGTTGTTCCTCGGGAACGGTCAGCACTGATCAAACGCTCGCAACCAATTCATCAGATGTTTTTGGCGCAAATGGTGGGATCGGCATCACCTTCAAGGTGGGTGAGCCTCGCTACCGAATGTACTTGGAAGCTCGATATCACTACGCTCCAAATCGACCGATCAACACCCAGTTAATTCCGATTACGGTCGGCATCCGCTTCTAGCGAAAACAAGCGATCGACAATGACCGACTTAGCGAACTTGGCTCACAACGAGCGCTGCTTGTTCGAGATCACAAGACACGGCCCGGAGCAAGATCGTTAAGGTAAGGTCCGCGACGCCTCCTCGCGAGTCTTCCGCTTCGCCTGTGATCCAATCCAGCACTGGCATTCCTTTCAGTAGCCGCGGAGTAACCCGCTTCTTAGCATCTAGTGTGGCCGAATTGCCATCATTGACCGGTCAAACGATCTCTCACTACGGGGTTTTGGAAAAACTCGGTGGCGGAGGGATGGGTGTCGTTTATAAGGCGGAGGACCTTAACCTTCGCCGGTTTGTTGCACTGAAGCTACTCCCTGACGACTTAGCCCAGGACCGCATGATGCTCGAGCGGTTTCAACGCGAGGCCCGGGCCGCCTCCGCTCTGAACCATCCAAACATCTGCACGATACACGACATTGGAGAGGAACATCGCCGCGCGTACATAGTTATGGAGCTGCTCGAGGGTGCGACCTTGAAGCACTTTATGGCCCAAGGTCCTCTTGATGTCGACACACTGCTGAAACTGGGCATCGATATCGCCGATGCACTCGATGCAGCGCACGCCGAGGGCATCATTCACCGCGACATCAAGCCAACCAACATTTTTGTAACCAAGCGCGGTCACGCAAAGGTTCTCGATTTTGGGCTGGCAAAGGTGGTGCCCGTGGGCAGTCGCCGAGCTGCGATGGCGGGAGTCGTGGACGACGCGACGCGGGATGCCGGCGCGGAGCCCCTCACTACCTCGGGCGCAGTCATTGGCACGGTCAACTACATGTCGCCGGAACAGATAAGGGCCGGCGAGCTGGACACGCGCACAGATCTTTTCTCGTTCGGAGTGGTGCTGTACGAGATGGCGACCGGGGCAATGCCGTTTCGCGGGGAAAGCTCGGGTGTGGTAGCGGAAGGAATCCTAAACCGCACGCCAGTGGCGCCAGTCCGACTCAACCAGGATATTCCACCTGCACTCGAACAGATTATCGGCAGAGCACTGGAAAAAGACCGAGAGCTGCGTTATCAGCACGCAGCCGACATGCGCGTTGAGTTGCAGCGCCTGCGGAGGGACAGTTCGATACGGCCCACCGCAATGGATGAAGAGCCGGCATCTACGGCGACGTGGACCGGGGGTGCTTCCACCACCAGCAAACGCCGCGCGAAGCTTGCGTTTCGCAGCGGAACCGTCAGTGAATCGTTAACGCCTTCGAAGTCAGCAACAATACCAAAGTGGCTCCCATGGCTGGTGCTAATGCTCGCTGTCGTTGCTGTCGGGGCATGGCTCCTTGCTCGGCGATCGAGAGCGCCGGAAAGCGCGCTGGTGCCGCTGACAGTACGTCCGCTCGGGAGTCTCCCCGGTTACAAGCAGTTACCCATCTTCTCCAGCGATGGGAATGCCGTGGCCTTTGCCTGGGATGGAGGAGACGAAGGTCACAACTCTAATGTCTACCTGATGCAGTTGGAAGGAGGCAAGCCGTTACGAATCACCAATCACCCGGCAAGTGAATGGCCCGGCTGTTTCAGTCCTGATGGGCGGCGTCTATATTTCAATCGTCAATCGGACACCGGGTTCACCTCATATTGGGTTCCCACACTGGGCGGCGATGAAACCCGAGTGGCGGATGGCATCGTCACTGATATCTCTCCTGATGGGCAGTCGGCATTACTTGTTCGACCGAGTGGGTCGGAGGCGAAAGAGTTAGGCACCTTCGTACTTGATCTGGCAACAAAATCGGAGCGTCGACTCGGAGACTACTTTGGCAGAATGAACCCTCAGTTCAGCCCTGATGGAAAGTGGGTATTCCTTCCCTTTGGTGCAAATCGGGACCACTTGAGCATACATCGAGTCCCCATCGAAGGGGGGAAGCTGGAGCCAGTCGAGTTCGACGATCTTGGGCCGGATATTGACCGCGTTGATGCCATTCGGTTCGCGCCAAAGCGCACGCGGATGCTGATCGAAGCACGGGAACGCGGCACGAATGCGCCGATCTCCTTTATGGCAAATGCTGATGGGACCGAACCAAAGCGGCTCCCGAGTAGCATCGGTGCGGGAATGTTATCGCCGGATGCACGGCATATGGTCACCATCCGCAATGCGTTTGTGGTAGACCTGTACCGCGCCCAAGCATTTCCTGAGAGTGGCCGGCAATCGTTTCTGGAACGCGTCTTGGAAGCGCCCGGCGAGGAGTACTCTCCGAGTATTTCGCCCGACGGCAGCCAGGTACTTCTCAGTTCCTACCGCCAAGGACGCTGGGAAATTTGGCTTTGGAACGCAGCGATGACCGAAGGCCGTCCGGTGTTCAGCCAAGAAGGTGGCACCGCCGGGTCACCTGCCTGGTCACCCGATGGCAAGTGGATCGCCTTCGACGCTCGAACGAAGAATGCCGCCGCCGATCTCTGGATAATGCCGTCCCGGGGAGGTGAGCCAAAGCTACTAGTCAGCGAATCTGGCGAGAACATAACGCCGTGTTTCGGTCCCGCGAGCCAATGGGTTTATTTCGCCTCGAGCCGGACCGGCGCCCTGCAGCTATTCCGCGTTCCAGTTGGCGGTGGGCCGGTGACACAGATGACCAAGGGCGGCGGATTCGCATGTCAACTGTCCCCAGACGGTCGCTCCATTTATTACATGAAGACGCGAAACGGGGGCGAGATCTGGCGCCTGGAATTGGCTACAAAGCGCGAGGAGCCGGTTGTGCCAGAGATGAAGTCCAGGAACTGGAAGGTGCTTCGAGATGGCATCTATCTGCTGGACTCTCACTCCAATTCCCAACTTGGTACCGCTGCCCGGATCGCGGATGCGCGGTTCTACCGCTTTGCAACGAAAAAGCTGGAAGACCTGGGTTTTCGCACGCCCAAGCCAATTTCGTATCTCGGAATCGATCTTTCCCCGAATGGAAAGTGGGTGTACTACAGCCAGGTGGACTCGTTAACCAGCGAACTATATCTCGTGGAAAATCTCCCGTGAAGGACGCAACTTGAGGAGGGTTTCCACGCACTTTTACTTCATGGTTTCAGTAATGGAACCTGCGAGGCAAGCTGGAGTTCAATCATCATGCCAACCCTTCGGTCAATTTGAAGGAAGAGGGCTGTCTTCTGGCTAGAGACAACTTTTTCGAACTCAGGGATAAATTTTAGGCGTAACTGAGTATTGTCCTGATCGAGAGCTAGCCAGCGTTTGATGAAACTTGCGGATTGCTCCGCGGTGGTGGTTTGATAGTTCCGCGCATACTCCTTGAGAAGCGCATAGCGAATATCGTTCACCTTTATTGTGTCGGCGATGTAGCGGTCATAAACAGGCCAGAATTTTACGGCCTCCGCCTCCGTGAGTGGCATGTTAGCTGCGACGACCTTCTTCCGCTCAGACCGAATGTCCTGGCGCATGAGTTGAATATTGGCGTCGTTCACCTGTTCCGCCGTCATATTCGGTGCAGCCGAGGGATCGGACTGTTGGGCGCTGAGCAACGTTGCCGCGGCGAGTACCGATGTTGCGAGATAGAAGCGGACAGTTTTGTTCCTCCCCAAGTGGCATTCTCCTGTTCTGAAGATTCAGGCTGGGACTGGACGTTCAACTTCGAGTTCTGAACACTGTGATCCTCAACCTTTAGGCGACTTTGTCACTTGCACCTGAGTGTCGCCACTGGCACTTCTGACACCGAAAAGGCTGGTACTAACCTCGTGATGAAGGCAGAATACCTATAACTTCTGCCAGTTACAGATAAAGAACTGCCTCAGTACGATTCCTGAGTTTCTTAACTTGAAGTCGATTAATGAAGATGTTGCGAGCGCGATGGGAAATTGTAGGCAATCACAATTATTCCGGTGATGTCCGAGCGCCTTTGCATGAGGGTAAAAATCCGATTTCTCGTCTTCTACTAGAGAGAGTTCGACGCCTTTCTTTCACTGGCAAAATCCTTGTCGCTGGTCTTCTTTTCATGACCGGCTGCGATCACGCTCCGCGGGTAACGCAACCCACCCCGGCCAGTGGCGATTGGCATGAATTTCAAGGGACCTGGACCGCAGCTGGCAGCCGCAACATAATGCGCCTCGAAGGAGAGCGGCGCGCCTCCATCGCAAATTTCAGTGGATCTCTAGTACTCGCGGGGCCATCGCGGCCGAACGTAGGTTTTCGCGCCGAAGCGATCGTGTTCAACGACAGTCTCACAGGACTGACTGGACGCGCGGTTTGGACCGATGAGCATGGCGATCAGGCGTTCAGTGAATTACAACTTACAGGCACTCAGGCCGACAACAAAATCGTCGGGAAATTCACCGGCGGGACAGGGCGTTATGCGGGCGCCACGGGAACATACGAATTCGCCTGGCGCTTTGTACTCGAGTCCGAGGACGGAAATATGCAAGGCGAATCTGTCGGCCTGAAGGGACGCGTGCGCGTTGATTCAGCACAGGCACGATCAGGTATCGGAGATCCGCGATCATGACGAGTCCCGCGACCGTTCCGCGTAGATCAGCTGCACCCGCTATTGAGACAGAAAACCCTGCACCACCTAGACTGAGCCGGGGCTTACTCGTCAAACGTGCTTTGCCCTTTGTCCTGGCACTCGGTATCGCCTTCTCTCCGGTTCCCGCCGGACTCACGACTCCGGCGTGGCACCTATTTGCTGTATTTGTCTCAGCCATTACCGCCGTCCTGATCGGCGCATTCCCGCTGCTTACTTCCACCACACTTGCTGTAGCAGCCGTGGTGATAACCGGCACCATCTCGCCTGCGAAAGCGTTCGCAGGATTTGCCAATACCAGCGTGCTGCTGGTTGTGGTTGCGTTTCTCGTGGCGCAAGCAGTCGTGAAATCCGGACTGGGACAGCGCATCAGCCTTTTTATGGTGAGCCGCTTCGGCCGTTCCTCTATGGGACTCGCGTACAGCATCGTGCTCACCGACGCCGCCATCGCGCCTGCGTTCCCGAGCAACACCGCACGCGGCGGCGTACTTTTCCCCATCGTTCTCTCGGTGGCGCGTGGATCAGGGTCGCTTCCCGAGAGTCCTGAAGGCCGACGTCTCGGCGGATATCTGATGTTCTGTGGCATGGCGAGTTTGGCGGTATCGTCTGCTCTTTGGATGACGGCTACGTCCGCGAATCCGATCGCAGTTCAGGTGGCGAAGGAATATGGCTTTGAGGTCGGATTTGGGAAATGGCTCATCGCTGCCTGTGTGCCGGCGCTCGTCGCAATCGTGACGTTACCCTGGTTGCTCGCACGCTTGTTCCCACCCGGAGTGGGTGAAACCCCTGAGGCGCCTGCTGCAGCTCGCAAAGCATTGGCTGATTTGGGATCCCTGTCTCGCGATGAGTGGATCACGGCAGTGGCTTTCGTGTCGATGGTAGTCGGTTGGATTTTCGCCGACCGACTGCATTTGAATGTCACCAGCATTGCATTCGGCGGGTTGGGTGTGTTGCTGATGACAGGCGTGCTTACCGCAAAAGATATCGCAACGCAGGGCGACACGCTGGCTACGTTTCTATGGCTCGCTGTTTTGTTCGCGCTGAGTACTCAGCTCAACGAACTCGGATTCATGGGTTACGCGGGTCAGCGGCTCGCGTCGCACATGGGCGGGCTACCGTGGCCGGTGACCTATGTAGCATTACTCTTGATTTATGTAGCAATCCACTACATGTTCGTGAGTCAGTCTTCGCAGGTGCTTGCGCTGTTGGGCGTTTTTCTTGATGTGGGCATCCGTGGCGGAGTCCCAATCCCGCTCATGGCCTTTTCGCTATTCTTTGCTAGCAGCTACTTCTCAGTAATTACGCCGCAGGGCGGAAGTCAGAATGTGATCTTCGTCGGCAGCGGTTATCTCACTCAACGTGAACTCTATCGCCTCGGGCTGCTCACTACGCTCTACTTCTTAGCTGTCTACCTGGTGATAGGTACGCCGTGGCTGTTGTTAGTTGGCCATTAATTTCGGGTGTTGATTCAAACTCAACTCTTCACCTGTACTTGCCCGATCAGAAAGGTTATTAGTCATTTGATTGCCCCAGGGTTGACCGCCAGCTTCGTCAAACAGTTCAGCATTGGTCTGTGGCTGACGTTTCCTATGCTATTAACTCTGGCTGCAGCGATAGCTGTATTAGGAAGACTCGTGGGACGAAGCGAAGGCTGGACGCATTTTGAGAGTCTTTATTGGTCGTTCATCACCGCAACTACCGTCGGCTATGGCGACATTCGGCCAATCAAGCGAGGGTCAAGGATCGCTGCCGTCTTGATAGCGTTCCTCGGCTTAGTGCTGACGGGCATACTCATTGCGGTCGCCGTACATGCCGCAACGTTGGCGTTAGACAAAAGCGGTCGCTGACTCCGGCGTTAGTGGTTGCCGATTCTTGAGCCCTATCGCCAGATCTCTCGAACGCGTTGCAAGTGCCGTTCGTTTTTACGATGCGAACTCTCAACTATCAAAGACACAATCAACACCACTCCCGCGGCTCCGAATATGACCCCGCACCAAACTCCCGAAATAAAACTGGCGTCCTGCAACATGCTGTGCAATCTCAATCACGTCGGCCAGAGAATCGATCACCGTGCTCTCGTTTTTTCCTGTGAGAGTCTCACAGGACCACTATATTTCAGCTCTCGATGCGCTGATATACCACTGGCAGCGTTAACAGGAGCAAAGGCGAAGTGGCTTGCGATTCCTTGTTGACTTGGCTATTTTCCGCCGCCCAGGGCACCGGAAAGGAGAGACGCAACCCCTGCGCCGCCCTTGCTTTGTACAAATTGGGTCAGCACAGGAACGAATTTACCGACCATGCCCGGGGATAGGCCTAGTTTCTGGAATGATTGAGCAGTCGATGCCAAACCCGAAGCTCCGCTTGGCAAAGCACCAGAGAGGCTGGAAATTCCAAGGAGACCACCGTCTTGGGCGCCGGCAGAAGGAGCAGCCTTCAAAAAACCATTCATGCCAGGTACCACTGCGGCGATCTTGCTAAAGTCGGCTGCACCCAAACGGCTCTTAGCCAATCCAAAGAGCGCTCCGGCTCCGCCGGTTGCCTGCGTGGGCGTTATTGAAAGCTGCTTTGTCAGATCACCGACGAGTTCCGGACTGGGAGCCTTGGATGCAGCCTTGACACTATTCTGCGCTTGCGCTATTCCAAGGAGAACAGCAAAGACAAGAAACGGACCAAATGCTGAGGCAATATTTCGGATACCAATTAGGCGAATCTTCATGTTTCCTCCGCACGAAAGATGGCAGTGTTGAATTTTCCGATTTGTTCACGGTGACCATCGAGCTGCAACTGTGAATGCTTACAGCGAGCCGGCTGGCGTACCAATCATTGCCGCCGGTCGGTTTCTACTGCTCAGCGCATCAATTCCGCTAGGTACTGCTTCCAGAGCGATGGCTCTCCGCCGCTACTGTGACCGTGTGTGCCGGCGTTCTCCGGGAGGAGGGACGAAGCAAGCGCGCTTCACACGTTTCATCGAGACCTCCGTTGTTTCCACATCGGTGTTATTGATGAAATCGTCGGCTGCATTTGCGGCAATGATTCGCGCCCGGATTCTCTCTAGATTTGGCTCCGGGCTGTAATTGCGTGAGGCATCCAGAGCATAGACCAGTGCTCATGCCCTTCCGAATTTCGCGGAAGTTGTGAAGAACATAATATTGCTTTGGAACGTGAGACCAGCATCGCGGAAACTGGATTTGATAGTTTTCGCGCAAACTCTAAGCACGTTTGAGCGCCAGGTGACCTTTGAGCTGACTCATTGAGGCATCTCCTCGCAGGGTATTTTTTTCTCTGACAGAAATAAACTTCTGCCCTTGCAGCGCGCCATGCACAGCAAGCACGAGATCGGTAGCCAGGCGCGATTTGAAAACATAACCTGTGGCCCCAACGGAGAATGCGGCCTCAACGTAGTCTGGATCTTCGTGAATCGTGACAAATACAATTTTTGCTTTGCAGCCCAAGTCTCGGAGGCGAGAGGCTACCTGGATTCCGCTGAGAATCGGCATAGAGATATCGAGCACAACCAGATCGGGACCGAGGGTTGAAGCGGCGTCGACCGCCCGCTGGCCGTCTTGGGCAGTAGCAACGATGTCAAAGTCACATCGAAGCAACTCTGTAACCCGCTCACGTATCTCCGGCAAATCATCTGCTAACAATATTCGTGGACATCCCATTTTTTTCATGTTGATTCACGCTGCTCCGACTGTCGTTTTGCTGGCTGCTCTTGCAACAACAGGAACGCGAACTGTGATCTCGGTTCCACCCATTGGCTTGGAAGCGATCAAGATCGTGCCCTTCACTACGCTGATTCGTTCTCGCATACTGATGAAGCCAAGACCTCTGCTTACCATAACGGCAGCTGCATCAAAACCTATCCCGTGATCACGAACTGTGAGCTGGATCTCATTTGACGTGCCGCGCAGCTGCGCTTCAAAACGCTGTGCACCACTGTGCTTGATCGCGTTGTTTAAAGATTCTTGTAAGACCCTGAACAGACACAGCGAGATCTCCTGCGACAAGTTAGGCGCGATGTTCTCGGCAATAAAACTGACATCCACTTTGTGCCACTCGGCCACTTCCCGGCAGAAACTCTTGCATGCCGCAACTAGCCCCAAGTACTCCAGCTTGGACGAGTGCAAACGATGTGAAATGCCTTGAACGTCGGTTCCAATCTCGGCAGTCTGTTGCCGTAGTTTGTCAAGCCGGTTCTGAAGCTCGGCACCTTCATTGGGGAGGCTCTGCTGCAATACGTCGAGCTCAATCCCGAGCATCGCGATGCGTTGATTGATATCGTCATGAAGTTCTCTTGCGATACGCGTGCGTTCCTGCTCTTGCGCATCAATCAACCTGCGGCTCACACTGGAAAGAGCTTCCTCGGCCTGCTTGCGCTCTGTCATGTCAATGCACGAACCTATGTAACCGGCAAAAGAGCCTTCGGAACTAAATCGCGGTACCCCCATATCCAAGACCCATCGATACTCTCCATCGTGCCGCCGCAACCGATACTGCATTTTGAAAGGCTCACGCCGTTGGAAGGACTGGTCGTAATTGTTCAAACACAGCTGCAAATCATCAGGGTGCACACTCTCCGTCCATCCGTTTCCCAATTCAGAGACAAGAGGCCGTCCGGTGAACTCAAGCCAGGGCTGATTGAAGTAACTGAAGAGCTTGTCGGGGCCGCACATCCAGATCATCACCGGAGCCGTGTTGGCAACCAGACGAAAACGCGCTTCGCTCTCGCGTGCAACTTCGAGAGCGGCCGTTAGTTCGCCTTCCGCTCTTCTGCGTCCTGCACGGTGCCACATCAGACCGGCGATTAGTACAGCCTGCAACAAGATCAGAGATATGCCGGCGATCACGTACAACTTGTACGCCTCCCAAACTGTCGGTTCCCGGTTCAGTACGACACCTCCGGGCGGAAGGTTCTTTTCTTTGAATCCCCAGCGCTTAAGAGCACGCAAATCGAAGACATAGACGTTCGCAGTTTTTATGGTAGGAATGTTGTGCGGCTTTTCTCCATTTAGGATGCGCGCAGCTGTCGCACCAACTGTCTTGCCCTCGTCCACGGGATCTGCAACACTACCGCCGACCTCACCATCATTTAAGTGTCTCTCATTCAAGCTGAAAACCGGAGCGTTCGCAGCAGCAACAATCATCGGATTTGCCACCGCGGTACTGAACACCCTTCCTTCGGCGTCTCTACCCAAACCGGCGAGCAGAATGATGCTGTGACTCGGTAAATGCTTCAGCCGATCGAGAAGAGCTGGCATCGTGAGATCGGTCAGGTAGGAAATGTCGAAACGATTTTCGTAACTTTTCAGTTGATCTTTGGCTTCGGCCTCCTGCTCCCGATCAAACGGGGATGTGCCACCGACCAAGACGACGTGCTTGGTGTCCGGCTGAAGTCGCAGGGCGGCATCGAGTGTGGCCGCTGGCGCCACATCACCTTCGACGCCGGTAAAGTCAGAGTCAAGGTTAAAACCCCCAGGCAGCCTGTTGGGAAGACAAAAAACAACTGGCACGCCCCGAAAATACCTGTGGTGAGCTTCGAGCATGAATTGCAGAGGCGCGGGCCCAACAGCGATGATGACATCGGGTCTATGGTGTTGATACTTCCGAATGTAGAAATCACGAAATCGCTTCTGATCGGCCGGATCTGGAAATTGTGCCGTCTCCATGAATTCACGATAAAACTCAATTTGGTACGGGGAATTATCGAAGGCGACCCGCAGTCCCTGATCGACAAGATTGGGCAGCGGTTTATAAGCGCCGGCTTCATAGAAGATCAGGACGCGGCGGACTTGTTTCATTTGAAGTGCGGTAGAGCTTTGGAAAAGCAAAAAGAAGCAGAGGAAAACAGAGGGCATGAGCACCAAGCCCCTTAAGGACTTCGTCCGGGCGCGGACGCGGTACTCGCAACACCAAACAATGCGGCAATTCGCTCGCGTCGCTCGCTGGTTTGGCCAGCGAGATCGATAGCGGTCCACTTGACACCAACCTTTGCGGCTAAGACGCACAGCCCAATTCCTGCCTATCAACTTGCAGTCGCGGCCGCGAACATTTTCTTTGTGAGCCGGGAGTTTCCGCCCCTGTCACACTTGACAGGTACCTATGCCTACTTGCGCCCGGTAAGCTCAACACCTCTGGTAATACGAGTCAGTTACCTTACGCATCCCTACGACGACAGAGCAAGGCCGAGATGAACGCGGAGTTCACTTATCGAGTCTCCTGGAATGGATTCCCCTTCTGCACGTTGATCGCTGTGTTCGCCTTTTGTCCCGGACTGACGAGCAACCTGTGCTGCCAGACAGCATCGACCGGGGCACTAACTGGAGTCACGCTGGACGTCTCCGGTGCACTCTTGCCGGGCGTGTCCATTAAAGCCACAAAAGACGATGGCAACGAAACGAGGCTCACTGTTTCTGACGGAGAAGGAAGCTTTGCCCTCCTCTTCCTACCTCCCGGTTCATATCATCTGCAAGCTGATAAAAGCGATTTCGAGCCGTTAAGCCTCTCCGCCTTACGCATATCCGTAACAGAAACGCTGGGACTTGAATTGCATCTTCATCTTGCGACGCGCGTCGAGCGCGTACGGGTTTCTTCAGAATCAGCAATGGTTCAAACCGACAGTTCTGCCTTGGGAAGGGTATTTAATGAAACAGCGATTCGCCAACTGCCGCTGGTTACCCGAAATTTTACGCAACTAACTGGGCTTAGTCCCGGAGTCGCTGTCGGGGTCTACAACGCTGGAGAGCTTGGGAGCGGAGGAACAGCTCTCTCGCAAGTAGGGGCCTCGAATGACGGAGTTTTTGTGCACGGTTCGCGATCGTACGACAACAACTGGCAATTGGACGGCGTGAGTGTAAGCGACGTGCTGGCTTCCGGCGGGGCAAGCGGTGGAATCCCAATTCCGAACCCCGATAGCCTCCAAGAGTTCAAGGTTCAAACCGGGCTCTATGATGCCTCGTTCGGGCGCGCTGCCGGAGCCAACGTCAGCCTGATTACCAAGGCAGGAACCAACCACTACTATGGAACACTTTTTGAGTACCTGAGGAACAATGTTCTTAATGCGAATGATTTCTTCTTGAATCAAACTGGTCGTCCCCGTCCGGACCTCAAGCAGAACCAGTTCGGTGCTGCGCTCGGTGGACCAATTGAGAAAGACCGTTTGCTTGCTTTTGCGTCGTATCAGGGGACTCGTCAGGTGAATGGGTTGGCCGCAGGTCAGGCGAGAATCGGTTGCGCCGCCAGTCTGAGTGAGCCACCAATCACCAACGACAGATCACCCGCAGCACTCGGAAGATTGTTTGGTGGCATGAACGGGGCTTTGGGTGGTGTGGCGATCAAATCAGACGGATCGAACATCAATCCTGTCGCTCTGGCGTTGCTAAATTTCAAACTGCCCGACGGCATCCTTCTGATTTCAACACCGCAAACAGTTGATCCCGCGAAACCGTTTGCCAGCAGCGGATTCTCGTCCTTTTCGCTGCCTTGCAGCTTCGATGAAGACCAGGGATTGGCCAATCTAGACTATGTTGCTTCCAAGAACAGCCGGATCGCTGCCCGATTCTTCATTGCACGCTCCGATCAGTTGGTCACTGTTCCGGGTAGCGGTCGAAATCCTGTGGCCAACACACGCGGGTTCGACAGCGCCGGGGGTTCCGATTTTATTGTTTTCTCCCTTGCTCACACTTACATTGCGAGTAGCGCTTTCCTGAATGACGCGAGGCTTGGATTCGTGCGGACAAAAACGAGATCGGGATCGCAAGCGCCGTTCAAATGGTCGGACGTTGGTGTAGCTGAAGGCGAAATGAATGACAACAATGAACTGCCCAACTTGAACATCCTTGGTTCCGTCAGCATGGCTTCAGCAATTCCGCGTATTTACACGCAAAACACTTTCTCTCTTAGCGACACATTCAGTCTGGTCAGCGGCGCACATGCGATGAAATTCGGAGGAGAAATTGCACGACTGAAAGAGTACTTCGATATCGTTGGAATCGGTTCGTCAGTGCAATTTCTCAGTTGGCCGGATTTCTTACTCGGACTTGGTGCGAATGACAATGGCACCGGCAGGTTCAGCAATGTCTTTGCTTCCTCTGACAATTATGGCCTCCTAAACCGTAACTTCGCCGCATGGGAAGGCTCAGCGTTCGCTCAGGATGATTTCCGAATTACCCGCACTTTTACTTTGAATGCCGGACTGCGTTACGAGCGGATCGGTCAATTCGGAGACGACTTGGGAAAAAATTCGAGCTTCGATTTCGGCAAGGCAGCCGCAAACCCGCCGCCGAGCGGAACTCTTGCAGGGTACATTGTCGCTTCCAATTTTCCGGGCACTATCCCTCCCGGCGTTATACGCGCGGACAACACGTTTGGAACCTATGGAAAAGGGCAAAACACAATTGCTCCGCGAATTGGTTTTGCCTGGCAGATCGTACGCGCACTCCTGCTCAGAGGAGGGTACGGAATGTATTACTCTCGCCCGACTGGCCAGGCCTCCGCTGCGTCTATAAGTGGTGCACCGTTTTCATCGTTTCGAAGCAGCACAGGACAAGCCAATGCAGCCGCGACGTTCCAGTCACCATTCGCGCAGCCATTCCCAAATCCGAGTTCGTTTCCAATGTTTGTGCCCTACGCTGCCAGCACAAATCTGACTGTCCAATCTCCGTCGCCGAATTTTAGAGCGGCATTAAGTCAACAGTTTTCCCTTAACATTCAGGCGGAGTTGCGTCAGTCCTGGCTATTGGAGATGGGATACGTGGGCGCTCGAGGAACACACCTACAGCGCTTCCGTTCCCTCAATCAGGCGGCGGACGCCTCCCCGGATGACCCCGTCAGAGGTGTAACTTCTAACACTCTGGCTAACATCGCCTCACGGGTTCCCATTCCCGGAATAACTCCCGACTTTCTTCGTCAACTGGAATCCGATGGGAGTTCCTGGTACAACGCCTTTGAGTCAAGTCTGACAAAACGGTTCGTGCGCGGTTTTCAGTTCCTGGCTTCCTATACCTTTTCAAAGACCCTGGATACCGATGGCGCCAACATCAACGGAACATCAGCGGGATCAACCTTGACGCTCGGAGACCAAAACTCTCCGAGCCAACGATGGGGACGAGCCAGTTTCGATCGGACTCATCGCTTCGTTTTCAGCACGACGTGGACTATTCCCGGACCACTTCATGGACTGTCACGTACCGTCTTAGGCAACTGGTCTTTGGCTGGAATAGCAACCGTACAGTCCGGCAGCGCTCTCACAGTCATATACACAAATTCTACGAATGTTTTTGGAATCAGCGAGGACCGCGCTCAGCTAAGCGGCGCATGTTCGAATGGCCAATTCGTGGCGAAGGGCCCAGTCGAGTCAAAACTCAACGGCTACTTCAACTCGGCATGTTTTACGAAGCCGCCGATCATTGGTGCAGACGGCATCGGAGCAACATTTGGGAATAGTGCTACCGGACTCGTCGATGGTCCCGGACAGGCCAACGTCGACCTTGCCTTGTCAAAGACAATCGCGCTCAGCTGGCCAACCGAGAACAGTAGTCTTCGGTTTCGCGGCGAATTCTACAATGCGCTCAACCATCCTCAGTTTGCCAATCCGGATACCAACTTTTCATCTTCCACATTCGGCATCATAGTAAGCACTGCAGTAAATCCTCGTGTCGGACAGTTGGCGCTCACGTTCGCGTTCTGACAAACGCTTAAAAGAAGTAACCATACAGCAGCTTCTGTGACGACACTTTACTTAGTTCTTCCGCCTAGCACTGAGTGTTTTTCCAGTAGTTTCTAAACCCCACTAGCAGTACACCAATCCTTAGCAGATTTGCAGATGTCTTATGAAGGTCTACGTCTCTCCATTACGCAGACAACCTGCAGGATTCGCAAAAAGAGCCGCGAATTGCTTTGGTTTCGGATTCGCCATCTTGCTGTTTTGCACGTGCGCACTTGGGCAAGGCCCGATTGAAAACGATCATTCCCATGCTGCGCAGCCATACGGAGCATTTGGGCCACAGCTCATCACTCCCAATGCATTGCGAGCCCCGGCGAAAGCGCGACGGGCTGTCGACAAAGCTGCGGCAGCGATGGCAAACCAGCAAGCAAGAGAAGCAGAAAGGCAGCTCGCGCGTGCTCTTGAGCTTTATCCCGACTATGCCGTGGCACTAACGTTACGTGCGATATGGAAGATGAATGCCGACCGCTCCGACTCAATCCAAGACTTGGAACGAGCTATTCACGTTGATCCGCAATACGGTGTTTCATACGCGGTCCTCGCGTCTATTTACAATGACGATCAGCGTTACGATGATGCAATACCTCTAATTCAGCGAGCCCTGCAATTGCTTCCTGCTGCATGGCCGGTCCATTACGAGATGGCTCGCGCACTGTGTGGAAACCATCAAAGCCTTGAAGCACTTCGAGAAGTAACGGAAGCGGAAAGACGCGTGTCGGCCGACAAAGAGGCACATGCAAATAGCATCGCCGCAGTTCATTATTTGCGTGGCATTCTTCTAATGGATCAACGCGACTTTGCCGAGGCGACGCGGGAATTTGGGATCAGTATTAACACCCAGCCCCAAGGCCCTCTTGCAGCAATATCGACCCGCATGGTCGCACGACCAGAGTCTGGAGAGACTCGCTGAGCACGGCGCAATTACCGGCTTCCTGCAACTGCTCAAGGCTCACCGATGAATATCAACCGCAGACAGTATGTCCGTCCCTGCTGCCCACTCCTACGCTGAGTCCTGCTACCGCTCTGCGATAGAGCAGTGATACTCACAAATGACCTCAGTATGTAACGATCGGAAGTTAACCCTGTGCCGCTCTTTCGACGAAGTGGATGTGCTCAGCCAAATTTCGCGCTACCGGAATATCTGACAGGGCCTAAGCCTGCATTTTCGCGGCAAGATCACTCGATGAGAAAGATGATTAGAGTGCTCGTCGTTGCCGTGCTGCTTTGCGCGGCCACTTTGATGTGGGCACAAAGCGGATTTGAATTGACACCAACCATTGGCTATCGGTTTGGCGGGAATATTGACTTAGTAAATGCCACCCTTAATCCCAACTTTCGCAAGCTTCAGATCGAGAGCAATCCCGCTTACGGAGTGGCACTCAACCATGGAGTACATGACAACATTCAAGTGGAATTTCAGTGGAGCCGGCAGGATACACACGTGGATGGTCGTTCGCGGGCTGACAACACGTCAACTCGGCTGTTTGGAGCGTACCTCGATCAATATCACGCGAATTTCTTGTTTCACCCTGCTGACGATGGTTCGCGCACTCAGCCCTTCGCTATTTTCGGACTCGGTGCTAGCAGCTTTAATCCGCGCGCACCTGTTTCCGGCAGAACTCAGTTTTCGTTCGAGCTCGGCGCCGGCATCAAACACTTCTTCAGCCCTCATTTGGGGTTGAGGCTTGAAGCAAAGTGGACACCCACCTACGTCAGGTCCAAGGAGGAATGGTTCTGCAACGGCTTTGGCGAGTGTTATTCAATTTCCGATCCGGTCTATGCGCAGCAGGGAGAAGTTAGCTCGGGAATCATAATTCGTTTCTGATTGTGAGCCCGGAGGCATGTCGCTCGTGCGACTGGACAGCGTCGGCCATGCCGTTTCTGAAAGGACGCCTGTGGGCCTGTGGAAGGAGAAGCGACATTGAAAAATACCGGCGCGCGCAAGCCTGGGACAGAGCCGGGGGCGGGCGCTTCTCGCGATAAATGAAAGAGCGAGCCTATTTGCCAGGATGCGCCGTCGGCTTTTGCGTCATGCAGTCTATACACAATTGGGCGATTGTGGTGCTCAATCGCTTTACTGAAAAGAACCAGACTCCGCAGCGGCGACACAAATGGGCTTTATAGGGACTTTCCACTCTCATAACTAGGCCCTCACAAGACAATCCAAAAATGAAAATTACTATTACATAAGACGATATTGCTGCTGGCGAAGGCCGTCGTTGCGCGAAGGCAACGGCGACAAATATGCGGTGGTCCATCGAGCGGACTCGGACAACGCATGGAGGACTGTTAAAGGTGACAGTCGCCACAACCACCGTTAGGGATATTCAATGTTGACCACGCCACAGCAGCATCGTTATCGCTGGTTACACAAAATAATCGTGGAGGTTCGATTGATGAAGGATCCGACAGAGCAAATTGGAACGAGGCTGTTGTCTTCAATAGCCAATCAGGAGCTGCCCTTCATCATAGGGCTGATCGTCTTGATATTCCTCATCTGGGGAATCTATGCGGTTTCTGGGCGGTAAGAATCTTAATCAGACGAGTCTTGGGAGCAGGTTGAGCAGAAGTGCCGCTGACCTCCACTGGCACGGTTCCAAAATGGTCTCGATAGAGTTTGAACGTTAGGCCAGTGGTGTTGAAGCTAGATTCAGTAGGGTTGAAGTTGATGGTAGAGACGCCCATCGTGAAGGCTGACATTTTAATGAAGTCTGTGTGGCGGAACATTTCCTGCAAGACCATCGCGTAGGAGAGGGCGAGCTTTAGATCCGTCGGTGTACCCGTGTAAGCCCACTCATCAATGGAGAGAAAATTATTTTTGTCTTTGATGGCAGGAAAAAGCTTCTCATAGTGCGCCCATTCTTCTGCTTTCACGCGAACTCGATTCGATGGAACACGAGCCCATTCGATCAACGACTATTTCACCGGGACATACCCGTAGCGCGGCGGCATAGTCGTCCCACCGGTGTAAGGATCATGCTGGCCGATATCCAAATCGAAGCGCGTGCCGCTACGCGCGTACCAGTGCTCGGTTACGCCGTCGAATGTTCCCCAACATTGTGAGAAAAGTCCCCCAGTCCAGTCCGCATCCGTTCCGAATTCGCCGATCACTTTGCCAGTAGTCATGCGAGCATTCCCGGTCACAGTCATTTCGTCTGGCATCGCACCAGACGCGAGGATCGTGATCGAAGGATCTACGGCCCGCATGGCCTTTACGAAGTCGCGATGCTTGATGACCCAATAACGGAGTGGCGTCCACCCGATTTCCCAGAAGCCGTACGGTTCGTTGCCTACGTTCCAATACTTGACGCGATAAGGTTTGGGATGTCCGTTTTGCGCGCGCAACGCGCCCATGCGGGTATTCGTCGAGCCGTTCATATACTCGACTTCCTCCGCTGCCGACTCCGCTCCGCCTAGACCGGCGTTCACGGTGATGTAAGGGTCAACGCCGAGCAGCCTGCACATCTGCATCAACTCGTCCATACCAACGTCGTTCGGCTGCATTGCGTTCCATGCGTAGTCCCAGGTGGGCGGGCGCTTGTCGGGATCTCCGATCCCAACATGCCAGTCGTAATCGGAAAGGAAATTCCCGCCAGGAAGGCGCCAGAAGCCGGAATTCAGTTGGCGCAGCAGCGCGATGGTGTCGGGGCGGAAACCGTGGAGATTGTCTGCGGGCATGAGCGAGATCGTCCCAACATGGAACGAATCCGTTCCCGTACCCACAATTTCCAGCCGCGCTTCATCGCTATCCGACTGTGCGGTAAATTTCAGCGAGAATTTCGCATATCAAGAATGAAGAGTTGGGATGGTTATCTGCTGGCGGTCTTGAGGACCCGCGCCCCACACCAGGCTAACTTTTACCTTTGCCGCGGCTGTTCCAGCTAGATAGAGGCGTCCGACGTAAGACTTCCCTTTCCGCACCGCCAAACCGGACTGCTGTATCCCGTGCGGCGTAGCAGCTTCCAGCTTTATCTCCGGAGATTGCTCGCCGACAAACGCATGCTTCGCATCCATGCTGACGAAATCGTCGGGACCTACGGGCCGCCACTTTTTGTATTGCATCCTCTGACGGATTGGATTGGGTGCCCCTGCTGGCTGAGTCTCTGGCTTTGAGTCGATCGGGAAATAGAACTTACGGTCATCGAGCATCTCGCTCCACAGCGAGTGATTGATGAGATTACCGATGTGCTCGATGAACATCCCATACATGTATTTCGAGATGGGGTCCTTCACCTGTTTCGCATCGATGGTGGCTACGATCGGAGAAGGGTGGGCGTCAACCTGCGCGTGAGACCAGGAGGAGAGGACAAGCGTGCTTGAAATCAATCCGAGAATTCTGAGGTTTGTAGGGATGCTGGCGAGCGTCGAGTTCATGTTAATCAGAATCAAAATGTCATACGCAGCACATAGGCATATTTGGCCGGAGGTTGTGCAGGCAAATGCACGTGCAGACCATCCGAACGCTGCTCAAATTGCAGCTTTGCATCGCTGCCAAGCAACGTGATGGTTTGCACCGGCCTGGTTCCAAGCGTCTGCCCGAGAGAATGAATGACGATTTCTTCGTTTGTCGGCCACTTAAGTCCGATCGCGTAGAGTACGTCACCCTTGGTGGTAAAGCGGAAGTCTTCGGCCGTGTAGTTAGCAGTATCCGTATCGTGAAATGATCCAGCAGCAACTTTTGTGGGACCCTCGCCGTAAATCCTCCACGGCCGGGTTCCGTAAATGCCTTCTCCGTTCACATTGAGCCATGCGCCCACGTCAAGGAGCACCTGCTGGACCTGTTCGGGAATTGTGCCATCGGAGCGTGGGCCGAAGTTCAACAGCAAGTTGCCGTTCTTGCTGACGATATCAATGAGCTGATGAACGACGAATTCCGGTGACTTAAAAGTGTCATCCTTTATATAGCCCCACGAGCGATTGCTGATCGATGTGTCGGTCTGCCAGTAGAGCGGACGAATATCGCCGAGCTGTCCTCGCTCCAAGTCGAGCACGCCGGAGTGCTCCTGCATGGCGTAATCCTTGTAATTAATCACGCCGACATGATCGCCATACTTTAATGAATCGTTGTAGTAGAAAGCGGCAAAACGAGTGAGGTTCGAACGGATCGAGGGCTGCCCAATCCACCAGTCGAAGTAGACTATGTCAGGATGATATTTCTCAACCAACTCTGAGGCACGTGCGAGCCAATCATTCGCCCACTCCGCCGAGACATAGGTGAAATCATTGTCGAGGGGACTTCCGCGCGGGTTCGTGAGCCATTTATGCGCTGGACCATAGAATGCGGCATATTGCGGATCGTTCACGTCAGACGGAATACTGCGGCCGACGCCTAGAAAGAAATTATGTTCCACGCGATGTGACGAGACACCGAAGTGCAGACCTGCAGCGCGCACGGCTTTTCCCAAATCTCCGATCAGATCGCGACGTGGCCCCATTTTGGCTGCGGTCCAATCACTCACTCCGCTGTCGTACATGGCAAAGCCGTCATGATGCTCCGCCACGGGCACGACGTACTTTGCGCCTGCCTTCTTGAATAAGACCGCCCAGGCTGCTGGATCATAATGCTCGGCTTTGAACATAGGAATGAAGTCTTTGTAGCCGAAGTTAACCGGTGGTCCATAGGTCCCGACATGGTGCTTGTACTCCTCTGATCCCTCGCGATACATATTTCGCGGATACCATTCATTGGCGAACGCCGGGACCGAGTAGAGTCCCCAATGAATGAAGATGCCGAACTTTGCGTCTTTATACCATTGTGGGACCTCATATTTCTGCAGCGACTCCCAGTTAGGACGATATGGGCCTTCCAGGTCGGTCTTGTCCACATCCCGCAAAAGACTGGCACGTTGGCTGTCGTACTTACTGCTCGCTTTTTGCCAAGCCTGATCAATCGTCGCTGGATCTTGCGAAGGGGTCGGGGCTGTCGGATTCTGGGCATGCGCGGCGGAGAGTGCGTATGCTGCCAGCGATAGCGCGTAGAACACGAACAAACGCTTGCGAATTGATGGGTCAAGCAATAAGCAACGCATTCTCTATCGTCGCTTGCTTCGTGATGCTGAGTACTTGGGCGCCAGCGCAGTTGAATTTCGGAGCACCAAGGTTGTGTTCATCACGTATTCGGTTCTCCCCTGCGTGGGCACAGACCTTTCGCTATCCTTGACAAGAGCCTGAAAAGCGATTCGTGCTAACTCCTGCTGCGACATCTGCACAGTTGTGAGCGGCGGGGTAACGAACTGCGCCAAGCGAATGTCGTCAAAGCCGATCAAGGATAATTCGCGTGGAATCGCGACGCCCCGTTGGTACGCCTCCCGCATTACTCCAATCGCAGTCATGTCGTTTGAGCAGAGCACGGCAGTAGGAACGATGCGTTTTTGCCAGAGATCGCCGAACGCCTTCATTCCTCCTTCCACCGTGTGATCTCCAACGCTAATTAGAGTGGGTTCCAGGCCGATCTCCTTCATCGATTCCTGAAAAGCATCGCGGCGGGCTATCGCTGATTTCAGATGTGGAGGTCCGGTGATAAATGCGATACGCGTGTGCCGGAGAGCAGCCAGATGTTGTACCGCTTGGCGAATGCCATTCTTGTAATTGATCGAAATATTGCTGACTCGGGGCAGGTCCGGGCCAACGTCTACGAACACGAGCGGAACTTTCCGGAAGTGAAGATGCTCGATGAGCGAATCCTCCATACCGAACGTGAGAATAGCGACGCCATCAACTCTTCTCTCAATCATTCGCCGGACTGAGAGTTCCATGCGTTTAGAGTCGTAAATCGTGGAGGTCAGTAGAATTTCGTACCTGTGCTGAACGGCGAGATTCTCAAAGGTCTGAACGATCTCCGGAAAAAAGGGATTGGTGATCTCCGAAACAATAAGGCCAAAGACGCGGCTGCGACCGGAACCGAGCGAACGCGCGGCAGAGTTGGGATAATATCCGAGTTCTTCGACGACTCTCCACACCCTCTTAGCAAGCTGTGGATCGACGGTGGGAATGTGATTGATAGTTCGGGATACCGTCGCGGTGGAGACTCGCGCTCGGGTAGCAACTTGTCGGATGTCCATAAACCTGCTGCATGCTGAAGGTGGATCATATCATTCACGGAAAGCGTTTTCCGCGATGGACTGACGCGCTTGACGGATAGCAGTCTTCCAAATAGCCTCTCGCAGTAAACGTTTTCTGTAAATTTTCGCTGATCGCGATCTCGGGAATTTAGCGGACGCGAAACAAAATCAGCTGTTCCCAGGCATATTGATGGCTCCTGCAATTCCGAAATTGAGTTCAAATCGACTATCGTGGAGACAAGCCACATGAACGCTAAGGCACTATTTACTTGGATAGGTGCCATTTTGGGGTTGTTAGTGACACAGGCTCTTGCACAAACAAAGCCGGCTATCTTGACCATTCATATTGATACGCCAGTGTCAAAAGTGAGCCCGATCCTGTACGGGCTAATGACCGAAGAAATCAACTACTCCTACGACGGGGGGCTTTATGGCGAAATGGTTCGCAATCGCACTTTCCGCGCGAATAAGTCGAATGTCCCGTATTGGATTCTCTTCGAAGAGGGTGATGCAGAAGCCAAAATGCAAGTTGATCGGCAAACCGGTCCCAGTGAGGCATTGAACTACAGCCTGCGATTGGATGTCACGAAGGCTGATCCGCAAAACCAGGCCGCGATTCTTAACCAGGGATTTTGGGGCATGGCATTGATGCCTAACTCTACGTACAAGGGTTCGCTATACGCGAAGGCGGATTCTGACGCACTAGGTGAGCTGAGTATCAAGCTGGTGAGCGACGCTGAAAATAAGATTCTTGCCTCCACACGCGTTCGTTCGCCAACAGCGAACTGGACAAGGTATGAGTTCTCGCTGAAGACCACAGCGATGCAGCCATTATCCGCCAACCACCTGGTTATAACTGTCGGTCACACGGGAACGCTATGGCTCAATCTCGTCTCCTTGTTTCCACCGACATACCATGATCGTCCGAACGGCAATCGCATCGATCTGATGGAAAAGCTGGCTGCGATGCATCCAGCGTTCTTGCGCTTCCCTGGCGGCAACTATTTGGAGGGCGATCATATCCCCGATCGCTTTGAATGGAAGAAGACCATCGGGCCGCTGGTCGATCGACCCACGCATCCGAGTCCCTGGCGGTACCAGTCGTCAGACGGGATGGGACTGCTGGAATTCCTGGAATGGTGCGAAGACCTCAACATGCAGCCGGTGTTGGCAGTATACGCAGGATATTCCCTGCAACAGGAACATGTAAATCCCGGACCGGATCTTGAACCCTATGTTCAGGATGCATTGGATGAGATCGAATACGTAACCGGAGGACCCGAAACGAAGTGGGGCGCTATTCGCGTGGAGAACGGACATCCCCAGCCGTTTAAGCTGACTTATGTCGAAGTGGGAAATGAGGATTACTTCGACCGTTCTGGAAGTTACGATGGACGGTACGAGCAGTTTTACAAAGCAATCAAAGCAAAGTACCAGGATCTTCAGATCATTGCTACAACACCGGTAAAGAGCATTCGTCCGGATGTGATCGACGATCATTATTACCGTCGAGCAACGGAATTCTTCCACGACACGACTCACTACGACAAAACCGACCGCAACGGTCCCAAGATATTTGTCGGCGAATGGGCTACGCGCGAAGGCACGCCGACACCGAACCTTGGCGCAGCCCTGGGCGATGCTGCTTGGATGACTGGAATGGAGCGCAACAGTGACATCATCGTGATGTCATGTTACGCACCACTTCTTGTGAATGTGAATCCAGGCGGTATGCAGTGGGAAAGCGACCTGATTGGTTATGACGCATCGCGGAGTTATGGATCGCCGAGCTACTACGCGCAGGTGATTTTCGCACAGCATGTCGGAGACGTAACCCTCGGCTCGAATATCGAGAATGGCGGATCGAAATTGTTTTACTCCGTGACAAAAGACACCAAGGCTAAGCGCATCTATCTCAAGCTGGTCAATGCCGCGTCGCATGCGCAAGCAGTTGACCTCAAATTTACAGGCGGGACGCTGGCAAAGACCGGCACGCTGGTAATGCTGAATGGCCGCAGTACGCAGGCAACAAATACGGTTGAGCAGCCGACGAACATCGTTCCGGTGCAGAGCCCGCTTCCGAACATCGGAAGTGAACTGCATTACACGGCGCCGGCATACTCGATTCAAGTCATCCAACTCAGTCAGCAATAAATGGGGTTCGCATGTCAACGACGGTTTGCAGCCTTTCTCTCGACAAATCCGCATAGCTATTTGTCAACATCAGTCCCCGCTGCTCTGTGTGACGAATCGCTCTTCGTGCGCGCCTTGTTCAGCTGGCTGAAGACAGAGGTATCAGCGGCTTCGTTCAAGGTCTTGGTTTTTTCAAATTCAATTTTGGCCTCATCTTTTCTTCCCATTGCCTGGTAAAGACGAGCAAGCCGGTAGTGAACCTTCACATCATTGGGGCTCAATTTGGCTGCGACCTTTAGTTCGCGCAAGGCGTCATTCCGCCGCCCTGAGTCTGCGTATATGGCCGCCAAATCAACGTGGGCTAGTGCCACATTGGGATTAATGTAGATGGCTTTCTCGAGTAATGGAAGAGCAGCTTTGGGGTCATTAAGTTTCATTTTGGAATCAGCCAGATAAGCAACGGCTTGTGCGTTGTTGGGAATGTTTGTCAATTCTGCCTGGAATTCCTCTGCGGCCTCCTGATATTGGCCCCGCCTCCACAGCAAGTAACCCAGTCCGAAATGCACATTGGGTTCTTTAGGGTTCGCCTTTACAGCCGCGCGGAACTGTTCGGTTGCACCGGCATGGTCTTGCATTTCGTCCAAAGCCTCTCCAGCCAGCATATCGGCTTCCGCCGACTCGGCGTTTAGGAGCAAGATCTCATGATAAGTGTCGAGTACGCACTGATATTGCTTCATCCACAAGCAGCTGTGCGCGAGGATCAATCGAAAAGCAAGGTTCTGCGGAGCGCTTGCTGTTGCTTGTTTCAGATAGGGAATCGCCGCTCCGTACTGGTCTAGACCGTAGTGGGACATTCCTATCAACGTAGTCAGACGTTGAGCCTCAGGAGACGATGGAGGTTCCTTCTTGAGGAGACCCTCGAAGATGGGGAGGGCACTCCTTAACTCGCCCGCCTTAAAGAGCGCCAAACCAAGGTTTATGCGCAACGCAGGCATGGCAGGATCCAAAGTCAGGGCTTTGCGATAAAGAGAGGCAGCTTGCGAGTATCTTTCCTGACGAGATTCCAGAAAACCTAAGTGGGCATACGCCTCAGCGCTTCCTGGCTGAGTCTTAAGAAAACTGCGCCAGGCGATTTCAGCTTCATTAATCTTGCCTTGTCGCTCAAGAGCTATCGCATTCTCGCGCTGACTGAGGGAGCTGGTTTGCGCCTGTCCCAGGATCACGCGACAGGGTGCGAGCAGTGCAATTGCTACCCATGCGCTCGTTAGGGGTCCAAGGCGCTTCATAAGAATTCCGTTTCTCTATTCTCGCCTCGGTATGGAGCCGTCGCAATCGTAACGACACCGTTCCGAGACCGCCCAAACAATACCTTAGAGGTCGCGGGTGTTCCGGGAATGATAGGATGCAGAACGCGTTTTTGCCTTCCTCCTCAGCTGGAGCAACCCATGGTCGATGCTATCTCGCGAAGAGCGTTCCTTACGTCGGCCGTCTCGATTACGGCTGCTTCTTACCTGCATGGCGAATATCTCTCAGCAGCAACAATGCCAAGTCCGATCGGCTCCGGCTGGCAAAACGAAGCGATTGAGAATCTCGTTCAATCTCCACACGCGAAGCTGCATCAAGTCCCAATACGGGCTGTCACGATTAAGAGCGGATTCTGGGGACGACGGCGGCAAGTCAATGTTGCAAAAAGTATCCCTACGATGCACGGCCTTTTGGAAGCAAACGGCCGGATGAATAACTATCGCCGCTTAGTTGCGAAGAGTTCTGCACCTCAGAGCGGACCTGTTTACTCCGATTCCGACGTTTACAAATGGACAGAGGCAGTCGGCTTTGCACTGCAATCTGGTGATTTGCCTCAGCTTCGGCAAATGTCGGAGGAGATTATCGATGACATCGTTGCCGTGCAACAACCGGACGGATATCTGAATACCTACTATGTTGAGGATCGAGCCTCGTTGCGGATGCTTCCACAGACGCAATCCACCGGCCACGAACTCTACAACATTGGGCACATGCTGCAGGGAGCCATCGCGTATTACCGCGGCACCGGCGAACGCAAACTACTCGATGCCGGCATACGCTTCGTTAACGATTTTCTGCTGCCGAACTACGGCCCCGCTCCAAAGAAGCCGATCGTCTCCGGGCATCCGGAGATCGAGATGGGCCTGATCGAACTTTACAGAATTACCGGTGACAAACGGCACCTAGATCTCGCGGGATACATTCTGCAAGGCGACGCCCGAGCTCCATTTCCGGCACGCAGGACGATTTACATGTTTAGCGGAACGCCATTTACCGAGCGTACAAAGCTGGAAGGCCACGCTGTGCGCGTTATGTACGCATGCTGCGGCGCGACCGACTATTACATGGAGACCGGCGATGCCGATTATTGGCGCACGCTGAACACGCTGTCGAATGACATTATTACATGGAGACCGGCGATGCCGATTATTGGCGCACGCTGAACACGCTGTGGAATGACATGATTTCCACGAAGATGTATGTCAGCGGCGGAGTGGGTTCGCGAGCTGAGGGAGAGGCCTTTGGAGATGCTTACGAACTCCCCAATTTCCGCGCCTATGGAGAAAGTTGCGCCGCGATCGGAAACATGATGTGGAACTGGCGCATGCTGTCTGCGACCGGCAATGCCAAGTTTACGGATGTAATGGAACGGGCGCTGTACAACGGTATCAATTCGGGAATGTCGCTCGATGGAACGCTTTATTGCTATCGCAATCCGCTCGCCTTCGATGCATCTACTGGCGACAAGATCCGCAATCCCTGGTACGACACAACTTGCTGCCCACCAAATCTCGAGCGTACACTCGCTTCTCTCCCAGGATACTTTTACAGCACTAGCAGCGAGGGCCTCTATGTGCATCTCTACGACAATTCCGAGCTTGATTGGCACTTGGAGGACGGAACGCCGATAAAGATCGTTCAGAAGACCAACTATCCATGGGACGGCATTGTAGATCTCTCAGTTTCGCCTTCCAAACCTTCGATTTTTACTTTCTATGTTCGAATTCCGGGATGGGCGGAAAATGGACAGGTCAGCGTCAATGGCAAAACTATGGACGGCGCAACTCCGGGTCAATATTTCCCCGTTGGGCGCACGTGGTCACCGGGCGATACGCTCCGTTTAAGTCTGGACATGCGGCCGCAACTGCTGCTGGCAAATCCTCGCGTCGCAGAAGACGCCGGACGCGTAGTGCTGCAACGGGGTCCGCTCGTCTTCAATGGCAAAACTATGGACGGCGCAACTCCGGGTCAATATTTCCCCGTTCGGCGCACGTGGTCACCGGGCGATACGCTCCGTTTAAGTCTGGACATGCGGCCGCAACTGCTGCTGGCAAATCCTCGCGTCGCAGAAGACGCCGGACGCGTAGTGCTGCAACGGGGTCCGCTCGTCTACTGCATGGAAGAAATGGATCAGCCCGCTGGAACCCATCTGGCCGATGTCGCTATCGATCCAGCCCACGGTTCTCAACAGGGATTTCAAAGCGAATTCAAGCCCGATCTCCTCGATGGCGTTGTTGTGCTTCGTCGGGACGGAATCGTTTTTGAGAGATCCAGCACGGAACGCCCTCTTTATTCGAGGTATGAGCAGCGCCCGCAGAGGACGAAGCAAATTTCGCTAGTGTTTATCCCGTATTACGCATGGGCCAATCGTCAACCATCTGCAATGCAAGTATGGACACCGATATTTCGGGGCTGAGGGCTGGCCGTGGATGTGCGGAGGCTTCTGCGCTGTGTTGTCCAAAACAGCACGCTCGAACGAACAAATGGGGACTCCCTCCGGGCTGACGCAAATGCAGAAACGTTTACCGTGAAACGGTTGCTCTAGAACTGCAGTTCTCTCCGCGGCCACCCCATGAGCATTCGGAGCGCCGACTCCGATTCGTTCAGCTTCTGCGCGTCTAAAAGCTTTAAGTTGAGACATTCGTCTTGACAACTGCTCCAGAGTAGAGCTACAAGATTTTGGCCAGTTTGAGTAAACGGTTACTCAGAACTCACACATCGGCGTACTACGGACTGAATGGAGGTTCGGCACACAGAATCCAAGCATATCGATCACAACAGTAGCTAGAGAGGAGAGGAGATCATGAAGCAACGCACGACCATGATGTCAGGCAGAGCGGCCACGCTCGCTGCAGGGAAACGGGCCAAGTTTCTAGCGCAATGGTTCGCCTTTATCGCAGTACTCCTGACCATTACGACAGCAGCCTGGAGTCAGGACAATGCTTCACTAACGGGAACTGTAACGGATCCCAGCGGCGCGGCGGTCGTGAATGCGGGCATTTCTCTCACGAATACTGCGACCGGCCAAGTGAGGCATGTGACCTCAAATTCAGTTGGTGACTATCTCTTCGCAAGCCTGGGCGCAGGGGTCTATAACCTGGAAGCATCCGCGTCAGGCTTTCAGAAGTTCAGTCGGACAGGGATTGTCGTGCACGTTGCCCAAACGCTGGAAGAGAACGTTGCCTTCAAAGTCGGCAACACGCAGGAAACCGTCAATGTTGAAGCGGACGCTCTGCAGGTGCAGTCGGAAACTAGCGAGGTCAGCAGCCTCATCAGCGGTCAGCAGGTTACGCAATTGGCGACAAACGGTCGCAATGTAACTGCACTTGCTGCGCTCGGGATGGGAAAGTCCAACAATCTACCCGCCTATTCCGGAGCCAATGCTCTAACCAGTGCGAATGGCATTAGCTTCAACGGAACACGGAACACGCACAACATCTACCTATTGGATGGAGGCGAACTCAATGATCGCGGCTGCGGCGGCTGCTTCAGCTCACTGCCGTCCATCGATGCGCTTGCCGAATTCCAAACTCTCGATAGCAACTATGGGCCCGATTATGGAATCGGTTCAGGCGGAACGATCGCCATGGTCCTCAAATCCGGGACCAAGAAGTTCCATGGAGCACTTTGGGAGTTCAACCGGAACGAAGTCTACCAAGCCAACAACTATTTCCTGAACCAGGCAGGAAAGCCGCGCCCGAAATTTCGGCTTAATATCCCCGGCGGAAACTTCGGCGGCCACCTGGGGAACAACACCTTTTTCTTCGTCAATGAAGAGTGGCGCAGGCAAATTCAGGGAAGCACACCTACCGTGGTGAATACTATTGCGGCTGCCAATTTCCCTACACTCGGCCAGCCTCTCACCTATACCGTGCCCTCAAACGGCAAGGTACCAGTAGTTCCCGCAACGAATGATCCAGCGAAGCTGGCTCTCTATTCTGCCGATGGGTTAACACCAGGACAGCCCTTCCCGAACAACACCATTCCGGCCAACCTCATCGACCAAAATGCTGTTCGAGAACTAGCGGCGGGTACATTCCCGAAACCGAACTTCGGGACAAGCCAATTCATCTCATCTATTCCTCAAACAACCAATGTCCGTGAAGACGTGGTTCGCATCGACCACAATATCGCCACCAAGTTCCAGTTGATGGGCCACTATTTGCATGATGCCGTCGAGCAGACAGTCTTCCCGCCGCTATGGGGCAATAGCACTTACCCTACTGTGGGCTCGGCGATGCGGAACCCCTCATGGTCGTCCGCGGTTAAGCTGACGCAGACGTATTCTCCAACGTTG
>Ga0209474_10000610_pt1 | contig 38402 bp, 28 predicted proteins | sample GraSoiAngelo_145_FD_185902 | JGI IMG/M metagenome (GOLD analysis project Ga0209474, IMG submission 185902) | Grasslands soil microbial communities from the Angelo Coastal Reserve, California, USA - 14_1009_05_20cm (SPAdes) (version 2) | ecosystem: Environmental > Terrestrial > Soil > Grasslands...
TTCAGGATCCCTTGCTGCACCGCGCGTGGGGGCCTGCCCCGTCGCACCTGGTCGTTATCCTCGCTGGATGCATCGCAATTTTCTTCTGGCCAATGCACCTTGTATTCCTGCGGGCTTTCCCCCTGGCTCAAAAGTCTGAATGAAAACGCATCAATAGAGAGGGACTATACCGGTGAGCGCGGACACAAATAAGGACCGAGAAAAGCTCGAGAAGATGTTGCAAACCGCGCTGGCGGAAGCTCGCGCGGGCCTTGCCGAAGGAGGAATCCCGATCGGCGCCGCTCTTTTCACTCGAGAAGGAACGCTCCTGGGCAAGGGCCATAATCGTCGCGTGCAGGAGGGGGATCCCTCGGCGCATGGCGAAACCGACGCGTTTCGCCGGACGGGTCGCCAGCGAACCTATCGCGACAAAATCATGGTCACCACCCTCGCTCCTTGCTGGTACTGCAGCGGACTGATCCGTCAATTTGGAATCGGGACCGTCGTCGTCGGGGAATCAGTGAACTTTCAGGGTGGAGTCGATTGGCTGCGCGAGAATGGCATCAAGGTCATTGATCTTCACTCCCTTGAATGCATCGAGTTGCTGGCCAAATACATAAACAAGCGTCCCGAAGTCTGGAAGGAAGACATTGGCGAAGCTTGACCTTGTCTCTGCGCAGGACAACCAAAATCACTTCCGAGTGACCCGTGATCCGCCCACGATCACTAAAAAGTATGCGACATGCCGGGACTTATCCGCACGATCCTCAACAGGATTACTTCGGAATCGCCGACAACACGCCCGGAGTCGCATTGGCAGTTCCGAAAGGTAAAAACGCAGATTCTTGGCCGTCCGGTGAAGCGTCTTTTGGGGCTGTGCTTCCCTCGGTGCGTTAGCTAAGTCTTCTTGCCATACGCAAGCCAGATTACTGTGTCGAGTTCGGCAAGGCTCTTCGCGGGATGACCGGGGTTCTGAAGCAGCGATGACCGCAGTGTCTTGGCTAGGTGGATAAAACGAGCTCCCTCGCTCGCGCCTCGTGGTGCCTTATGCTTGACTGCTCTCAGGTAGTCTTGAACCGGTTGGTTCAGTACCGGATATTCTTTTGGGAACGGTAAGCAAAGCATTTCGGAAAGGAAAGCCCTCCGGGTTGGGACATTCTGCTCACTTAGCCTGTCGATTTCCTCGGACACTACGTTATCTCGGTCTTCGTCGGCCACATCGAGAATCTTTACGAAGCTCTTCGACAGCTCCTGAAAATTGCTGTGTTTACCCTTTATTTCCCAACCGGCACCCTGGAGGCGATCACCGGCCTTCGCGCTCCAGTAGTTCGGTAGCTCGTTGTAAAAGTGCTTGGAGTTGATCTGCTTTTTTTCGCAGCGCCGGAATAAGCGCATCAGGCCAGCCTGTTTTTTCTTGTACACTGCGAGATGAGCGCGCCGTTTGGCAATCTGCGCTTCCATTCCCGATGGTATCGGCAGTTTGAGTGCAAGCACCGGTGTAGTATCCTGATCCCCCTTACTAGGTCCCCGTGCCCGGTGTGGGCGTCCAAGGGGAGCTTCTTTGTATTTTATCAGCCAATCTTCTGACACCACCACCGACCGCGTCTCGATACTCTTTACCCACTTCTTACCCTTGAAATAATCAGTTTCGGACAGTGGAAAGAACACGTTTGCCTCATAGTTCGATTTGAATGCCGCTTGAGTTAGGTTTGAAGAACCGACAATGGCAAAGCATTTGTCGTCTTCCTCTTTCCAAAACACGGCCTTTGGATGAAACCCGTCAATCTGGTCGGCCACCATGAATTGTGCTTTCCGCTTCGGTGAGATAGGCCGTCACGACGAATAGCTCGACTGCATTCTTGAATGCTCGTTTGTAATAGCGGGAGAGCTCGCTTTGGGTAATTGAGGGGTGAAGCAGCAGATCCACGTTTCTCTCCTGTATTACATGGTCGTAGGAATCTGACCGCGGAACAGCAATGGTCCTCGGGACACAGTGTATTCGAGTATTGCCGTGTTTGTCTGCCGTGGATTTGAGGATGCTCTTCCCGAGTGACGGGCAAACCAGAAGTAATGCCTCTGGGCGACAGATTGCCCCCGATAAGCGCACTAGCAGGTATCGTTTTCGTTGCTGGCGTTAGAAGCAGACATGCCGCTACTCATCTGGCGCTTCACAAGGCGTTCCTCTGAGCTAGCCGTTTTCGAGGCGGGCCTTTATATCCGAGTACGCTGCATCGATGAGCCCGCTTAGCGCTGCAGCGTTTGTGGCCGTTCCCGGTCTCAGCTTCACATGACGCATGAACTTGCCGGCGCCTTGCAACAAACCGGCCGGATCCGGCAGCGCCGCGCCGTGAAAGAACCCTACGTTTGCGTGCGAGGTGAACACATTGACGTAGCCGAAGGGCGCATCTCCCAAACATGCGACCGGACAGCCGTCATGCAAAAGTTCCCGGACTTCGTCCCCGCATTTTCGCATCACCTCAAACCAGTGATGCGCGATGGCTCCCAATTCCCCTGCATGTTCTTTCATCCACGCATCGATGGCCGGATCCCGCTCGACAGCGCCGTTGAATCGCAGCAATAATTCCGTTCTCATCGTTGTCCACTTTCTGCTTTCGGGATCTATGGTTGCGTAGCACCCTCGCACGAGAAGGCCACCGGCTTGTCGTGACCGGACGAACGAAAGGCATTAGTCCCCAATCGCGCCGTCACGTTTACGGATTGTACGCGTATTGTCCGCCAGTCGGAACGAAACTCTAGCCTTTGAAAAACGCGTTCCTGAAAGAATCCACTTCCGGCGGCATGCCGGTTATGGACTTCGACGGAAATCAGTGGTATTTCTAGGGCGGCTCTCGCCCCGAGGCGGGGGACGCTTTCCGGCGCGACCGCCACTTTCACTTGCAGTACGGCTCCTCTGTTTTCTGTGACCTGGAATGAGCACGTCCTGCAAGGACTGCCGGGGCAGAGAGAGGGGGAGCCTATGTTCGATGGATCTCAAGAAGCAAAGTCATCTGCATCCATGGGTATGTGGACCGGCGTTGGCGTGGTTGCGCTGGCGCTTGCTATTGGCGGCTACATGTTTATCTCGAAAGCCAAGTCGGCCAAACTGGGTCCCGTCGTAGCCGCCCAAGCCGCTCAGCCTACAGGCCCTGCCGATCCGGTTCGCGACTTAAAGGTCCAGCGCGCCACGATGGGCAAGGATCGCACCGGCACCACTGCGGTCTGGGTCGTGAGCATTGAAAACAAATCGGCGTCTTACACCTACAGCAATATCCAGTACGAAACCACGTATGTCGGCGCTAACAACACCGCCATCCTCATCAACAAAGGCACCATTGCCACAACCATCGAGCCCGGCGGGCAGAAGAATTCGGAGATCGACGACGCCCTCTACCCTGCCGGAACAGCCTGGTACAAAATTCGTATTACCGGGGCCAAGGCGTCGCTTCAATAGAGCCGCCGTCAATAAACCAATATGACCGCGATTTCTTCCGACGCATTTCTGCCCGCGGACATTCCAGAGCAGTTCAATATTGCCGCGCATTTTGTGGATGCTCCTGCCGCACGGCATCCGCGGAAGACGGCCATTGTTGGCGAACCTTGGGGTGTGACTTACGCGGAGCTGCTAGCCCTTACAAATCGCGCCGGAAACGCGCTGCTGGAATTGGGGGTATCGCGTGGCGACCGCGTCCTCATCGTGCTTCCGGATTCGGCCGAATTCATCGCTTCTTTTTTTGGCGCGGCCAAAATTGGCGCGGTGGCGGTACCGGTGAATCCCTTCGCCCGGTCCGCGGATTACATCCATTACCTTGAGGACAGCGAGCCACGAGCCGCAATCGTTCATTCGGAAGCGTTGGAAGCGTTCTTGCCATCCTGCCGCGAGCGGGCGCAAATTCCGATTGTGATCGTCGCAGAGGGACGAGTCGAAACGCCTGGTGTATCCTCCACCATTTGGGACGATTGGATCGCGCCCGTTTCCGATGCGCTTGCCCCGGCAGAAACTTCCTCGAGCGATTCGGCGTTTATGCTTTACACGTCTGGGAGCGGCGGAACGCCCAAAGCCGCCGTTCATCGCCATGCGGACATGCTTGTCACAACTTGCAATTACGCGCAAGGCGTACTTGGCTTGCGCTCGGAAGACATAACTTTTTCGACGTCGAAACTCTTCTTCGCCTACGGCCTGGGAAATGGCATGTATTTTCCGCTCGCTTTTGGAGCCAGCGCGCTTCTAAATCCCAAACGCCCCACTGCCGCGCGCGTCATCGAAATGGTTTCCCAACATCGGCCGACGATTTTCTTCTCCGTTCCCACTTTTTATGCCGCCCTTCTTAGAGAGGCGGAAACCGCAAGCCATCGCCTCGATTTCTCCTCGGTTCGCCAATGCGTTTCCGCTGGCGAAACCCTGCCGGCAGAGATTTTCGACCGCTGGAAACGAGCGACAGGTCTGCAAATTCTGGACGGCATTGGCTCGACCGAGATGCTCCACATGTTCATCTCCAGCAGGCCTGGCCAATGCAAACCAGGAAGCTGCGGCTTTCCAGTGCCTGGCTATGACGCAAAGATTGTTGATGACGCGGGCGCCGAGCCCCCTGTGGGCGAAATCGGCAACCTTTGGGTGCGCGGCGCCAGCGCGCTCGCGGAGTATTGGCGCATTCCTGAACTTACCGCTCGCACGAAACGGGGCGGCTGGGTCATCACCGGCGATAAGTTTTTGCGCGATGCCGACGGATATTATCGCTACTGCGGCCGCGCCGACGACATGCTGAAGGTCGCGGGCATGTGGGTTTCGCCTGTCGAAGTGGAGAATGCGCTCCTCGGCCATCCCAACGTGGCGGAAGCCGCGGTAGTGGGCGCGACGGACGCCCGCGGGCTGACCTATGCTGTTGCGCACGTCACGCTTCGCGCGGGCTGCGAGGAATCCAGCGAGCTGGCAGAGGAAATTCGCAGCCATGTCCAAGCGCGTCTGGTTTCGCACAAAGTTCCCCGTGAAATCCGTTTTTGTGGCGAGCTTCCCAAAACGGTGACGGGAAAAATCCAGCGTTTCAAACTGCGCGCAAGCTCCTCGCATGCCTAGGATCCGCCGCTAGCTACTTGTCTTGAGCTTCCTGGAAACTCTTCGCCGATGGCTTTCCGCTCAAATGAGTTCAACTCCTTCAGCACAAACCCGCTTGCCAAAGGTAGAATGTCACCCGCACAAATTCTTGGAGGAGAAATGGCCACAAAGCCCACCGTCGAACAGGCTCGACTGATTCTGGAGCTCTACAATCTCAGGCGTGAACCCGAAATGCGCAAAGCGCGCCAATGGTGGCTCACCACGTTCTGGCCCACTTGCGCTGATGACTTCATGAAGGTGGTCATGGATTTCGGCTCGCAAGAAAACAACTGGCTCCGCCAGGTAGGGAGTTACTGGGGAATCGCTACAACTTTTGTGCTGAACGGAATCATTAGCGAAAAACTGTTTTTTGAGCCAGCCTTCTGCGGTGAATTGTACTTTATGTTCGCCAAGGTCCGCCCCTTCTTGAAGGAAATCCGCGAAAAGGCGAAAAACCCCGACCTGTTTTTGCTTTCGGAAAAAGCAATTTATGGTTCCAAGCTGGGCCGCGCTCATTTCGAGAAAGTGGAAGCTCGTGTGAACACGCTGCGGCCAAAGCGGGGAGCCTGAAATTGCTCCGTACGGCTCCTGTCCGGCGCGTTTTGAAAGGTGTTTTGTGCTTGGCATCAGGCTTGTTGTCATTTCCTCTGCTGGCCAAGGATAGAATTCCGCAAACCTGCGGTCCGGGCGTAACTCTGAAATTGAGCGCGCCTTCTTCGACTCAAGGCAGCCTGCTGCTTCTGGAAGTGCGCAGCCGCAAACCATTGGCGGAAGTCGCGGCCGAGTGGAACTCCAAGAATGTTCCGTTCTGGCAAATCCCCGGCGCCGTCACCGGCTCTTCCACAATTTCTGTTACCGACTTGCGCGAAGCGATTCTTGGCGTCGACCTCGAGAAGGCGCCCGGCACTTATCCGCTGCTCGTCCATGTACAGACCGCTGGCGGCAAGCTCACCTCCTGTACCCTCCAAATCCCTATCCGCGCGGGGAAATTTGCGACGGAGAGATTGCAGGTCGGCAAAGAGTTCGTCGAGCCGAGCCCCGAGCAAATCCAGCGGGCGAACGAAGAGCGCGACAAATTGCGCGCCATCTTCGACCAGGTAACACCTGAGAAATTATGGGACGGCGATTTTCGCGTCCCGCTGGATGGCGTGACCGCCGGCGGCAATTTTGGCAAGCGCCGCGTTCTAAACGGACAGCCCGGCTCGCCTCACAGCGGCGTGGATTTCCCCGCGCTGACGGGCACTCCCGTTCATTCTGCCCAGAGTGGCCGCGTGGCTCTGGCCCAGGAGCTGTTTTTTTCCGGCAATACCGTCGTTGTCGATCATGGACTGGGGATTTACACGTTTTATGGACACCTTTCGGAGATCGATGTGAAAGCCGGCGACGCATTGCAATACGGCCAGGTGCTCGGAAAAGTGGGCGCCACCGGCCGCGTCACGGGACCGCATCTCCATTGGGGCCTTACGGTCGAGCGCGCACGCGTCAATCCTCTTCAATTGGTCAAGCTGTTGGAAGGTGTGAATGAAACGCCGCTTCCGCCGAGAACTGCGGCTCCGAAATAAATTCCCAAATCGAAACTCAAGCTGAAACGAACGCCCGTGGTTCATCACTACGCGGATATGGGCCACTTGTTCGCTAAAGCAGACTCGTTCTCTAAGCTTGCTTACCCGAAGACATGAAGCTATTTAGAATCAATGAGTTACGTAAAATCATTCAACAAGGTTTGCGAGGAAATTGCGGTGAAGAAGAAGAAGAGGAAGAGGTTGATTGAGTGAATCGTTTACTCCTGGGCTCAGCAAAAAAACCGGGGAAGTACGAGAGTACTGTTAGGATTTGGCGTTTTGTGGTACTGTTACGCCATTGTCACGGGAGAAGTCCACGGGCAGTATGGGGCTGTGTGGGCAAGATTCGTGCTAGTCACCTCTCTTTTGCTGTGCTTCCGTTTTAGCACGCTGCTGACACGTCACTGCAGGCGAGTATTTTCGGAATGATGCTGGCCCGATAGCCGCGGTGGAGGCTCTCAACAAGTTTTGAGGTCGCGCTAGAAATGTCCCTGCTTCATTTTCGAGTCAAAGAACGTCGACGTACATTAAGGGTGGCTTTGACCGTCCCGCTTACGGTCCACGGGAAAACCGACAACGGCGAGCGATTCTCCGCCCGCACAACCTCGCAATCCGTAAATCGCCATGGGGCTCTGTTTCAACTGGAAGAGATCGTGGTCGTGGGGCAGACGGTGATTCTGGTCAATGATCATACGTCGCAATCGATGGAATGCCGCGTGGTTTCGATCCATCGCGCCCGCGATGGCAAGCAGTATGTCGGCGTGGAATTCCTCTCCCCGGAAACGAACTTCTGGCACATGCAGTTTCCGATCCCCGGAGCAAAACCGCTTCGCCGCGTGCTTCCCAACAAAGCTTCAGCGTAATTAGTCCAGACTGACCAGTCTAAATGAGACTGGTCAGGACTTACTGCCGTCTCTCTCCTAATTCTCGACTGCAAGAAATATCCAAAGCATTAAAATCTCTCCGTGCAAGCTTCGCCGACGCGGATTGGCCTGATCTCAGACACTCACGGTTTGCTGCGCCCGCAAGCGCTGGAGGCGCTTCGGGGCTCGGAGTTGATTCTTCACGCGGGTGATGTAGGCAAGCCCGAAATCCTCAGCGCGTTGCAGGAGCTTGCCCCCGTCATAGCCGTGCGCGGAAACGTGGATACGTCCGATTGGGCAAGGACGCTGCCCGAAACGGCGGTGGCCGAGGCGGGCAAATTTCTCATTTATATTCTCCACGATGTGCATACTCTCGACTTGAACCCCGCGGCTGCTGGCTTCCATGTGGTTGTCAGCGGGCATTCCCATCAGCCGGGAAAGTTCGAGCGCGACGGAGCGCTCTACATCAATCCAGGGAGCGCCGGTCCGCGCCGGTTTCAATTGCCCGTTACTGTGGCGCGCTTGAATCTAGGCCGCACGCCGTGCGCGGTCGAGTTTGTCGAGCTGAAGATTTAGAGGTTGCTGCAGGGGCCAGCCGCAAGCTACTTTGCAGCACAAAGTTAAAGAATTACTTTAAGTGTGGCTCTAACATGCTGTAAGGAAACGGGTTCCGAGCGAAAGGCCGTCTGCGCCACTTTCGCAGCCTGGCGGTTTCCACGGAAATTCGCGAGACTTGCAGCTCCTCCCTTTGGGCCATGCCCGACTCCCACACTTTTTCCTATTGACATGCCATAGGAGCAGAGCATACTTCTATTGTTTTCCCATAGGACTCTTGAGGAGAAGCATGACCGACAAAGCAGACGTTTGGCAGGGCACTCTCGCCCTGATGATTTTGAAAACGCTCGAGACGCTAGGACCGCTCCACGGATATGGGATCGCCCGGAGAATCGAGCAGATCAGTGGCGGCCTGCTTTCGCTGAATTACGGAACCGTGTACCCCGCTTTGCTGAAACTCGAGCAGGAAGGCTCGATCGAGTCCGAGTGGGGAGTCTCCGACAACAACCGCAAAGCGAAATACTACAAACTGACTCGCGCCGGCCGAAAGCAGTTGGAACGCGAGGCGCGAGACTGGCAGCAGGCGCAGGCCATCCTCGCGAAGTTCCTGTCCGCAGCGGAGCCCTCCACATGAGCAGCATCGGCGATGTATGGAGATGGTTTCGCGCGGGTTTGCAGCGTGTCCTCGGTTTTTCCCGCAAACCGCAGCGCGATGCCGAATTTGCGAAAGAATTGGAGAGCCACCTCCAACTCCACTTCGAAGACAATCTTCGCGCGGGAATGACGCTCGAAGCCGCACGACGCGACGCGCTTATGAAGCTTGGCGGGGTGGAGCAAACGAAAGAGAATTACCGCGACCGCCGTGGTCTGCCGTTTCTGGAATTCTTTCTTCGAGATCTGCGCTTTGCTTTCCGCATCCTCCGGAAGAGCCCGGGCTTCACTGCCGTGGCAGTGCTCACACTCGCCATTGGAATCGGCGCAAATACTGCCATCTTCAGCGTCGTTTATGCCGCGCTGCTTTCCCCTCTGCCCTTTCCAAATCCCGAACAGCTCGTCATGGTGTGGTCCGATAGGGCCAACGGACATCGCAACACGGTTTCTGCTGCCGACTACTTGGAATGGAAGCGCCAGAACACCGTCTTTCAGGACCTGGTTGCCTGGAGTGGCGGAACTTTCAGCCTCTCGAACAATGACAACCGTCCAGAAGCGTTGCAAGCCAGAGTCACAGCGCCGGGATTCTTCAAGTTGCAAGGAGTCGGCTTTTCTCTCGGAAGAGACTTTCTGCCCGAAGAAGGCAAGGTGGGCAACGAACATTGCGTGATCATGACTCACTTGCTTTGGCATGAGCGCTTCGGGGACGACCCACAAATCATCAGCAAGCAAATCCGGCTGAATAGTGAACCCTACAAGGTGGTCGGCGTGCTCGCTGCCGGCATGCCGGATCGCTTTGAGTCCCACCTGTTTGTTCCGCTTGCTTTTAAGCCGGATCAGATTATTAATCACGATTTTCACTGGCTGCTGGTGATGGGCCGACTGAAGCCTGGTGTGACACTACAACAAGCGAATGCCGACATGGACGGCGTGACTCGCCGGATTGCCGAGGTCTATCCTCTTTCCAACAAAGGATGGGGCGCCAAAGTGGAGCGCCTGCAGAACGATTTCACGAGCCGCGACACCATCAAGGATCTGTGGCTTCTGATGGGCGCCGTGGGGTTCGTGCTGTTGATTGCTTGCGTGAACGTGGCCAATTTGCTTCTGGCGCGCGGCACCACGCGTCAGAAGGAAGTAGCCGTTCGCACTTCTCTCGGCGCAACGCCTTGGCAAGTGCTTTCGCAATTCCTGACGGAAAGCCTCGCCTTGGCCTTGATCGGAGGAACCTTGGGAATCGGTCTGGCTTCAGCGATGCTCAAGGTGATCCTCGCGATTCTGCCGCCGTTCTCGATACCGACCGAGGCCGACATTCACGTAAGCGTGTCGGTGTTGGTTTTCACCCTTGCGGCAACGGCGCTGGCCGGTGTGCTATGTGGCTGTGCTCCGGCTTGGCAAAGCTCGCGCTGGAACCTGATTGAAGCCTTGAAAGAAGGTGGGCGCTCACTTTCACAAAATGGACGCCATGGATTGCGGCGCACCTTAGTGGTGACAGAATTTGCCTTGGCGCTGACACTTCTGGCAGGCGCAGGATTGCTCATCCACAGCTTCTGGAAGCTGACTCGCGTGGATCTAGGTTTTCGGCAGGATCACCTGCTGACATTCTCCTTGCCGCAACGTCAGAATCGTTTTGCGACTTCTGAACAGATAGCCAATTTCTACAGAGAGTTGCTTGCAAAAATTGAAGCTCTCCCGGGAATCTCATCTGCTTCTGTCTCCACAGGCATGCCCATTCTCGGTGCAAGCTCCGGCGTGTCTCTTAGCATCGCGGGACAATCAATCACTGATCCCAGCTTGCGCCCTAACGCAGGTTTCGCAATGGTCACTCCAAGTTATTTCCGCACATTCGGAATCCAGATCGAAAAGGGCCGCAGCTTCACAGAACAGGACGTTGCGGGAGGGTTGCCCGTTGCCATCGTCAATGAAACCTTCGTAAGAAAGTATCTCTCGAAGGTGGATCCCCTGGCGCAGCGCCTAGCGGTCCCGCAGCTAATTCCAGGGGCAACGCAGCTAGGTCCGCCCATCGAGTGGCAGATTGTTGGCGTCTACCATGATGTTCACAACGATGGCATTCGCAGTGAAGGTTACCCCGAAATAGAAGTTCCCTTCTGGCAGAGTCCCTGGCCAAACGCGAGTATTGCAGTGCGCACGGCCGGCGACCCTGCCAGCATGAGCAACAGCATTGCAGCCGTCGTTCAATCCATGGATTCTGATCTGCCCCTCGACCGCGTAAGGACTATGGATCAAATAGTAGACGAATCGCTGGCGGGCGATCGCTTTGCCACTGCGCTTCTGGCTGCCTTTGCTGTAATCGCTCTGATTCTGGCTGCCATCGGGATTTACGGGGTCATGTCTTTCTCCGTCGCGCAGCAAACTCACGAAATCGGACTGCGCATGGCGCTGGGAGCAGGGCCCGGGCGAGTTCTGTCTCTAGTTCTGCGAGAAGGGATGCTTCTGGCATTGACGGGACTGGCCCTGGGACTCGGGGGTACGTACTTGGTTGGCCGCGCCATGCAATCGGTCTTATACGAAGTAAGTGCGATCGATCCCCTGGCGGTTGGTGGCGTTGCCGTTTTGCTCCTAATCGCAGCGGCCCTCGCTTGTTACCTCCCTGCGCGGCGCGCGACCCGCGTCGATCCCATGACCGCTTTGCGCTGCGAGTGAGCAGGAGGATGCCAAAAGTGCGCGACTTTGCAAATCGTAGGGAGCAAGCCACATGAAATGGATGCGATCGTTTTTTAAGCGGCTCACGGATTTTCTTGGCAAGCGCAAACGCGACACGGAATTTGCCGCGGAGCTAGAGAGCCATCTCCGACTCCACATCGAAGACAATCTTCGCGCTGGCATGACGCCCGAAGCCGCACGGCGCGACGCGCTTATGAAACTTGGCGGCGTGGAGCAAACGAAAGAGAATTACTGCGACCGCCGCGGCTTGCCGTTCATCGAGAGCCTCGTTCAAGATGTGCGCTTCGCCGTCCGCACGCTGCGCAAGTCACCCACATTCACGGCGGTCGTAGTGGTTACCTTGGCCCTGGGTATAGGCGCAAACACTGCGATCTTCACGCTGATTGATGCGGTGATGCTGAGGTCGCTGCCGGTAGCAAATCCCAAGCAGCTCTATCGTCTCGGCGACAACAATAATTGCTGTGTCATGATCGGCACTCAAAACGGTGGCAGTTTTGTTCTCTACTCTTATCCGCTTTACGAGGCCCTGCGCGACCACACACCTGAATTCAGCGAGCTCACTGCTTTTGAGCCCTGGACATCGGATTTAAGCGTTCGCCGTAACGGGTCTGCCGCCGAGCCCTATAGGGGCGAGTTCGTCTCGGCAAATTACTTCAATACGTTAGGCGTCCGCGCCTTCGCTGGCCGGCTCCTCGCGCCCTCCGATGACTCAGCAAGCGCGCCTCGCGTTGCGGTGATGAATTACCACACCTGGCAGGAGCGCTTCGGGCTAGATCCATCCGTGATCGGCTCAACGTTAAACATTAATGGCGTTCCTTGCGCGATTGCAGGTGTGGCCCCGCCGGGATTCTATGGCGACACTCTTCGCAGCGACCCTCCGGACTTCTGGCTGCCCTTGGCCGCCGACCCGGAAAAATGGCGCCTCCCTAACGCTGCGGTGGAGTGGCTGTATCTTGTGGGACGACTAAAGCCCGGCTTTGCGCCGGAACCCGTGCAAGCGCGGCTCACCGTCGAATTACAGGAGTGGCTCAGCAGTCACCGCGAAGTTATTCCCGACCGAGACTTAAAGGATATCCCCCGGCAATACATTCACCTGACGCCAGCAGCTGGCGGTGTCGAGAAACTGCGGACTGACTATGAGACGGGCCTGCACTTGTTAGTGACACTCTCTGCATTGCTTCTGCTGATCGCCTGCGCGAACATCGCTAACTTGCTGCTGGCGCGCGGGTCGGCCAACCGTTCGCAGATGGCCGTGCGGTTGGCCCTGGGAGCGCCACGACATCGCCTAATTCGGCAGATGCTCACCGAGAGCGTTCTTCTGGCGGTTATGGGAGGCGGCGCGGGACTCTATGTAGCCTACGCTGGGACACGTACCATCCTGCTCCTTGCCTTTCGCGGGGCCAGCTATGTTCCTATTGACGCCCGGCCATCCCTGCCGGTGCTTGGTTTCTCCATCGTTCTATCGCTGATGACAGGCATCGTGTTCGGGATTTTACCCGCATGGACAGCGTCGCAATCCGATCCCCTCGAAGCCCTGCGTGGAGCAGGCCGTTCCACGGGCGATCGCGCTTCGGTACTGCAGAAATCACTGGTCGTAGCACAAGTTGCATTCTCGATTGCGCTGTTGATCGCAGCCGGTCTGGTCTCGCAAAGCCTTCGCAATCTCGAAGGCCAGCATTTTGGGTTTGTGACGGACGGCCGGCTGATCGTGAATATCGCTCCGGCCCTGTCCGGCTACACGCCAGAAAAGCTTGAAGGACTTTATCAGCGGCTTGAGGAGAGGATGCCGCAAATACCTGGCGTCTTGAGCGCAAGCCTGTCCTGGTACAGTCCGCTGGCCGGTAACAACGCGAACGAGCGAGTGTACATTCAGGGAAAGGCACCGGACTATCGCTGGACGGCGCCCTCCTGGGACAGGGTTGGTCCTCACTATTTCGAGACGATCGGCACGCGTTTGCTGCGAGGCCGCGTCATCGCGGAACGCGACAGGCCCGGCGCTCTAAATGTTGCTGTCATCAACCTAACGTTCGCGCGCAGATTCTTTCCGAACGAGGATCCTATCGGCCAGCACTTCGGAATGACGGATGTGAGTCACAGCGGCGATTACGAAATCGTCGGCATTGTCGAGGATGCGAAGTACCAGGACACCCGTGGCCCTGCCTATGCAACGTTCTTTTTGCCGTTACTCCAAACCCCGCCCCGAGAGTCCTTTCGTGGCTGGGTCGGTGCCATCGAGCTGCATGTTGCTGGCAGACCGGAGAATATCGAGCCGGCTGTCCGCAAGGCGCTTGCCGATGCCGATCCGACTCTCCCCGTTCTCAACATGATGAGTTTCGGCGAGCAAGTGGCTCGCAACTTCAATCAAGAGCGCCTCATCGCGCGGCTTACGGAGCTGTTCGGCGCACTAGCACTCATACTGGCCTGCGTCGGACTGTACGGCGTAACCGCTTATGCAGTCGCACGGCGAACCAATGAGATCGGCATTCGCATGGCGCTTGGCGCCGATCGCGCGAATGTGCTCGGCTTAGTGTTGCGCGCGGCGCTGACGCAACTCGGCTTGGGTTTGGCCATCGGCATACCGGCGGCCCTGGCAGGAGGCTACCTGCTCGCGAACCAACTCTATGGCGTCAAGAATTATGACCCGGTAATCCTTGGCTTGGCGGCCATGATTCTCGCCGCTTGCGCCATGTTTGCGGCATTTGTTCCAGCGCGGCGGGCGATGAAGGTGGATCCCATAGTTGCCTTGCGGTATGAATAATCTGCCCATGGCGATGCGGCATTGGATTGCGAAAAGGAGGGAGCTACGCTTATGAGTTTAGCGAAGTCGTTGCGCGCATGGTTTCAGCGCCTGGCGGGGTTTTTTGGCAAGCGTAAACGCGACGCTGAATTTTCCACGGAGCTGGAGAGCCATGTGCAGCTCCACATTGAAGAAAATCTCCGCCGGGGGATGACGCCCGAAGCCGCCCGCCGGGACGCGCTTCTCAAGCTCGGTGGCATCGAGCAAACGAAAGAGAACTATCGCGACCGCCGGGGTTTGCCTTTACTTGAGACCGCTCTCCAGGATTTTCGTTTCGCGCTGCGCACTCTTCGCAAGTCTCCTGGCTTCACGGCTGTAGCTGTGCTCACTCTCGCCCTAGGCATTGGCGCCAACACGGCAATATTCACGGTTGTCTATGGCGTCTTGTTTCGTCCATTGCCGTTTCCTGAAGCGGACCGGATTGTCGAACTCGTCGAAATGAACCAGGGACAGTCGGGCGAGATGGACTTGACTGCAACACAACTACAGCGTCTGCGCGAATTTGGACAAGTTTTCGAGCATATCGCAGGCTGGACCGACGTGGGTTTCAACGTCGCAGTGGGGAATGCGGCTGAGCACGTTCGCGGAACGCCTGTGTCCGCAGATTATTTTCAAGTGCTGGGAGTTCATCCCGCTATCGGCAGAGAGTTTCTGCCTGAAGAAGATAGGGGAGAAGGCCAGCGCGTCGCCATTCTGAGCCACGCGTTGTGGAAGCGCCGTTTCGGCGGCGAACTCTCCGCCATTGGCCAAAAAATCCTTCTCAGCGGAGAAGCGTACAGCGTGATCGGCGTAATGCCAGCCGGATTCGATGCTCGCGGCTACTCGGATATAAACCCAGGCCTCCCCGTAGATATTTGGGTTCCATTAGCTCTCGTGGCGAAGACGGCGGGCAGCGGGGAGAACATTGAGGTCCTTGCTCGGCTCAAGCCGGGGGTGAATCAGCCGCAGCTTGAAATGCAGATGAACCTTGTCACCGAGCAATTCCGCAAGGAGTTTCCGGGAGATGTAGGGCCAAAGACGCACATGAGCTTCTTGCCCTATCAACTTATGTTGGCTTCAGACTTGCGGCCGTTTCTTCTTCTGCTGCTGGGCGCAATCGGCTTTGTCTTGCTGATCGCTTGCGCGAACGTGGCCAACTTGTTGCTTGCGCGCGGCGGTTCTCGCACCCGAGAGATTGCTACGCGTATGGCACTGGGCGCGACGCGGGGCCGCCTGACTCTTCAATTGCTGACGGAAAGTCTGATTATTGCTCTTGCTGGCGGAGGTCTCGGCTTAGCCTTTGCCGGCGCTGGTCTTGGATCGCTGGTCGCTATGGCGCCCTTTGACCTGCCTCGCCTCAACGATATTCATTTGGACCGCTGGGCGTTTGTTTTTACTTTTTTGATTTCCGTTTTGACTGGTTCCCTCTCTGGAATGGCGCCCGCAATTGGCGCGACTAAGATTGACATCAACGAGATGCTGAAGGCGACCGAGGGCAGAGCGACCGCCGGAGCGGGCCGCGCCAAGCTTCGCCAAGGCCTCGTGATCGGTGAATTCGCGTTGTCGCTGGTCTTGCTGACCGGGGCCGGCTTGATGATAGCGACGTTCGTTAAACTGATAAGGACGGACCCTGGATTTAATCCTCATGGCGTGCTCACCATGCAATTCTGGTTGAACGGGTCGAAGTACCGTTCGACCTCGGAAATCACGACTTTTTATCGCGCGATAGAGCACCAGATTGGAACTCTGCCCGGCGTCGAAGCGGTCGGTATTGTGTCGGCGGGGTTGCCGCTTGAGCGGGGAGGGCACAGCGCTTTAAGAATTGCGGGACCGCAACAGTCGGAATGGCGGCCTTGCGACTATCGAGAGTCTTCTTCGAATTATTTTCGCGCCATGGGCATTGCGCTTCACTTGGGCCGCGGCATTCTGGAAACGGACACGGAAAACTCTAGTCAAGTCGTCGTGGTCAACGAAGCGTTCGCGCAAAAGTACTTTTCGGGGCGTAGTCCACTAGGAGAGCATATTCTCTTGGGTGGCGCCTCTCGCGAAATCGTAGGCGTGGTTGCGGATGCGAAGTCATACCTCGACCGGCCTGCGCTTCCAACCGCTTTCCTTCCGGCGACGCAGGCATCGTTTGAAGGCTCGAAAATGTGGGAAAACTGGTTTCCGCGAAGCATCGTGGTCCGTACAAGCGTTGACCCGCTTGGTCTCAGCCGTACAGTGAGGCAGGCCGTCGATACCGTCGACCCACTCGTTCCCACCGGGGCGGTTCGCACGATGGATGAGATGATGTCGCGTTCGCTCGCTCTTCGCAGTTTCCTCATGCGTCTGCTGGGCATCTTCGCCGGCTTGGCCATGGTGCTCGCGAGTGTGGGGCTGTACGGAGTCATTTCCTTCTTGGTTGGGCGCCGGACGCGTGAAATCGGAGTGAGGATGTCTCTCGGCGCTCGTCCCAGCGACGTCTTGCGGTTGATCTTAGCGGAGGGACTGAGGCTGGTGATTACCGGCGTGGTAGTCGGAATTGTCGCGGCGTTCCTGCTAACCAGGCTGCTGGAAAGCATGGTTTACGGTGTAAGTCCGAGAGACCCGCTAGTCTTCGTGTTGGTCAGTCTTGTAATGATCGCCGTCTCGCTGTTGGCGTGTTATGTTCCAGCACGGCGCGCCTCGCGCGTGGACCCCATCACCGCCCTGCGTTACGAATAACCGGCGCATTCACATCGGGCAACCCTGCTAACCTTCAGATTCTAGTCCCGTCGAATTCTCCTGTGGCATTCCCACACAAAAAATGGTACCTTGCTGTGGCCATAACACAGGAGGGTTCGTGTCCCAATCCAAACTCGATTTGCTGCAGGGAACTCTGGACCTGATGGTCCTGCAAACTCTCGCCGCCATGGGCACGCTCCACGGCTACGGCATCGCCCGGCGCATCGAGCAGGTCAGCGGCGATGCGGTCCTGCTGAACCAGGGCACGATTTACGCTTCGCTCGTTCGTTTGCAACAACGCGGCTGGATTTCCGCCGAATGGGGAACGTCCACCAACAACCGCAAAGCCAAGTTTTACTCCATCACCAAACGCGGCCGCAAACAGCTTTCTCAAGACGCAGCGTACTGGCAGCGACTCTCCGAAGTCATGGGCCGCGTGCTGGCTCTTCCCGAAGGGAGTGGTGACAAATGACGGATCGCCTTCGTCAGTCGTTTCTTCGCTTGCTTTCCTTATTCCGCAGCGCCGAACAAGATCGCGAGCTTGACGCAGAAGTGTCGCATCACTTGGACCTGGCCATCGAAGAGAATCTCCGACGTGGCCTTTCTCCCCAGGAAGCTCGCCGCCAAGCCCTCATTCGCTTTGGCGGCTCACAACAAGCCAAAGAAAATCATCGCGACGCGCGTGGCCTGCCGCTGCTCGAAACGCTGCTCCAAGACCTCCGCTTCGCTTTGCGCATGGTTCGGCGCAGTCCCAGCTTCGCGCTCCTGGCGATTCTCTGCCTGACTTTGGGTATCGGCGCCAATGCCGCAGTTTTCAGTTGGATGGAAGGCCTTCTGTTTCGTCCCTACCCTATGGTAGCGAATCAGGAAAGGCTGGTAGCGCTCACGGGAACCACTCCATCGGACCGCACCGGGCTATCCTGGCCGGATTTCACGGACCTTCAAAGGAATTGCACACTGTTTGACACGTTTTTTGTGAGCAAGATCACCGGGACCACCCTCAGTATCGGCGACCGGGCGCAAGTCGTTACAGGGAGTATCGTCTCATCGAATTATTTCCCAGCCTTGGGGATTCATCCGATTCTCGGGCGCACGTTTGAATCGAATGAGGATGTGGGCCGCAGCGCTCATCCTGTAACAGTCATCAGCTACCAGCTATGGAAGGAACGCTTCGGCGGCGATCCGCAAATCATCGGCAAGACGCAGCGCATGGATGGCGTGATTCACACCATCATCGGCGTCGCTCCGGAAGGCTTTTACGGAACGTTCGTCGGCTGGGCCATGAAGTTTTGGGTACCCGCCTCCATGGAAGACACGTTTGAAGCCGGCGGATACAAACTCGAAGATCGCAGCGAGCGCTGGATCGAATCTTACGGCCGGCTGAAGCCTGGCGTCTCTCTCGAGCAAGCGCAGCAGGAAGTTTCTGCGGTGGCGAAGCGCTTGGAGACAGATTATCCGGCAACCAACCGCGGTCACGGCGTCAAGCTCTGGCCTTTATGGCAAACGCCGTTCAATAACGCGGGAAACCTGCTCCCCACGCTCGAAACCATGCTCGTTGTCGTGGTTTTTGTGCTTCTGATCGCCTGCGCCAACGTCGGCAACCTCCTGCTTGTACGGTCGTTTGCGCGAAGGCATGAAATCACTGTCCGCGTGGCGGTGGGCGCCGGGCGGAGGCGCCTGCTGCAGCAGCTTCTGATGGAAGGGCTGGTCCTTTCCGCGCTGGCAGCAACCGGCGGACTCCTCATCGCGCGCTGGTGCAGTCACTTGCTCGTGCTGCTCTTGCCGGTGCGGAATGGAAACGCCATGCACCTCCCTGGCGAAATGGATTGGCGCGTGATGGCGCTGAGCGCCGCGGTTTGCCTCCTTGCGACGCTGCTGTTTGCTCTGGTTCCCGCAGTTCAAGCCAGCAAGATCGATCTCGCCGGTACACTGCGGTCGGAAATGGCGGGAGTCGCGCGAGGCCGTGGAAAATCGTGGGTCCGCTCCGGCTTGGTTGTGGTTCAGGTGTCTCTGTGCTTCATTTTGCTTGTTGGAGCTGGCCTGCTCCTGCAGAGCCTGCAAAAGATTCGGTCAGACAGCCCGGGCTTTTCCACCGGCGGCGTATTAGTCACTGCGGTGAATTTGGTTTCGTCAGGGTACGACGCAGAGCGTGCAAAAAGTTTTCAAGACGAACTCATCGACCGCGTACAAGCCCTTCCCGGCGTGGAGTCGGCTGCGCTGGCGCGCCAAACGCCTCTGGGCTATGGCACTTTTTCGTCAGCCCCCATTGCCGTGGACGGATACCAACCTCCGCCGAACGAGCAGCCCTCCGCCGATTACAATCAGGTTGGCCCCGGCTATTTCGCGACCATCGGGATTCCGCTCGTGTCGGGCCGCGAGTTCACCCGCTCTGACAACGAAACCGCTGCGCCTGTTGCAATCATCAACGAAACCATGGCCGCGCGCTATTGGCCCGGCAAAAACCCTGTCGGCGAGCGCCTTCAGGCCAAAGGCAAGTGGATGCAAATCGTTGGTGTCGCGAAAACTTCGAAATATTACAGCATGCGTGAAATCCCCAAGCCGTTTTTCTACGTTCCTCGGCGACAGGATTTTTCCGTAAGCGCCGCATTGACGATTCGGACCAGGCTGCGGCCTGAGATCTTCGCGGCTGCGCTGTCTCGCGAACTGAAGGCCATGGACCCGAACCTGGCCCTCTATGAGGTGATCTCGCTCCAAGAGCAGGTGGATCGTTCTACTTCTGCCCAGAAAGTTGCGGTCACTTTGACCGGCGTCTTGGCCGGACTGGCTTTAGTGCTCGCGGCCATCGGACTCTATGGCGTCATGTCGTACACAGTGTCGCAGAGTACGCGTGAGTTGGGACTGCGCATGGCTCTCGGAGCGCACACTAGTGGACTCTTCCGGCTGGTGATTTCTCGCGGTCTCGTGCTGACTGTCAGCGGCATTTTTCTTGGCGCAGCGCTTGCCGTGGGCCTGACGCGACTACTCGGATATCTCCTTTATAAGGTAAGCCCGTACGACCCGCGTGCCTTCGGCTATGCATTTCTGGTCTTGACCATCGTCTCGGTGGTTGCATGTTTCCTGCCGGCTTGGCGCGCCACGCGTGTCGACCCGATGGCAGTGCTTCGTCACGAGTGACCAAGGGGGCTGTGGGCAAGACAACCTCAGAAGTGGAAGGGAGTGTCAACAATGATGGATCGCTTTTGGCAATCGCTCCAGCGGCTGTTCTCCTTCTTCCGGCGCGCTCAACTCGACCGCGAGCTGGAAGCCGAAATGTCATCTCATTTAGAGCTCGCCATCGAGGAAAATCTCCGCCGCGGCCTTTCTCCCACGGAAGCCCGCCGCCAGGCCTTGCTTCGCTTCGGCGGTCCGCAACAAGCCAAAGAGCAACACCGTGAAGCTCGCAGCCTTCCCTTCCTCGAAACCCTGTTTCAGGACCTGCGCTTTGCTTTCCGCGTGCTGCGCAAGTCTCCCGGCTTCAGCGCCATCGCGGTTCTTACTCTTGCCCTCGGTATCGGCGCAACCACGGCCATTTTTAGCGTGGTCTACGGCGTCCTCCTTCGGCCCCTGCCCTTTAGCGAACCGAACCGCATCATGGCCATCTTCGAAGACAACAACTATGGCACGTGGTCCCACCTGGCAGATCCGAACTTCGACGACTTTCGGGATCAAAATCACAGCTTCGAGGCGATTGCAAAGTACAACGCCGATGTCGTGTCTGTTTCCGGCGCTTCGCAGCCGACGCGCACCATGGTCGCAGGAGTCACGCCCGGCTTTTTCAGAGTGTTCCGTGTTCAGCCGGTCTTCGGGCGGGATTTCAACACGGACGACAACAAAAAAGGCGCGGCGCCAGTCGTTCTTGTCAGTTATGGATACTGGAAGCAGTATCTCGGCTCGCCGCTTGACCTCTCGCAGTCGCACCTAAGAATTGGCAATGCGGTCTACTCTGTGATTGGCGTGCTCCCGGCCGACTTTCAGTTCCCGCCGGACGTGGCTCTTTGGCTTCCCGCAGATCTCGATGGCGAAAACACCAGCAGAACCTCGCATAACTATCTTTCCGTCGGGCGCCTCGGCGATGGCGTGACTGCGCAGCAAGCCAATGCCGATATCAGCGCGATTGCGCGCCGCATTCATGAAACTTCCAGCGAGCAAGGTGACTATCTTCTCAAGGACGCGGCGGTCGTCACGCTGCAGGATTCCCTCACCGGAGAAGTTCGCTTGCCGCTGGTCATTCTCCTCGGCGCGGTGGGATTCCTCCTCATGGTGGCCTGTGCCAATGTCGCCAACCTGCTGCTGGCACAAGCTTCCGTCAGAGAGCGTGAACTCGCCGTTCGCAGCGCCCTTGGTGCGCCGCGCGGACGCTTGATCCGTCAATTCCTCACCGAAGCGTTGCTCCTTTCGCTCATCGGCGGCGGCCTTGGCTTACTCGGCGCGTCCCTGGGTATCGCAGGCTTAATTGCCCTCGCGCCGGAGAATCTGCCGCGGCTGGACAGCGTCTCCATCAGCATTCCCGTTCTTCTTTTCGCGCTGTTGCTTACCACCGCGGTTGCCGCCGGACTCGGCGCGTTTATAGCCGTGCGTGCTACCTCCGGGGACCTGCGCGGAAGCCTGGAGGAAGGCGGGCGTGGCCAAGCCGGCTCGCAAAGCAGCCAGCGCATTGGCCGGGCCATCGTCACCGGGCAGATCGCGGTCACGCTGGTTCTCGTCATCGGTGCCGGCTTGCTCGGGCGCAGCCTGCTCAAAGTCCTCGAACTCAATCCCGGCTTTCGCGTAGACAAAATCATTACCATGGATGTTTCGCTTCCGTGGGCAGATTGGACCGATGTGAAAGCGAAGGCAGGCCAGGCGATTTTCTTTTCAAACCTGATTGGCCGCCTCAAACAGATTCCCGGCGTGGGCAACGTTGGCGCGACGAGCGGTTTGCCTCTGGACGAGGGAGGCGGTCTTCCCAACGGCCAGTTCTTGCTCATGACCCAGAATGAAATCTCCAAGAACCCCAACGACTTGAATGCGCTATCCAAACAAAAAGAACGCCTTGGGACGGCCGATTTTGGTGCCGTCACCAGTGGCTACTTCCAGGTTCTCCAGATCCCGCTGATTCGCGGCCGCATCTTTGACGAGCACGATGGCCCAGATTCTCCTCACGTCGCCGTCATAAGCGAGTCGCTTGCCCGCGAACGCTGGCCCAGTCAGGACCCCATTGGTCATACCATCGAGTTCGGCAACATGGATGGCGATTTGCGCTTGCTCACCATTGTCGGCATCGTCGGCGACGTTCGGGACTACGGTCTCGACTTACCTCCCAAGCCCACCGTCTACGTCGATTTGCTCCAGCGTCCCCGCTCCGCGATTACCGTAACCATGCTCAGCGATGCGGACACGCAAATGGTCACCTCGGGGGCGCGGCGCATCCTGCACGATCTCAACCCGGATATTCCTACGAGATTCCGCACTTTCCCTCAAATCTATTCTGCTTCGCTCGGCTCGCGTCGCTTTAATGTCATCCTCATCGGCTTCTTTGGAATTGCGGCGTTGCTGCTCGCTACGGCGGGCGTATTTGGCGTGATGGCCTATTCCGTCAGCCGCCGCACGCGCGAGATTGGTGTGCGCGTGGCTCTCGGCGCCAGCTCCCGCGAAGTCCTCGCGATGATTTTGGGCCAGGGAATGCGCACGATACTCATCGGCGTCGCCATCGGGCTTGCTGGTTCGCTGGCACTTACACGCTCGGTGCAGTCGCTCCTCTTTGGGGTAACAGCCACCGATCCCCTAACTTTTGCAGCGGTAATTCTGCTCCTCACAGGAGCTGCGCTATTGGCTTGCTATATTCCCGCGCGCCGCGCGACCAAGGTCGATCCCATGGTCGCATTGCGTTACGAGTGATCGTCCTGGCGCGGGAAGCGCCAGTGCGGGTAGTGAAGGAGTCTTCAAAAATGACAACCTGGCTCCGGCAATCATTCCACCGACTACGCTCCCTCTTCCGCCGCGCGGAACTCGACCGTGACCTCGATGCGGAAATCTCCGCCCACCTGCAACTCGCCATTGACGAAAATCTCCAGCGCGGCCTCTCCCCCGCCGAAGCTCGCCGCCAAGCGCACCTCCGCTTCGGCGGCTGGCAACAAGCCAAAGAGCAACACCGCGATGCCAGCAGCCTTCCCTTCCTCGAAACGCTGCTCCAGGACCTCCACTTCGCCTTTCGCATGCTCCGCAAGTCCCCCGGCTTCACTACGGTCGCCGTCCTAACGCTCGCTCTCGGCATCGGCGCCAACACCGCCATCTTCAGTCTCGTGAACGGAATTCTCCTGGTTCCTCTTCCCTACCCTAGCCCCGAACAACTCGTCAGCATCACCGGCACTTATCCCAAAGGCGGCGTCGTGGCCATGCGTGAGCAAGTGCACACCATAGACGTAGCAGCCTACTACGAAGGCCATGAGTTCAACCTCACTGGCCAAGGCGAGCCTCTTCGGCTGGCAGGAACGGTCGTTTCTGCGGATTTTTTCTCTGTCCTCGGTGCGCGCGCAGAACTAGGCCGCACGTTTATTCCCGGAGAAGATATTCCCGGCCAGGATAATTACGTCGTCCTCAGTCATGCTGTATGGCAGCAGCGCTTCGCCAGCGACCCCGCAATCATCGGCCGCCCGATTCAATTGGAAGGCATCAGCCGCCAGGTTGTCGGCGTAATGCCACCCAACTTCCGCTTCCCTTCTGCAAAAACGCAAATCTGGGTTCCGCTGCACAACGATCCGCGAGACGCGATTCTGTATTGGGCGGACGATTTCATGCCCGTGATCGGCCGGCTTCACCCTGGAGTTACCTACGAGCAAGCTCGCGCCGAAATTCGCATGTTTCAATCGCGCGTAGGCGCCCTGTTTCCCTGGGTCATGCCCAAGGACTGGAACGCCGGCGTCAGCGTGCTTCCTCTGCGAAGCGGCATGGTCGCGGACGTCCGCCTGCGCCTGCTGATGCTTCTCGGAGCCGTAACTCTGGTCGTTCTGATCGCCTGCGCCAATGTGGCGAACTTGACCCTTGCCCGCTCGGCAACGCGCGAAAAGGAAATCGCTGTGCGCACCGCTCTCGGCGCTGGTCGCCGACGCATCCTGACACAGCTCCTCACGGAGAGCATCGTGCTTGCGGGCCTCGGCGGTCTCATCGGACTCGTGCTCGCCACAAAAGGACTTTCCTCTATGAAAGCCATGCTTCCCGCCGATACTCCCCGTCTGGCCGACGCGCATATCGACTGGCGCGTTCTCCTGTTCACCGGCGGCCTCGCCATTCTGACTGGCATTCTTTCTGGATTAGCGCCGGCCCTGCAGTCCTCGCGCACTTCTCCAACGGAAACCCTTCGCTCCGGCGGACGCGCCGGAACTCTTTCACTCTCTCGGCGTCTGCGCAGCGGTCTTATAGTCGCGGAAATCGCCTTTGCCGTGCTTCTCGTAACTGCTGCAGGCCTTCTGATCCGCAGTTTCTGGGCGCTGTCTCATGTAAACCCCGGCTTCCGCTCCGAACACATCCTGACCGCTCGCATCTCGCCCACCCAATCGTTTTGCAACGATCCCGAGCGCTGCCTCGCCTTCTACCACACTTTGCTGGAACAGCTTCGCACTTCACCAAGCATCGAGTCTGCCGCTCTCGTGAATACCCTTCCCCTCGACGGCAGGGTCGCCAAGCGCTCCCTCGAGATCGAAAACCACACGCCTTCGCCGGGACAGGACTTGGTTCCGCTCTTCTGGCTCCACGTCGTCACTCCCGGCTATTTCCGAGTTATGGGTATCCCCATACTCTCTGGCAGAGCGTTTACGGATGCCGATGCTTCCGGCGAACCGGTTGCCATCATCCCCGCCGAGACCGCGCGGCGCTTCTGGCCCAGTCAGAACGCTGTCGGCAAACACATTCATCTCCTCGACGACAAAAGCTGGCGCACCGTTGTCGGTGTCACAGGCGACGTTCGTGCTTACGACTTGCAGCAAACCATTCCTTCTTGGATGAAGGGCGTCGCCTATGTTCCCTATAACTCCTCGGCCACGCTCGAAGACCGCCGCATGCCCGCCGACCTCACTGTCGTGATGCGGACCAACATGGACAGTTCTCAGATGGGAGCCACATTACGTGAAGCCGTTGCTGGCGCGAATCCGGAAGCGGCTGTCAGCGATATAAAGACCATGAACGCCGTGCTTTCCGACGCCGTCGCCACCCCTCGTTCGACCTCGCTTCTATTCATCGTGTTTGCCGCTCTTGCGCTGGCTCTGGGCAGCATTGGCATTTACGGTGTCCTTTCCTTTCTTGTCGCCAATCGCACGCGCGAGATCGGCATTCGCATGGCGCTTGGCGCGCAAAAACGCGAAGTCCTGTGGTCCGTCCTGAAAGAAGGGGCCCAAACTTCGCTTCTGGGCATCGCTCTGGGAATCGCCGCAGCCTTTGCTCTGATGCGCGTGCTCTCCCGCGAACTCTATGGCGTCAGCGCAGCCGATCCTCTCACATTCGGCGCCGTGGCCGTCATCGTCGCACTCGTCGCTTTTCTCGCGTGCTACATCCCGGCCCGCCGCGCCATGCGCGTGGATCCCATCGTCGCCCTCCGTTACGAGTGAAGCCCCTGATAAAGCTCCTGTAGACCATCAACAGAACGCTTATATTCCTATTGACCGCCAACAAATAAACGTGGTATCTCTGCTTACGCACGTTCCTGTTGACCGTCTAAAGGAGCGGATATGCCCCCGAAAGCGGAAGTCTTGCAAGGCACCTTGGACCTGCTGGTCCTCAAAACCTTGGACACGCTGGGGCCGATGCATGGCTTCGGCATCGCCCAGCGCATTCAGCAGGTTTCCGAAGACTTGCTACGTCTGAACCAAGGCACTCTCTATCCCGCCCTCTTGCGCCTTGAACAGCGCGGCTGGATTTCCTCCAAGTGGGGCCTCTCCGAAAACAACCGCAACGCCAAGTTCTACTCGCTTACGCGTCGCGGTCGCAAGCGGCTTCGGGACGAGGCCGCAGGCTGGAATCAGATGGCCACAGTAATCAATCGCGTACTCAAGGCCACCTCATGACCGACCAAATTCGCACCCTGGCCGCGCGTATCCGTGCCCTGTTTCGCCGCCGCAGCCTCGACCGCGAACTCGATGCGGAGCTGCGCTCCCACGTGCAGATGGCCCTCGACCGCAATCTCCGCCAAGGTATGAGCCCCGAGCAAGCCCGCCGTCAGGCGCTCCTTGAGTTAGGCGGCCTCGAACAAACCAAGCAGCTCTACCGCGAAGCTCGCACCCTTCCCTTCCTCGACACTCTTCTCCAGGACCTTCGCTTCGCTTTCCGCATGCTCCGCAAGTCCCCCGGTTTTACCGCTGTTGCGGTTCTCACTCTCGCCCTGGGCATCGGCGCCAACACCGCCATCTTCAGCCTGATTGATGCAGTCCTGCTTCGTTCATTGCCGGTGCGCGAACCGCAGCGCCTTGTCGTCTTCCAATGGTCCGCACTCCATTCGCCAAATACAAAAGGGGAATACAGTTACATGTCCTGCCCGCCGGCAAGCGTTGGCGGAGAACACGGCTGCTCGTTTTCTTATCCGATGTTCCATCAATTTCAGTCGCTTCAAGACACATTTTCCAGCGTGACAGGGCTGTGCGGAAACGTTGGACTCAACCTGAGAGGCAACGGCCCAGCCACTTTTGTGCAAGGCGAAATGGTTTCCGGGGATTTTTTTGAGACGCTAGGCGTCGGAGCCGCAGTCGGGCGAACATTCGGTCCTTCCGACGATACGCTCGGCGCGCCGGTGGTCGCCGTGCTGGGATACGGCTACTGGCAGAGCGCCTTCGGTGGCGATCCCGCCGCGGTAGGAAAAACAATTTGGCTGAACAGCGTTCCGGTGACGATTGTTGGGGTTGCAGCGAAAGAGTTTCCCAGCATAGACCCCGCCCGGGGACGCGCGATCTGGCTTCCCCTGTCAGCTAGCCCGCAGCTTGGAATGGATTTATACGGCCACGTCAGCGGAGATCATCCCTCGCTACAAGCCGGCGATGACATCTGGTGGGTATACACCGTCGCGCGGCTCAAGGGAGGCATCACTCTTGATCAAGCGCAAGCCGCCGCCGGCGCTCTGTTCCACAATGATGTTCTCGACAAGTCAAAAGAGTTATTCAAGGCCGAAGATGCGCCGCGCCTGGTCCTCATGCCCGCACCGCAAGCCATCAGCGGGCTGCGCGAACAGTTTTCCACTCCCTTGGCCATTCTGATGACCGCAGTCGGCATGGTTCTGTTAGTGGCCTGCGCTAACGTCGCAGGCTTGATGCTGGCGCGGTCAGCCACGCGGCAAAGAGAGCTGGCGGTGCGCCTGGCTCTGGGCGCCGGGCGCGCGAGAATCGCAAGGCAATTGCTCACGGAAAGCGTGCTTCTTTCTGCTGTAGGAGGGATCGCGGGAATCCTTCTCGCCCAGTGGAGTGCGCCATCGCTTGTCGCGTTTATGTCTCGCGGAGGATTGTGGCCCTCCCATTTGGCGGTGCGTTTAGATCCCAGCGTGCTTGCATTCACCGCACTGGCTTCTATTCTGACTGGAATTTTGTTCGGCCTCGCGCCCGCGTTTCGCGGTCTGCGGCTGGATTTGACTCCGGCGCTCAAAGCAAACCCCGCCTCGCTTGGGACTGGCACCTCCAGCGGCGGATGGTTGAACCTCGGAGGCACGCTTGTGATCGCGCAAGTCGCGCTCGCCATTCTGGTTCTTTCCGGCGCTGGCCTGCTTGTCCGCACACTGCAAAATCTGAAAAGCATCAATCCTGGCTTTGACACCCGCAATATCCTGCTCTTTAGGATGGACCCGGCGCTCAACGGTTACAACGGGCCGCGGTCCAAGAGTCTGTACTCGGAGCTTTTGCCGCGTCTCGAAGCAAGTCCCGGAGTGCTTTCCGCGACCTATTCCTTTGATGATCTGCTGAGTGGCAATTATTGGAACACCAGCTTTGGTATCGAAGGAGAAGCGCCGGACACTTCGCACGCGACGATCGGCCTTAACGCGGGGCCTAGATACTTCGAAACCATGGGAATCCCCCTGATGGCCGGCCGTTTGTTCACCGCGCAGGATTTCTCTCTGCCGCCGGATACCAAATGGGAACCCGCGGTGATCAACGAGGCGTTTGCCCGGACCTTTTTCAAGGGTCAGAATCCGCTGGGGCGGCGCATAACCGGTACCGGCCATAAGCTTGTAAGCCGCGAGATCGTGGGCATCGTCGGTGACACAAAGTTTCGAAACCTGCGTAGTGAAATCGCGCCAACGCTGTTCGTTCCCGCTGGAGGAGGCGAGGCTGTATTTGAAGTGCGCACCGCGGTTGATCCAAGAACGGTCATTCCCGCAGTTCGTAGCGCGGTGAGCCAGCTCGACGATAACCTCCCGCTATTCAGCATGAAAACGGAGTCGGAGCAAATTGAACGATCGCTGTTTCAGGAGCGCCTGATTGCGCGCTTGTCGAGTTTTTTTGGCGCTCTTTCTCTTTTGCTCGCTTGTATCGGTCTCTACGGCCTGCTCTCCTACGAAGTGACGCGGCGAACGCGTGAAATCGGAGTTCGCCTGGCCCTCGGCGCGCGCCCTGCAGATATCGTGCGTTTCATCGTTGGGCAAGGAATCGCATTGTCCGCCGCCGGCGCGATGCTCGGCATTTTAGTCGCGCTTGGCGTAACACGTTATCTCGGGAGCCTTCTCTACGGCGTGCGCCCGTTTGATCCACTTACATTTTTCGCTGTTGCATCACTCCTCGGGCTGGTCGCCCTCGCCGCCTGCTACTTCCCCGCCCGCCGCGCCATGCATGTCGACCCTATGGTCGCGCTCCGTTACGAATAAGCTGAGGTCTTCAATGCGATTCAAACGTGACGATTAAGCCGATCGCCAGGAACTGTTGCGTCGGCACCAGCGCTACGACTTTTGGCGAGATTTCCGCGCGTAGTGAGAAATTCGTAGGCACACTATAAGTTTCTGATGAGGTGTGCGGCGCCTCTCAGCCGGGAGTTCGCGTGCGCCGCGAAATTTCCAGCGCGACTTTGCGCATTTCTTCGTGAATGCTCCCGTTCGTCGCCAGAATCACAGGCCCGCCCAGTTCGTACGGCTTCCCCTCGAAATCGCTGACTCTGCCGCCCGCCTCTTCGATAAGAAGAATGCCCGCGGCGACGTCCCACTTGTTGAGCCCAAATTCCCAGAAACCATCGAAGCGGCCGGAAGCGACGGACGCAAGATCCAGGGCGGCGGAGCCATCGCGGCGTACGCCATGCGACCGCTGCGTGAATTCGCCGTAATACTGCAGATTCGGGCTGAGCTTGCGATTGCGCGTGGGAAACCCGGTACAAAGCAAGCTCGTTGAAAGCGTAGCAACTTTTGAGATGGCGATTTTTCTGCCGTTGACCGTGGCGCCTTCGCCCCGCGCGGCGGTGTACAGCTCATTGTAGTAAGGATTAAACACCACGGCGGCGAGCAGCGTGTCGCGTTGCGCCAGCGCGATGGAAACACAAAAGCAGGGATACTGGTGGGCAAAATTCGTGGTGCCGTCGAGCGGATCAACATGCCAGCGAAATTCGGAAGCGGTGTCCTGGCCCGTGCCCTCTTCCGCGGTGATGGCGTGGCCGGGAAAATATTCGTTGATGCGGGAGACAATGAATTGCTCGGAGCGCTTGTCGGCCTGCGTGACGATGTCGGCTTCGTCGCCTTTGTAGCGAATGTCAAGCGGGCGCGAAAATTCCTCCATGAGGATCTTGCCGGCTCCTTGGGCAATCTCGACGGCGGCTTGGAGATAGTTTTTGGACATGGGAAGAATTGTAAAGGAAACAGGAAGTGTGGACGAAGTCCACTACAGCACTACTGCGGTTCTCCCTTATTTTGACTAATCTCGCCTGGATCGCCGGCGCGGCCAGGCACTGCAAAATGACTCCAATCGGTGATCCGGGAATCCGAGGAAGATTAAGGCCAGGGGAAGATTAGAGAAGGTCGGAGCGCTTTTTCTCTTCAAGGTATTTCACCATTTTGGCGACGTCCTGGGCGCGGTCGCGCGGGCAAATGAGCAGCGCGTCAAGCGTTTCCACCACTACGAGGTCGCGGACCCCGATGACGGCTACGAATTTTGAAGGCGCCCACAAAAAATTCCCTTCGGCGTCGAGCGCGTGGCCCGACCCCGCAAGCACGTTCTCGCCATTTTTCTTCGCAAGGAGTTCGTACACCGCCGCCCAGGAGCCAATATCGCTCCAGCCGATTTCCGCGGGAATCACAAACACGCGCGGCGGGCCTTCGGTTCGCGTGGCCGGTTCGAGCACCGCGTAATCCACGGAAATGCTCTGCAGCTTTTGGTACATCGCGCGAAGCTGAGTTTCGTAACTGCGCTTGCCAATCAGCGCAGAGAGCTCTTCCAGCGCCGCATGTGTTTGGGGCAGAAAGCTTTTCAGATTGTCGAGGAACGTCGAGACGCGCCAGAAAAACATCCCAGCGTTCCAGTGATACTTGCCGGAGGCCACGTATTCCACCGCGGACGGCAGCGCCGGCTTTTCCGTGAAGCGCTTCACCGCAAAAACCGGAAAGCCATTGGCAGAAATCGGCTCCCCCACGCGCTCGATGTAACCGAACCCCGTCTCCGGCCGCGTCGGCGGAATCCCGAAAACCACCATGCGTCCTGGTTCGCGAGCTACATCCAGTGCCGCGGCAACGATCTTTCGATACTTTTCCGGCTGCGCAATGTAATGATCCGCAGGCAAAACCGCGAGCAGCGCATCGCCTCGCGCAACATGTCGCGCATGAATGGCGGCCAGCCCAATCGCCACGGCCGTGTTCAATCCCTTCGGCTCGATCAGCACGCGTTTGCGCGCAGCCGCAGGCACTTGCTTCTGAACGGCCGCCGCCTGCTCCGTGTTCGTCACCGTCCAAATGCGCTCGCCAGGAATCAACGGGAGCAGCCGCGCGGCCGTCTGCTCCAGCATGGTTTCTTTGCCCACAATGTTAAGCAGTTGCTTCGGCGTGCGCGTCCGGCTCCGCGGCCAAAACCGCGTCCCGCGTCCGCCTGCCAATATCACCGCGTGCGTGGGGAGGATTTCTTTGAGCATGGATTCAAGTGAATCTAGCACAGACAGAAACAGAAAAATCTAGGGAAAAACTGTTTGCGACAGACTGTCTTCGTCCACACCGTCACGCTTGAGCTGTTTCAATAGCAGAGGCACGTCCGGAACATAAGCTTCCAGAATACTCGTCGGCCGCGAGGGCACTACGGAGCATTCCTCAAATTCTGCGCCTAGAAACCAACATTCACCCGCAGAGTACGTCGAACGTCCTCCTCGCCAAACAAGCTCGCCTGTTCCCGACAGGAAAACAAACAAGCTGAATGAAGACTTCAGATCCACAGACTGGCGTTTGTGCGGTCTGGAGATATCCCATTTGCATGCGGCAAAATGTTTGCAGGCTGCCAGTAAGGAGCCTCCTTTGTCGTCTTTCGCGAGATCCATGCCTTCCCGTTTTGCCGGTAGAAATCTGGTCCTGAACTCATGCGCACCGTCGAAGTTCATAACCGCAAGTGCCTTCTCAATATGAAGCTCGCGCGGTTTTCCCCTTGCGTCCACGCGCCCGTAATCGTAAACGCGGTAGGTCAGGTCAGAATATTCTTGCACTTCGCAGATGACCATTCCCGGACCAATAGTGTGCGGAGTACAGGCGGGGACGAAATATGTGTCACCGGGACAGGCAAAATGACGCTCAAACAGATCTTCTAGTGTTTGATTCTTAAGTGCCTCTAAAAAAGACTCTTTTGTAACGCCCGGCTTGAGGCCGAGTAGGAGTGAAGCCCCGGGCTCAGCAGAAAGGATGTGCCACATCTCGGTTTTGCCGCGGCCGCCGGCTGCTTGTTCATGCGCGGCGGCGTAAGCATCGTCGGGATGAACTTGGATCGAAAGTTTGTCGTTCGGGAAAATGAATTTGATGAGGAGGGGAAAATCGCCAGGCTCCGCGAACCGCGTGCTGCGCCATTCGGCAGGCATCTCTTTCCATGCTTCGCCCAGAGTTTTTCCTGCGAATGCGCCAGTCGCAACTTTGCAATCGACAGCAGTGAGCCAGACTTCGCCAATCGGCTCCGCCAAATTTGTTTTTTTCGGGAACAGCGGCGCAAGCGAGCGCATCCCCCAGATGCGCTCCACAAATTTCGGCTCGATTCGAAAGGGCTCGGGCTTCACAGTCTACGCGGCGGCTTCCGCGCGCGCAAAGAAGCGTTCGAGCCGCCGCAACCCTTCCTCGATGCGTTCGATCGACGTCGCGTACGACAAGCGCAAGTACCCCGGCGCGCCAAAAGCTTCTCCCGGAACCACCGCAACGTGCGCCCTATCCAGAAGCATCTTGGCAATTTCCGTGTCCGACTTCGCCAGCGCGGACCGGCCCCCGCCATTCGCCAAGTGCTCCGAAATGTTCGGGAACGCATAAAACGCTCCGCCGGGCCATTCGCAAGTCACGCCGGATATCGCGCGCAATCCTTCGACGATCCGCTTGCGCCGCTTCGCATATTCCGCAAGCATCACCGGCACCGTGGCCATCGTACCGGTCATAGCTTCCAATGCGGCGTACTGCGCGATGGAAGTCGGGTTTGATGTGGACTGGCTCTGCAATTTAATCAGCGCCTGAATCAGCGCTTCCGGCCCCAGCGTGTAGCCGATGCGCCAGCCGGTCATGGCAAATGTTTTCGACATCGAGCCGATGATGATGACTCTTTCCTTCGCGCCATTCGCGCTGGCGATGGAGTAAGGCTTGTGCGGTTCATACGTGAAGTGCGAATAGCACTCGTCGCCCATCAGCCATACGTTACGTTTTTTGCAAAGCGCCAGGATGCGCTCGTACTCTTCCGGAGGAACCACGCCGCCCGTCGGATTGCACGGCGAGTTCACGATCAGCAGTTTCGTCTTTGGCGTAATCGCTTTCTCGATCGCAGAAGCCCGCACCGTAAAGCCGTCCTCGGGGTGCGTTTCGACATAAACCGGCGTTCCGCCCGCGTACTTCACGATGTCCGGAAAACTCACCCAGCAAGGAGTAGGAATGATGACCTCGTCGCCCTGCTGAATCAGCACGCTTACCACATTGAAGATGGAGTGCTTGCCGCCCACGCTGACGACGCATTCCTTCGCCTCGAACGACGAATGCAGTTCGCGCTTGTGCCACGCGCAGATCGCTTCACGCAACGGCGCAATACCCCCCGCGGGCGTGTATTTCGACTTGTTTTCTTCAATCGCGCGAATGCCAGCTTTCTTGATGTGATCCGGCGTGGGAAAGTCCGGCTCGCCAGGCCCGAAGTCCGCCACGTCGATGCCTTTGGCCTTCAGTTTCTCCGCTTCGGCAAGCACGGCAGCCGTCGGTGAAATTTGGATTCGGTTGATACGGTCGGTGAGTTGCACCTCAAGCTCCTTCGGCAAATGGGCAAGTTGTAGCCACCAGTTTACAAGCAGGACGGAGCGGCGCAAACACCGAATTGGCCTGTGGCAGCTCGGCCCTAATCTCTATGTAGATTGTCCAGCTACGTAGATTGCCAAGTCCTCTAAACGGCCGTTGCTGCGTACTTTGCATCACGAAGTAGCTTGTGGCGCAAGCTAGCTTGCGCCACAAGCTAGTTTGCGGCTTTTTCAATGATTAGCTCTTTCGCTGACCAAGTGGCGCAAGCTCTTGTTATTCAGTACCTTACGGGAAGCAAGCATGCCAAGGGGCGATATCCGGCTAAGACACTTTCGTCCGCAAACGCTGTTCGACATTGGCGGGTACCAAGCCATTCAGCGGCCCGCCGTGCTGCGCAATCTCCCGCACTAGCTTGGAGCTCAGGTAGCTGTACGGTTCCCCCGGCAGCATGAACACCGTCTCCAGGCGCGGCTCCAGTTTCCGGTTCATCAACGCCATTTGCAATTCGTATTCATAATCCGAGACGGCGCGAATGCCGCGAAGAATCACGCCGGCGCCCCGCTTCCGCGCGTAATCAACCAGCAGCCCCTCAAACACGTCCACTTCTACGCCCGCCCATTTTTTCGTCACTTCACGCAGCATCTCCACACGCTCGGGAACACTGAAAAGCGGCTGTTTTTCCGTGTTTCGCAGCACGGCTACAATCAACAGGTCAAACATTTTCTCCCCGCGCTCGATCAGGTCGAGGTGGCCGTTAGTGACCGGGTCAAACGAGCCGGGATAGATGGCAATCGATGTTTTCATTGCGGTTTCAGTGCCGGTGCAACGCTGGGGTTATTCTAACTCAGGCACAACAAGCCCGCCTGCCGAAAGTTTGCGGTCCGCTCGTGGACGCGCTGGCCGGACCTTGGAAATCCTCTTCGCAGAAAGCCGGAGTTATGACAGTATGCTGTGCCGGTGCTACATAGCAGTTTTTCATGTTTTCATCTTGAGCGGAAGGGATTGAGCAGGTCATGATGCAAAAGTTCGTTCCAGCCTTTGTTCCCAACTTTCGTGTGCGAGGCTTCCTCTTGTTTTTCCTGTGTGCGCTTCTACTTCCGAAATCTGCCGGCGCTCAGCAGCCGGCGCTCAATCTCCTGCCCGTTCCGGCGAGCGTGCAGGCCGGAACCGGCAGCTTGCGCGTGGACTCTTCCTTTTCCGTAGCGTTGACGGGCCACACCGAACCGCGCCTCGAACGCGCCGTCGAGCGATTCCTTCAACAGTTGGCGCGTCAAACGGCTCTCCCCTTAAACCTCAAACCCGCCAAATCGCCTCAGGCGACTCTGGTCGTTCATACGGATCATGCCAGCAGAGAAATCCAGGAAGTGGGCGAAGACGAGTCTTACATTCTCGAAGTCGCCAGCGCGGGCGCCAAACTTACCGCGCCCACGCCTCTCGGCGCCATGCACGGATTGCAGACTTTTCTCCAGCTCGTGGACGTCTCAACAGACGGTTTCGCATCTCCAGCAGTGACGATTCAAGACAAGCCGCGCTTTCCCTGGCGGGGTTTGATGATCGATTGTTCGCGCCACTTCATTCCCCTGGAAGTGATTCGCCGGAACCTCGATGGCATGGAAGCCGTGAAGATGAACGTCTTTCACTGGCACCTCACGGACAACCAGGGATTCCGAGTCGAAAGCAAGAAATTTCCCAAACTCCACGAAATGGGCTCCGACGGCTTTTACTACACCCAGGACGAAGTCCGCGACCTGATCGCCTATGCGCGCGACCGCGGGATTCGCGTGGTTCCGGAATTTGAAATGCCCGGCCACAGCACGGCTATGTTTGTGGCCTACCCGGAACTTGCCAGCGGCCCCGGGCCTTATCAAATCGAGCGCCACTGGGGCGTTATGGATCCCGCTTTCGATCCCACGAACGAGCAAACGTATAAATTCCTCGATCAATTGATCGGAGAGATGGCGAAACTTTTTCCAGATCAGTTCTTCCACATCGGCGGCGACGAAGTAAACGGCAAACAGTGGGATGCCAATCCGAAAATTCAGGAATACATGCGCGCTCACGGCATCAAGAACAACCAGGCGCTGCAAGCCTATTTCAGCAAACGCCTTCAACCCATCGTCGCCAGGCATGGCAAGAGCATGATCGGCTGGGATGAAATTTTCGACCCCAGTTTGCCCAAGGACATCACCATTCAGTCCTGGCGCGGGCAGGCTTCCCTCGCTGCGGCGGCCAAGCAGGGTTATCGCGGGCTTCTTTCCAACGGCTATTACCTTGACCTCGGCTGGTCCGCCGCGCGGCACTACGCTTCGGACCCGCTGAGCGGCGATGCCGCCAATCTCTCGCCGGAAGAAAAGCAGCGCATTCTGGGCGGCGAGTCCACCATGTGGGTCGAGTACGTCAGCCCGGAGAATATCGATTCGCGCATCTGGCCAAGAAACGCCGCCATCGCCGAGCGTTTGTGGTCTCCGGCGGAAGTTCGCGACAACGCCTCCATGTACGCGCGGCTGGACTTCATCAGCAGCCGGCTGGAATGGCTGGGACTGACTCACCGCACCTACTATCGCCGGATGCTCCGCCGCATTGCCGGTTCCACGGCGACCGCCGACGAATTCGCCGCGTTGCAGACCCTGACAGACCAACTCGAACCGGTGAAAGACTACACCCGCGAAGAAACGGCCACGGTGGAACCCACCAACTTTTCGCCATTGAACCGTGTTGTGGATGCCGTACGTCTGGAGAGCGATCCCGGCAGGCACTTCGGCGAACTCGTGGACAAATTTGTTTCCACTTCCTGCATGGATGGTGATTCAGCGGATCGGCTCCGCGCGCAATTCACCGTCTGGCGCGATAATGACGCCAAGCTACAGTCCCTCGCCCAGCGCTCTTTCCTGGTTAAAGAAGTAGCCGTCCGCTCTCAGGATCTTTCCGCGCTGGGAACAATCGGGCTCGCGGCTCTCGACGCCATTTCGAAACGGCAACCAGCCCCGGACTCCTGGAAAACGCAACAACTCGCCACCCTCGAGCAAATGAAGAAGGGAAAAGTACAATTGCTCTTAATCCCCGTTCCCGCCGTGCAAAAACTGGTCGAGGCCGCCTCCCCCGGCGGAACTTGCGGCGCCGGGAATCCATGAGGCTGACTCATTCGAACGGCGTGGCGAGGCAATATGAAACCGCATTAGAATACCCTGGAAACGGAGGTGAGCAATGGCGCACCGGTTCACAGTGATCTTCGAAAAAGAAGAAGATGGTGGCTACCACGTTTTCTGCCCCACTTTGCCGGGGTGCCATACACAGAGCGAGACGGTCGAAGAGGGTGTCCAAAATATCCGCGAAGCTATCAGCCTGTACATAGAGACCCTCGTTGAAGATGGTTTGCCCATTCCTACGGAAGATATCTTAATCAAGCCAATTGAGATTCCGGCGTGACGCCAAAGTTGCCTGCCGTCGCCTCAAAGAGGTGGCACGCATTGCGCAACGCTTGGGCTTTGACCTGAATGGAAACGTGACGCAGTTCACGGACCGCCGCGGCAAGCTCACCACGCTTCAGTATGACCAGGTAAATCGTTTGACTTTCGTGGGGTTTGGCACGTCAGGCTCATCGTACGAAAGCACAATAAATCTCAGCTACGACGCCGCCAACCGGCTCATCCAAGCGGTTGATAACGTAACCGGGACGATCACGCGAACCTTTGATGGGCTCGACCGGCTCACCTCTGAATCGACCCCACTGGGATCCGTCAGTTATAGCTATGACAATGCAGGCCGCCGCATGGGCATGACCGTTAGTGGGCAAACGGCAATCGGCTACTCCTATGACAACGCCAATCGCCTGACCCAGATTACGCAAGGCAGTGCGAATGTTGTGGTCGTGCCGGACGCTGACAGCAGGCGGCAATCGGTGACTCTGCCGAATGGCGTGAGCATGAATTACGGCTATGACGTGGCGTCGCAATTGACCGGAATCACTTACAAGCTGGGGACGAATACCCTGGGGAACCTCACGTACGCGTACGACCTGGCGGGGCGGCGCACGGCAGTCGGCGGGAGTTACGCGCGGACAAACGTGCCGTCGGCGGCTCCCACGGCTTCGTACAACCTCAACAATCAGCTTACGAACTGGAACGGCGCGACGCTCGCTTATGACAATAACGGCAACCTGACCAACGACGGAACGAATACCTACATGTGGAACGCGCGCAACCAGTTGGTCACCATCAGTGGAAGTGTGAACGCGAATTTCCAGTACGACGCCTTTGGCCGTCGCGTCAGCAAGACCATCAACGGAACGACGCAATTTCTCTACGACGGCTCAAATCCCGTGCAGGAAATCTCCGGCACGTCGGCCTCGGCGAATCTGCTTACGGGCGGCGTGGATGAATATTTCCAGCGGACGGATGCGGCGGGCGCCCGCAGCTTCTTGACCGATGCTTTGGGCAGCACGCTCGCCCTGGCCGATTCTGCGGGAACGGTACAATCTTCGTATACCTTCGAGCCGTTCGGCAACACCACAGTCACCGGGTCGAGCACAACCAACAGCTTCGCCTTCACCGGCCGCGAAGTCGATACCACGAGCCTGTACTTCTACCGCGCCAGATATTACAACCCACAACTCCAAAGGTTCATCTCCGAAGATCCGCTGGAGTTTGGCGGCGGAGATATAAACCTCTATGCATACACAGGAAACTCGCCAACAAACTCTACAGATCGAACGGGAAAATCAAACTCTATAATTCATGCTTTGGAGACGTATCTAGCCGCCTTGGCGGCCGGCTACGATTCGACTTACGCTGGTGCCCTTGCCCTCGGTGTAGTTGACGCGGATTTTCGGCCGGGGACCCAGGACACAACCGCGGCAGCGGCGAATGAGCATGCTATGGGTGGCACTGTCGGTAATGGCGATTCAAAAAGATACCAGACGCCTTACGAGGCTTGCGCTGGCGCTGAAGCCACTATGGAACACGACTACGCAATAGGAGACGATGCTGGCGCACTGCATGTCATTCAGGATAGCTATTCGGGTTCACACGACTATCAGCCATGGATTCCGGCGCAGAAAATGTCCCCGGTTTAGTTGAAAGCGGCGGCTCTCGATTTTCTGCACGTTACGCGACCTGCGCCTGCTGAGTCAACGACGGGTTCATCCGGCGATGCAAGAGTTGCAGTTCACGATAGCCTTTCA